>VYLL01000032.1_pt1 | contig 70895 bp, 68 predicted proteins | sample 5114301 | NCBI WGS metagenome assembly VYLL01 (sample SAMN12291809, study PRJNA351875) | freshwater metagenome | isolation source: freshwater lake | place: USA: Michigan, MSU2 Lake | collected 2011-08-16 | reverse complement strand
ACCATCCCTCCCCAAGGGGTGATTTCCTTGTCTGTATAGCCAATTTCAAACTCCATAACACTAAAATAGCTATTGCTACGCATTAGAAAATCCTATTGCGTAATTTGGGTTAAAAAAAACTTACCTTCTGTAGCAGGTTGCGGATTTGCTTCTTCCTCTTTAAGAATTTGTTCTAGCTCTTCTATTTGCCACGGGTGCAGATCCATTTCTGCTGAAATATTTTTGAGTTCATCAGTTTTCAGCACGGTGGCTGTTTTAAACCGCTCTAGTACCGCCATATAGAAACTGAATTCATTGTCAGGCACAGATATGTAAATACTTTTCATACCATTTTTATTTGTCTCCAAAAACCTATTTTTACTTTGTAAAAGTATCTTAAAACCTTGGTATAAAAAAGTTAACCGTGCCTAATGGGATACTGAGTTTGCCTACTATCAATGGAAAGGCGCATCATTCAAATCTGTGGCTTGCAAAGAGGCACATTTTACTTCCTACTTCTTAGCTTTGCTTTTTAACATTACATTCTCTTCTCTCAACGACTGGTTTTGTTCTTTCAGCAATGCAATTGTTTCTTCCAGGCTCTTCCTGTTTTCCGCATTTGATCCACCTAATTTATCAGATCAATACTAAATGCTTTTAGGAGCTGTCTTTGGTCGTCTGTTTTCACATGAAGGATACGGGTGGACTTACCCAAGTCGGGTAGTTGCATTTCAACTGCAAAGATTGATTGCATGAGCCGTATTGCCTTGTTTCCTCACAGAGTATCGCTTCGGGGATCTCTGCGCAAACACAGGCGGAAGGGATGATATTTACCTCAGAAGCAGGGCGGATAAATGCCGAAGATCGTACACTCGCATCTGTTTTTTAATAGGGCATAGCCCCTAGCGCAATAAAGCAACAGACAATGCAGCCTATGTAAATGATAGCGGTGCGAGTGTAGGTGGGGAAGTAGGTGTTTTCGGGAAACATTTTTGTTTTAGTTGATCATACTTTCGAAGCACAAGCGGATGCTTGCGCTAGCCAGGGTTTGATGGGTATTTTTCTGCAACCCTAAGGTAATAAATATTTTGAGTGCTTGTGCTGTGCCGGAATTCGAAGATGCATAATTGTCTGCGTGGCTGAACGAAATTAAGGAACTAAAACTTGTTATTGAAAAGTATTTGCGTTATTTAGAGGTTGATGGATTTTACTGTTTTCAACATTCTGATACTCTTCGGCTGTGTTCAAGGCTTTTTTTTAGCATTCTTATTGGTACGTGGATCAAAATTTAAAAAGAAGTACCATGCCTACTTGGCTCTTTTCATTTTTAGTTTTTCACTCAACAATCTTTACTACTTTTCTTACGATGTAGGGTTGCTTCAAAAGTACCCGCTCTTATTTTTTTTACCTTTCACTTGGGGGCTGCTACTGCCATTTGCTTTGTTATACTTTGTGGAATACCTGGTCAATCCCGGCTTCAAGCCGTCTAAGAAAGTTACGTTTTGGTTGGTCCTGCCATTCGCCATTCATATTTTAATTGAGGTGGCTTCGGGCGTAATCTTTTTGGTAGACCGAAAATGGCTTGCCGAGCATATCTCAATTTACAATACTGTTTTGGAAATCAGCGAATTAGTCAATATTGTTTTGGCGATTGTCATTTTGGTTTTTGTCTTATATAAAATTAATCGCTATCAATTCGACTTAAAAAATAATTACGCTGCGCTCACCAATAAAACGTTGGTTTGGCTGAGAACCCTGATCATTGCATTGTTGGTACTCTGGGCACTCTGGAGCATTCCATATTTGTACGAGATTTTTATAGGTTCGTCTAGTCAAGCCCATCATTACCCCTTATGGATTGGAATGACGATTGTCATTTACTGGATTGGCTATTCTACCTATACCAAGGGCGAAGTATTTGAAGTGGCTGCTTTTGCACAGCCGGTTGAGCCTTCAAAGACAGATTCAACACTTTCGGAAAAAACAGAGGAACATCATCAAAAGCTGATGGACACGATGAAAAATCTGAAGCCTTATTTAAACCCCGATTTGAATCTAGAAATGCTGGCTGCGAATGTAGACGTAAGTGCTGGCTATCTCTCGCAAATTATCAACAAAAAAGAGAAAGTGAATTTTTATGATTTTGTCAATCGCTACCGCGTAGAAGAGGCAAAGAATATCATTAGAAACCCTAAGTTTAGGCACTATTCCTTACTTGCCATCGGGCAGGAGGCAGGCTTTAATTCTAAGACTACATTCAATGCCGCTTTTAAGCGGTACGCAGGAGCCACCCCCTCGCAGTTCAAAAATGAGATGGAAAGGCAACTTTAAATTCAGTTTTTTGCTCAATTTGAGGTGCGGCTGCTTTAAATTTAAATAAAACGGGCATTGGCTACTTTTTTCAATATCAAATTGCACCCAAAAATTTCCGTATGAAAAAAGCAACTTGGATTATTCTGGTAGTGATGATGATTACGCTGCAATCTTGTTTGGTAGGGCGGTTTGCCTGGTACAATTTTTCGAATATTACCGATTACAAAATCTTTCCCTCCCGTCTGCTAAATAAATCAACTGAACCTTTTCGGTTTACGGAAGCCATCAAAAAGGAAAGGGTGGGCAGGGCTCGGGTTTACAAAATCGATTCTATGGCTGCGGCCAATAACTCGGTCGCCTTTTTAATTATTCGAAACGACTCACTGGTGTTTGAGCGGTACTACCAAAGCTACGAAGCCAGTTCCACAGTAGCTTCCTTTTCAATGGCAAAGTCGTACACCTCGGCATTGATTGGTGCAGCCATTGCCGATGGAGACATCAAGAGTGTGGAAGAGCCCATCACCAATTACGTTACAGAATTGAAAAGCAAAAAGGGATTTAACGATATCAAAATCAAACACCTTTTGCAGATGACCAGCGGCATCAAATCGAGCGAGAGTTACTACAACCCGCTGGGGCAGGCGGCCAAGTTATACTATGGAAGAAATTTACGAGGCTATCTAACTCGGCTAAAAACAGATTACGCACCGGGTACTAAGTTTGAATACCGTAGCGTAAATACGCAATTGCTGGGATTGATTGTGGAACGTGCCACAAAAAAGAATGTGACTGATTATATGAACGAAAAAATCTGGGGCTACCTGGGGGCAGAATATGAAGCCACGTGGAGCATAGATAAAAAGAACAATGGCTTGGAAAAAACATTCTGCTGCATCAATGCCAGAGCTCGTGACTTTGCCAAGTTCGGGAGACTGTATTTAAACCATGGCAACTGGAATGGGCAACAGCTTCTGCCCAAACAATGGATAGAAGAATCAACAACCTCTGATAAAAAAGAAGGGGCCGTTGACTATTACGGCTATCAATGGTGGATTTCGGAAAAAGGTTTTTATGCCGATGGTTTCCACGGCCAATTTATTTATGTAAATAGGGCAAAGAATTTGATCATCGTTCGATTAGGCAAGAGCGAAAGCAAAATGCCTTGGCCTAGCTTCTTCGATCAACTGGCGGAGTATCTATAACAGAAATAAAATTAGACCCATTAACTATGAAAACAACAATTATTTTAATTCTAAGCCTTGGCGCTTTTTCTTCTTTTGCTCAGCAAGCCAAACCAGCGGCAGATACCACCGTGGGTAAATCAAATTCTGTTGTTCATTTCAAAAAGGACTCCACTCAACCCATTGTCAGGTCTCCACTTTTCATCAACAGCAACTCGAATTCTCACAATTTAAACGGCATTACTCCACCGGCTCAACAGAAAGTGACGTCAGCGATTGTTTATGACATCAACGGGCAAATAAAAAGCAGCAGTAGTTCAATACACTTTGGGCAAAAGAAGAAAGGTAAAAATTAAAGAAAATCCCTAACGCATATTTTCGCATCAACAGGATTCTAGTTTACCATTCGCGTCCTATGTTCGTTGGTGAATAAAACCAATGAAGGCAACATGCCATATGCAGTTCAAAAGTGCGATTGCTACCAGCACCCTATTTGCAAGTAATTTTCTTTCTAAATCTTATCTCCTGCCAAGTTGACTGTAGCTATAAATCACTGCCACATGATCCAGAGATGATCCAGTCTCGAGTCATTGACAGCCCACAGCATAATCAGCGACAACGATGTGAATTCTAGTTTGCGAAGAGCGATATACTGCCCGAGCAAATTGATCCAAACCTTTGTTTTCTATATTTCCGCCAAGCCCAAGTACCGGCATGTTTTCCCCTCCTCCACAAAGAAATCCCCCTTCTTAAATGTCTTTTTCGAAAAGGAATTCGCAATTTTTTGAGCTACTTTTTCGCTGAAATGCTGCGACTGAAAGTAGGCAAAAAGTTTTTCCATCCCTGATAGTTAATCCCAAATTTTGCAGTAGCAAAATTTGCCTGCGGTTGACGCAAAATGCATAGCATTTTGGTCAAGGTTAACCCTGAAAATACTGACGGTACCGTCAGTATTCTTCAGCCCTCCGGGCAGATTTTGCAGCCAACTGCAAAATCTGGGTTAATGGTCAAAGTTAAACTATTCCATGACGAAAAGGGCAATTGGACCATTAGACTAACCGTCAATATTTAAAGTGCCAATTAAGTCGTGAGGCTCTTTTTATTGAAGCCCCCATTGGAAATGGATTTGAAGTAGTTGACTACGGTCTTTTTGTAACTCTCACCAATCGGAATTACAGTTTGGTTTATGACCACCGACTGGCTTGTAAACGATTCTACTTTTAGGGTAGAAATAACAAATGATTTGTGTGCTCGTAAAAATCCATGTGGTTTTACAAGTTCTTCAATTGAGGAGATTTTTGAATTGTAAATTCGTGTAGTGCCATCTACAAAAAACACTTTACAATAATTACCGAATGCTTGAAAGTAAGAAATCCGAGAAATTATAACGCGATGGATGATACGGTCTGCCTTCAAAAAAATAAAGGGATCACTTTCCGATGCTTCTGGAAGTAAAGTAATCTTTGGCTTAATGATTTTATGAATGGCGTTACTAAACCGCTGAAACGAAAATGGCTTTCGTAAAAAATCAATCACGCCAAGTTCAAATCCATTGATTGCATATTGGTCATAGGCAGAAGCAAAAATGACCGAAGGCTGATACGCCAAACCCTTTACGAAATCAATTCCTGATTTGCCCGGCATTTTGATATCAGAAATGATAATCTCCGGATGATTTTCTTCGATGTATTTCTTTGCTTCCATGGCATTACCAAATGCCGCCACCAAATGAAGCTCGTTCATTCGTTTGATATAGTTGGTAACTACTACGATGGCAGGTGGTTCATCATCAATAATCACACAGCGAAAAGGCAATGTAGATTTGTTGCCAACCATGTTTGCGTTAATTCAAGTCCAAGCGCAAGGTAGCGATGTAAACAGAGTTTTCAGAAATCAACTGCAAATCATATTTGTTTTTAAAAAGGAGTTCTAATCTTTTTTTTACGTTCTTTAGCCCAGTTCCGGAGCTGTTCTTCATCGGTAGTTGATCGCCAATTGAATTCGACACCTGAAAGAAAACTTCATTTTGCTGCACAGCTATATCAATTCGAACAAACGAATGTGCTGTTGCTACTTCAGTGCCATGCTTAAATGCATTTTCAATAAATGGTAACAAGAGCAATGGAGGAACCTGTACGGCATCAATTGGGCCGGTTACTTCAACCGATGCCTCGCATTTATTGCCAAACCGCGCCTTCTCCAAATGGATATAATGGGTGATGTATTCTACTTCTTGGCGGAGGGGAATCATGTGCAGTTGCGCTACCTTAAACATATAATGCATCAGCTCTGAAAGCTGGAGAATGGCCGCACTGGTCTTTTCAGGATTTTCCAGTGAGAGTGAATAGATGCTGTTCAAGGCATTAAAGAAGAAATGTGGATTTACTTGCGCCTTCAGCAAGTCCAGTTCGGCTATTAATTGTTGCTCACGAAGCTTTTTATTCATGGCCACCGACCGCATAAACAACCCAATAAACGTTCCGACCAGTAAGTAAAAGCCCGCACCAACTAAATGAGACAAAAAATCTTTACTCTGAGTTACCCCTAAATCAACATGAATACTCGCAAAAGAAATGACCAGTAAGCTACCGATTACACTAAGTGCATAATAGACATATTTTCTTCTGTCCAGCAAATGGGGCACCAACACATACAAATTGAAATAGATCAGCAGGGCTAATTCAAGGGAGTGACCGACCAGTTGAACAAGTGTTATTATGTGTATTTCCTGATTGGCCAGAATCAGAAAATACACTTGCATGGAAAACCAAACAGACCAGACCAAAAGGTGGCCAATCACCTTTTTCAGTTGTGGCGTCATCAAGCGATTCATTGTACAAAGGTAATCATCCACTTGAGGTGACCGGATTCACCATTCCGAGAAGCAGGGGTGTTCGTCACTAAAATATTGGGTTTCATCATCAAAAAGTTTCTCATTAAATCTTAAATAAAGTCTGATTCGTTTCTTTGAGCAAAATCATCATTACAAACTATGAAGCAATTTACAATTACTCTTTTTTTGGTATTCGCCATCACGGCCAGCGTGGCTACCGTGTTTGGGCAAACCAACCCATTGATTAACTCATGGAAGATTGAAGAAAAATCGGTTACGGCATTTTCGGAAGTGGTTATACACAGGATCAGTAAGGTAAATCCGGATCAGGCCAAACAAATGGAAGCCTACCCCGATGCTGTTATTGAACTAGTAAAAGCGCTCGAATATACGTTCGGTGAAAAAGGTATCTACGAGGTTAATTCTACGCAAGGTAAGCAATCGGGCACGTGGAAAATTGTAGGCAACGATTTGATTACCCAATTAGCCGGAGGTGCCGAACGAAAAGACAGCATCATTTCCATTTCAAAAAATAGCATGATTCTGCTCAACCGCGAAGTTAGAAAACGCATCGAATATGTCTCGGCAAAAGCGGAGGGCACACAAAACAAAAAGGAATTAAGCGAATTGCGCGAAGGATTAGAAAAGGAAAAGAAAGAATTTTCGCAAACCAAAGCAATCAGAAATGTATCTGTGGTAGATGTAATCACCGGCAGACTTCTGAAGAATCAAACTGTTGTATGGAAGGAAGGTAAATTCATATCCATTTTACCGGGCAACAAATCAATACTTCCGGCCGATGCGGTTGTGGTAGACGGACAAGGAAAATTTGTGTTGCCCGGCTTGATGGATTCGCACATTCATTTCTTTCAAAGCGGAGGGCTCTACACACGCCCCGATGGCTTCGACTTTACAAAAGTAATGTCCTATGAAAAAGACCAGCAATGGATCAAAGACAATCATGCCATCACCATGAAGCACTACCTTGCAAATGGTATCACCACTGTGGTAGATGTAGGTGGCCCCCTCTCCAATTTTACCATCCGAGATTCTATCAATCTAAAAATAGCAGCACCACATACCATTGTCACGGGGCCTCTGATCTCAACCTACGCTCCTCCAAACTTAGATAAAGCCGATCCGCCCATTATCAAAGCAAACAATGCAGAAGAAGCCCGAGCACTCGTGCGCAAACAATTGCCATTCAAACCCTCGTTCATTAAAATATGGTTGGTGGTTTTGCCCGGACAGAAAGCAGAACAGTTTAGTGCAGAGGTAGGCGCTGCCATTGATGAAGCGCATAAAAACAATTTGAAAGTGGCTGTCCACGCCACCGAGTTAGCCACCGCTAAAGAAGCCATTCGATTGGGAGCCGATTTGTTGGTTCACAGTGTAGACGATGCCATCCTCGATAATGCTTTTCTTAAAACGTTAAAGACCAAGAAAATTGTTTACATCCCCACCTTGCAGGTAGCTCAGCAGACTTACCGCATTTTAAAACAGCAGTTTGATTTTACTTCGCACGAGTTGGCGTGGTCAGACCCTACACAATTAAGTTCATTGCTTGATCTTCAACACCTCGACCCAAAAGACTTGAATGGATTTAACTACAAAGCAATTGGTTCACAATTCTCCATTCCCTCCAAAAGCGACAGCATTATGCTTGTGAATTTGAAACGTGTGGCCGACTTTGGAATTACTATTGCCACAGGCACCGATGCCGGTAATCCGGGCGTGGCCCACGGTGCTGCATACCTGCGTGAAATTGAGATGATGAAACGAGCGGGACTATCCAATTGGCAAGTGCTAAAAGCTTCGACTATTGATGTGGCCAAAAGTTTTGGTGTAGCCAGCTTATTTGGAAGTATTGAACGTGGTAAAGTGGCTAACTTCATTGTGTTAAAAGAGAATCCGCTACAATCTATAAATGCCTTGGAAAAAATAGAAACCGTTTATCTGAATGGATACGGATACTTTCCCGCGGATCTTCTTCCTAAAACTGTAGACGAACTTGCGAAGGCAGAAGTAAATGCGTACAATGCACGTAACATTGATGCGTTCGTTGCCCGCTATGCTCCCGATGCAGAAATCTACGACCTATCAAATCTCTCTGTACCGATCGCCAAAGGCAGTAAACAAATCAGAGAAATATGGGGAGGCTTTTTTAAGCAGTTTCCAAATTTGCACTGTCATGTAACTAGCCGTACCATTCTTGGCAACAAATGTATAGCCATCGAATCGATTTCGGGCGTGGAGCCAAATCCCATGATTGGAGTGGGCACCTACATATTTAATCTAAAAACGGGTCTGATCGAGAAAGTCTATTTTGTTTCTGAACGATAAGAGCCTTGCTTCGTCATTGAATTCTGAGAGCACAGCTAAGTCCTGAAAAGGCACCTTTCAGTTGGTTTAAACAGCGTAAGCGCAAAGTCCCTGATCACGAGTCAGGGATTTTTTTTGATCAAAAAAGCGTATCCATTTACGTGGCTTGATGTAAGGCTTTGAGTTTCCACAACCACCCACTATTTTTATTCCGGTATGATTGGTTGAATTCGCTAACAAAATTTATTGCCATTTTCGCACTCAAACAAACGATGCAAAATGGAATCTTTAAAAAACACGGTCGTGGAAGGCAGATTCAAAAATCGCCCCTTTGAACCATTGACGTGAAAAATTTCAGGTTGATAGGTTTTGACCTTACCAGATTGGCACGCATGTTACCCCAAGACCCTCGCTTTACTCCAATTTTTTGTAAGCCTAAAGCCAATTTCCAAGTTTGTTGTGTATGGAGCAAACTCAGGCAGTTAAATCTTCAGAAATCAATTCGCTACGAGGTTCGTGGACGCAGCAAATTGTAGATTGGCTCAGCGCTCTCTTTCCATTCTATCTGAATGACGGACGCAAAAATTTTTTGCTGATTTCGATTCTTAGTGCTTTTATCACAGCATTCCTTTACCTGTTCAAAACACAGTCTGAGTTTTCGTTTGCCAATCAGCTGGAATGGCTCCACGGACTGATTACATTTGGGGCTTTGTGTTTCAACATCCTGTTGCTACCCCGGATTTTCCCAGTATCAATGGATTCCTCAGCATGGACAATTAAGAAATACATCCTGCTTAATGTTTTTCATTTAATCCTGATTTGGGCAGTAGCTACCGTTCTTGAAAAAATATTTTTTTGCTCTCTAGATATGACCCCCGCCTTGGTTCGTGGGGACACCATAGCCGTCAACCTAAGGAAAAAAGACATAGGAAAAGAAACTGAATCTCATTTTGAACAGGAAAATCAAGAGTTTTTCAAATTATCTGTCAACTATTGTTTCAGATGAACATCTGGAATCGATGGCCACATCATCGGGTTTCATGAAACGAAGGTCAACCATTTCACCCAAGGGTTTTCTGGACACAGTTTTTTTCTGTAACCAGAACAATAGCCCATCACTATCAGAGTATTGCATAGACTTATCACAGCATGGGGCCTCGGTGAGCAAACAGGCCATCGATAAACGTTTCAACGAAAGCACGAAAGCCATGTTCACCAATCTTCTTGGGGAGGTCATGAGCCATCAATTGTCAGGCAAGGCCAAGAAAACGGCAAGCAAGAAATGGTTTACCGATATCCAGATAATGGACAGTTCGGAGTTTGCTGTTTCCAAACGGGCAGCAGGGACTTTTCCCGGCTACGGGGGAGAGGGGCGGGAGGCCCTTGTCCAAATCCAATTTGAATACCAATTGCTCGGGGGCAAGGTGACAACCTTGTCGGTTGGTTCCGCACTGGATTCAGATAGTATTGAGGGAATGAAAAACCTTGACCAGATACCCGCAAAGACTTTGCTGTTGAGGGACCTGGGGTATTGCTCCCCAAAAGCATTTAAAGAGTTAAGCAAGAGGGACCTGTATTTTATCAGCCGGGCCAAATCACAATGGAATTTTTATACACTTCACAATGGGGAGTGTCATTTGCTCACAACGGCAGACATTATTGGCAAGCTGAACCAAGCCCAGGGCAAGTATATTGATTTGGACGTGTTTGTTGGTGAACAAGTCCGCACACCGGTAAGGCTTATCGCCAATCTGCTTGCGGAAGAACAAAAGAAAAAACGTCTCAAGAAAAAATCGGCCAACAGAAAATTGGGGGAAGATGCACTGGAGAGTATTGGGCTGAACTTATTTGTGACCAATGTGGAAAGGGAAAAATGTGCAGCCAGTGAAATCTATGAACTCTATACTCTTCGTTGGCAGATAGAACTTGTCTTCAAGACTTGGAAAAGTGTGATGCAGGTACATAAAATACATGGCATGAACCCTATTCGATTGGAGTGCATTATTCTCATAAAACTACTTTGGGTCATGTTGAACTGGTCGATCGTACGCTACCTCAGAAACCTCACTGGATTGGATTTGAGCTATCATAAAGTGCACCGCACGATATTGAGCCGATCAAAAAGAATATCAAGCATTATCATGAAAAGCAGTGAGCTGTTTACAGAGTGGTTGATTGACCTGTGCGGGATAAGTGAACGACATCACGTAAAGGAATACAAGAAGGGCAGCAAAAGTATTCCAATAATTTTGTCGCAAGCGACAAGCCATTGATCATGGGAGCGGTTATATTTGTACCAACAAAAACGGCAAGGCCATCCGTCACATGGCCTAAAAAAGACATGGAAAATAAAACTAGGCCATGCGAATGGCCGTGCCTTTTTCCTTAGGTTGACGGCTATGGTGGGGACACGAACCAAGGCGGGGCATTTTTTATACCATAAGAAAGGTTTTTAATTGATGCTCCATGCAAAGCAGCTAGTTTTTCACCGCCTTCGCCTTTTCAATCGACTCGTTCATTAGGTCTTTGACCTTTTTAATTCTCTCCATTTCAGATTCTAAATAGGCTCTTGCTTTTTCCTGATCGGCAGAATCCGGGAGAGGTTTGAATAGATGCATCCAATCCATCATGGATTGATCGGCAGAATCCAGCTGAGCAATGACCAGTTCCAATTCTTGCTTTTTACCCTCAGCCAACTCTGGACTGCTAGTCAATTTTTCTTGAAGTTCTTTCTTGAGTTGATAAATATCCTCTGCTCGAGGCATAATTTCATCGTGAATATCCATCACTTGATCGTACAATGCTTGGTTAGGATTTTCTTCTGAGTTCCCGCCATTGTGGTGATGATCTTCTTGCTTGCCTATTTTAGCGCATGACGCTAGAATTGACAAAGAAATAAATAGTAAGGTTTTGAGATTTTTCATATTTCGAGTTTAAAAGCATTTTAATATGTAACTTATTTACATTTTCTATTCAGGCTGAGTTCTTTGAATCACAATATCAAAAATGGGTCTGTAGATTGATTTCTTTGATATGCAAACTAAAAGAGCATTGCTATCAAGAACGACTTTCACTGCTTAGAGGAGGTGCGTGTATGTGTAGCAGCCCATTCTACCATCGTACTATTGTCCCATTTATTTTGCTCCCAAAGCTTGTCCATTTCAGCCGTTGCTTTTTCAGCAAAGTAAGAGGAAAGCAATTGCCTGATTTCCGCTAATTGAGTTTCGTTTAGGTTGTATTGAAACACCTTTAGAAGTTCATGCTGTAGGTTAGTAAGTTTATCTTGAGCTACCATAATAGAGCTTTTGTAATTCAAATATATGTAATTTTCAAGCTAACGCCAGTTAGGCGTTTAAAATAATGTTCTGTTGTACAACACCATAGTTGCATATGTCAAGAATTTGCGTTTCCTTCGTTCTATTATTATGAAAATGAAAACTCAGCGATTTTATTTTAGCTTTTATTTTAATCCAGCCCTACCGGGATTAGATAGAGAATCGCTTTGTTGAAAACATAAAAACAAAAGAAACTCAGAAAAGTCCCGGTAAAAGCCGGGACTTTTCTTTTTTACCTGTGCTACGTAGGTTTTGTAGAATGTAGCCATAGTTGATGTAGTAGTAACCGAAGTAGCATAACGATCGGATGAGTAAAAAAAGAAAATTGAAAGTAGCCATACAGGGCATTGCCACTAGTTTTCACGAGGTGGCAGCGCAAACCTATTTTGGAGATTCGATTGAATCTGTTGAGTGCCTATCGTTTCATGCACTTTGCGAATCATTGAAAAAGGAGGAGTCCGACTTTGCCGTAATGGCTATCGAAAATTCGATAGCAGGAAGTATCCTTCCTAATTATTTCCTTTTGCAGGAATTTCATTTCTCAATTATCGGGGAAGTTTATCTGCCTATCCATATGCACTTACTGGCTTTGCCGGGCGTAAAGATGTCAGACATTAAAAGCATTGAATCCCATCCAATGGCAATCAGACAGTGCAATGATTTCTTGTTTCGGCTTAGGAATGTGGAGATCAGAGAAAGTGATGATACGGCCGTGTCAGCCAGGAAAGTAAAGGAAAATAAACTGACCAATACAGCAGCGATTGCCAACGAGCACGCAGCAAAAAAATTCGGATTGCAGATTCTTGAAAAGCGAATAGAAACAAATAAGAAGAATTTTACACGCTTTTTGATTCTTGCAAAGGGCAGACAAACGACTCATGATAGTAACAAGGCGTCCCTTTGTTTTGAAGTTGCCAACGAGGTAGGAAGCCTGGCCGAAACACTGATGACATTAAAAAATAACCTGATAAATCTTACAAAGATCCAATCAATACCTATTGTTGGTAAGCCAAGCGAGTATTCCATTCATATTGATGTAGAATGGAAGAAAAGAAAGAATTACGATACCGCGTTGCAGGAGATTTTGAGGCAAGTAAGGAATTTGAATGTGTTGGGTGAATACAAGAGCGCAAAAATTGAGTACAAGTAGAAAGTTGAATTTCGAACTTTGAATTTTGAAAATGATTGAATTTGCAAATAGGATAAAGAACGTAGAAGAGTACTACTTCAGCAAGAAATTGGCGGAGGTGAGAAGTATTGATACGCCCGAATGGCGCGTAATCAACCTGGGGATTGGTAGCCCTGACCAGATGCCAGCTACAAATGCGATTGATGCTTTAGTCGTTTCGGCAAAGAATCCAGCCAACCATGGGTATCAGAACTACAAGGGGATACCGCAACTACGAAAAGCTATTGCGGATTTTTATGTAGACACGTATGATGTATCGTTGAATGTTGAATCTGATATACTTCCTCTTATGGGATCGAAAGAGGGGATACTTCACACCATGATGGCTTTTGTAAATGAAGGTGATGAAGTATTAATTCCCGATCCCGGATATCCAACCTATGCGTCAGTGGCGAAATTAGTTGGCGCCAAGGCAGTTACTTATGACATGAAAGAAGAAGCGAACTGGCAAATCGATGTTGAGGGTCTTCGAAAAAAAGATCTTTCAAAGGTCAAAATAATGTGGGTCAACTTTCCGCATATGCCAACAGGAAGAATTGCTTCACGCAAGGAATTGAAGGAACTGGTTGATCTGGCAAGAGCAAATAGATTTTTGATTGTAAATGATAATCCGTATTCACTCATTTTGAATGAGCGTCCCCTTTCAATACTTAGTATTGAAGGGGCTGCTGAGGTGGCTCTCGAGCTCAACTCGCTGAGCAAATCACATAACATGGCTGGTTGGCGAATCGGTTGGGTAGCGGGTAATGCACATTATGTCGATGCGGTGCTGCGCGTAAAAAGCAATATGGACTCCGGCATGTTTTTAGGATTGCAACATGCTGCCGTGGAGGCGTTGAAAAGTGGCAGGGAATGGTTCGCCAATTTGAATGCGATGTATCAAAAAAGAAAAGATGCAGCATGCAAAATTTTAGATGTATTGGGATGCAGCTATTCCACCCAGCAATCAGGTCTGTTTGTATGGGCAAAGGCGCCTGTTGGAGTGAATGACGTGGAGAAATGGATTGATGAGATACTCTATGGAACACATGTATTCATAACACCCGGATTTATCTTTGGCGAAACAGGTAGAAGGCATATACGGATTTCACTTTGCGCAACAGAGGAAAAACTAAACGAGGCGTGTAACCGAATTCAAGAATTCGTTGACTCTCAAGTCACACAACCACAATCTTTTTAAAATGAAAATAGCAATAGTTGGATTGGGTTTGATAGGAGGATCGCTGGCCATAGATTTGAGGAGCAAAAAAATTGCAACAAGACTGATTGGTATTGACTTCAATGAAGGACATGCGAGAAAGGCATTAGAACTAGGGTTGGTCGATGAGATTCTTCCAGAGGAGAGGGCGTTTGCGGAATCTGATGTAGTGATATTGGCTATACCGGTCAACACCATCGGTGCACTTTTGCCCTCCATACTTGATCGCGTAGCAAAAAATGCAGTGGTCATTGATACAGGCTCCACGAAAAGTATGATCTGCAAGTCTGTGGCCCAACACGACAGACGCGCCCAGTTTGTGGCTGCGCACCCCATTTCAGGGACAGAAAACTCCGGACCTACAGCCGCTTTGCAAGGATTGTTTGAGGGGAAAACAAATATCATTTGCGAAAAGGAACAATCTTCTAAGTCATCTTTGGCTGTGGCCAAAAACATTTTTGATAGCGTGGGAATGAACACGATCTTCATGGAGCCGGACGAACATGATAAACACGTGGCTTATGTCTCTCATCTCTCACACGTCAGTTCTTTTTTATTGGGGCAAACAGTATTGGATATAGAGAAAGATGAAAAGAATATTTTTGACTTAGCGGGTAGTGGTTTTGCATCTACTGTGAGGTTGGCAAAAAGTTCTCCGGCTATGTGGGCACCTATCTTTGAGCAGAATTCGGAATATTTAAGTCAAGCGTTGTTGGAATACATCATGCATCTTCAAAAATTTCATTACCACCTGATGAAGAAGGACACAAAAGAATTGGTCAAGACGTTGACCAATGCAAATGAGATTAGAAGGGTGTTGGATAAGAAGTAAAATGGTAAGAGGTGGGCAGTAACCGGTAATTGGTGGTTAAGGGTAGTAGTACTAATCTGACTTCCAAATTCTAACTTCTAACTTCTTTTTAGTAAATAGTAAACTTGAATCTTTAACTTTGAATTGAATATGAAAAAAGGATTGGAACTTGAATCGATTGCTGAATGGTTGGGAGTAAAAAAGCCGATCATTATCAGCGGGCCCTGCAGTGCCGAAACGGAAGAGCAGATGGTGGAAACTGCAAAACAAATCGCAGCCACGGGAAAAGTACATGCACTTCGTGCAGGCATTTGGAAACCACGCACGAGACCTGGTCAATATGAAGGTGCCGGTGATATTGGTTTGAACTGGCTGATGACTGCGAAAAAAGAGACTGGCCTACCGGTAACAACGGAAGTGGCAAATGCGGCACATGTGGAAGCAGCACTGAAAGCGGGCGTGGATATTTTATGGGTAGGTGCCCGCACTACAGTCAATCCTTTTTCTGTGCAAGAGATTGCAGATTGTTTGAAAGGCGTTGATATTCCTGTGATGGTAAAGAATCCTGTAAATCCTGACCTTGAGTTATGGATAGGCGCGCTGGAGCGACTGAACAAAGCGGGCATCAAGAAGATGGCTGCCATCCATCGTGGTTTTTCATCTTTTGAAAAAGGCCCTTTCCGCAATTTGCCGATGTGGGATTTGGCCATCGAATTGAAAACGAGATTTCCGGAATTGGAGATGATCTGCGATCCAAGTCACATCGCGGGCAATCGAGAATTGATTGCTTTTGTTTCACAAAAGGCACTTGATTTGGATATGTCCGGCTTGATGATTGAAAGTCATATTAACCCAGATGCTGCATGGAGTGATGCGAAGCAGCAAGTGACACCAGCTGTGTTGGCTAAAATATTGTCTGAGTTGGTTGTACGCACCGCGTCAAGTGAAAGTAAAACGTTCAAGGATACACTGAGCGTGTTGCGCGAGCAGATTGACCAGCTCGATGACGAAATCATGCAAAAGATGTCTTCACGCATGAAGATTTCTGAGAAAATTGGACAATACAAGAAAGATAACAATGTAACGATCTTACAGGTAAACCGCTGGGAGGAGATCATAAAAACACGGGTATCGCTTGGAAGAGCAATGGGATTGGAAGAGGGTTTTATGCGCGACTTGTTGCGTTTGGTGCACCATGAATCAATTCAAGTACAGACAAAGGTGATGAACCAAATCGAAGAAAGAGTGTAGTTCCATGGATTGCAAATTCAAAATTCAAGATTCAAAATTCAAAATCTTATTTTGTTGTTGTGTTTTGATTTTTCCTTCGATAATCGGGGCGCAAGATGTAGACAAGAACTATTTACTTGGCCAATTTGAAGAATCTAAAGATTCACGCTTTGTAAAGTTGGGTGATGATTTAGCCAGAGGAAGTGCACAAGGGAAATATTTACGGAAAGAAGCATATGAAGCCTTTGTGAAAATGGCTTCTGCCGCCAACCAGGATGGGATCACACTTTTCATCATTTCTGCTACTCGAAATTTTGAAGCACAGAAACGTATTTGGGAAAACAAATGGGAAGGTAGAACCTTGGTAGAGGGGCAAAACCTGACCGAGGTTACTGATTTAGAAAAAAGAGCCAAGCTTATTTTGTTGTATAGCTCCATGCCTGGTACATCTCGTCACCATTGGGGAACAGATATGGACTTAAATTCATTGGAGAATTCGTATTTCGATTTGGGAGAAGGATTGAAAACTTATCAATGGCTGACTACACACGCGGCAAAGTTTGGTTTTTGTCAGCCCTATACATCGAAAGCAGCGGGTCGTACAGGTTATGAGGAAGAGAAATGGCACTGGTCCTATTGGCCACTTTCAAAAGAATTATTGAGTGCGTACGTAGAGTCAGTTCACTATTCAGACATCAAAGGTTTTAAAGGAAGCAAGACGGCAAAATCCATTAATGCGATCGAAAAATATGTTCAAGGCATTGGTTGTAAGTAAGTTTTTAATGGACATGTTTTGTAACTCAATAAAATACAAGACCACCGTTTCTTGTTTGAGGGAATCGGCTAGCTGCATCGGAATTCTATTTTTCGTTGGTGTTTTCACTAGTTCATGTGCGCAACATCCAAAACAAAAATTTGATTTTATTATTAGAAACGGAACCATCTATGACGGATCAGGTGCAAAACCGTATAAAGGGGACGTGGCTATTCAGGCTGATACACTGGCTGCCATTGGAGATCTATCGTACGCCACAGGAACCGAAGAGATAGATGTCAACGGGCTTGCGGTCTCGCCCGGGTTTATTAACATGCTAAGTTGGGCAGATGGTTCTTTGCTAAAAGATGGTCGTTCCATGAGCGATATCAAGCAAGGAGTAACGCTAGAGGTATTTGGAGAAGGATGGAGCCCTGGGCCGAGGAAGAAGAGCAGTAGCAAAGACACATTGTGGCGTTCGCTAGGTGAGTACTTTGAGGTGCTGAAAAGGAAAGGCGTCAGCCCGAACTTTGCTTCGTTTGTTGGTGCCACTTCGGTTAGAAATATTGTGCTAGGGCTTAATAATAAAAAACCGAATCAGGAGGAATTAAGCCAAATGAAAGAGCTCGTTCGTGCTTCGATGAAAGAAGGAGCGATGGGTCTGGGCACGTCATTGATTTATGCGCCCGCTGACTATGCATCTACAGAAGAGCTTATCGAATTGAGTAAGGTTGTTGCTGAATACCAAGGAATGTATATCACTCATATGCGCAGTGAAAGCGATAAAATTCTTCCAGCCATGAATGAAGTTTTTCGAATTGCGAAAGAAGCAAACCTACCGGCAGAGATTTATCATTTGAAAATAAACAATACCTGGAACTGGAATAAAATTGACACCGTACTTGCTAAGATTGATAGCGCACAAAAAGCAGGTTTGAAAATAACTGCAAACATGTACACGTACAATGCCAGTGGAACAAGTATTACAGCGAGGTTGCCTACTTGGGTGCAGGAGGGTGGGTTGCGTGAGATGAGAAAGAGGCTGCGAAATCCTACTATGCGTAGGCGGTTGTTGCTCGAAATGGAACAAGGCATTCCTAGCCGTAACTCGGATCCCAAAGATGTAATGCTGATGGGTTTTCGAACAGACTCTTTGAATAAACTCTACAAGGCAAAAAGATTAAGTGAGGTGGCAAGCCTTCACGGCAAGAGCGCCAACGAGACGATTTTGGATTTGTTAGTAGCCGACAAATCGAGTATCCCTTGTATTTTCTTTTTAATTTCGGAAGACAACATCAAAAAAATGCTGCCTCTACCCTACGTGAGCATTTGTTCGGATGCTGGTTCCATGGCAGATGAAGCACCCTTCAACGAAAGTGGCACGCATCCTAGAGCGTACGGAAGTTTTGCACGACTACTCTCTAACTATTCCCGAAAGGAAAAATTGATTACGACTGAGGAAGCGATTAGAAAAATGACTTCGCTTCCTGCAAATAACTTGAAGATAAAACAACGTGGGCTTTTGAGAGTAGGTTATTTTGCAGACGTAGTTGTTTTTGATCCAGCAAAGATCGAAGACCAAGCAACCTTTGAAGATCCCCATCAATATGCGACTGGCGTGTCACATGTTTTTGTGAACGGGCAACAGGTACTAAAGGATGGCGACCACACCGGAAAGAAACCGGGCCGTTTGGTAGTTGGGCCGGGGTTTAAAGGCAATTCCAATCGGTAGTACTTCAATTTTGATGCAGGAGTCTGGTGTTAAATGATTACCTTTACACCTCGATCCTCCTAATTCCCGTAAAAAGCCGTTTTCAACGGTACGTTCATCAGTCGGTGAACAGGTTAGTCAAAGAGGCATTAAGTAAATAGTCGTCTCTCATATCAAAAATCAGTATGTCATTTGAAAAATTAAGTCTAATTGAGCCAATTCTTCGGGCTTTAAAAACAGAAGGTTACACAACTCCCACACCCATTCAAGAGCAGGCCATTCCAATCTTACTAGAGCGAAAGGATTTACTCGGATGCGCCCAAACAGGCACAGGAAAAACTGCTGCTTTTGCTATTCCTATTTTGCAATTGTTGCACCAAGATGAATTGTATAAGGCCAGCGTAGGCATCAGCACATTAATACTAACGCCAACCCGAGAATTGGCCATTCAAATTGGCGAAAGCTTTGCGGCCTATGGCCGACATTTGAAATTGAAACACACCGTCATCTTTGGAGGGGTTTCTCAAAAGTCGCAAACAGATGCGCTGCGCGCAGGCGTCAACATCCTTATTGCCACACCTGGCCGGTTACTTGATTTAATGAATCAGCGCTACGTCAAGCTGGATCATATTAAAATTTTTGTGCTGGATGAGGCAGATCGTATGCTTGACATGGGGTTCATACATGATGTAAAAAAGGTAATTGCGAAACTACCACCCAAGAGGCAGACGCTATTCTTTTCAGCTACCATGCCGAAAGAAATTTCTGCGTTGGCAAATTCAATACTTACACATCCGGTGCGTGTTGAAGTAACTCCTGTTTCGTCAACTGCCAATACCATACAACAATCGTTGTATTATGTCGACAAGAAAAATAAGAAATCACTTTTGTTGCACCTTTTGAAAGATGAATCGATTATTACCGCTTTGGTATTTACCCGCACCAAGCATGGCGCAGATAAGGTAACAATGGATTTGAATAAAGCGGGTGTCCATGCTGAAGCTATCCACGGGAATAAATCTCAAAATGCTCGTCAGCGAGCGTTGAGCAACTTTAAACTGCAAAAAACTCGCGTGCTAGTCGCAACTGATATTGCAGCGCGCGGTATTGATGTAGATGAACTTTCAACCGTGATCAATTTTGAATTGCCGAATATTCCTGAAACGTATGTGCACAGAATTGGTCGTACCGGCCGCGCAGGATTAAGTGGTAAATCCATTTCGTTCTGTGATTTTGAAGAAAGAGAATTCCTTCGCGACATACAGAAGTTAATCGGAAAGCCCATACCAGTAGTTGATGGTCATCCGTTTCCCATGACGGCTACAAGTGGAGATGCGGATAAGCCCAAAGAAGTCCCTCGTCAAGGTCAACAGCGTAGACATGGCTCAAGGCCTTCTTCTTCTCCAAGTTCATCAGCACACGCAGGTAAGAGTTGGGGAGGACGACAAAGACGAACCAATTGAGTGGTAAGTCCTTCATCCAAATTTAACCTCGCTAACTTGTATAGAGGGCTCTAAGTATTCATCTATTTCAACGTAAAAGGGCTCATTGGTTAAGTGTGTAACGGCTCGGTTGAGTACCATCTGTACCACATTAGAGTATTTGTCCAAATCTACGTTACCCTTTTTCAGATCAAGCAATTGGTCTTTCACCGTCTCAACCATTTTTCGATTTGGTTTTACATTGAATTTATAAATAATGTAGGTGGGCAAGTCGCTAATCATCCGAGTAATAATTAACTCTCGATGCTCTTTTAGTATTTCACGTATTTGCAGTAGAAGTACATCCGGGTTGGTGTCAATGAGCTGTTTATTGCCCAGCAAGGCAGATTTTATTGTCTTCATAGAGGTATTTGTTTTAGGCTGCAAAATGCAAATGGGTGGTCAAGTTCATCCGAATGCTCTCATCGATCTCCAAAAAAAAGTAGTCGTTTTTGATCTTGATTTCATCTTTCCGCTTTAGCTCCTTCAGTAGTGGTTGATAGTACTCCAGATCTACGTCCTTACTTTTCAATTGATCGATCTTTTGCGCAATCTCTATCAGCTCATTTCTACTTGGTTGCACGCGAAATTTGAATTCCATGTAGGTGCCCAAGTCTGTTAGTATCCGGTTCACCAACGCGTCACGGTGCTGGTTAAAAATTGCACGAATTTGAAACAACTGAATATTTGCTTCCCTAGCCCGAACCACCCTCGCCCCAATAAGTCCTGATTTGATGATTTTCATATGAGTCACTTTTTGATCAGTCAAATATAAATACTAAAAATATTAGTTTTATAAATACTAATAAAATTAGTTTTTTTGTGATCAAATTGGGCTAAAAAGGCTATTTTTAGATTACAAGAGCCCAATTGTTGGCAGATTTTAAGTAGTTTAGATTCTGTGAAAAGAACAATTATTCTATACGGCTTAGCTTTAGCTCTCTTCGTTTCTGGGCTCAAGTTTTTGGAATATCGATTCTTTGTTCGCGATCTGTCTATTGAATTTTACACAGGTATCATCGTAGTAATATTTACGGGATTAGGCATTTGGATTGGCCTTCGACTCACCTGGAAAAAATTCGTTTTTGTTGGCGGTGATTTCACGCTGGATGCAGCTACTCTCCAGAAATTGGATATTACGAAGCGAGAGCACGATGTATTGGAGTTGATTGCTCAGGGCCTGTCCAACGAGGAAATAGTCGATAAATTGTTTGTTTCACTGAACACGAACAAAACGCATTCATCGAATCTATTTCTAAAACTGGAGGTGATCCGAAGAAACAACACAAGCAAAAATAGATGAATATGCCGCGATGTACGCTAACCTTATCATTCGCTTCTCCATGACATTGATGGAAATTGCACCACTTGGAATTTTGATCTCATTGCTTTCCGCTGGGCTGCGGATGAAGGGATTTTTGCCTGCACCATCGAATAACTAACAACGACCATCGATTAACGATTTTATATGCAATCCAAATCTAAAACAGTTACGGAATACATTGATTCTCTTTCGCCTGAGCGGAGGCAGATCATTAACAGCATTCGTAAAGTCATTCTTAAGAATTTGCCCAAAGGATTTCAAGAAGAAATGAACTATGGAATGATTGGCTATGTGGTGCCACACAAGATCTATCCAGAGGGTTATCATTGCGACCCTACACTTCCATTGCCCTTCTTGGGTCTGGCATCACAAAAGAATTTTATTGCCATCTATCACATGGGCATCTACGCGCAGCCGAAATTGTTAGAGTGGTTTCAGGATGAATGGAGAGTCCATTCAACGAAAAAGCTGGACATGGGTAAATCATGCATTCGATTTAAAAAACCAGAAGATGTGCCCTTGGATTTGATCGGTGAACTGGTCACAAAGCTGACGCCACAGCAATGGATTGGTATTTATGAGAAAGCATTTAAAAATAAAAAATGAGCCAAACTGGGTTTGAACAAACAACATGAAATAAATTAGTGAAGATAAATCAAGAAACAATGAAAAAGACAACTCTACTAGCACTGGGCCTTATTGCAGCATTTGTACTTGGACTCTACATTAATCCAATAATCGCCAAACAAAAAAAAGAGACTATGAAATTAGGTGCATTTTCTGTAAGCCTTAGTGTCAAGGACATCAAGGCCTCAAAGCAATTTTATGAGAACCTGGGCTTTAGTGTTTTCGGAGGCGCCCTCGAAAAAAACTACCTCATCATGAAGAATGGAAATTCGTTAATTGGGTTGTTTCAAGGAATGTTTCAAGGCAACATTTTAACGTTTAACCCCGGCTGGGATGAGAACGCCAAAAATATTGAGGCGTTTGATGATGTGAGAGAGATTCAGCGTCAACTAAAAAGTAAGGGAGTAAAGATGAATAGTGAAGCTGACGAAAAAACAGTTGGACCTGCTAGCTTTATGATCACCGACCCAGACGGGAATGTGGTTCTGATAGATCAGCATCGGTGATCCAGACGGCAATAGAATTGAGTGCTTTGATTAAGAGGATCGGAGGTTCAAGTTTTCGATAATCACAAAAGCCAGTTAAATTAGAGTTCCTTTCTTCGTTATTAAAAACTTCGCGTTCACCATTCTTTTTTTTCTGAATTACCAATGGGCAGGTGCCCAAGAGCGTGAAATTGTAGGGCGCTTGATTGATAAGGAAACACAAAAACCAATCGGCAATGCCAATGTTGTTGTTCCAGGGACATTGATCGGTGCCGCAAGCAATGTTTTAGGATATTTTAAGATAACTGTGGGGCAAAATCATAGTGCTGTAACGGTATCAAGAATTGGATATAAGACGAGTGTTATTGAGTTAGGAACCAATGATAAGTTCCAGGTCAAAATTGAAAGAGAAGTTGTTGGGCTTGGCCCCCTTCATCTTGCGATCTTTCAATTCGGAAAAACGGAGTTGTTTGAGGACACAACAACTAGAATAGTTATTCCGGGTTTAACTGAGAAATATGCCCAATATAGTGGTGGGTGGACGCAATTCTACAACGATGTTTTCCAGATTCTCAATAGTGACAGTGTTACTCGTTCAATCGGAGATTCCTTGGTTCATCTTCACTTTACAATTCAAAGTAACGGTGAGTTCACGTTGACCAAAACAGATCCAAACGTTGGGATAATAATGAAATCAATGAAAACATCAATGATGAGTTTTTCGACTTGGAAAAGCGCTCGACAAAATGGTGTTGCAGTATCACAAGACTTCAAAATGCCGCTCACCAATGAGAAGATAGACGAAGTTTTTAGTGTGATAGAGGAAACAGCAACCCCAATCGGAGGTATACCAGCGTTCTACCGTTTTGTGGGAGAGAATTTGAGGTACCCTCCCGATGCTCGTAGGCATGGAATACAAGGGAAAGTTTTTGTGCAGTTTATTATTGAAAAAGATGGGAGTATTACCAATCCCATCATTATTCAAGGAATTGGTGGGGGCTGCGATGAAGAAGTGTTGAGAGTTATATCGAAATCGCCAAAATGGAATCCTGGCATGCAAAAAGGAAAACCTGTAAAACAGCGGTACACGTTGCCAATAATCTTCAAATTGGGTTAGACGATTGTTATTATCCGTTTTGGCGAAGGAACAATTTACTTTTTTCGCAAATACTGTTGTGTGAGTGATTTCACTGCCATTTTATCAGCATCGGTATCAGTACTTTTTACTTTGAGCATCAATTCAAAAAGCACATCTTGCTCATAGCCGAGGCGGGCCGCAATCTTTGAGCAAAATTTGATTTCTTCCTGGTAGAGTCGTTCATCAATTTTCATCAGCTGAACAAGGCTGAAGATGTAGTCAAAACGCTGGTCATCAGTTAAATTATCTGGTATGATGATTTCGTGAGATTGGTAGAACAAAGTGGCGACAGAAGATTCAGGAAAACTGTTGGCTTTTGCTATGTTGATGATGTAGGTTTTTTCACGCTCGGCCATATCTCCGTCAATTCGAGCAAGATTCACCAGTAATTTGAGTTGTTCCAGCAGCGCCATAAATCAGTTGTTTGTACCAAAAGTCAACAATTTATTGGCGAATAAAAATAGCCTAATATGAATTTCTATTACATTCGAGGCCTCAATGAACTTTCTCGCACATCTTTACTTGTCGGCCGATGACCCCGAAATACAATTGGGCAACTTTATTGGTGACTTCGTCAGGGGCCGCGACTTGTCGTCTCGTTTTTCGCCAGGTATTGTGAAGGGTATTTCGTTGCACCGCGAAATAGATGAATTTACAGATCGGCACGCCATTGTAAAACTGAGTAAGGATCGGCTTCGCCCTAAGTATAGGCACTATGCACCTGTAATTATTGATATGTTCTATGACCACCTTTTGGCAGTTAATTGGAATGCATATCACCATCAGCCATTACCCGATTTTGCAGCAGGCTGTTATGACTACCTGATCAAAAGCGCAGCGATTTTGCCCGAACAAGTGAAATGGATGCTGCCACATATGATGCGAGGCAACTGGCTTGTCAACTATGGTAAGTTAGAAGGTATTCAACAAGCGCTGAGTGGCATGACAAGGCGATCTAAATTTGACTCTAAAATGAATGAGGCAACGGAAGAGCTCCAACAGTTCTACAAAGAGTTTGATCAGGAATTTCAATTATTTTTTCCGTTACTAAAAGAGCATGCAACACATTTTCTTGGCAAGTATTAATTTTGAAATCGTATGGAAATACCCATGAACAATGACCCTGAGCTAAGCGGAAAATATTTGGGCACCATCAGCGCTGATTTTGTAAACGCAGCAGATACCCTGAAGGAAGCCTCGTATCAAATCAGAAAAGCTGGTTTTTCTTACCCTATTTTTGCCATTTCGAAAGAGGTGGTTCCGATAGGGCAGTTGCTAATCGACAAATACTCCTTACAACTGGAATGGAATTATTTTGCCTCTTTCATGGACGAGTTTGTGCAGCGCGAACTCATTGCTAAAGAGAAGGTAGATGATTTTGTTAGCGCCTACAAAGACCCAGATGAATTTTGTTGCCTATTTGTAGTAGACAAAGAATTTACTCGTTTTGTTTTTATTCCTTATCCCGAGGACTAGTTTACAGCTTGGAAAAGTGATTCCATCCTTGTGCTACTAACGGCACAATGGTTTCATCTTTCGTCACCATTACATTCTGTTGTGGATTGTTATGCACATGCCCGATGAAGTGGATATCGGGATGATTTTTTAATTTTTCATAATCGCTGGGGGCAATAGTAAAAAGTAATTCGTAGTCTTCACCACCATTCAGCGCACAGGTAATGGGGTCAATTTTTAACTCAATGGCTGTCTCAAATGCGCCAGCATCAATGGGTACTTTATCTTCAAAGATTTTGATCCCCACCCCAGAGCTTTTGCTAAGATGTAGTAACTCTGAGGCGAGCCCATCAGAGATATCGATCATTGCAGTGGGCACCACTTTTTTGTCTGCCAATTCGTGCACAATGTCCATTCTCGCCTCTGGTCTTAGTTGACGCCCCACGAGGTATTCATATTTTTCTAGATCAGGTTGCATCTCAGGGTTCGTAAGAAACACCTGTTTTTCGCGCTCGAGAACTTGCAGTCCCAAATAGGCTGCCCCTAAGTCCCCGGTTACACAAATGATGTCGTTCACTTTAGCGGTACTGCGAAGTGTTTCTTTGCCTTTGCTTACTCTTCCCAAAGCGGTTATAGAAATCACAAGACCAGAAGCAGAGGCAGATGTATCTCCACCCACCAAATCGACTTTATAATTCTCGCACGCAGATCGAATTCCATTATACAAACTATCGATAGCTTCTAAAGAAAAACGGTTGCTAAAAGCCAGTGCCACGGTAATTTGTCCGGGCTTGCCGTTCATCGCAGCAATATCCGACACATTTGCTACCACAGCTTTGTAGCCCAGATGCTGCAGTGGCATATACGACAAATCAAAATGTACGCTTTCTAGCAGCATATCGGTGGTGACTAATAGATACTCTTCGCCACAGGCAATTAATGCAGCATCGTCACCAATACCCACCAGTGATGTACTGTTTTGTAGGGAAAAGCTACTTTTTACTCGTTCAATAAGCCCAAATTCTCCTAAATCTGTGATTTCTGTTCTCTTCTCCGCCATGGGGTAAATTCAGTTAGTCGGTTGATATGTTTATTCGTCCGGCAAAAGTACGACTTGGGGCTGATACAATGCGAAGGTGTCAACCTTACCTGTATCTATGTTCAAAAGAAAGAAACGATATGAAAAAGTGTGTTGTACCTTTTGTAGTGGCGATGATCATTTTTACTTCTTGTCGGGTAGAAAGACCTTATTATGAAACGCCCATTGGCAAGAAGAAACAAGATTACTATAACAAGATTCAATATGGCGCAAAAGAGCGCCCGAAGCGGAAATTTTGAAGTATGAGGTTGTGCGAGCTGTGCTATGAAAGGAGCTCAAACATGTCCAGTCACTTACGGGTGTTTATCTTCACACAACTCAACCAAAACATTGTTTGTGGTTTTTGGGTGTAAAAAAACAATGCGTTTGTTATCAGCGCCATCTTTGGGTTCGGATAGTGGGCGAAAACCCTTTTCGATTTCTTCTTTCACCCGATCTTCCAATCCCACAACCCCAAATGCCAAATGATGAAGCCCTTCGCCCCTTTTTTCAATGAATTTTGCAATGGGTGAATCCGCGCGAATTGCTTCCAACAGCTCTATCTTAATTCCGCCCACGTCAAAAAACGATGTTCTAACACCCTCTGAAGCCACTTCTTCGATTTTATAGTGGGGTTTTCCGAGCAGTTTTGCGAATAGCGCGTTCGACTCTGCCAGATTCTTGACGGCAATGCCAATATGTTCTAGTTTTTCCATAATAGGGGATTGATCAGGTTTTCTTAATTTTGAACTCAAATTGTGAAACTTTTACGGGTTTCCGAAAGTTTTACAAGTACTACGAAGCTTTTGGCTAAAGTAGTTAAGTTATTGGATAAAGTAATAAAGCGAAGTAGTAGAATCAGATGCCAAAAATAACACTCGAAGCAACAACCGACATACACGTAGAATCTGCCCGTGTGCAACAGCAGATCAAAGATTATTTAGGCTTGCGTACCAGTGATCTCGTCTTTGAGTTTAGCAATGTGGAGGGAAAGGCAAAATTAGATTTGATCACGATCAATCCCCGACACAATCAGTCTTTTCTATTTCACAGCGAGACTGGGTCAGACAAGGTGGATGCGTTGCGGAAAATGTGGGATTACGTAAAGAATTATAAAGAGAAAGAGAATTCCTATACAATCCAGTGGGTGACGAAGAGTGATAGTGAATTGCACACGTCTTATTTTAGGGCCGGAAATATTTTAGAGGCATTAGAGAAGTTATACTATGGCCGAGATCGGAATACCATCACTGTTTTTAGTGTCGTGTTGAATCCAGTGGCTTAACAAATACTTTGTAAAAGACTATGATTAGTGTGACGGAAAAAGCGAAAGAGAGAATTCTAAATCTTCGCACAGAAGAGGGAAGGGGTCATGAGCAAAACATCCGTGTTTCAGTACAGGGAGGAGGTTGCTCGGGCCTTATGTACGATTTAGGTTTTGATGCAGAGATCAAGCCCGCAGATCAAGTTTTTGAAGATAAGGGAATAAAAATATTAGTTGACAAAAAGAGCTTACTCTACCTGCTGGGCACCACACTTGATTTTTCAGATGGACTGAATGGAAAGGGATTTCAGTTTATCAATCCAAACGCTTCGCGTACCTGTGGGTGTGGAGAAAGTTTTTCGGTATAGAAATCAATCGCTGTGACCGCTAAAGCTTGATTAGATTTAGATCGAGAACAAATCCCTCTACAAGACCTTCGCCTTTTAACTTTTTGTCAAAGCCTTCAATTTCTTTAACCTCCCCATTCGATCTATAAATGAATGATTTTTTTTGAGACGGGTCAATCAACCATGCGAGCTGTGCACCATTAGCGATCCATGTTTTCATCTTTGCCTGAAGATCTTGTAACGAATCTGATTTTGATTTAATCTCGATTACAAACTCGGGACAAATTGGCGCAAATTTATTTTGATCCTGTTCTGACATCGATTGCCATTTAGATCTTGAGACCCACGATGCATCTGGAGATAACACCGAGCGATCGGGCAGCGTAAAACCCGAGGACGAATCAAAAACAAACCCGTTTTTTTGTTCAATTGCCCAGTTTGCTAGTTGCCGTATTATTTCTGCGTTCCAAAAACCGGAAAGTGATGTTACAGGCGACATAATTAGAACTTCAAGGTTGCTATTCCGTTCGATACGCAAGTCTTTATTTTCTAGGCAAAACCACAGAAACTCCTCGTCTGTCATTTTGTTGGTAACTCGATCTTTAAGAACAATTGTTTCCATAAGTGTGATTCACTAGTAAAGCTACAAAAAAGGAAGCTAATCAATTGTCGCAATACACTTCAGCTCAATTGCAATAGGAGTGGGTAGCGCATTTATTTCCACTGTGGTGCGACAAGGTTGTGTTGCTTTGTCAGGAAAATAACTTGCATAAATTTTATTGAATATCGGAAAATCTCGTTTCATATTGGTGAGGTAAACCGTTATGTCAATGAGGTCTTCCCACCGCGAGCCGGATGCCTCTAGAATCAATTTTACATTTTTAAATACGGAATGGCATTGCACCTCGATGTCGTAAGCTGCAATAGCTCCGGTTGAATCCAACGTTACGCCAGGGATTTCTTTGGATCCTTTTTGGCGCGGCCCAACACCCGACAAAAAAAGTAAGTTGCCCACTTTTCGCGCGTGCGGATAAGCGCCCACTGGCTCTGGTGCTTGGTCAGACGATATTAGTTGACTGCTCATTTCGATGTTATTGAATTTCAAAAACTAAACTACTCCACATACTTTGGTAATCAGCACCGGGTTTTTCAGATGGAATCATCTTGACAGTGCTCACCATCCAGGGACCTTTTGAGTTCAGCGGGAAAGTAATAGTACCATCTTTCTCGGTATACATATTTTGTAAAAAAGTCGTGTTGCCGATTTTATTCCAAACTTTCACCAGTTGATTGATCGCAGGTTTCCCAATTACGAGTATCAAACAGGACAGATAGTCACCCGACTTAATTGCGTAAGGATTTTTGTTAGGGATGATTTCTACCGGTGTGCCAATTTTTTTTTTGTACGTATCTGTTACTTTGTCGCCCGTTTGTACCAACAGCTTAACAAAACGCCCATAGAATTCCTTGCTTGGTTTTGCGAGTTCATTGTTTTTTTCGCGGAGCTCATAGATGTTTTCCAATCCGTCTTCTTTTAAGTAGGCATTGAATTTATCGGCCTCCAATTCAATAAAAGCATAATTGCTTTGCATGATAATTAACTGAGTCCCCTCTTCCGTCATTTTAAGAGTCACTTTATCACGCGCTTCCGGCTTTACTAGTTTCTTAATATCGGTGACTTTTGCACCCGAATGTAACTCAAGCTTTTCTACTTTGTGTTTTTTCAGATCCCATTGTTCGCCTTCGAAGTTTTCGCCCACCATCAGGTTGAATTTCAATTCTTCCCCGACTGCTAAACGGTACTTTCTTGGCAACAGCCAGAACTCATGGGCGAGCGCCAACGTTCCACAGGTGATTAATAAAATAATCGAAATCAATTTTTTACACATCGCTCTTACATTTTCAAATCAACGAATTTTCAAATTAACAAATCAATTCATTAGTTCTTCAATCTCTTCTGTTTCAATTGGAATGTTTTTCATCAGATCGAAATTTTTATCCCTGCCAATTACTATGTTGTTTTCTATTCGAATGCCAAGTCTTTCTTCTTTGATATAGATACCTGGCTCGACTGTCCAGACCTGACCAACTTGGATTTTAGCATGCATATTTCCCACATCGTGTACATCTAATCCAAGCATGTGTGATGTGCCATGCATAAAATATTTTTGAAAAGCTGGCCTTTCCGAATTTTGATTTTTGATATCTGTTTTGCTTATCAATTTTAACTCCACTAACTCTTTTTCTATCAATTTTTGAATCTCTTTATGGAACTCAAAATAATGCACGCCCGGTCGCAACATTTTAATCGCTGCTTTTTGTACGCGAAGGACTGCATTGTAAACATCTTTCTGTCGCTTGTTGTATTTTCCATTTACCGGAATGCTCCGTGTTAAATCTGCATTGTAGTTAGCATATTCGGCACCTACATCTAATAAAAGAATGTCTCCGTCTTGACACAATTTATCATTTTCAATGTAATGCAATACACATGAATTGGCACCGGAAGCGATGATCGGTGTATAGGCGAAACCTCTTGATCCGTTTCGCAAAAACTCATGGGCGTATTCGGCTTCTATTTCGTATTCTTTAACTCCGGGCTTTACAAACCGAAGCACTCTGCGAAATGCGGTCTCGGTGATATCACATGCTTGTTGTAATAAATCAATTTCTGCTTTTGATTTGACATTTCTCAGTTTGCTGACAATCGGTGCCAATCGCTCGTACCGGTGCAATGGATACAGCTTTTTGCACCAATCAATGAATCGGGCATCCCGCGTTTCAACGTTGATCTCGGCCCGGTAGTGCTCGTTGGTATTTAAGTAAACATTTTCAACTCCACCCATCGTCATCATGTGTCGGAATAGTTTACTGAATTCGGAAGACCACATTACCGTTTCAATACCCGTCAATTTGCGTGCTTCTTCTTTTGTTAATTTGTGCCCTTCCCAGGTGGCTATTTGTTCATTGGTTTCTTGCACAAATAAGACTTCTCTGTATTTTTTGTCAGGGAAGTCCGGGCAGATCACCAGAATGCTGTTCTCTTGATCAACACCGGTCAAATAGAAAAGATCATTGTTTTGCCGAAACGGAAGATGCCCGTCTGCATTTGTAGGCATCGAATCGTTGGAGTTAAACAGTGCCAACGAAGCAGGCTTTAGTGCTTTTGCTAATTGCTTTCGATTGGAAACAAACAACGCTGGGTTAATGTCTTGGTATCTCATAAGAACGTAAGTTACTAAAATGACTATCTCGCAAAAAAAGAAAAATCAACCCATTTTTCACCTTCCCAACACATCATTTTATCCTTACCTTTGCCTTTTAAAAATCTTGACAGAATGACGGGAATGGGGAATATCCGCAATTTTTGCATCATCGCACATATCGATCATGGCAAAAGCACCCTTGCGGACAGGCTTTTAGAGTTTACAGGTACCCTTACCAATCGGCAAATGCACGCCCAAGTGCTAGATAACATGGACCTTGAGCGGGAGAAAGGGATTACCATCAAGTCGCATGCGATTCAAATGAATTATAAGTTTGAAGGCGTGGAGTATACACTCAACCTGATAGATACACCGGGTCACGTAGATTTTTCCTATGAAGTTTCCCGGTCGATTGCCGCTTGTGAAGGCGCGCTATTGATTGTTGATGCAGCACAGGGAATTCAGGCACAGACCATTTCAAATTTATACCTCGCTTTAGATCATAACCTTGAGATCATTCCGATCCTAAATAAAATTGATTTGCCGGCCGCTATGCCCGAGGAGGTCACTGATCAAATTGTTGATTTGATTGGATGTGATCGCGAATCAGTTTTGAAGGCAAGTGCGAAAGAGGGAAAGGGGATTGAGGATATTCTGGCAGCAGTGATCAGACGTGTGCCAGCCCCTAAGGGCGACCCAAAGGCACCCTTGCAGGCTATGATTTTTGATCTCGTGTTTAATTCGTTTCGAGGTATTGAAGTTTATTATAGAGTTTTCAATGGCACGATGCGAAAGAACGATCAACTTCGTTTCGTGAATGCCGGCAAGGAATACGGTGCGGATGAAATTGGTGTCTTGAAATTGGACAAACACACGCGCCAGGAAATCAGTGCGGGCAATGTGGGTTATCTTATTTCTGGAATTAAAGTGGCCAAAGAAGTGAAAGTAGGAGACACCATCACATTGGTGGCGAATCCGGGAGAGGCGTTGCAGGGTTACGAGGATGTAAAACCAATGGTTTTTGCCGGAATCTATCCGGTAGATACGATCGAGTTCGAAGAGCTGCGTAGCTCTATGGAAAAACTACAATTGAACGATGCTTCATTGGTGTGGGAACCCGAAACATCCGCTGCACTTGGTTTTGGGTTTCGATGCGGTTTCTTGGGCATGTTGCACATGGAAATCATTCAGGAACGACTGGAGCGCGAGTTCAATATGACGGTGATCACCACAGTGCCGTCTGTTCAATTTAAGGCAATGCTTACAAATGGCAAAATGATTGAGATCAACGCGCCTTCCGAGATGCCTGACCCAACAACGATGGATTATATTGAAGAACCGTACATCTCCGCACAAATCATCAGTAAATCAGAATTTATTGGTGCCATCATCGGTTTATGTATGGATAAGCGAGGCATTATAAAAAATCAGGTATATCTCACTGCTGACAGAGTGGAGCTTACGTTTGAAATGCCGTTGTCAGAAATCGTATTTGATTTCTTCGACAAATTAAAATCTATCTCCAGAGGATATGCGTCATTAGATTACCAATTGATCGGTTTCCGCGAAAGCGATATGGTGAAGTTGGATGTGATGCTCAATGGTGATAAAGTAGATGCCCTTTCGGCTATCGTGCATCGCGGCAAATCGTATGAATGGGGCCGGAAATTATGTGAAAAATTAAAAGAGTTGATACCGCGCCAAATGTTTGAGATTGCAATCCAAGCCAGTATCGGGCAAAAGATTATTGCGCGTGAAACCATTAGCGCCATTCGCAAAAATGTGATCGCAAAATGTTATGGTGGCGATATTTCACGGAAGCGAAAATTATTAGAAAAGCAAAAGAAAGGAAAGAAGCGGATGCGCCAAGTAGGTAACGTGGAAATTCCGCAAGAGGCTTTTATGGCGGTGTTGAAGATTGATTAAATTTGAAAATTTGTTGATTCGGTGATTTAAAATAAGCTCAAAATGGATAGAAACTATGATGAGGAAATTGCAGAATTGACGATTCAGGTTGTAGCGTTGCAAGATGAGTTGGCTTCGATGAAAGGCAAAGAAGTGCTCACAATTAAAAGAGTGGCTAAGTTGGAGAATAGAGTCGAATTTCTTCATAGCAAAGTTGATTCTTTGCAGATCGCATTTGATGATTACATTGCTTTCCAGTCACGTTTGAATAGCAACTTCCATGACTACATGAACCGAAATCCAAAATAATATGGATAGAAATAAACATTTCAAAAGCACTAAAGAATTGCTTGATTTTTTAAGACTAAGTAGGAAACGTTTCGATGCTTCCTCAAAAAAGGAAGGTGAAAAACTTGAAAAAGAAATGAAGGCTTGGGAAGAGTATGAGCGTTCATATGATTTGGAACTAGAAAAAAAGAAACACGAGGATTATTTAAAAGGAATACGAAAGATAATTAAAGAGCAGAAGGCATTGGTTGAAAAAGTGGAACGAATGATGCGGCAACCAGAAAGTCGCAAGTCATTAAAAGCAAAAAAGTATATACCTCTAAGAAATAAGTCAGCGTGGGTCACCGACCCACCGACTCACTATAAAAGCAAAAATAAATGAGTGCTATGATTGACACATCGTTTACGCTGATCGATGGAAAAAAGATTTCGACAGATATCAAGGCGGAAATTTCTCTTAAAGTAGTTGAGCGTAAAAATCAAGGCAAGAAAATACCACATTTGGCCATTATCTTAGTAGGCGATGACGGTGCAAGTCAAACGTATGTCGATCACAAAGTCAAGGCATGCAAAGAAGTGGGCTTTCATTACACCATGATGCGCTTTGCAGATACTATTGCTGAAGACAAGCTGATGAAGCACATTGATCAGGTAAACAAAGATCAAGATGTCGATGGATTTATTGTTCAACTTCCACTTCCTGCACATATCACAGTTGAGCGAATCACCGAGAAAATCCGATCAGATAAAGACGTGGACGGTTTTACCAATCATAACTTCGGAAGCATCATTTCAAAAAACCCATTGTTGATGCCGGCTACGCCATTTGGCGTAATGGAGTTATTGCGCAGATACAATATTGAAACAGAAGGAAAGAATTGTGTGATTGTTGGCGCCAGCCGGTTAGTGGGTGCGCCTTTGAGTATGATGTTGGTGGAGCAAGGCAGAGCAACAGTTACCATCTGTCATAAATACACCGAGGACCTGGCGGCATGGACGAGGCAGGCAGATATATTAGTAGTGGCGGTTGGCAAGCCAGGGCTCATCAAAGGCGATATGGTGAAGGAAGGGGCAGTGGTTATTGATGTGGGTACAACCAGAGTCGAAGGGCCACAATATAAAAATGGGTACAGCTTAAAAGGCGATGTAGAATTCAAAGAAGTCGCTCCCAAAACTTCTTTTATTACACCTGTTCCGGGTGGGGTAGGGCCTATGACCATCGCTTCATTGTTGATGAACACGCTGAAAGCATGCGAAAATTTGAACCCATAAGCTTAGGGCATAAGACATTGCTATGTCTCCGGAAATCGTAACTCGTAATTCGTCAATCGTAAATCTTACAATGCCTGTAATGGAAGACTTCTATACCATTCAGGGAGAGGGATTCTATCAAGGTACTGCAGCTTATTTTATTCGATTAGGTGGATGCGATGTGGGCTGTGTGTGGTGTGATGTCAAGGAAAGTTGGGACGTAAGTGTACACCCGAAAATGCATGTTTCTTTGCTGACACAGAAAGCAAAAGAAAGTGGAAGCCAGGTTGTAGTAGTTACAGGAGGCGAACCCGCCATGCATAACTTGGAATGTTTGACAAGTGAAATAAAAAAGGTAGGGCTAAACACGCACATTGAGACATCGGGTGTCTATCCATTAACGGGAACTTGGGATTGGATTTGTTTCTCACCAAAGAAATTCAAGGGTCCCCATCCCTCTATTTTCGGGAAAGCCCATGAATTGAAAGTAGTTGTTTTTCACAAATCTGATTTTGACTTTGCTGAAGAATTTGCCGCTAAAGTTTCTTCTTCGTGCTTTTTGTATTTGCAGCCAGAGTGGTCGAAAGAAAATGAAATGTTGCCTTTGATTATTGAATATGTTAAGCGCAATCCCAAATGGAAGATTTCGTTGCAAGTGCACAAATACATGAATATTCCTTGAGCAAGAATTGCGGAAAATGGTTCTGAATAATTTCAAGGAGCAATTAAACGATTGGGGACACAGCAAAGTCCCTTTTTTGTTTTTCATTGATTTTGAAATGCAAAAGCCGAAAGCCTGGCTGATCAACAAAATAAATTCGGATGAGTTACTTTTTGAGATCAACGGATTTTCAAATGCTCCTAAAAGTGAATTTGGAAAAAATGCCAGTTTAAATTTTGAGATCGAATCCAGTTTGGATACTCAATACAAATCAAAATTTTCTAGGGTGATGAACTACCTCCATAGAGGGGATTCATTTGTAACGAACCTTACTATCATAACAAAAATTCATTCCAATCTAACATTACGCGAACTATTCTACCTTGGCAACGCGCGGTATAAGATCTGGTATAGAGATGAATTTCTCGTTTTCTCCCCCGAAACATTTATCCAAATAAAGAATCAAAAAATCTTTTCATTTCCTATGAAAGGAACCATTGATGCGACCATACCCCGCGCAAAAGAAAAAATCCTGGCCGACCAGAAAGAGTTGGCTGAACATGTCACGATTGTAGACTTGTTACGAAACGACTTGAGTAGTGTGGCTTCTTCGGTCAAGGTTGAACGGTTTCGCTACGTGGAAGAAGTCAAAACAAATGGAAAGAACTTACTTCAGGTAAGCTCAGAAATACAAGGAGATTTGCCCCCCGATTATTCATCTCATTTGGGCGATATATTGTTTTCACTTTTGCCGGCCGGTTCAGTAAGTGGAGCTCCGAAGGTCAAAACTTGTCAAATCATCCGAGAAGTAGAAGGAGAGCAAAGAGGCTATTATACGGGAATCGTGGGGTACTTTGATGGTGTTAATCTAGACTCGGGCGTAATGATTCGATACGTGGAAAAAGAAGGGGATCAATTATTTTTCAGGAGTGGAGGAGGGATCACAACACAGAGTAATATGGAAGCTGAGTTTCAAGAGGCATTAGATAAAATTTATGTACCGGTTTATTGAGACCATAAAACTGCTCGATGGAAACTTCTACAACCTGGATTACCACCAGGGGAGAATGGATCACACTATGCTCCAATTTTTTGGCCACAAAGGGGATATCCGTCTAGCGCATTTTCTTACGCAGCAATCCTTTCAAGAGAGTGGACTTTTTAAGTGCAGAATTGTTTATGACAAGACTATTTTATCGGTGGAGTTTTTGCCCTATACGATCAAACCTGTCCGTTCATTGAAGGTAGTGCACGCTCATTCCATTGAATACGCCTACAAATTTGAAGCAAGGGACCAGCTACTAGAATTGTACAATCAGAGAGGACTACAAGATGAAATAATAATCGTGGAAAATAACCTGATAATGGATGCCTCGTATGCCAATTTGGTTTTTTTTGATGGAGCCACTTGGATCACACCAACCTCTTATTTACTCAATGGCACTATGCGACAAATTTTAATCGATCAGCGAAAGATTAAAACTGCTCAAATTTCGTTATCGGATATAACTAACTTTGAAAAAGTAAAGTTGATCAATTCAATGTTAGGCTTTGAGGGGCCGGAAATCCCGACATCACAGATTGAAATTTAGAAATGAAATTAATAGCAAGCCTTTTCTTATTGTTTTCATTGGCAGGCCAGGCGCAACCTCCGTTAAGTACAAAGTCGAAAAAGGCCATCGAGTATTATTTGCAGTCGGATAACTTTAGGGTTCGCGGTCAACTGGCACAGGCTATTGCATTATTGAACCAGGCAATCGCGAAGGATAGCAAATTTGAGGAAGCCTACTATCGACTGGGGCTTACCCATCGTAGTTCTGGTGAGCTCGCACTATCCGTTAAAAGTTTTGAGAAAGGGGCAAGCCTCACTCGCGATTTGGTCAAAGAAAAATCGTATTCTTTTATTCTAGGCGAAACGTATTTGAAGCAGGGTCAATATGCTTTGGCGATACCTTATCTCGATCGGTTTTTGGCTTTGGAGAAATTCGATAAGGCCAAGTTGGAACAAATAAAGGTCTGGCGGTCGCAATGCGATTATGCACTGTTACATCAAAATGAACAATGGAGATATGACACGCGTCCTCTTAGTGATACGGTAAACATCTTTCCAATGCAGTATTTCCCTACGCTCACTGCAGATGAAGGGCAACTCATTTTTACCATTCGCTTTGGCAAAGAGCATGACGACAATGAGGATATAGTGGTGGCTTCAAAAACACCTAATGGCCGGTGGGGTAAGCCAGTTTCAATTTCGACAAATGTAAATAGTAATTTTCGAGAGGGCGCCTCTACCATTTCCGCAGATGGGCGGAAGTTGATATTTACAATATGCGGGCCTCGTGGTTGCGACCTGTACGAAAGCAATCGGATAGGTGATGCATGGAGCAGGCCGGTAAGCCTTGGCGCAGGAGTCAATAGCGCAGGTTGGGAAGCACAGCCCGCCTTATCTGCTGATGGAAACGAGCTATATTTTGTGTCAGATAGAAAAGGAGGCATAGGCGGCTACGATCTATGGTACTCTCGAAAAGGGGTTGATGGCACCTGGGGCAGAGCCACTAATGTTGGGAAGCCGGTCAATACACCATTTGATGAAATAGCACCATTCATTCATGTAAGCAATCAAAACTTATACTACGCTTCCAATGGGCTCCCGGGATTTGGCAGTTACGATATTTATGTAGCCGAGAAGTCTGATAACGACTGGGGCAATCCACTAAATATGGGTGCACCTTTGAACGACTATCAAGATCAATATTCGTTGGCCGTGACCAGCGATGGCCAGTGGGCCTACTATTCGAAAGAAGAAGGACGAAACAAAAGCAAAATATACACTACGCCCGTTCCAAAAGAATTTCAGGTAACTAGAAGGGGAAATGTGACGGCCGGAAGGATCACGGACGCTATTACTCAAAAGCCGGTGAAGGCATCCATTGAATTGAAAGACCTGAGCACGAATCAAGTCGTAACAACGGTAACCTCCGATTCGACTACGGGGAGATACCTCGTGGTAGTCCCTGGAAAATCTGAATATGCCTTGTTTGTCAACGCTCCAAATTACCTTTTTTCTAGCCGTCATTTTGACCTTCGCCAAATAGACCAAGCGCAAAAGCCCTTGGAACTTGATTTCAGTTTGCAGCCGATAGTAAAAAATGCTGCAATGGTTTTGAACAACATCTTCTTTAAGGTTGACAAGTACGAACTGGAGGAAAAATCAAAAACGGAGCTGATCGAAGTAGTACAGTTACTCAGAAACAACCCATCACTGCGTGTAGAGATCGGTGGCCACACCGATGACACCGGGAATGAAGCTTACAACCAACAATTGTCCCTCAATAGAGCAGGTTCGGTACTAAATTTTCTTCAAAGTCAGGGAATTTCGGCAGAGAGGGTTACAAAAAAGGGGTATGGCTCCAAAAAGCCGTTAAAACCCAACGATTCCGAAGAAAATAGGCAATTCAACCGTAGAATTGAGTTTAAAGTACTGTAGATACCCCCATTCTCATTAATTTAATTCTGAAAATATTTGAAATTTTTACTTTCATGTTATTGCATTGTTAAAATTCGCCACTAAATTTACCTCCCTTAGTGGTATTATTATTTCATTAAACCTAAACCAAAAAAGTATGAGGAAAAATTTACTCCTTAAACTTTTGCCGCTTCTGTTCCTACTGGCAACCAGTATGGCATGGGCGCAAGAGAAAAGTGTATCGGGTAAGGTGACATCGCAAGAAGATGGCACTGCGCTACCTGGTGTGAACGTAGTTGTGAAAGGCACTACGAATGGCACGGTTACCGATGCAGACGGTAACTATAAGATAAGCGTTCCATCGTCTGGTGGAAGCTTGGTATTCTCGTTCATCGGGCTTTCTACATCTGAAGTGGAGATTGGTGATCGCACAACTGTCGATGTGGCCCTTGGGTTGGATGTTCAACAACTCTCAGAAGTGGTGGTTGTTGGTCAGGGCGCTTCGAAAGAAAAGAAGGCGCTTGGCTATGCCATCTCTTCGGTAGGTGCTGATCAATTAGCGGCTCGTCCTCAAAACGATGTAGCGCGTATTCTTCAAGGTAAAGTACCTGGGGTGAATATTTCACCAACGGGTGGTACTTCCGGTTCAGGTTCAAGCATCAACATCAGAGGATATAGCTCATTGAGCGGTAGCACCCAACCATTGTTTGTGGTAGATGGCGTTCCGTTCAATTCAGCAACTAATAATGGTTCAGGATTCTCTACAGGTGGTGCGGCAACAACGCCTAGCCGCTTTTTAGACCTTGACCCCAACAATATTCAGAATCTAAGTGTATTGAAGGGTCTTGCCGCTACCGTTTTGTACGGTGATCAGGGACGCAATGGTGTTATCCTTGTTACAACAAAATCAGGAAAGGGTAAGAAGAACGCAGAGGTGACGGTTCAGCAGTCTGTTAATATTACTGAAGTTGCTTCTTTGCCTAAATTCCAGAATAGCTGGGGAAATGGTTTCCAGGGTTTGTATGGCGCATTTTTCAGTAACTGGGGTCCTGGTTTTTCTGAAATTGACTCAGTAGGTCATCCTTATCAATTTTTGGGTACACCCTCTCTGCGAGATGCCTACCCACAATACATGTTTAACAGGATTAAGTATGATGCCGCTCAGGATATTAGTAAATTCTTTAGAAAAGGAGTCACTTCAAACACGTATGTTAACTTCACTGGTGGAACAGATAAAGTTGGGTTCAACTCCTCGGTGTCTTATACCAACGAGCAAGGATTTGTGCCCGGTAACGATGTAACAAGACTGAACTTAAGTTTGGGTGTAAATGCTGCCATCACAAAAAAGCTATCCGTTCAGAATAGCATACTTTTCTCCGTGACTGGCGTTCAGTCTCCTCCGTTAAATGGAGCAACCGGAGGTGGCGGTACTTTTGATGGCGTTCCGTCTCTCTATGGACAGTTTCTTTATACGCCCAGAAACTTGGATATCTTCGATTGGCCTTCAGCCACTCCTGATAACCGAAGCATTTATTACCGGGGTGGTAACGATATTGCCAACCCGCTTTGGATTGCCCAAAATTACAAGGAAGTAAATAACACTACCAGGGTATTCAACTCTACCACCATTTCTTATGATTTGACTGATAACTTTAGTTTATCTTATCGTGTGGGATATGATACCTACACTGAAAGCCAGGAAAGAAGATTCAATAGAGGTGGAGTGCAAGGACCAAACATTATCAACGGTGTGTTCACCACACAAACGATTCGTAATACTATCTTCAATCAAGACTTTATCGTGGGTTACAACAAGCAGTTGAATCAAAACTTCAATTTTTCAGGAAGAGTTGGTTTCAATGCGAGAAATGATAAGTTTTTTAGAGATGGACTGTACTCTGAAGGGCAGGCAATTGACAATTTGTTCAGACACTATAATTTCTCTACGGCTTCCTCAAGGGCGATTGGTTTTGATGGACGTATTTTCAACAGAGAAACAGAAGAACAAAGGATGGGCGTGTATGGCGACTTCTCGTTGGATTACAAAAACTATATCTTCTTGAACGTGGCCGGTAGAAATGACTGGACATCGACTTTAGAGAGGGCGAATAACTCTATATTGTATCCCAGTACCTCCCTTTCCGTTATTCTTACAGATGCGTTTAGCAGCTTAAAGTCTAACACATTAAGCTATTTGAAATTGCGTGCGGGATATGGTACATCAGCTGGCTTTGCTCCGTTGACCTATGGTACGCGATCAGTGGCATTACTAAATACGCGTGGGTATGTGGACCTTACTGGAGCACCCACCACCCTTAATTCGATTGGAAATTTTCTTGGAAATGCCAAGTTAAGACCTGAGTTGCAACAAGAAATTGAGGTAGGATTGGACGCCAAGTTGTTCAACGATCGCATAGGTATTGACCTTACGTTCTATGACCGCAGTACAAGCGACCTGATTACACAAGCTCCACTTGATCCTTCTACCGGTTACACGTCAACGTTGATAAACGTGGGTAAGTTGAGTAACAAAGGAATTGAGCTGGGTTTGAATGGAAAGGTGATGAGTTCCGGGGCTTTCCGTTGGGATGCGACATTCAATTTTAATATTGTACGCCCAGAAATTATTGATTTGGGTGGAAGTCTATCGGAGGTGGTTATCGCAGGATTTACTACCAGAGGTAATTTTGCTATTCCGGGTCGTCCATACAACATGATCAAGGGCGTTGCGGTAAGAAAATCGCCTGACGGCCAACGAATCGTACGGGACAATGACGGCCTTTATGCCGTTGATCCAATTATCCGTGAAATCGGCAATCCTAACCCGGATTGGACAGGTTCATTATTTAACACATTTACATACAAAGGCTTTACGCTAAATGTACAAATGGATTATCGTCAAGGTGGTGCCATGTATGCCTCGACTCCTTCTGCTACCATTGGTAGGGGTGCTGTTGCGACTGATGTGGAGTATGGATATGACCAGACATTTATCCTTCCTGGCGTGTTAGAAACGGTTAACCCAGATGGCTCAAGAACTTATCGTAAAAATGACAAGCAAGTCACAGCATCTGACTACGGATTTAACGTTCAGTTCAACGGAACTGATGACACATCCATTTTTGATGGCACGTCAATTCGCCTGAGAGAGGTTTCTTTAGCCTATGAATTCCCTAAAAACCTATTTGGCAGCAAAACCCCATTTAAGTCAGGTTCACTTCAGTTGAATGGAAATAACATTTGGTTCAACGCAGTAAATGTACCCAAGAATGTGAATTTCGATCCTGAAGTATTAAGTACAGGGGTCGGCAATGGTGCTGGCTTTGACTACCTCACAGGTCCTAGCGCAAGGAGATACGGTGTCGTGTTAAGGCTAACTTTCTAACCAATAATTATAAACGACTATGAAGTTTTTAAGATATATATACGTAACGGTTTTGATTACGCTGGCGAGTTCCTGTAATCTGGACCTGCTGGATGATCCTAATGCGGTGAAACTAACGTCAACAGGACCTAGTTTACTGTTGAATCAAATCCAAGTTGATTTGGCTGGATTTTTTAATGCAGCGAGTACATTTGGAATGCAAGTAACCCGCCTTCAAAACTCTGGAGGTTCAGTGTACGAGAATTTTGCCAATCCGCAGGCTTTTGATGGTTTGTGGAACACCGGATATGCAGCGATTTTAACAGATTGCGATATCTTGATCAAGCAAGCTGACGCAGGCCAATTTACGGTGCATGCCGGTATGACTCGTGTGATGCAGGCGTATACACTTTCAGTTCTCGTTGACTACTTTGGCAATGTTCCATTTTCACAGGCGTTCAAAGGCTTGGATAACTTAAATCCGGGTGTTGACAAAATGGAAGATTTGTATCCTGCCATTTTTGCTATCCTAGATCAGGCAATTGTGAACCTAGGTACTGCACCAAACGCCTTGGCACCAACTATCACTGATTTCTACTATGGTGGTGCTACTGCCCGATGGATTCGTTTGGCGAATTCTATCAAGCTGAAAATGGGGCTTAATTTAAAAAATGTTAACCCTACGTTGGCAACTACTAAAATTAATGAGGCTTTGGCAGGTGGTGTAATGACCGCTCAAAACGAAAGTTTTGTTTTCAGGTATGCTACCAACAATGCCGATCCGGATGTTCGTCACCCACGCTTTACAGGTAACTACATTACAGGCGCAGGTGACTACATGGCCAATTACCATATGTGGCAGATGTTCTATGGCTATGATATGACTGATCCTAGAATGAGGTTTTATTTCTATCGCCAAAGAGGAGCCAATTCAACTGATCCCAACGAGATACGTTGTGTGGCGCAAACAGCGCCAGGCCATTACCCATTTTCAACAGGAACAGCTATTATTCCCGGCATTCCTGGAATGCCTCCAGGCATCTCGACTAATCCTGCCGCACCGGCTTGGAGTAGAACTTTTTGTTTCCCAACTCCTATCGGTTATTGGGGACGTGAGCACGTAGATCCACAAGGAATTCCACCAGATGGGTTGGCTAGAACAACATGGGGTGTTTACCCCGCTGGCGGCCGGTTCGATGCCAATGTTAATGCAGGAGCGAACAATCCTAACTTGGGCATGAGAGGTGCCGGAATGCAACCAATATTGATGCGCTCTTCAGTGAATTTTATGCGTGCTGAAGTAGCTTTATCTCCAGCTCTTTCTGGAGTTACTGGTGCGGGCACTGCGCTTGCTCAATTTAATCTGGGCGTTGCCAACTCATTAGCAGACGTGCGCGACTGGTCTATCAATGGAACTCTTGGAACAAATGCTTTTGGCGGGTCACCGAACGAGGCGGCTACCATCAACGCATTCTTTCCTACAGTGGGTACTACTCTCACGAATGTAAGGGTTGCCTCAACAGGCAACGTGGCTATCGCAACGGGAGGACTCTTGACAATTGATGGGGTTACGTTATCAGCGGGTGACCGTGTATTGTTAAAGGATCAAACAACAGCAAGTCAAAATGGTATTTATGTGGCAGACGCAGCCGCTTGGACGAGAGCAACTGATGCAGATGCTGCGGGTGAACTTTTAGGTGCTACCGTGACGGTGTCGGAAGGAGCCACGAATATCACGGCTCGTTTTGTTCAAATCACAACCGGTACGATCACCGTTGGCACTACTGCGATCAACTGGAGATCACCACTAGCAGACGAAATTGCCAGGTATTCTGCTCGTGCTACTGCTGCATTCAATGCACAAACTACTGATACAGATCGAATGAACTATGTGGCACGCGAGTACTGGGTTTCCTTGTTTGGAAGTGGTGTTGAGTCGTATAATCTGTACAGACGTACCGGACTGCCTACCGGCATGCAACCAACTGTAAACCCGGCTCCCGGTGCATTTCCACGCACCTTCTGGTATCCGAGCTCATTTGAAGCGCGTAATTCGGCAGTCGAGCAAAAGTCGGATCTGACCGGCAAGCTTTTCTGGGACACATTCGTTGCCAATCTTAATTTTTAGGTCTCATTTAAAATTCGACAGATATGAAATTTAAAAGATATAGTTTAATTACAGCCTTACTTCTAACCGTAGTTGGAATTGGGTGTAGAGATAAAGACTTGTATCCCTTGCCTTATGACGATCGCGAGGTGGGTGCCTACATGCGCTTGTATTCGTTGACTTCCAATACAATTGACTTAACTGACTTGGCTAATAGTGGTTTAGATGCTACGTTTGAAGCAGTAGATGCGAATGGAGGAAACAATCTGCAAGAGTTTCGCATTTTAGTGTCTCACCGCAGAGGAGCATCTCTATCGGGAGAAGTACCTGTGAAGACGATACCGGCTTCTGCATTTACAAAGCCCACCGAGCCAACTTTCTCAGAGTATCTCCGGGCAAAGGTTCGCGTTACCGCTAGTGAAACATTGACAGCCTTGGCAACTGCAACCGGTTTTCCCGGATCATTTGCTGCAGCTGACCAGGTTATTTACAGAGGAGTGATGGTCTTAAAGGATGGTAGAGAGTTCACTAGTACAAATACGACTCCCAATATTACCGGGGGTCAGTTTTATAGTGCTTCATTTGTTTATACGCTCACTGTTCGTGCCGGCATCCCTTCGGCCAACTGGGTTGGGGCCTATACGCTGACTCAGAATGCAATCTGGTCGATTAACCACTCTGCGGCACTTCACGCAGGTGCCCAGTTTCCTAAGTATATCGCACAGGTTTTGTTTCCGACTCAAACCGTAAACCTTACCATTCCCGCGGGCGGACTTGTTACCGAGCGGCAGTTTACCGTCAATTATCGTGGTCAAAACGTGACGCTGAGAATTAACCTTGAGAACGGAACCGTGTTTGTTCCTTTGCAAAATTCTACAGTGGATTGCTCGGCTAGTCGTGAATTGTACTGGACCATGCCTACAGGTGGTAACTTCACGGTGGCGGCTGGCTTGGTAATGCCTCCTTTGACGCCAGCGGCAACTGTTGCTAACCAGGGATCCTACACCACAACACAAACGGGTCTCGTTGCCGGCAATGCTTTAACCATTGGCCTCGATGACGATGCCGATGAGTATGGTAGAAGAAATGGCTATTGCACTTGGACGCGTAGAATAAGATTGACCTTGACTCGCTAGTCAATTTTGTTCGCAATTCTTAAAAAAGACCGCCCAAGGGCGGTCTTTTTTTGTTTTTAACGGTTTCAAATCCCATCTCCGCAACCGTTTGAAAAATACTTAAAAGTTTTACTTTCAATGTTATGGTAATATTATTGTCAAGTCTTACTTTTACCCCTCTTAAAGGTATATTCCTTAATTAAAACTTAAACTAACTAGTATGAGGAAAAATTTACTTATCAAATTGGTGCCACTCTTGTTGCTGATTAGCAGCATGGCGTGGGCACAGGAGCGTGTAGTTTCGGGGAAGGTGACGTCAGAGGGTGTCGATCTCCCTGGAGTAAACGTGGTTGTAAAAGGTACCGGTTCAGGTACTGTAACCGATGCAAACGGAACTTACAGCATTTCGATCGGTAGTTCTGATGTTGTATTAACTTTTTCATTTGTCGGCTACACTTCGCAAGATGTTGTAGTGGGTGACAGAAGAACTGTTGATGTCGTATTACAATCCGATGTAAAGCAGTTGTCTGAAGTCGTGGTTGTGGCTTATGGAACAGCAGAGAAGAAATCACTTACAGGTGCGATTGCATCGATTAGCTCTTCATCTTATAAAGATCAGCCCGTTCGTGGTCTTGATCAGGCTCTTCAAGGACGTGTAGCAGGAGTACAGGTATCACAAAATTCAGGAACCCCAGGATCTGGTATTCAGGTTCGTGTAAGAGGTTCCTCATCACTTTCTGCAAGTAATGAGCCACTTTATGTTGTAGATGGTATCCCTATTAATACTGGTAGTTCTTCACAAATTGGTGTGGGTAACCAACAGGTGAGCGCATTGAATGATATCAACCCCAATGACATCGAGTCGTTGGAAGTATTGAAAGACGCTGCCTCGGCTTCGCTCTATGGTTCTAGGGCTGCCAATGGTGTTGTACTTATTACTACGAAAAGAGGTAAATCAAACAAAACTCAGATTAGCTTTAATGCCTATGCTGGCGTTCAGGATGTATGGAAAAAAATTCAGCCATTAACGGGCGGTGACTATGTAAATATGTTGACGGATGGTTTGGTTAACCGTTATGGCGCAGGCACAGGCACAACGGCAAACCCACAAGGAGCATTAAATCCAGATGGTAGCGTTACTACACAGAGCCTTTTTGGATCAGGTGTTAGAACTTGGGCCTCTAGAAATCACTTAGCAGCTTGGTATTGGGGATTGAATCCTGCGTTAACCGTTAATGGCGCTGGCCAAACCGAGGTCATCCGGAATGGTGCCCCTATTGAAGTGAGCGATGTTGGATTTTTCTTAGATCCTTCAACGGCTCCCTCGACCAACTGGCTAGATAAAGTGTTCCAATCTGCGCCAATTTATAATTACGATTTGTCCCTTTCTGGAGGCAATGACAAAACTAAATTTCTCGTTTCAGGTGGATACTTCAAACAAGAAGGTGTTATCATCGGTTCAGGTTTTGAAAGACTAACTGGTCGCATTAACTTGGACAACCGGGTGAGCGATAAATTTACATTTGGTAGCACTACTTCATTTTCAAGATCCGTAAACAACCGGATTAATAATGATAACAATATTTTCGGTGTGTTGTCTACAGCTGTGTTAACAGCGGGGGATGTGCCAGCTTATTTAGCATCTGGGGCCTATGCTTTTGATCCTAGGAACTCAACAGACAATCCTATTGCTCAAGCACGCGAGCCTCAAAATAAGGCGTACAATAACCGCTTCCTCAACAACCTATATGGTGAGTATTCATTCAATCCGAACTTGTCATTTAGAACTTCGATAGGAATCGATTTTAGCTATTTCTCAGAAAATCGGTTTATCCCAACCACCGTCCGTCAGGGACTTCCAAATGGTCAGGCTCAAGCAGGAACCAGCCAGGATATAAATTGGATCAACGAGAATATTCTAAGATACAACAAGACGTTTTCAAGTGATCATGCCGTTGACGTATTGCTGGGAACGTCCTTTCAAGAGTCTCAAAACAGAACAACTTTTGGATCTGTAACAGGGTTTCCATTTAATTCCGTTGGTCAATTGTCTGCCGGTTCTACCAAAACTGACGCAACCAGCGCGGCTACTTCATGGGCACTTGTATCTTATTTTGCAAAGGCATCCTATGCTTACAAAGGAAAGTATATTCTTAATGCATCGATCAGACGAGATGGTTCGTCAAGGTTCGGAAAAGAAGTTCAGTATGGAAATTTCCCATCAGTCTCCGTTGCCTGGAATATGAAAGATGAAGGTTTCATGGCCGATATAGGCGCTGTCAATAGTCTTAAGTTAAGAGGAAGTTGGGGAATCACGGGAAATCAAGAATTCGGGAATTTCAGCTACGCTGGATTATATGGCATTGGGAGTAACTATGTCTTAGCTGGAGGTTCCGCACCGTCTCAACTTCAAAACACTAGGTTGTCTTGGGAAGAAACAAGTCAAATTGATGTGGGGTTAGATATAGGACTTTTTAATAAAGTGAATCTCGTTATTGACTACTATAAAAAGAGTACCACGTCTTTGTTGTTGAATCGTCCCATTTTGGCCGTATCTGGATTCAATACAATTGGACAGAATATTGGTGAGATGGAGAATAGTGGAATTGAGGTGGGCATTAATGCAACGCCAATTAGTTCTAGCAAAGGCTTGACCTGGACTACCGATTTTAACATTGCATTTAATAGAAATAAGATTGTTAGTCTCTCTAACGATGTTCTGCCATTTGGTTCAGGCTTTGCAAGTTGGGTAGAAGCTGGTCAACCTCTTGGGGCATTTAGGGGTTATAGGAAAGTTGGTATTTTTCAAAACCAAGGTGAGATTGATGCAGCCAACGGTGGTTCGCCAACTGGCGTTTATCAATCCACGCTTACCCGTCCAGGCGATTTCAGATTTAAAGACATAGATGGAGACGGAGTCATAACAGGTGCTGACCAAGAGATACTAGGCAGCGCCCAGCCTGATTTTATCGGTGGATGGAACAATAACTTAACCTACAAGGGCTTTGATTTCTCGTTCTTCTTCCAGTTTGTACAAGGGAACAAGATTTGGAATCACACTCGAGTTTTTGCTGAAGGCATGAATAGTATTTTCGGTCAGTTCGAATCAACCAAGAGAGCTTGGACTCCGACAAATACAAACACGGAAGTTCCTAGAGCAGTGTTTGGAGATCCGAACAATAATAGAAGAAACTCTGACTATTGGTTAGAGGATGGTTCTTTTATACGGATGAAGAATATTGTGCTTGGGTATAGCTTGCCAAATTCCCTAGTCAACAAAATCGGGTTGTCAAGATTTAGAGTTTATGCCTCCGCACAGAATCTATTCACAATTACAAAATATTCAGGTTTCGACCCTGAGGTGAGTACCTTTAACTCAGCTTCCAATGGAAATACAGCGGCCAACTCTGCCGTGGGAACTGACTTCTTGACTTTCCCTCAGTCTAGGACAGTAACAGTTGGTGTTAACTTGACTTTTAAATAATCAGCTATGAAAAAAATATTTTATATCGTTTTGTTTGCCGTTGTTCTATCCGGTTGCGATTCGTTGCTTCAGGAGCAAAAGCCACAGAATAGCGTTGACCCTACGGTCGTATTCAAAGATGCGCCTGGGGCTAGAGCAGCTATAATTGGAGCCTATGATGCGCTGCAAAGCGCCTCGTATTATGGGGTAGATTTCCTTCTTCTTCCTGAAGTACATGGAGGAAATCTTAGTCATACAGGTACGTTTCCTTCTTACGCGCAGTTTGCCAATAGAAGCCTTTTAAATGACAATGCCAACGTGACAAATATGTGGGCGCAGATCTATGTTGGTATTAATCGTGTGAATCAAATTATCGACAAAGTGCCAAAAATCACAGACCCTGCTTTAACACAAGCGGAAAAGGATCAAATCGCGGGAGAGGCATACTTCTTGAGAGCTCTTCATTATTCGAATCTTGTTAAGTATTGGGGTGGTGTTCCATTGAAACTTACACCTTCCGATGATGCAAGTCCGTCAAAGATCATTTTACCAAGAGCTACGAAGGATGCCGTTTATGCACAGATATTAGCTGACCTGGCTGAAGCAATAGTTAAATTGCCTGCGGCTCCATCTAATAAAGCAAGAGCTTCTCAGGCTGCTGCACACGCATTGAAAGCAAGAATACATTTGTACCTAGGTCAATATACCGAAGCCATCAATTCGGCAACGTCAGCAAGTACTGGTTATTCATTAGTTGGCAATTTCTTAGACCTGTGGGTAGTAAGGAATACTTCTGAGGCTATTTTTGAACTTCAATTCAACACTGTTGACACAAACTCTCTGAGCTTTTACTTGCTCACATCATCCACTGGTGGACGGAATGAAGTGAGGCCGTCTGGAAATTTAGTGAGTTCGTATTTGGGAACAGATGCCAGGAGAATTCTCTCGACTTCTGTGGATTCAAGATTGCGTTATTATCGCGCAGCAACGGATGATGATAACGTTCTTTTACTTAGACTTGGAGAGGTTATTCTAAACAGAGCGGAAGCATTGGTTGAAAGAAATACGGGATCAGACTTAACTGACGCGGTCACGTTTTTAAATCAAATTCGTAATAGAGCAGGTATCGGAGCTTATGCAGGTCCAGTAACTCAAACTGCTGTTAGGGATGATATTTTCTTGCAAAGAAGATTGGAACTAGCATTGGAAGGTCATTATTTCTTTGACTTAGTGAGAACAGGGCGTGCTGCGACCACGCTGTCATCACCGATTTGGAACAATGACCAGGCATTGCTTCCTATACCGTTAAGAGAGCTAAATGCTTCTGGTGGTATTTTGACTCAAAATCCAGGTTACTAGAAATATTGCCAAAATCTATTTTTGACTTTTGCTGCAGAATTAATTCTGCAGCAAAGGTTTTTTTATTTTAATACCTTTATCCAATGATGAGAAAAACAATAATTTTTGCAGTATTTCTGTTGATTGGAAAATCGGTTATTGCTCAAACTCCTCAAGGCTATGATATGCAGCAAAACCTTGCCAATGCTGGTCAGGGAGATGCGTTGGGCACCAATACAATCAGAGCAGTTAAACCGCGATATGAGGGAGTGGTAGGCACGCCCTACTTTTCAGAAAAACCCATAAGCGGTAATGTTGTCGTGGCTGATGGACGGAAATTCACCGGGTTTTTTAACTTTGACTGGATGGACAATACTCCTATGTATTACAAGAAGGAAGCGTCTTCTTATATGATTATTGACAACATGGTGGTTGTTCAGCTCAATCTAGACTATTCGTATGATAGCCTGATCTCTTTTGATAGATTGAAAAAGGCAGATGGGAGCTTTTTTTTCGGTGAGCGTTTGGGTCAGATCGACTCAGCCAGGATTTACCTAAGCATTGAAAAAACACTAAAGAAAGCAGACTTTTCTGGTGCCTACAGTGCAGGTAAAAAGTATGATGAAATACTTAATGAGTACAACTATTTTATTTGCCCGAATCGTACAGAAGGTTGTACACCATTTAAGCCAAACAAGAAAGGTTTTACTCAGCTTTTTCCATTGCGTTCAGAGCAAATAGCAAAGAATTCGTTCTTGCTCAAGCAAACCAGACCCGAACTAATTGGCCTCTTTTTACGGAATGTAAATCGTTAGCTAAACTTTTCGAAATTCTTGTTAGTACTACCATTTTGATTTTCTTCTCGCACAACAGAAATAGTTGTGGGATTAGAACATTGCTTGTTGACCTCAGCCCCTTAAAAATAGCAGCATGCCGTTAATTCGGTGGATTTTTACCTTGCCTTATTAAGGCAGCAGGTACAAAAACTCAAACATCCCCATTTTCAAAGGAACGGTTTAACCACTTCTCAGTCGCACAGATTGTGGTGATGTCACTACTCCACCGATCTAGACTAAACCGCAGTGGTAATACGGTGGCAACAAATCGACCGCCAACAATACAATTCCCGAATATGCTCAGTATTTGAAAGTATTGCATTTATATTTTAAATTATTACTTCTTCAAAATGTTGTTTTAGTTTCAATTGAAATATTAAAACTATATTTTTAAAAAAACCAGAATGGCGCTATAAAGTTCTGATAACAATACCGAAATTTGGTGCACTTAATTTATTAACCTAAACAAAAACCTATGAGGAAGTTTTTACTGTTGTATTTCTCACTTTGTCTTGTGCTCACTGCGGTGGCACAAGAGAGAGTGATATCCGGCAAGGTGACATCGAAAGAAGATGGCGCAGCGAGCCCGGGTGTAAATGTTGTTGTCAAGGGAACCACCCTCGGCACAGTAACCGATGCTGATGGCAATTATACGCTATCTGTTCCATCGGGTGCAAGAACGCTTACCTTCACTTTTATAGGCTACAAAACCGTAGACGTTGAAATCGGTTCACAGACTACTGTTAGCGTGGCGCTTGAAACTGACATTACTCAGTTAAGTGAAGTTGTTGTCAGTGGTTTGGGATGGCAGGCCGAGACTAGAACGCTGGGCTATTCTGTTGCTACCGTAAAATCAGAAATGTTGAACCAGGCGAAAGCATTGAACGTTTTCACCGGCTTATCAGGCAAGGTTGCAGGTCTTCAGATCAGAACAACAAGCAATGGTATTAACCCGTCCACTCGTGTCACCCTACGTGGAAATCGTTCATTGACGGGTAACAACCAAGCGCTGGTTGTATTAGACGGTATCATTGTTCCTAACAATACACTCAACTCAATTAACAACAATGACATCGAAAATGTAACCATTTTGAAGGGTGCAAGCGCAGCTGCGATTTATGGATCTGATGCGGCCAATGGAGTTCTTTTAATTACGCTGAAGAAAGGAACAGGCAAGACACCGGAGATTACATTTTCAAATACGACCCAAATTGAAACCGTTAGTTACTTACCCAAGTTTCAAAATGGATGGGGTGCTGGTACAAACGCCTATAGCAGAGGCTATATTCCATACGAGAATCAGTCTTATGGACCAGCTTTTGATGGGTCAATAGTTGATTTGGGTAAGCCTCGTGAAGACGGCTCTATTCAAAAAGGGGTATACTCAGCAAAGCCAGATGCAAAAAGAGATATTTGGGACGCAGGTGTAACCCAACAGAACTACTTGTCTTTCTCAGCTGGAGATGAGGACAGTCGTTTCGACATGTCCTTACAAAATGTAACACAATCGGGTGTGGTACCTGGTGACAAGTACGCTAGAACAGGTGGCCGTTTTGCCGGTTCGCAAAAGGTGGGCAAGTTTCAAGCGTCCTTTAGCGCTTTGTACAACGCTACTCAGACTGATCAGAATGCAAACTTCGGTATTAATAACAACGGTTCGACTTTCATAAATACGGGGGGAAATGGATTTTATTTTGACGTAGTGAATTCATCGGCAAACATTGACCTAGGGTCTTATCGTGACTGGAGGAATTTTAGAAATGCAGATGGGTCTCTCAACAATGCCAATCCTAACAACTACTTTAATGATTATTACGGCAACCCCTGGTTTGGTTTGGATACATACAGAGCAAAAAGCACCGGCAGTGAGTTCACGGGTAATGCTCAAATCAGTTTTAAAGCCACAGATTGGTTAAATCTAACGTATAGAGCTGGCTTGACGAGTAATTCTACTTTTGGAAAAGCAACAAGCGAAGTATTTAACTACCGCGACTATGCAGCAAAAACGATTTACATCGCGCGCGCGAATGTACCAGGTTACACAGCGGATAATACCTTTAATCAAAGACGTATTCAGTCTGATTTTTTCGCTTCCTTTAACAAGACCTTCAGTAAGCTGGATGTCCAGCTAATTTTGGGTACACAGGTAACTGATGATTTGACAAAAGGTGTCAATATCTCGTCAACGAATCTTGTTGTACCTGGCGTTTACAACGTAAGTAATAGAACAGGTGAACCGTTTGCCAATGAGGTAAACTTCAACACACGCAAGTTTGGTATCTTTACTGACTTTTCTGTTACGTACAACAATTTTGTAACGCTGCACTTTGCAGGAAGAAATGACCAAACATCTTTGTTGGCCAGGGGGAATAACACGTATTTCTATCCAGCGGTTGATATGGCGTTCGTGGTTACTGATGCTTTTCCAGCATTAGGAAAGGGGCGAATGCTAAACTATGCGAAGTTAACGGCCGGCTATGCACGCGTTGGGCAAGTGACAGTTCAACCCTATTCACTGGATCCTGTATTCAACCAGGGTGGTGGCTTTCCATATGGTGGCAGGGCAGGTTTCTCAATTGGCAACACACTTCCTGATGGCAATTTGAAACCTGAGTTTACAACCAATCTTGAATTCTCGGGTGATTTTAAGTTATGGGAAAATAAAATCGGGTTAGGTGTTACCTACTACAAACAGAATTCAACGAACCAAACTGTCAGCATTGCAACCTCTTCTGCAACGGGCTATACAGGGGCAACGATTAATGCCGGTGAGATTGAAAATTCAGGATTGGAAGTCGAGATTGATGCCAAGTTAATTAAAGCTGCCAATGGATTTGAATTGGGTGCAAATCTCAATTATGCAAATAGGAGTACCACTGTTGTGTCACTCTATCAAGGACTTGATGAGTTAAACTTAGGTAACAATATTTTTGCAGCCGTTGGTCAACAATATCCAATTGTTAAAGTGGATGCTTATAAAAAAGATAATCAGGGAAGGGTAATTGTAGATTCGAAGACTGGTTATCCGCTAAACAATACGACAGGTTTAGTAAATGGTGGACAAACAGAACCCAAGCATGTTTTTGGAATTTCACCTTACCTCAAGTACAAGGGATTGAGATTGGATATCACTGCGGAGTATAGAACTGGCAATGTGATTTGGAACAACAGCGGTGAAACAATGACTTTCACAGGAGTTTCGAAGATTAGTGATAGTTACGGACGCGAGAGATTCGTTTATCCGAACTCGGTGATTGAAACGGTAAACTCTGACGGCTCCTCTACCTATACACCCAATACCAGCGTTGCTGTAGAAGATGGTGGTTTAGGTTTTTGGGATAATCACTTCGATGATGTGTCGGAGAACTTTGTTACAAGCGCAGCCTTTTGGAAAGTACGCGAGGTTTCATTGTCGTATACGTTGCCAAAATCACTGTTAGAAAAAACAAAGGTTCTTAAGAGAGCTTCCGTGAGCCTTGTGGGCAGAAACTTACTTATGTTTTTACCAAGCTCTAATCTTTACACCGATCCTGAATTTAATTTAGGTACTGGTAATTCAGTAGGTGTTAATAGCATCTCTATCACTCCGCCCACTAGAACGTATGGTATCAATGTGGATTTAACTTTTTAACGTCAAAAGAAAGTAATTATGAAACTAAAAATATTTTTGATTAGCGTAATGACGCTTTCAGTGTTTAGTTGTGACGACTTCGTGGACATCAACAAAAACCCGAATCAAACCACCACATCCACGCCTGAACTCGTGCTTTCAGGTGCTTTAAATGCTACTGCAGGTCAGTTGTTCTTTAACCAAATGGGGGCTTTTTGGGCCGGCCAATGGTGTCCATCAGGTGATGTATCGGGGTTCATTGCAGAAAAAACGTATGATCTCAACAATAACTATGGTACGGGTATATGGACTGGAGTTTACGATAACCTCAATGACTACAAGTACATTATCACCGAGTCTGCAAAGACACCCGGCAAAACGGCTGTTGGCGCAATCGCCAGAATTATGACCGCGTTGCTATATCAGCGTCTGGTAGATACGTATGGTAATGTGCCTTACAAAGACGCATTGCAGGGAACCAGTGTGATTCGGCCCGCCTATGATGATGCAAAGACGGTATATGAAGCCAACATCGAAGAGATTGATGCCGCTGTTGCAATATTGAAAGCGGTTACTGATCCAGAGGACAGTCCAAAAGCGGCCGATATCATGTTTAATGGCGACTTGACTAAATGGATTCGGTTCGGCAATACACTGAAATTGAGAATGCTCATTCGCCAATCGGAGATGCCTGGCAGAAGTGCCTATATCACCAGTGAGATAGCGCAAATTAGCGGTGGATATCTAACCGAAGATGCAAATCTCTCACCTGGGTATTTGAAGACTGCCGGAAAATTGAATCCGTTCTGGACCAACTACTATAGAAATGAGACGGACAATCTAAATAACAATTTTAACTTTTATAGGTCTACCGCCTTTCTAGTCTCCAATATACCTGGCACGGATGCGAGAAGAAACTATATCGTAGCTCCGCAAGGGTCATCAGTTCATCCTGCATCATTTAAGACATTTGGCGTGGCTGGTGCATCACCTAACTTCACCTGGGCATTTCTAGGGACGCGAACAGGTGTGACTTATGGCGATGAAACACAAGCTGCGTATTCCAATGTGACTTCAGGAATTGGCTTTGGAATTTTGAAAAGCTTTGACATGCCAATGACATTGATGACAGCAGCCGAAAGTTATTTTCTTCAATGTGAGGCGGTGCAACGTTCTTACACGGCTGGAAACGCAGCAGCACTGTATGCTAGCGCGCTAACAGCCTCGTTTAAGACACTCAATGCGGAGACAGTTTCAGTTAACGCTATCAGCGGTTTCCCTACTATAACAAGCACGCCTGAGCAAAATGCTGCCGCCAGACTTGTGGATGTGCCGTATGACGGGACTATCCAGCGTATCATTACACAGAAGTGGGTTGCTAGCGTTGGATATGGTGGTTTTGAAGCTTGGTGTGATTATAGAAGAACAGGATTTCCAAACGTTCCATTGTCATTACGGGCGATCAAGCCAAACCCGCCCGTGCGTTTGTTTTATCCTAACCAAGAAATTCAAACCAATGCAGCAAACGTAGCTGCTCAGGGTGCGATTGATGCGATTACCACTAAAATATTCTGGGACGCCAACTAAATTCAATTAGATATGAAACATTTTAAAAATATATTTTCATTCACAAGTTTGATAGCTCTCTTTCTGTTGAGTTCCTGTTTGGACAATACAGGGAACTTGGATGTGTTCAACAGTGTAAATAATAAAGGCATTGTATCCATTGGTCAAGCAGAGCCAGGCGTTAATGTTAAAACGGTTGAGATTGTTGCTACACCAACAAAGATTTCGGTCGTTATCAATGCGGCACGTGTAAACAAAGCAGTTAACGTAACAGTGGAAGTAGATCCCACATTACTAACTGCCTACAACACCGAACAAACAGCGTTGGATGCTACTTATGTTCCCTACGAATTATTGCCGGCAAATTTGTACACAATTCCTTCGTTGACGGTGAATATCGCTGCTGGCAAATTGGATACGCCATTTGAATTTAATGTCTCAACAAGCGCCATTAATTTGTCAAAAAAGTACGCTCTCCCAATCGTCCTTAAAAGTGTAGATGATCCATCCGTGGTGATTGCGTCAAATCTCAATTCATCTATTGTTGCCATAGTAGTTAAAAATAAGTACGATGGGAACTATACGTTGAACATTGAGCACTCGGGATGGGCTGCGTTTTCAATATTTGATATGCCTACAAATACCCCCGAGAAATATCCTGATGGTGTGGACTTGGTCACTCTTGGGGCTAATGCCGTGGGTATTTTTAACCCTTATTGGGGTGCCAACCTATTCCCCGGATTTAGCAATAGCGCTGGTAAGCCTTCCCCAACTGCATTTGGTGCGGCATCGCCTGTTTTTACGTTCGATAGTAACGACAAAATTGTAAGTGTTGTTAATGCTATCCCTGACGATGGTCGTGGCCGGCAGTTCGTGTTGAACCCAGCGGCCCCGGCTTCAGATAACGTTTATGATCCCGCAACTAAGAAAGTCATCGCGAATTTTTTCTTTAAACAAACTGGGAGACCAGACATGAGCGTAAAGTGGACGATGGTTTTCGATAAGTCGAGATAAGGCAAGGTAATTTTTAAGTTGTCGTACTAAAACATAACAGTAATAAAATGAAAAAAATTTTCATAATGATAAGCTTGTTGGCAACCTGCCTAACCGCTTGTAAAGATGATGACGTGAAAGGTCCTTCCAAGGCAAGTTTTTTTGGTGGCGCTTTTTCAGCCAAAGAATCTGACGGGAAGATAACACTAGGTATCCAGCTCGATCAGCCAACTAAGTCGGATGTGGTAATTAATTTGACCACAGGTGGTACTGCAACTACAGGAGTAGACTACACGCTGTCCGAAGCAACTACCACTATTAAAGCTGGAGAGAGCAATGGCTCATTTAGCCTTACGATCATTTTAGATTGTTTAGCCGAAGGAGATGAGACAATCGAGGTTTCTATGTCTTCGGCCAGTGGCATTAGTGCTTCGGGTACTTATGTGGTGACCATTCTAGCTAGCAACGCGTATGTGCAGAAGAACTTTTTAGGAAGCTATTCTGCGAACGAACCAGGCTATGGCGACTATGATGTTAACTTTTCTGCCGATACTGATCCTAATTCAATTATTGTCAATAATTTTTGGGATTTTAGTGGCAAAGTAAAGTACACGTTTGACCCCTTAACAAACAAGGTAACTATACCCACGCAGGATGTTGTCATGGGAGGAACCACGTACGTTGTCTCTGCTGGAGCCACACAGGGTACTTATGTAGCTTGCACCGGCACCTTTACAGCTCCCTACGTGGTTAAACTCAAGTCGAGCGGGGCAGTTCAGGATGCGAATACACATACATTTACAAAGAAGTAAATCGTATTTTTTGAGAGTAGAGACTGCCAAGCTATTGAGCAGTCTCTACTTTTTTTCTTCAGTTCATAATCCAGTACTTTACATCTTTATTATTACTCGTCTATGAAATTTGTTTTTTTGTTTTTGTTTGTAGTCGTGTTAATCCACTCGGGTTTTTCTCAAGTGGAAGTAAATCGTTTGACGAATATAGTAAAGTCACTATCGGGTGGAAGCGCAGGATATGCCAGCGGCTTCAAGGGCACCTATAATGTTCGATCGACCGTGAAAGGTGATCCCTATTTGGATACAGCCTTTCGAGTAAGCAGCTTCAAGTTTTATAAGACCGAAGAACGTATAAAAACTCCTTCAAGGTATGATGTTCTCAATAACGAACTCGAAATCAAAACCACCGGAGATGTTATGATATTGCCTAGTAATTTGGTGGAGAAGTATTCATTTCAGGGAAAGCAACGGGATAGCGTATACTTTGTAAATTCGGCAGCATACAAATTTGAAGAACCATTTGATGGATTCTTGCAATTGCTATGTGATGGGGAAATTCAATTGCTGAAATTAACTCGGGCAGAAATTGTTAAACCTTCTTACAATCCGTCTTTGGAAGTGGGAGATAGAGACGCCTATATTGTTAAAAAGGAAACATTGTATTATTCATTTCCGGATAGGCGAATATCAAAAGTCAAGGGAAAGTCAGAGATGCTAGGCTTATTTGGTGAGCGCAAAGAGTTGATAAAATCGTTTATCTCATCCAATAGATTGGGATTCAAAAACGAAGAAGACCTTATCAAAATCTTCTCTTACTACAATAGCTCAAAAAAGTAACTTGCTCACCTACCCGTGGATAAGACTAATGTATTCCTTAACACCAGACTCCATATCAGTAAAATTTGAGGAATAACCAATCATTTTCAACTTCCCCATCTTCGCCTCGGTAAAATATTGATAGGTATCCCGGATATCGACCGGAGTGTCGATGTATTCAATTGCAGCAGGTTTATTCAACGCTGCAAAAACCGCTTTTACTAAATCATTGAACGTTCTCGCTTTACCTGAGCCCAGGTTATAGATTCCGGAATTTTTGCGATGATGCATGAGGAACACGCAAACATCCACCACATCTTTTACATACACAAAATCGCGCATCTGTTCTCCATCTTTGTAATTGGCTTTGTGCGAGCGGAACAATTTCATCTTACCTGTTTTCTGAATCTGGTTGTAGGCATGCCACACCACAGATGCCATTCTACCTTTGTGGTATTCGTTGGGGCCATACACATTAAAGAATTTCAAGCCTGCCCAAAAGAAAGGTTTTTCATCTTGTTGTAACGCCCATACGTCAAAAGCCTGCTTCGAATCTCCGTACGGATTTAATGGCTTAAGTTGGGGTATTAATTCTTCATTATCGTCATATCCAAATTCACCAAGACCATAGGTTGCCGCGGAGGAGGCATAGACTAGCGGAATCTGATACTGGCAGCATTTTTTCCAAACCGATTTTGTGTATTCGGTATTAAGTTTATTGAGTAGCTCTACATCCATCTCAGTGGTATCGGTCCGCGCGCCAATGTGGAAAATGAATTCAACTGTTTCGAAATTTTTGTCGAGCCATGCAATAAACTCATCGCGATCGACTTTTTCCTGAATTTTTAGGCCGACCAGATTTTTGTTTTTTTCAAGATCATTGAAATGATCAACAGCAATTATGGCATTGAAATTATCTTGGTTGAGTCGCTGAATAAGATTGCTTCCAATAAAGCCAGCCGCACCGGTAACAATGATCATAATTGGGTTTCGTTGGGGTCAATGATAACTAGGCCTTCAGCCTTACCACTTGTTTTTAACTTTACATCTGAAACAATAAAGTATTGAAGTTGATAAACGCTTAAGGCTGATGCGAGTTGCATCGCATTCAACGTTCTTAGTTGATATTTTTGGATCATATCAATTGCTACTTTTTCAAGGGAATCACTGAAGGGTACTACTTCAAACAGAAAAAAATCATCACCAACTTGATTTTGTAAATCTGCGGCCTCATCTGCAGTAATCTCAAGATTTTCAAGCATTCGATTGATCACTGAGAAGCACTCTATTTTAGTAGTGCTGCTAACTGCAATGGTGGTCGATTGAGTGAAATGATGTTTAACTAGTTCACTTCCTTTTTCTGTAATATATTTCTTGATTAAAGCCGAAGTATCAAAAAAACAAATCATCTCTCGTCCCTTTCTGCTCGAATATATTCTGAAGAGTCCGCACCGCTTCGTAAAGTCACTGTTTTAACCTCTCTTTTCCAACCCTGAATTGCTTTTTTTGATTGAATCGGTTCTTTAAATGGAATGACTTTGGCGATTGGTTTACCTCCCCTGATAATCACATAACTCTTTCCTTTTTCCACCTCTTCCAAGTATTCTTTAGTAGAACTGCTCAATTGAGAGAATTGAAGATAATCCATAAAAATGTTGGCTTTGCAGAATAAAGGTAATGGGTTTTACATCCTCCAACAAGTTATCTTTGCACTTTAGTTCACCCAAGAATGATCTACGTTAGCCGAAAAGAACATTTCAACGCAGCCCATAAGCTCTATAACCCCTCCTGGAGCAAAGAGAAAAATCAGGAAGTATTTGGCCCTTGCGCCAATGAAAACTGGCATGGCCACAACTACGATCTGATCGTTACAGTAGGAGGGACGCCTGATCCCGACACAGGCTTCGTAATCGATCTGAAAAAACTCAGCGATATGATAAGGCAAGAAGTGATCGAAAAAGTTGATCACAAAAACCTGAATTTAGATGTCGACTTTATGAGTGGAAAGATGGCCAGCACCGAAAATTTGGCCATCGAACTTTGGAATATTTTAATGCCAAAGATTTCCTCTATTAGTAGATACGGGAAATTGCATTCCATCCGGCTGTTTGAAACACCCCGCAATTATGTGGAATACTTTGGCGGTTAGATTTTCGTACTTCGTTAATCGTACCTTGTACTTCGAAAAATGAAATATTACATTATTGCGGGCGAGCGTTCTGGCGATTTGCATGGGAGTAATCTGGTGAAAGCCATTTCTCGGTTAGACTCCCAAAGTGAGTTTCGTGGATTCGGGGGCGATGAGATGAACAAAGCTGGAGTGCAATTGATCAAGCACTACGATCAATTAGCTTTCATGGGCTTTGAGGCAGTAATCAATTTTTACAAGATCGCCCGATACATGCGAGAGTGTAAGGCTGATATTCTTGCCTATCAACCAGGTGTGTTGATTTTGATCGACTATGGCGGCTTCAATAGAAGGATGGCTACATTCGGTAGAAAGAACGACATCAAGGTATTTTACTACATTCCTCCGAAAGTTTGGGCGTGGCGGCAAAACAGAGCATGGCAGCTTAAGAAAGACGTAGATCGCCTCTTTGTAATTCTGCCCTTTGAAAAGGAATTTTTTAAGAAATATGGAATCAATTCGGACTATGTTGGCAATCCGGTGCTAGATGCGATCAAAGCATTTGTACCCAATGACAAATTTGTTCAAGGGAATAACTTAGACCCTAAGCGCAAAATTGTGGCTTTGCTCCCCGGAAGTAGGAAAATGGAACTACAACGAATTGTTCCGTTGATGGCGGAATTAGCCACCTCAAATCCTTTGTTACATTTTGTAGTAGCTGCCGTTCAAAATTTGCCTTCGGAGCTGTACAAACCGCTGAAAGACTTACAAAACGTAACACTCGTATTTGAGGCCACCTATGATCTCTTGTCGCACGCTTCGGCAGCTATTGTAACATCTGGAACGGCAACGTTAGAAACAGCACTCTTTAAAGTACCACAGGTAGTAGTCTATAAAGCCGGCAACCTGGAATATGCGGTTGCCTCTAAGGTGGTCAAGGTTGATTACATCTCGCTGGTGAATCTAATCGCTGGCAAGGAAGTGGTAAAGGAATTAATTCAGCAAGACGCAACAGTCGAAGCGCTAAGGGGCGAAATTCTGCGATTGACCGAGGCTGGTGAATACAGGAATAATATGTTAGAAGAATACGATAAACTCTATCGTTCGTTAGATATCGGGTCCGCTTCTGAAAACACAGCGAGCTTGATGTTAAAATACCTTAAAGCCGAGCAAGAATCGGGCGCTTGAACTAGGCTACTTTCAATTTGCTGTAATGTGATTTATTAAATTTCTCCTCTGCATAAGCACGGTTGATGACAAGTCGATCTGTTGTTTTGTCAGACGGCAACTCGAACATCGCATCATTAATGATGGCTTCACAAATAGAACGAAGTCCGCGGGCGCCTAATTTAAAATCAACTGCTTTTTCCACAATGAAATCCAAAGCGCCTTCTTTGAATTCCAACTCAATGGTTTCCATTTCAAAAAGCTTCTTGTATTGTTTAACCAACGCATTTTTTGGTTCGGTCAAGATTTTACGAAGTGTATCATGATCGAGTGGATTGAGGTAAGACAAAACAGGTAAGCGACCAATTAATTCAGGAATTAACCCAAATGTTTTTAAATCTTGCGCAGATACGAACTGAAGCAAATTATCTTTATCGAAATCTCCAGGGTTTACGCTGTCCGAGGATGCCGCAAACCCAAGTGGACGTGTATTTAGTCTGCGACCAATTAGTCTGGAAATGCCTTCAAAGGCCCCACCACAAATAAATAAAATGTTCTCTGTATTAACCGTGATCATTTTCTGATCAGGGTGTTTCCGCCCTCCCTGCGGGGGAACGTTCACTGCCGTCCCTTCTAATAGCTTGAGTAACGCTTGTTGCACACCCTCGCCACTTACATCTCGTGTGATAGAAGGGTTATCGGATTTTCTGGCGATTTTATCAATCTCATCAATGTACACAATGCCGCGTTCGGCTGCTTCCGTATTGTAATCTGCCGCCTGTAACAAACGGGTCAGAATACTTTCAACGTCTTCACCTACGTACCCAGCTTCGGTCAATACGGTTGCGTCTGCAATACAAAATGGAACCTGTAAAATCTTAGCAAGAGTTCTTGCCAAGTAAGTCTTGCCGGTTCCGGTTTCACCCACCATGATGATGTTTGATTTTTCAATCATCACATCGTTGTCCATTTTTCGTTGAGTGAGTCTTTTATAGTGATTGTAGACAGCCACAGACATTACTCGTTTAGCTTCATCCTGTCCTATCACATATTCATCCAGAAACTTCTTTATCTCGCGTGGTTTGATCAGCTTGAAGTTGGGCAAGGTACCCGCCTCCACTTTGTTTTTCTTTTCTTCTTGTAGGATTTGGCTGGCTTGGGTGACACACTTATCGCAGATGTGGGCATGTATACCCGAGATCATCAGATCTACATCTTTTTTGTTTCTGCCACAAAAAGAACAGGTAACTTCAGCTGCCATAGGTTAATGAGTCAATGAGTTAGTCAATCGGGTGAATGAGCAAAGGTATTAAATACCGATCAGTAATAAAATTAGCCAACCGACCAATAAAAAATGGCCAGTTGGCTAACCTCTTATTTTAAACTACTTCTTTTTACGCTCTAGCACTTCATCGATCAAGCCATATTCTTTTGCTTCAGAAGCGCGCATCCAAAAATCCCTGTCTGAATCCTTTTCAATTTTCTCGTAGGTCTGGCCACTGTGGTTGGCTAGGATTGTATACAAATCCTTTTTTAACTCCAGTGTCTGCCTCATTGAAATTTCCATATCTGAAGATGTTCCTTGCATACCTGCAGAAGGCTGATGAATCATTACCCTTGAGTGTGGGAGGGCTGATCTTTTCTTGTTAGCGCCAGCCGCTAATAGTACCGCTCCCATAGACGCGGCCATGCCGGTGCAAATGGTTGCTACATCTGGGTTCACATATTGCATCGTATCATAAATACCTAATCCTGCGTACACCGACCCCCCAGGGCTATTCACGTACATAATGATATCTTTTTTTGGATCTGATGATTCAAGGAACAAAAGTTGGGCAGTAATAACGTTGGCCACATAGTCATCCACCGCAGTTCCAAAAAAGATGATGCGATCTGCCATCAAACGCGAAAACACGTCAATCACAGTAGCGCGCATTTGACGCTCCTCTACGACATTGGGTGTCATCCCTGAAACCGTGTACGGATTTTGGTTGACAAATTTCATATAACTGTCCAAGGCATTGCCGCTCATGCCCAAATGATGCACGGCATAGTTTCTAAATTCGTTCGTTGACATATTTTGTTTTTTCTAAGTTTACTGGTAGACGTATAACTGCTTTTATTATTGCTTCTATTGAGTACCCAATGTTAAGTATTGTTGGATCAATTTGCGAGCGATTCATTAAAAAAAGCCCCACCGGCAGGCAGAGCTTTCTATTAAACTCACAATCTTATCAAAAGGTTCAGCGCCTAGTGGTTGTGACTGGCAGCTAACTTTTTAAACTCCTCTAGGCTCACTTTCTTTTCAGTGACAGTAATTTTCTCCTTGATTGCCTTCATGACCTTTTCTTGCCGCAATTGATTGTAAATGCGCATAAAATTCTCGCCCTTGCCATCTTGACCAGAAAGATAATTGTTGGCGATCTCATCCAACTTGTCGCCTAGTTGAGCTGCAATGGCAGGCCCCCCAAACTGTTCTACAATCAACAACTTTGCTTTTTCTCTTACTTCATCCCCCTCGACTTTTATCTCTTTTTCCTCCGTAATCCGGTTCTTGATTAAATCCCATTTCAAGGAATCTTTATAGGCATTGAATTCCTTTTCAAGTATTTCTTCTGTCACTTGCCCATTGCTGGTTGCTTTCAACCACATTTTCAAAAAGTTATCCGGCATCTTAATGGCCGTATGGTCTACGTAGTAGTGCTGAATTTCGTGATCGAGCAAGTGCTCCGTCTCGCGGTTATAGTTCTGAGCAATGGTTTCTTTGATCTTTGCAATGAACTCCTCTTCGCTTTTAACTACGTCTTTCCCAAATACTTTGTCAAAAAGATCTTGGTTTAAGATCGGTGGCTCAACTCTACTTACCGAAGTTACTGTAAAAAGATAGGTACCCGTTGCGCTAGTGGCTTCTTCTTCCGAAATGTTCAGGGCACGGCTTTTTTCCCCTGTTGAAGTGAATGTCTTTTCGGCATCAAACTCAACAACATCACCAATCTTCAATCCGAGGAATTTCTTTTGAGCTTTCTTATCAACTTTGTTAACGGAAATGAAAGAGCCCTTTTTTGTTTCTTCGGCAAGTTCCTGCCCTTTTAGCGCGATGTCACCATGAAGGTTATCACTCTCTGTGCTTGCCTCTGGATAAGAAACATTGCCAAATCGATTTTTAATATCGGCCAAAGTTTCGTCCATGACTTGCTGGTCTATTTCAATAGGGTGCGAGGTCACCTTCACCTTACTGGACAAGTCAACCGCGAAATCTTCGACCATTCCAATCTGAAATTCAAATTCAAAGTCTTTTTGAACATCCCAATCGATCGTGCGCGCTTTTTCGACATTTGGTAGTGGGTCGCCCATCACCTTCAGCTTGTTTTCTTTAATATAGTCTGAGACCGAGTGAGAGATGAGATGATTCACCTCTTCTACTAAGATGGACTTGCCATACATTTTTTTGATCACCCCGGTAGGTACTTTGCCCTGGCGGAAACCCTTGATGTTTGCTTTGCGTGAAAAATCCTTCAGCTTCTCTTCGACTTTTGGTAAATAGTCGCTCTCATCCAACGAGATTTTGATCAGCCCTTCGGTAGTGCTTTGCTTGTCTAGTGTAATGTTCAATGGAATAAAAGTTAAAAAGTTTCTTGTTTCTTGTTTCCCGCTTCCAGTTTCCGGTGGTTGGACCCAACCAACCGGAAACTGATACCGGGAATTATTTGAAGTGCGGATGAAGGGACTCGAACCCCCACGCCTTACGGCACCAGATCCTAAGTCTGGCGCGGCTGCCAATTACGCCACATCCGCATTTTTTTGTTGCGTAGTATCGAGTTGGAAGCGACACCAGACCCGCGAGTCTGATGCGCGCCTGCCTGCCGGTAGGCAGGGCTGCCAATTACGCCACATCCGCATTTGTTTTCGCCTTTTTAGGGTAAAGGGAGCGCAAATTTAGGGATTATTCGCTATTATTAAAGTTCTAATTGGAAATTGAGAAAATAACCCAAAAAATCTTCAGGGTTGTTTAAATTTCAAATTGGGTCGGAATGGTTTGTAAATGACTAAGTAGCCAAATGGTTATTGACGAAGTAGAGGAAAAGAGAGAAATCATTGCTCGCTATCGCAGGCTATTGCGGTTGGCAAAGCCTATTTTAAAGGAGGGCGATGCTAGGCTGATTAAGCGGGCATTTACCATTAGCATGGAGGCGCACAAGAATATGCGCAGAAAATCAGGCGAGCCCTATATTTTTCATCCACTATCCGTGGCAGAAATCTGTGTCGAAGAGATCGGTTTGGGTACAACTTCGATCATCGCTGCGTTGTTGCACGATGTGGTTGAAGATACGGATATCCAACTCTCTGACCTGCAAGGAATTTTTGGAAAGAAGATTGCGAAAATTATAGACGGCCTTACCAAAATTCGAGGCGTTTTTGAATATGGCACATCTGCACAAGCGGAGAATTTCCGAAAGATGCTTTTCACCCTTTCGGAAGACGTTAGGGTAATCTTGATTAAGCTTGCTGATCGATTACATAACATGCGTACGTTAGAAAGTATGCCTCGCAACAAGCAGCTGCGTGTATCATCGGAGACCATTTATCTCTATGCCCCATTGGCTCATCGTCTGGGGTTGAATGCCATAAAAACGGAGCTGGAGGATTTGTACTTACGATTTACCGACCCTCCTATTTTTGAAGAAATCACAAACAAAATTGCCGAGACCAAAGCATCCAGAAATAGATTTATCAAACAATTTGTACTGCCCATAAAAGAAGAGCTTGATAAATTGGGCGTGAATTACGAAATCAAAAGTAGACCAAAATCAGTATTTTCGATTTACAATAAAATGCGGAAGCAAAATATACCTTTCGAAGAGGTATATGATTTGTTTGCAATCAGGGTCATCATCGACACTCCGCTTGAGCAAGAAAAGTCTTATTGTTGGCAAGTTTATTCAATTGTGACAGACTATTACACCCCCAACCCTGATCGGCTGAGAGACTGGATTAGTACACCCAAGGGAAATGGATATGAGTCGCTTCATACTACGGTAATGGCAAAAAATGGCCAGTGGGTAGAAGTTCAAATCCGCACTTTAAGAATGGACGAAATTGCAGAGAAAGGCTATGCTGCACATTGGAAATACAAGGACAATGCAGCCAAGTATGAATCCAATTTGGAGAAATGGCTGGTTCGTGTTCGTGAGACATTAGAAAAGCAAGACCTTACTGCGCTGGAGTTTGTCGATGACTTCCGTGGCAATCTTTTTAGCGAGGAAGTTTTTGTATTCACTCCGAAAGGGGAATTGAAAACACTCCCTACGGGCGCTACGGCCTTAGATTTCGCTTTTGATATACACACTGATATTGGAGCCAAGTGTATTGGCGCTAAGGTGAATCAGAGGTTGGTGCCCATTAATCATGTTTTAAAAAATGGTGATCAAATCGAAATTCTGACTTCGGCCAAGCAGAAACCCAATGAAGATTGGTTGAGGTTCGTCATTAGTCCAAAGGCAAAGTCAAAGATTAAAGAACTACTGAAGGAAGACAAACGCAAAGTTTCTGACGAAGGAAAGGAGGTTTTGTTGCGAAAACTAAAGCAGCTAAAAATTGATGCAAACGGGCAAGTATTTGAACAAATGCGTGAGTTCTTTAAAGTCCCGTCCCAGTTTGAGCTGTATTATAGGGTAGGGTTCGGCTCTATCACAGTAAATGATTTAAAACGATTCAAGGAATACAAACCGGCTTCACCTCTCAAGGGAAGGGAGCACAATGAAGTACGTGATGTAAAAACAATTGAGCAAGAGATCAATAAGGCGAAGGGTCGCTATGAAGACATCTTACTGATTGGAGAAGACATGGATGTGGTGGAATACAAGTTGGCGAAATGTTGCACACCGATTCCGGGTGATGAAGTATTCGGGTTTGTAACCGTCAATGAAGGTATAAAGATCCACCGCACCTCTTGCCCCAATGCAACCGAGCTGTTGGCCAATCATGGGAACCGGGTCATCAAGGCAAAATGGACATCGCAGCATGAAGTAGCGTTCCTAACGGGATTAAAAGTAGTCGGTACGGATCGGGTGGGGTTGATCAATGACGTATCAAAAGTGATTTCTGAAGAGCTTAAAGTAAACATGAGTTCCCTTTCGTTCAAAACAGATCAGGGCATTTTCAGTGGCGAGATAATGCTTTATGTTAATGATACTCGCCATTTGGAAGTATTGATCAGTAAGCTCGAAAAAGTAGAAGGTGTTGTGAAGGTGAGTAGGTTCGATTCGCGAGTTAATTGAATGCGTATATTTGCTCCGAATTAAGAATGCCGCTCAACCAAAAGCTATACGAAGAAGTCAAGCAGATATTTATTGCTTACCTGGAAAACAAGGAGTTACGCAAAACTCCTGAGCGTTATGCCATCTTGGAAGAAATTTATTCCCTAGACGGGCACTTTGATGTAGAATCGCTTTACATCAAAATGAAAAACAAGAGTTACCGGGTAAGTCGTGCTACCGTTTACAATACACTGGATTTATTGGTAGAATGTGACCTGGTAAGCAAACATCAGTTCGGGAAAAATCTGGCTCAATATGAGAAATCATACGGATACAAGCAGCATGATCACCTGATTTGCACGCAATGCCATAAGGTCACCGAGTTTTGTGACCCACGAATACAGAATATTCAGAATACAGTTGGCGATTTGCTGCATTTTAATGTCATGCATCATTCCTTAATTTTGTACGCTTCTTGCACAAAAACCAATTGTGAAAACAAAAAAATATGAACTTTACTCAAGAGATTAAAGGAGATACGCTAACGCTCCGGATTTCCGGTGACCTGATAGGTGAAGATAGCGGTACCCAATTAGTAGGTGTAGTCAATGACGCGATGAGTCAAAAAGCACTGACATGTATAATAGATATTTCTGAATTGCGCTACATCAATAGTAGTGGAATCGGGGTGTTGATTACGATTCTCACAAAGTTCCGCAACAAAGGGGGTGAAGTATACCTAATGAATCCATCAGAGAGCGTTAAGAAGTTGCTTGTGATTACTAAACTCAACGCCATTTTTCAAGTGGTGAAGTCAGAGCAAGAAGTCATTTCTCATTCAAAAAAATAATTTTTAAAATGACGATTTTTCGGGTGGACGATCGTCAATGCACCATTGACTAAATTAAGTTATGAAAGTAGATGTGTTGTTAGGCCTCCAATGGGGCGATGAGGGAAAAGGAAAAATCGTGGATGTATTGGCGCCTGGCTACGATGTAGTAGCGCGGTTTCAGGGTGGCCCAAACGCAGGGCACACACTCGAGTTTGACGGAATAAAGCACGTGCTTCATCAAATCCCATCAGGTATTTTCAGAGAGAAGACGCGGAATATCATTGGCAATGGCGTGGTATTGGATCCCATCGTTTTTAAAGCCGAAATAGAGAAACTTGAGAAATACAATCTCAACGTGAAGGCAAACTTGTTTATTTCAAAGAAGGCAACCCTAATCCTCCCTACTCATCGTTTACTCGATCAAGCGTATGAAAAGGCAAAAGGAGTAAACAAAATTGGATCTACACTTAAAGGCATCGGCCCCTCTTATCAGGACAAGATTGGTCGTCAGGGATTGCGTGTGGGGGATGTCCTGGCCAGTTCGTTCAAAGAAAAACTGAAAAAACTAACCGACATTCATTTCGAAATCTTAAAAAGCCACGACATAGAGTTTGATTGGAATGCATTGGAAAGTCAATTCTTGGATGCCGTCAGTTTTTTGAAGCAATTCAAACTCATCGATAGCGAATATTTTATTAACAACGAGCTAAAATCAGGTTCGACCATTTTAGCGGAAGGCGCTCAAGGCTCTTTGTTGGATATTGACTTTGGTAGTTATCCGTTTGTGACAAGTTCAAGCACGGTTACGGCAGGTGCGTGTACGGGCCTGGGCGTAGCTCCAAAGCATATTGGAGAAGTATATGGTATTTTTAAGGCGTATAGCACACGAGTTGGTAGTGGTCCGTTCCCAACCGAATTGTTGGATGAAGAGGGTGAGAAAATGCGCAAAGAAGGAAATGAGTTTGGCTCCACTACCGGAAGACCCCGTAGGTGTGGGTGGATCGATCTTCCTTCGTTGAAGTACTCTATAATGATTAATGGCGTCACGCAGCTATTGATGATGAAGGCGGATGTGCTTAACATTTTCCCAACCATCAAAATCTGCACGAAATATCAATTAGGTGACGGTACGATCACCGAGACTGTTCCTTACGAACTAGTCAACGAGAACATCCAGCCAATTTATACTGAGGTCAAAGGCTGGCATACCTCACTCGAGGGAATTACTGAGAATAAAATGCCTGTCGAACTAGTTCAGTATATCGCATTCTTGGAGAAAGCCTTAGAAGTTCCAATAACGTTGATTTCAACCGGCCCCGATCGAAAACAAACGGTTCATAGAAAAAAGTAAACCAAGTTAGCAGGTAAGATTTCTTTTTAGGGCGTGCCCCTGACTGCTTCACGTCAGGGTCGGGCTATTCACTACAAGTCCGCCCGCTCCACATTCCAACACACTTCGGGCTTTTCGTTTCTATCCCTCACGCAAGGCAGTGATCCTGATTGGTTTTAGGCATCTTTTAGGATAGGATTGAAAGGATGGAAGGGAGGCTAAAAAAACTTTATTAATTAACTGCTTGATATTCAGTGATAGATTAGAGAATGCTAAAAACATTTGGGGGAAAGGCTTGCAAAAGGGTATTTAGGTATTACCTTTGCACTCCCTTTTAGCGAAAAGGG
>VYLL01000031.1_pt1 | contig 71897 bp, 56 predicted proteins | sample 5114301 | NCBI WGS metagenome assembly VYLL01 (sample SAMN12291809, study PRJNA351875) | freshwater metagenome | isolation source: freshwater lake | place: USA: Michigan, MSU2 Lake | collected 2011-08-16 | reverse complement strand
CGCCGCCACCCGCGTCCGGCGCTCGGCCTCGGCGTCGCGGCTGCGTGCGGCGTCGTCGGCGGCCTGCACCTGTTCCGCGTGCACTCGATTGAGCCGCTGGATCAGGTCGAACCGGTAGGCCTCCGCCTGGTCGAGGAAGCGGACATGGGTCTCAAGATCCGTGGCCGCTCCGGCCATGGAGGTCTGACGAACCGCGAGGGCGGGACTGAAGACCGCAGCCACCTGCATCCAGCGCGACTGGGCGCGCTGGGTGTCGGCGGTACGGGTGGCGTAGTGGGCAAACAGGCGCGCAGTCAGGGCCTCGCCCTCGGCCGACACCAACCCCCGGTAGTTGACCGGCAGGTCCTCGACGCGGCTTACGCCGTACTGCGCCAGGGTGCGGGCGCGGAACGCCGCGAAGAAGGGATCGTCGGGATTGTGGCTGTCGCCGATACGCCGCGCCTCCTGGGCCAGCCGCAGGTCCGTCTCCACCCGGGTGGCTGTCGGCTCGGCCCTGGCGGCGAGCGCGGCCGCCCCGCGCGGCACGAACACAATGGCCACCGTCCATACGGCGACGAGCGCCAGCAGGGCCCCGCGGCTGGTGCGCGACAGAGCGGAGACGGCGATCACTCCGAGTACCCAGATGGCGAGATAGACCCCGTAGGCCAGCGCGATCAGCCCTGCCGCCGCCGCCTCGGCCGGAAAGGCCGCCGCAGCCAGGGCGAGGGCCGCCAGCGCCGGAACCAGGGCGACGAAAGCCACGACACCGAGGGCCAGCGCCTTGCCGGCGAGGATCTCCGCGGGGCGGGTGCCGTGCACCCGAAGTTGCCGCAGCACCCCGCCCTCCCGCTCGCGACTGACGGCGGAAAAGCCAAGAAAGATCAGCAGCAACGGTGCCAGGGCCTGCAGCACAAAGGCTGGCGTCAGCTGCCCGAAGCGGATCAGGCCGGACGACTCGCGCATGGTACCGAAGGTAGCGGTGTTCTGGCGGTGTCCCTCGAGGAACAGGGTGGTGCCGGTGAAGGGATCGACGCCCGGCTCGAAGGCGGCCAGGGGGCTGACCGGCCGGTGCACATAGGTGCCATAGTGTACCACCCGGTGCGGGTGCCGGTCCGGCTGCTGTTCGAAGGCTCGGACCGCCGCCGCCTGGCTCTCTGCCCGCGCCTCCCGCTCCCGCGCCGCCTGGGATGCGGAGGTGGCTGCCGCAATGGACGAGAGCAGCATCAGCACGATCAGACCAACCCAGGCCGCCCGGGTCCGGGCGAGCAGGCGAAGGTCCTCTGCAGCGATGCGCCACGCCCGGCTCATGCCGCGGCAAGCCCCGTATAGCTGCGATACAGCGCCTGGATATCGAAACGCTCCGGCCCCTCGCCCGCCGCCCAAGACTGGCCGATCCGGCCCTGGTGCAGCACGCCGATGCGGTCGGCGGTGGCGGCGGCACCGAACAGGTCGTGGGTGACCATCAGGATCGCCACGTCCCGGGCTCCGAGGTCGAGGATCAGGTCGTGAAAGTCCTGCGCCGCCGCCGGATCGAGCCCGGAGGTCGGCTCGTCCAGCAGCAGCACCGGCGTCCGGCGCAGCAGGGCCAGGGCGATCGCGGTCTTCTGCCGCATGCCCTTGGAGAAACCGCCCAAGCGTCGATCCCGGGCTGCCGGGTCCAGCTTGACCGCGTCGAGCGCCTCGCCGATCTCCGCGACGGTCCGACGCTCCCCGGCCAGGTCGAGGAAGTAGCGTATGTTCTCAAGCGCCGAGAGGTGGTCATAGAGAGCTACATTCTCCGGGAGATAGGCCGCCGCGCGCCGCACCCGGTCCGGGTCCTGCGCCGGATCGGCCCCGGCGACGGTGATGGTGCCGCCTGCCCGCGGGATCAGCCCGAGCGTGGCGAACAGGGTGGTGGACTTTCCGGTCCCGTTGCCCCCCAGCAGCGCATAGATCTCGCCCGGCGCCACCGAAAGGGTCAGGCCGTCGACCGCGCGACGCCCCCCGCGGATGACGACGAGGTCGCGGATATCCAGTCCACCCTCAGACATCAGGACCCCGTCAGAATCGGTAGCGCAGGCCGACCGAAGCCGTGCGCGGCGCGCCGGGCTGGAGCCACAGGCGCGAATAAGAGTTGGCGTACCAGGTTTCGTCCAGCGCATTGTCGAGGAAGGCCGAGACCTCGACACGCTCCGTCACGCTCCAGCGCGCAAACAGGCGGACAAGGGTGTGCGCCGGCAGCTCGAACGCCGACCCGGTCTCACCCAGTCGCTCGCCCGAGTGCTGGACGGCTCCGCCGAGCATGGCCTCGCGGCCTGCGAGGCGGAGCGTGCGCGCCAGCTGCAGGCTGGCTCTGTGCTCCGGGATGTTGATGAGGCGGTCGCCCGGGCGGATCAAGAGGCCGGTACCGGCGTCGATAACCTGTTTGGAGACCTCGGCCTCGACCCAGGCCCAAGACAGCCACAGGTCGATCTCGCCAGGCAGGCGGCCCTGCAGGTCCACCTCGACCCCGCGGCTCTCGGCCTCGCCGATCGCCAGCGAGAAGCCGGCGTTCGACGGGTCAGAGGCCAGCACATTGGTCTTCTGCAGCGAGAAAAGGGCGAGGTTGCCGCTCAGACCACCCCAGCTCGCCTTCAACCCGATTTCTGTCGAGCGGGATTCCTCCGGGGCAAATGGCTCCCCCGCCGCATTGGCCCCGAAGTTCTGCCGGAAGCCCTCGCCATAGGCGGCGTAGAGCGACGACCCGGAAGTCAGGTGCAGCACCGCCCCGACCTGGGGGCTGAAGCGGGTATCGCCAAACCGCGTTACCGCCCCGGTGGCCCGGTTGGTCCCGGTCTGCTCAAAATCGTCAAAGCGGCCACCGAGGCGCACTTCCAGCCGGTCGCCGAAGCGGATGTGGTCCTGAAGGTACACTCCCCACGCGCGCTGCTCGTCCAGGCGATTGGTCTGCAGCGGCGGGGTGGGTGGGGGGAAGCGTCCGTACACCGGCGTGAGCACATCGATCACATAGCCCTGCTGCGCGCTCGGGTTGGAGCTCAGGGCGGGCGGTCGGAAGCGCAGGAAGAACTGGCTGTTGTCGAAGGCGTCCCGGTCGGCACCGAGCAGCAGTCGATGCTCGCCGCCCAGCACCATGAAGCGGCCCGACAGCTCGGCGCGCAGCACCACATGCTCCGCGTCATAGTCGCGGAAACGGTACTGCCGCGACAGGCTGCGGCCATCGGCGAACAGCCGCTGGCGCGAGGCGGCCAGCTCCGGCTCGCTGGAGAAGCCCTCCAGATCCGTGTCACGCCGGCTGGCCCCGATCAGAAGGCTCCAGTCCCCGGAGATATCGTGCTGCAGCTGGAGCTGATGACCCAGTACATCGGCCGTTACTGGCCCATCCCCCGGCTCGCCGAGGAAGCGGCTGCGCGGCAGGGCGTCGAGCCGACCATTGATCGAGGGCACCCCCCGGTCAAACGGAATCTCCTGGCGCAGCGCCTCGAGATCGTACGTCAGCGTCGTCCGCGCGCCGAGGCGGGCGAACACCGAGGGATAGACCGCGCGCCGAACACTCTGCACCGTATCGCGGAAGCTGCCGGCGTCCTCGTAGACCGCGACCAGACGCACCGCCACGCGGTCGCCAACGACGGGCCCGGTCCAGTCCAGTTCGCCGCGATAGAAGTCAAACTCCCCCACCCGGACGCCGATGGTACCTGCCGCCTCGAAGGCCGGGCGTTTGGTGACCAGGTTGACGCTCCCGCCCGGCTCGCCGCGGCCGAACAGGGCGGCGTTGGGACCCTTCAGGATCTCGATGCGCTCGATGCCTGCCGCGTCGCGAGGGCCGCCGAAGCCGCGTCCGGCGTTGAAGCCGTTCACCAGATAGCCGCTCGGCAGATTCTCGTCGCCGGCGAAGCCGCGGATGGCGAAACTGTCCCAAAGGCCGCCGAAATTATTCTGACGCGCCACCGAGGCCGACAGGTCCAGCGCGTCCGTGAGGCGCGTCACCCCGACGCGCTCCAGCGTCTCCGCCGAGATGACGGTGATGGACTGCGGCGTACTCTGCAGCGGAACCCCGGAGCGGTAAGCCTGTCGCTGGCCGGTGACGACCACCTCCTCGACCCGCGTCTGAGCCTGGCTGACGCCCGGCAGCATCACGACGGAGCTTGCCAGCAGGGCGACGACCCCGATGGAGGATCTGGTCAGCATGGCGGTAGGCCTCTTTGAGTCACATCGAGGCGCGTTTGTTATACGATAACGTAACCCTGACAAGGGCTGCGCTTGTCCTCGCCGCGGGAAACCACGCCAGATGACCGCCCTTCACCGCCCAGCCTCGCCCTCGCCGGTGCTGACGCATCCGGCCCTACCGGACGGACGGCTTCACCGGGGACCGGCGGGGAGAGCCCCGGCGCGCGCCCCGGCGCGGGCCCGGAAGGCGCTCGGCGTCATGCCGAACCGCTGCCGGAACCGGGCCGTGAAGTAGGCATGGCTGCTGAAGCCGACCGCGAAGCCGATTTCCGACACCGACCCGGACGTGGAGGCCAGGCGGACCGCCGCCTGATTGAGGCGCATCTGCGTCACATAGTCTGCGAAGCCCCGCCCGAACACATCCCGGAAAAGGCGCGAGAAGTAGGCCGGCGACAGGTGGCATAGCGAGGCCGCGTCCGCGAGCGATAGCGTCGCCGAGGGCTGGTCGCGCAGGCGCTCGAGGAAGGGGCGAAACCTCGACAGGGCGAAGGAGGGCGCGACCCCGTCCCGCGCGATCGGCCGCGCCCGATCGACCGTCAGGTTCACCAACTCCAGATAGCAGCGGGCCTCCTGCGCCAGGCCCGCCGCCACCGCCTCGGCCAGACCGGCGCAGAGGGACGCCAGACGCCGCTGTTCCGACGCGGTGAAGCGGACGCAGCGGGGCCGGACTGGGCGCGAGGTCAGCGCAAAATCGTGATAGTATTGAATCACAGTCCACGCCGAGCAGCCACCCGCAAGGGCGAAATCGTGAGCCTCCATCGAGGACAGACGGACACCGCAGGCCGGCTCCAGCGTGAACCGCGCATCGTCGGCGAACAGCAGGCCCTCGACGTCTTCGAAGAGCACGATCTCCTCGGCATGATGGAAGTGCGCAAAGCGGGCGGCCGCCGGCGCGTCCGGGGCGCGCTCGACGCGTTCGATCCGGACCGGCATGGCCGGGGAGAGAACGACAGGCTCGACGGCCAGGGGCTCCAGCATGGCAAGATATCTATAACCTATCGCCGTCTTTGCAACAGCCTTGACCGTCGAGGCGGGGCGCCGCGCCCGCTAGCATGTCGTGCCACACTTGCGACGCGTCCGGCCCCTGCGACGCCCCGCCCGGAAGGGAACACGAGCCTTGACGACCCCCCTCAACACACCGTTCCACGTCGACGCCGGGATGGTCGCGAACTTCGAGCGCGACGGCTTCGTGCGTATTCCCGGGGCGCTGGATCCGCGCTGCGTCGCCGAATATGGCGCGATCATCACGCGCAAGACGCTTGAGCTGAACACAGACGACCGTCCGCTGGAGGAGCGCTCGACCTACGACCGCGCCTTCCTGCAGGTCATGAACCTCTGGCGGACCGATGACATCGTGCGCCAGTTCGTCTTCGGGAAACGCCTCGCCGGGATAGCGGCGGCCCTGCTCGGCGTCAGGTCCGTGCGCCTCTACCATGACCAGTCGCTCTACAAGGAGCCGGGCGGCGGCATTACGCCGGCGCATGCGGACCAGTACTACTGGCCCCTCACCAGCGATCGCACCGTGACGGTGTGGATCCCCCTCCAGGACGTGCCCCTCGATATGGGCCCGCTTGCCTTCTATTGCGGGAGCCATCGCGTCGCCTTTGGTCGCGACCTGTCGATCTCGGACGAGAGCGAAGCCGCGATCAGCCGGGAAATGGAAGCGCTGGGATTTCCGATGGACGAGGCACCCTATGCCCTCGGCGACGTGAGCTTCCACAGCGGCTGGACCTTCCATCGCGCAGGCCCGAACACGAGCACCCGCCCACGCTCCGTCATGACGATGATCTACATGGACGCCGACATCAGGGTGGCGGATCCGGTCAACGCCATGCAGCGCAGCGACCTTGATCAGTGGCTGCCCGGCCTCGTCCCTGGCGAGGCGGCGGCGTCGCCTGTCAATCCGATCCTGTTCACCCGGCCATGAGCGGGAGCCGACGCAACGGCCGCGCCCGACTGTCGCGGGATCGAGCCCGCGCAGATCGCACCGGCCAGGATCAACCCTGAAGGAGCCCACATGCGGCGGGTTTTCGTGAACCTCCTGGTCCCGTTCGTCCTCGGCCTCCTCATGGCGGTGCCGGGCCATACCTCGTCGCTCCGGGCCGAGCCGCGGCCGACGGCCTATGTCGACCCCTTCATCGGGACGGACGGGACCGGCCACACCTTTCCCGGCCCCGGCATGCCCTTCGGGATGGTGCAGCCGGGACCTGACAATGCCGACAGCGGCTGGGCGTTCACCTCAGGCTATCAGTACCGGGCACCGCTCATCCTCGGCTTCTCGCAGACCCGCGCGAGCGGCACGGGCATCCCCGAACTCGGCGACGTGCTTCTGCAACCCAGCCAGACCCGCCGGACCGAGTTCGCCAGCCCCTACGACAAGGCCAGCGAAGTCGCCACGCCAGGATACTACGCGGTGTACCTCGGCGATAACCAGGTGCGGGTGGAGCTGACCGCCGGCGTGCGCACGGCGCTGCACCGCTATACCTTCGACGCGCCCGGGCGCGTCTATGTCCTGGTCGATCTGCAGCACGGCCTGACCTTCCGGACCGATGCCCAGCCTGTCCTGGCCGAGCGCTCCGGCTTGACCGCCGATGGCGTCGAGGGGGTGATGCGGCGCTCGAACTGGACCTCGCGCACCGTGGCCTTCAGCGTGCGGTTCGACCATCCGGTCGTGGAGTCCACCACCCTGCCTCCGCGCCCCGGTGACGCCGCGCCGCGGTACCTGCTCGCCTTCGACCTCGGTGCCGGGCGCGAGCTGAACGCCAGGGTCGGCCTGTCGACCGTGGATGTCGAGGGGGCCCGGGCCAATCGCGACGCGGTCAGCGGTCGGGATTTCGACGGCGTGAGGCGCGGCGCGGTGGCGGCGTGGGACGACCTGCTCGGCCGCATCGAGATCGCGGCGGACAACACACGGAAGAGGATCTTCTACACGGCGCTCTACCACGCCTTCCTGCATCCGAGCACGATCTCGGATGTGGACGGGCGCTGGCGCGGCCCGCACGGCGAGGTGCTCCGGGCGGATGGCGGTGATCGCTACTCAACCCTCTCGCTGTGGGACACCTTCCGGGCCGCTCACCCGCTCTACACCCTGCTCGTGCCCGAGCGCGTCGATGACTTCGTGCTGAGCCTGCTGGACCATGCCGACGCCACGGGTCGCCTGCCGAAATGGCCGATCTGGGGCGGGGAAACGGGGACCATGATCGGGGAGCCCGCGCTCCCGGTGATTGCCGATGCCTGGGCGAAGGGCTTTCGCGGCTTTGACGGCGAGCGGGCCCTCGCCGCCATGATCCGCACCTCCACCGTGGACGCGATCCCGGTCTTCCCAGGCGATCATGCCCTCTCGACCTGGTCGCTGTTCGACCGATTCGGATACTATCCGTTCGACCTTGCGGGAGGCGAGGCCGTTTCCCGAACGCTCGAGGCCGGCATCGGGGACGACGCCACGGCCCGTATGGCCGCGGGACTGGCCAGGAGCGACCTGGCCGGCAGGTTTTCGAGCCGGGCCGGGGCATGGCGCAGCCTCGTCGATCCGGAGACACGTCTCGCCCGTGGCCGCGACAGCACCGGCGGCTGGCGCGAGCCCTTCGATCCGCTGACCCCCACATCCCCGCTCAACAACCCCGGCGACTACACCGAAGCGAACGCCTGGCAATACAGCTGGACGTCGGCGCTGCATGACCCTGACGGTCTGGTCGAGGCCATGGGCGGGCCGACCGGCTTTCGCACGATGCTCGACCGGTTCTTCTTTGAGCTGCCCTCGCTGGAAGGCTGGACCTATCTGGGCCAGGAAGCGATGATCGGTCAGTACGCGCATGGCAATGAGCCGAGCCACCACATCGCCTGGCTGTACGCCCATACGGATGCGCCGGAGCGCGGCCACCAGCTGGTCGCGCGCATCGCGCGGGATTTCTACCGGGACACTCCGGACGGCATCATCGGCAATGAAGACGCCGGCCAGCTGAGCGCCTGGTATGTGTTCGCGACGCTCGGCTTCTACCCGGTGACGCCCGCCAGCGGGACCTATGTCGCCGGCCTCCCGCTGGTCGATCATGCGGTCCTGCGCGTGCCCGGCCGAGAGCCGCTGACGATCCGGCGAACCGGCGCGGGCGACCGTCTCCTGAACCTGACGCTGGACGGTCGGCCCCAGGCGCCCACCTCCCTGCCCCATTCGCACCTCGTGCAGGGCGGCGCCTTACTGTTCGAGGCCGGCCGGGAGCCCTGACCGCGACACCGGGTCCCCGCCGTTCGGCCGCGGATACGCCTTGCGCTGCGCGAGCGCCGCGACCCGCTGGGGGAACGGCGCACCGCGTGGCGGGTCTGGTGATCCACGCCCCTCGCAGCCCCCTTCAATCGCCGGGGGCCTCGATCGCGGCGACGTTGCCCAACCTGCGAAGGAGCGCGCCGAACGTCGCCGCCTCGGCCCCCAGCCCCTCGAAGAAGGTCTGGTCGACATTCTCGACAACGGGAACCACCTCGCCGACGAGGCGCTTGCCCGCGGCCGTGAGCCTGATGGACCTCGCGCGGCTGTCGTGCGGGTGCTCCGTACGGCGCATCAACCCGCGCTCCTCGAGTTTGCGCACCAGGTCGGAGGTCATCATCACGTCAATCTCTGCGTGGTGGGCAAGATCATTCTGCGTGACGACCTCCGAGTGCTCCTGAAGCCACCACAGGTTAGCGAGCAGCACGAACTGCCCGTGCGTCAGCTCGAACGGCTTGAGCGCAGCCCGCTGGGCCCGCTGCCACTGATTCGAGACCTTCCAGAGCAGGAAGCCCGGGCTATCTCCCGGCACCGAGTAGCGAGAGACCCGACTCGCCATCACGCACATCCCGGCGAGGCGTCGACGCCCATGGCCTGCGCGATGAGCCAAAAGTCGTTCAGGCCAAGCTCGAAGTGGCCTCGCCGGAACAGAAAGCCCCAGTTGGGCCGCCCCTGCGTGAACGAGAGCAGCGGCAGCAGCGGCTGAATGGAGGCAGGCCGGCACGCGAGGTAGTCCACGTCACGGCGGAAGGGCGAGAAGGCCTCAAGCTGAACCTGATAGGCCGGTGACAGACGAACTCGACCGACGGCCGTGAAGGCCTGTACGGCCGTCTTCCCGTTCAGCAGGTCCTTCGGGGAGTAGAGCACGAGCCAGTCACCCGGCCCCATCCGTCGCAGCGGCGCCTGCTTGCCGTGACAGAGCTGGGTGAAGCCTTGCGCGACGCCAATCATGGCGTGCTGTAGCGAGACGACACCGACCCAGGCCCGGCTCATGACGGAGCTCCCTCAGCCTGCTGCGCCAGCGCGGCGACGGCGGCGGGCAGCGTCTCGGCGGCGTCCTGCCCCATCAGGCGTACGAAGAGCGGGCCGAGCAGCCCGTTAATCACGATGCGATGGGTGATTCTCGCGCGCCCCGAGGGGTCGGGCTCGAGCGTGTGAATGAAGTCGACGGTCGCCAGTGGCAACTGCATGCGGTTCGAGAACGCGCGCTGGGGCACGACCTCCGTCAGGATAAACGAGGCGCGGGGGCCGCTGACGGGCTGAAGCTCGCCGCGGGCACCCACGACAAACGGGCCGTGCAACACGCTGGACCGCAGCGAAGCGTCCCAGTCGCTCCACCGACTGACGTCCGTCCATCGCCTCCAGACCTGCTCCGGTGCGGCGCTCGTCCAGGCGCCCGCTTCCCTGCTCCACATCACGTACCTCGCGTTTAATAATCACACTTATTATATACGCGCTTATTTTATATATCAACTGGCGTCGCCTCACCGGCGCGCCGAAGCGAGACTCGGCGCGCGGCGATTCGCCGACAGCGGGCGCCCTCCCCGCTCGACCGCCGCGCCCGCCACCAACGACAAGGGCGCGCTTCACCGAGACCTGCGCCGCCCGCAGCACCGCCATCAGGCGCGCCACGACGGACACGCTCCCGCTACTCCCATTCGATTGTCTGAATCTCGCATAAGTGTTTGAAAAATCGATGGTAAGTACCCGGTCTGACGGTCATTCTCCGACTGTGAGGCCGTCAAAATGCTACGCTTTTGATTTCATTGAAAAAACTGCCAGAAAAAATATTTTCGCGGTTCCGGCATCTATCGAGGTCAATCGCCCCTCAGACCCGTTTTTTGCCTGCCCAGCGCAACTCCGGCGGCCGCCTGAAAGTACCGTCAGTCCTCCATAACAGGACTCAGTCTTCGGATCGAGTAGCCCGGGAACAGCAACGGTGGCCAGCGCACGTCCGACGCCCCTAAACGTAGAACTTGAACGGCTGTCGCTCTGCTCCCGTAGCGCTGCCCATAGTTAGCACTTCGCCGACCTTGTCCGCGAAACGAATGGTGACCGGCAACCCGTCGCTGAAATTGCAGGCGTTGTAATTGATTTTCGTGAGACCCAGTATGTCTGCCAGCACCGTCTCGATGGAGGGATAGTCACCGCTCGCGCGGAGCACGGTCACGAACAACGGGTTCGGCGTCTCGGGACCGATATAAGTATCGATACGTGGCGCATACCCCGTGGTCCACAGATAAGCATCTTTGTCTCCGAGCTGGATCGCCGTGCCGCGCAGGCACGGATAATCGCCATCGCGGAAGAGCTTGGTCTCGCCGTGCGTCGATTGGATACGCACGCCTACGATATTGGTGCCGTCGGGCGCGGCTTTGCTAAAGGCCTCCCATTCCGCGTCGTTGAACTTGGTTCGGCCGTGAATGAACAGCTCTTTTGGATAAGTTCCGAAGCGTTGCTTGTAGGTATCCAGGACCGTCTTGATCAGGTTTTCGGCCGCCAGATCGCTGAGGTGAAACTCTCTGTTTTCAGTCTGCCACGGCCCGTTCGCCCCGCGAAAGACGACACCGTCTCCTTCGCTCAGGAACATCTGCGCCGCACAGCAGGCGTGATTGTCAGCGTGATTTGGAAGGAGCTTAAACACCAAGCCGACGTAGCAGACGCCTGGCCGCATATGGGCGATCTTCCACGGGGGTTCCGCCTGCGTTTTGTAGAAGAGGCCTGTGGCCAAATTCCAAGCGACGGTGGCGGAATCCTGAGTGCCACGTTTCGGATATCCTGCCTTGTTCACGAACTCTTCAGGAGCAAGGGTTGTCTCGCGAACAAGCTGAGATGTCATGCCCAGCTTCAAAAGCTTCGCTTTGACCTGCCGGTGGAAGTCGGGAATGTCATCGAACACTGCTTCAAGCGTGTCATCAATAACACCGGCCAGTAGCGGAAGGTCGACGCGCCCCTTCTGGCGCCGGGACAATTCCCCCTTGAGAAGCTCGACCTTGCGGCGCTGACCCGCAACTGGGCGGCAGGTTTCGAAGACGATTTCCGGCACAACAAAGATCCAAACGTCTACCGTCCGCTCCTCATTTTTCGCGTGGCGTTCAATCGGGTCGATGAACAGCTTTGTTGTTGTAGCCACCGCCTCGTGATGGTTCTCGATCGCAATCGCAGCACGGATATCCGCAGGATCAATCTCGCATTTAATCATAGCGCCAAGATCGGCGCGGATGCCGAAGGCCTCCTCGAGACCGGGAAAATCAGACAGATGAAGCCGGAACTCTTTGTCGCGCTGACCCCGAGGCGGAATTGCGACGGGATTGCTGATTGCATTGAGCCAGCGGCACAGGAGGTCTAGGCCATGTTCTGTACCAACCGCACCTATCGTAATCTGCGGACGATCAGGCTTTGACGCAGGCCCGTAAAGCGTAAGGCCGTCCTTCGGATGATCAGAAGCCTGCCCGTGCCCAAAACCCAGTGGTGGTTCCGGAATGTAGAGAACCGGAACGGATTTCTCGGAAAATTCGATCAAGCGTCCGCCTCCTCGAAGTGGCCGCCTAGCGTTGTCGGATCGGCTTCTTCCGCGTCCTCGCCCAGTCTGTTGGTCTGGCGCGCGGTTACAGGCGCTGTAAACTGGATCGGCATCGCATCGAGAGTGATGCTGCCGCCCGAGCCGACGGCAAGGTCGACATACGGACTGTCGCCAGCCAACAGCTCCATGAACGCCATCACACGCCCATGCCAAGCCTTGTTCCGCCAAGCTGAACAGATCGAACGCCGAAGGCGAAACTGAGTTTTGGGGTCTGGAATAGCGATCGGCTTGTTGTGCTCGCCGATGTCAGAAAACAGTACACGGCCCTTGAGCCGCATATGGGGGTAAGGGAAGAGGCTGGGAATTACGCTTACACCGTATTCCCAGATCTTCTTTCGGGCGACACCGCGTAGCATTGAATTGCGGCTCTGACCCTGGCGCCCCCATGAGACGCGCTTCTTGAGGCCCAGTCTTTTGTCGCCAACGTGGAAGGACAGTCCGCTTGAGAACGAATGCGCAAGAAGCCCTTGGCGGGCGCAATGCTTCTCCCATGCCTGGCGCAAGAGATTCATCATGATCGACCGGGCATCGCGGCTGTCGATCCCCGCGTCCGATGACCCGTTCTCGAGTAGATCGAGAACGTCGAAGTCACGCTCGGCGTGAAACGGCCCCACCCGCTCGAAATGTTCCGCCAGGTCCATTGGGCTGGCGAAGGTCAGGAAACCGTCGCCGAATTCCGCCATCGGGTATTCGAAGGACGCGCCGAGCTTACGCAGCAACGCCTCATTGGCACGATTGTTCGGCACGAGGTGATTGAGCTTGTCCGGCATCCTTAATATCCGGAGCCAATTGGACGTCAGTACCTCGGGAACCGCCTCGATCTCGACTGCGCGCCGACGCAGATGAGCGTACCATTCGGGCTGAATGTTGCCGCCGCCAGCCTTGGGCACATGCTGCCTTTCGAGCGATTTGAGCAAGCTTTCCAGCCCCTTCGCCCATCCGCTCTCGAAGTCGACATACTGCAAGCCTCCGATGCCGAAGAGCTTTTGGAAGGCACGTATCTTCAACGGAATGATGAAGTTGGGATCCTGGAGTTGTTTCGTCAGGTCTTCCGCGATGGCGATCTCCTCGCGAACACCCCTTCTGGCGAGCGTCTCGTCGCGACAGCACAACAACATCTTGAACGCACGAGTCTGAAGCGCCGCAGTAAGCTTGCCGCGCCATTCGTCTCCAGCATCAAGATCGAAGATGTCGGCAAAGACCTTGTAGCCGGCGGCTTCGAGCCGCGGCGCGAGCCACAACACAAACTGGTCATCACCAGGCGTCGCCTTGGAAATGAAAATCAGGTCGCGTTCAACAGGCCCGGCCCCGCTCATTTACTCGACCGCCTTGTCGATGAACCCGAGCGTATTGGCGTTTTCTACCAACGTCCGCACTTTTGCGCGGTCGAGCCCCGATGGAACTTCGGCGTCGATCTCTAGCTTCAGCTTCACCGAACTCCCCGGGATCGTCGTGAGCTGCTCGACGATCGCTTCGACAATCTGATGGATTTCGCGGGCTGGTCTTTCCGAAGAGATCATCACGCTGCCGGTGAAGCGAGTTGGCTTCCTCTCAGCAGGCGGAGGCTGGGGCGTACCGCCGTCTGGCTGTGACCCTGTATCCGGCGACTTCTCGCCTGGGCCTTGCGTACCCCCGCCACTACCAGGCTGCACCGGAGCCGGTCGATGGGTCTCGGCCACAGCAGGCTTAACAATGACACTGTCGCTGTCGATCACGACTGCCGCGTTCGCGGCGCGCTCGATGGCAAGGCCCAGATAGATGTCCGACTTCTCGTCCCATCGTTCGGCATAGGCGAAGGGCCCCGGGATCATCCCGCTTACTGAGGCCTGCACGGCCTTGATCAGAACCTCTTGGTTCTTCAGGCGTGGCAGGTAGATGTAGCGATTGAGATACTCCCGCAGATCCTTGAGCGAGAGATTCGGCTTGCCGTTCCAAATGTACTTCTGGAGGTCGCGATCGAGGCGCGTAGGCCCGAGCTCCGTGAGCAACCCTTCTTCGGCCACGAGCTTCTTGCTGGCCCGCGCCAGCAGCCCGTCCTGAGCCGGGATCTTGCCCGAAACCCATTCGACATCGGCTTGTGCGCTCTCCTGCGCCGGATAGTGAAGATAGCACCACGCCTCTTTCAGGCGTGTCTTCATCGTCTCGTTTGATTCAGCCAGCTTTGCCTTGGCCAGCGCGCTGTCGCTCTGCGTCAGGTTGAGCCGCTCGGTGTCGCGGACGATCTCGCCCCAAGCGAGTGACGCTCGCACCGCGTCTTTCAGATTATCGAGCTGGCGAGAATCCGCGGCGATGAAGACCAGCATGTTGCGATACACACGCGGCGTGCTGCCACGCTGCATCAGTATGTCCTTGGCTTCGACCAGCGCCTCGGAACCCTCGCGGCCATTATGCGGATGCGCGACGCCCAGCACGACTGCCCGCACGCCTCCAGCTTCGTCCGGCACTTCCGCTGACGAGGCCGGCGCCACCTGCACGGCGTCGAAGTGCCCACGATCTGCGAGGCTGTTCACATATTTGCTCAGCTCGGTGTCGATCGTCATCAGGACGAGCGCGGTCTCGATCTGTGCTGCCTTGTCGGCCGCGATGCGGTTGAGGCTCGCCGACATCGAGTACCAGTAGCGCCCGAGATCGGCGTGCATGAACTTGGCCTGGTTGGTCAGCCGCCGCAGCGCGTCGCCGAAGATCGCGGGCCGCTCACCTGGCTGCACGACGCCCAGGTTGATCTGCTTGTCGTCGAGACCGGTGTTCTGTTGCTGGTGCGTCGGTGCCGTGCCCATGAAGATCGCGCGCGCGACGCGCCGCGTCGCGGAATAGCGGTTCAGGTTTGGGGCCGACTGATCGATCTTGTAGGGCGTCGACGCGGTGCCATCCACATCACCGGCGATGATCGACTGCCAAGTCACGTCGAGATAGTGGAGCAGCTCCGGCTCAACCCGCGGCGAGCTCACCGCGACGCTGCCCGGCATGATCATCACCGACGGGTCGCCGTTCATCCAGAGCTCGTGGATCGCCTGCGCCATCAGGCGCAGCACGCCGCGCGTGCGCTGGAACTTCTCCAGCGAGCCCCAGCTCGTATAGAGCTGGTCGAACAGCTCGGGATGGATCGGATAGGCCTTCTCCAGCTTGCGCCGGTAATCCTCGTCGGCGCAGCCCTGCGGGAAGTCGTTGGCGTTCTCGCGATAGAGCTTCGCGAACTGCTTCAGCGTGTTGTCCCGGTGATGGAACTTGTCGCCGGAAATCTCCTTGAACAGCCGCCGCCGGACAATCTCATAGCTCTCCTCCTGGCTGGCGGGGCGCCATGACGATTCGACACGGCTGAAGGTCTGCTTGAGACGCGCCAACGCCTCCTGACCGCCCTCACCCCCGACCTCGATCTGCGACGCAGGCAAGGAGGCGACCAGCAATGTGCCAGGGCTCGCCTTGACCGCTTCGGTGAGCGATTGAACGAACGACAGGTTCGCATCGAACGAACCCGATGGCAGCCCTTCGACCCGATAGATCTGACGCAGATACGCCACCCACTCGTCGATCAGGATCAGGCATGGGGCGTACTTCTTGAAGATCGTCTCGAGCAGGTGCGAGCCTGGCGCGATGCCATTGGCATCATTCTCCGCAACCATGTCGAAGGCTTCGGCGCCGCCGAGCTGCCATGCAAGTTCACCCCAGGTCGTGCGGATCTTGCGGCCGCCCTCGGCATTGAGGACGTCCTGCGGCCCGCGTGAGGTGCCAACCAGCACCGCGCGCTTGATGTTCTTGGGCACGGTCAGTTCGTGCTTCTCGAGCAGTTGATCGAGACCCGACAGGTCCTGAACCGGCGTCGGCCCCGCCATGTGGTAGAGGGCCAGCATCGAGTGCGTCTTGCCGCCGCCGAAGTTGGTTTGCAGTTCGACGACCGGATCGCCGCCGCTGCCCGACAGCCGCTTGGCGGCCCCGACCAGAAGCGCACTCAGCCCCTCGGTCAGATAAGTGCGGCTATAGAACTGGCGTGGGTCACGATACTCGGCGGGCGCACTACCCGAATGCACCTTGGCGAGGTCGGCCGCAAACTCGGCCTGCTGGAACTCGCCGGTAGCAACATCCTGGTGTGGCTCCACCACCTCGCGCCACGGCAGCAAGCCCGCCACCGTTTCGACGGAGATTTCCAGACGCTGGGTCTTCCGCCGCTCCTCATTGCGCTGAAGCTCGGTAAACTTTGTGCGCAGGATGGTGTCGCGCATCTTCGAGAGCTGTTCGGCGGTCTCGCCGGCGCTGATCGCCTCCATCAAACGGCGCATGGAATCGAGCGCGCGCTCGGCGTCGTCGTAGGTGAAGGTCTCGTTGTGCGAGAGCTTGTTGCGCACATCGCTCAGCTCATTCACCCAGGACCGCTCCGCGCGGCCGAGAACGGCCCGGAACGCGTCGTTCCAGAAGCGGTCCATCGCGTTGAACAGCGCGGCCTGGTCCCAGCCAACCTCACCGTTGCTGTTGGGGCGCAGGCTGGGCAGCTTCTCCAGTACCTGAACCTGCCAATGCCCCTTCAGCGAGCTTTCCAGCCGCTTTTCAACGAACGGAATGAGAGCCGCGGGCAGCAGCTCCATGCCCTCGAAAACATATTGGCGCGTGCTCTTTGCCACTGTCCCGTTCCCCCTCAGATATCCAGGCGGATCTGACGATCCCCGCTCGTGTCGTGGATGGCGGCGGCCTGCCGCGTCAGCTCGGTCCAGTCGGCGATCAGGGCGTTGTAGGCGGTGGCCTCTTTCGCATCCTTCCGCTTATTGGCGCTGATGTCGTAGAGGCAGTAGGCAAGGTCTTTCACGGCCTCGGCCTTCGCGTCGATCTTCTTCAGCAGAACGGCGGTGTCGTGAGAGATGCCGTCCTTCTCGTGTTTCTTCACAAGATGCTGTAGACACTCCCAGACCGTAAGATGCTGATCATCTTCCGGTTCCCATTCGTCCGAGAGTTCATCGCGAGACAGAATGCGGACTTTTCCGGCGGCACTTTCAACAATTCCGGCATGCCTTACGCTTTCAACTGAGATACCCCGTGCCGTTGCAATATTATTTGCTGTCCCGTAATCCCCTGCTTTAAGCCCATTTTGTTCAAACCAAGTGATCGCGAAGCGCGTATCTGCGTCGAATTCGCCCTGAATACCGCCTAGATACTCGTCAAGCTCACGGTTAATCAGCTGAAGGGCTGATCTAACACTCATTGCGCTGTCATCAGCCTCGATAACAGCCTTGTATCGAGAGAAAACGCCCATGCCAGGACCAATCGCTGACTGAGGCATGTCGGCAGGAGCTATGTTGGCCGCCTGAAGATCGACGAGAGCGGGCGGCAGTTCACGCTTCAATGTTCGGAGAAACTCCGCCCGACTAATGACACCAGTTGCCTCAACCTTCTTTCTGCAAACCAAGAGAATTGAGGTTGCCAATGCATTCGAGCCGATAGCTCGAAGCCTGCTCACCGACTCCGTTCTCAATGGCCAAGTGCCGGTAATCTGAAATCCAGCGTTGATGACGCTTTCCAGCAGCGTCGACCAGCCGCTAGACTGTGCGCCATTATCATTCTGAGCCGTGTCTTCGGAAGACTCCGCCTGCTTAAACGCGTAGTAGATCGTGACCGGAATTTCGTCCGAAGCGGCTTCATGTATCCGGTTAAAAACTAAGGAAAGTCGATCCAAGAACTGCTTTGTGGCCGCCTGTCGGGAAACATCGTTTCGCCCGAGCGCAGCGGATAGATCGGCCTCCTTGGGAGCAAGCAACGTTCCGAAAAGGTCCTTATGCGTCTCTCCGACAGCCCTTCGTAGCCAAATATAGAAAAAGTCTGATAGATCGGCATAACCGATGGCGTCGAAGTATGGCGGATCAGTCGATATCACAACATTCTTGATACCGAGTTCATTTTCTGCTGCATCGGATTGAATAGCCCGGCCTATTGCGCCAGCAGTTGGGAGGCATTTTAGTGCGGTCAGAGGGTTTCGGATAGCGGCATTCCAGCTGCCTACCGAATTGCCCAAAATATTTCCCTCAGAGAACTCCCATACCATCGAGACAATCTGTCGGTCGAAAGCCGGCGTTCCCTTCGATGTGCCTGAGGCGCGAACGAGCCAACGAACCAGAGTGTTATTCGTTTGAGCAACACGACTAAGGCTCAATCCCAAGAAAGCTTGGATCAGATCAGCATATTCTTTGTCACCACCAGAGGCGCTAAGAAAGTCTTCTCGAACAGATGCAATAGCGTCAGCAAGGCACGACAAGGCAACGAGCTGCCTGTTGGTGAACAAATCACGATGCCGAACAAGCCCATACTTTTGAACACGAAACCCCAGCGCACTAGCGGGCAGTGCGGAATCGGGGGCGCTGTCTGGGGGGCCGACTTTCGCTGCTGCTTCCTGCTCCTGATCTGGGGGAAGGTATACGCGCGATCGAGGGCCATCCACCACCATAGCCATCATCTGGTAGTCTACTCGACCAGCTACACCTTCTGCGCGGATATGATCGAATGAAATAGGGTTGTTACAAGCAAGGCAAATAGCGCCAGATCTTGTGACAGTCCCGCCCTTCGGTTGGCCATTGTGACGAACTTCAAATCGAAACCGTCGGGTTTCGTTCACGTAAATCGGGTCTGCGAATGCCTCATTTCCCTTATGCGTCGACAGCCAGAATTTATTGACGAGCGGGGCATGCGCTCGGCAGGAAGGATTGGGACACTCAACAGTCCTAGCCCAAACCCAGGCTATTGGTTGCGCGCTCACATTGCCTTGGCCGCCAGGAAGAGAAACGGCGGGATAGAGCTTCCCCAGCTGCGCAGCCAACGAGGAGCTAATCTGTGCACCGTAGTAGAGCAGGTCTTCCCTTAGCCCTTCATACGCCGAACGACCGGAAACGAGTTCGTTTTTCGTCGACTCTGGATTTATAGGGGCTTGAGCAGCAAATTTCGGAGCAAGTTCGATCAGTACGCGCGTAATGAACACGGCGACAGGGTTCAGGTCCGTCGCGACGGGGTCTAAACCGAGCCGCAGCGCTTCCAGCGGTAGCGAACCACCACCGCAGAATGGGTCCCAAAATCGCGGCATCGTGCCGTTATTGGATTTGGCAATTTCTGCTTTAGCTTCGGCAAGAAGCTCCTCGTCAGCGCCCGAGTCCACGTCCGCCAAACGCTCAACAATCCTAAAGAGGTGCGCTCTACGAACCTCCTCTTCATTTTCATCGTCGCATTCTTCTGATGGATCATTCACCAGACTGGCAAAGAGGGCAGCCCTAGCGACCCCAAGAGGTTTCCTGGACCACCACGTATGAAGGTTCGCTGGCAACCCAGTGTGGATGTTGTTTTCAATGCCAGCGGCTGTGTTGATCGCTTCCAGCGGGATGGCGACCTCGATGAGCTTCTTCTTGTACTTATTGGTCGAGGTCATAGACGAGCCTGTATGTTGCGGGGTGAATGGTGATCTCGCCGCCATCGCGCAATGCGCGCAAGCGAGCGCCCGTCATTTCGACGGGTTCACCCTCAGGGTTGACGAGAATGAATGAGTAAGCGTCGGGCTTCTGGTCGAGCAGGCCCCAGACGTCGGCCTCGATCTGAAGCGGTTCACGTTCCAGGCAGTGCTCTTTCGGATAGTAATGCCGCTGCACCTCGCCGCCCGCTGAGCGACGCTCCCATGGGAACCGCGCGCCGTTGGCACGGCCGATCCAGCTGCCATCCGAATGGTAGAAGCGATCATCGCCATCGGGCTTGTAGCCGAGCGCCAACGCGAAGCGGGCGATGACGCTAGGCCCCGCTGGCTTCTGCGGCGGGCGCGGACGGCTGACGGTCTCCGGCTCCAACAACCCGCCTTCGGCCTCCTGGGGCGGTGCCTCTGGTTCCGGGGGGTTCGTGGGATTCTCGCCCTCGGACAAGTCCTCGTCGATCACCGACCCGGCCTCGCCATCTGCCGACGCCGCCTGCTGAGAGTGCTCGGCCGGCTCATCAACCGCTTCGCCTCCGGCAGCGGCAGCCGCAGGCGGAACCTCCACCACAGGCGCGACCGTCGTCTTCTCTGGGCCGAGCGTGAAGTTCTCTTCGAGATAGTCCCTAATGTCAGCAGGCGACCGCTCGAACGCATAGGCCAGCGCGGCACGAATATCGGCGCTCAGGCCCTTGCCGATCTCTTCCGGCACGCGCTTGGCAAGCTTCGCCTTCGACAGCGGGCTGACGAACAGCTTGCCGTCCAGCCACAGAATATCCGTGAGCCGCGCCGTGCCAGCCGGCACGCCGTCCAGATAAGGGATCACTTCCAGCTTCGGGGCGGCGACCCAGCTGGTCGCCGCGATCGCCGCTGCGACCGTGCGCACGCGCTCGGTCTCGCCAGGGTCGGCCAGTTCGATCCGCGCAAGCTGAGTGCCGAAGGCCGTGAGCCAAGCGCGCCTGTCTTCCAGACCCGGGAACAGGGGCGGCTGATTGAAGCGCTCCTCGACGAGATCGGACAATGCCCGAAGCAACGAGAATGGCGGGGTGCGCACCGTCTCTGCCGAGAGCTGCCGAAAATCGGCTGTCTTGCGCTTCACCCAGTCGTGGAGATGCCCGTAGGTGAACAGGCTCTGCATGCTGAGCCCATAGGCGAGCGCGTCGGTTTCGACCCATTCGCCGGACAGGTTCACCCAATGCCCGCACTCTTCCCAGATGCGGGTCGGGTATCGCGCCATCAGTGTCCGCACACGGCGCGCGTCGTCAGGCAAGAGCGCCTTACCGGAGGGAAGCGCACCCAGCCATTGCAACGCCAGATCCGCTGACGGCCGCTCAGCAACGCCGATGCGGCGCCATAGGGTCAGATCAAGTACCGAGGCGCGGATGACCGCGGCGCCCGGGACATCCTCTTCGTCCCCGGCCAGGAAAACCCCGCCCGACGTCACCCAGGTGCAGTCCTGCGCTAGGATCAGCTTCTCGGTCTTGAAGGCGTCCTTGATGCTCTGCGCGTCAGGCGTGGAAGCGGCATCGAGCATCTGGTCGAGGCGGCGATACCATTTCTCGACCTCATGGGCCGGCGCCTTATCCGACTTCGCCAGCGCGCGTAGCCGGTCGAGCAATCGACCTGGCCCGCTCGGCGCGCTGCGGACGCCGAGCAGATCGAGCAGCGGCCGAGTCGTCTCCCGGTCGAGGAGACCATGTACGAATGGCTCGACATCCATGAGCGATTCCGTCTCCGGCGTCCTCCGGAGCAGATCGGCAGGGACATGGATCATGTCGCGCGTATCGGGAAGGCAGGGCTTCGACCGGAGCTTCAGCAACCAGTCCGCCAGCAGGGGCTCTGACGTCAGCGATCGGGTCGATCCTGTAGTCGCGACCTGGGACAGGCGCGCACTTGATGCACGAGACCAGAAGCTGTCCCGCTGCTCCAAAACCCGCCCGGCGACCTTGGCCCAAATTCGTGGGTCGGACTTCGCCAGCGCCTCCCAGTGCCGCCAGTACTCGGCCGGGACATCCCAGTCCTCGACGACGAACTGGCTCGTCACATAGGGGTAATAGAGCGCTCCGCGCAGACCACGTTTTTTGGCCTCGGCGTCCACCTGCTGGCGCCCATAGACGTTTGTCCGCTTTGCGGTCAGCGGTGCGAAGGTCTGTAGTCCCGAACGGCCGGACGACACCCACCGCAGCCAATCCTCGCGCGAACAAGAGGTGAAGCTGGCCACATAATCGGGGTGCAGGAGCTGCGTCTGCCGTGCAGTCTCCGGCAACAGGTCTTCCAGGGTGCCGTCTTGGTCATACAGGATCGCTGTGGCGACCTGTCGAAGCTTCCGATCAGCGCAGGCATAGCGAAATGCTTCGCCCGCGGTCGCACCAAGCTTTGCCGCGATCTGGGCCAGTTGCACGCACTCGGCCAGCTTGATGCCGCTTGTTCCAAAGAAGTCGGCAGCGACCCGTTCGATCACCGCGTTGACGTCACTCGTGTCGTCGAGGCCGATTTTCTTGAGCACCGCAAAGGCGGCTTGGGTCGGGTCAGATCGGCCATCGCCGTCGCCCTTGTCCCGGCGTTGCTCCGCCAGAAAGCGGGTCCAGTTCTGATTGAGGACAATCAGATGCCCCGCGAGAAACTCCCAGTCATCATCGGACTGGAGCAGCTTCTTCTCCCCGAGCCGCACCACCTCAGACGCCGAATAGAGCACTTCCTTGCCCTGGACGGGAACGATGCGGAGTCGCTCCGGTTGATGGCTCTGCCATCCCGTCACCTCGGGCGCGATGTAAGTCCAAAGGTTCAGCAGATGCCGCCATGTGGACGGCCGAGGCAGGTGGCTTGTGCGGAGGCGAGCGAGAAGATCGCTCTTCGAAAACTCCTCGACCAGGTTCCAGTGAACCAGCTTGGTCCGGTCGGCGGCCGAGACATGCCGACACAAGGCTGGCCGCGACTTCTCATCCAACAGAGCCATCGCCTGTTCCGCCGGCCAGATATCGAAGATCGGCAGCGGGATCACGATCGCCGCGTCGGCGGCAACCAGCTTGCCCTCATCGGTCAGCAGGATCGGCCGGTCCTCGACCGCATCGGCGAACGCCAGCTCGACGATGGCCGCGCAAGAGCCCTCAAGTGTGCTTGCCTCTCGGTCAACGTCAGGCAGCAGGCCATAGGCCGCAGCTCGATCCAGAACACCGGTCTTGGTCTGTTCGAGCCATTCCACCATCGCCTTGGCCGCGAGTTCGCCGGCACGTTTCAGCAGCCAGCGGTTTGTCGGCGAGGTCTCGGGGTCCTTGATTTTAAGGCGGGCGGGATCCTGGATGAACGGAGCGTTGCAGGCGAACGGGAGCGGCGTCTCAACACCCGTTGGCAGCACGACATAAAGCCGGCCCTTTGCGCCCAAGACGATCTCGACCCGGCAGGGCGGGAAGTCGCCGCCGTCCTCGGCACCGAGCATCCGTTCCTTGCGGATCTCGTCGAGCGCATCAGCGGGGAACGCTTCTTCGGCCGACCGGACCAGGAGAAAGGCGTCATCGCCCTTGTCGTCCAGCGACATCCACTCGCTCTCGGCGACAGGGCCTGGTCCGAGGCTTTGCCAGTGGACCACCCGATCGCCAATCTGAAGACGCCGAATTTTCTTGAAGAACAGCAGCGAAACCGGGCTCTTCAGCCAGTCATCGAGGTTCTTCTCGACCTCGCGGCAGAGAAGTGGGTTGGCAATAGCCACTTCGACGCGCGTGACGCCCTGAGTCGTGCGGCGGCCGTCAATCCAATGCGGCTCGGTGAAGCGGTTCCGCTCGAAGGCAACAGACAATGTGGGGGTGAAAAGCTCGACGCGATCGCCCAGGCTGAACGTGCTCTTAAAGCCGATCCCTCGGAACCCGATGGTGTGAAGCGCACGTTTGTTCGAGTAGCCGAAGCGGCAGATAGAGGCGAAGTGCGCTTCGACAAAGTCTTCGCCGTTGTGCTCGAACACGAAACGCTGGTCTTCGATCGAGACGCGCGCCTCGGTCGCGCCGGCATCGTCGGCATTCTGAAGCAGCTCGGACAGGATATGGCGCGGGCTCTGCACCTGCTTGAACAGTTGGTGCCAGGGCCCGGCAAGCTCGGGGTCGGCCTCAAGCTGATTCCAGCGCTTCGACGCGCCATCCCTGATCGGATGGAAGAAAGCCGGTGGCTCAGCCACGACAGGCGCGGATCGGCGGTCCGCACTCATGATGGCGGCACCGCACGTTCAAGCAGACGCCGCAGGTCAAACTGGATCGCTGTCTCCAGGAAGGACGGCTCGCGTTCAATAAGCGCGCCCCGCACATATCGCGGCTCGTGCGCAAACCCGCCATTGACGGCCACGAACGCGAGGATGAACTTTTCCGGCTCATGAAGGGAGGTGATGATCTCCTGCCGCGTGATCATCACGGAGTCCGCACCGTCGATCCGGCCCTTGACCTCGATAAAGCGAAGGTGTCCGGACTTCGGATTGTGGGAGGCGATGTCGTAGCCAATCTTTTGGGCGGACACGTCGAGCGGTTCGTGCCCAAGCGCTCGCTCCGCCGCCATCACAGCCTGCATGGCCGCGAGCTCGATCTCTTTCCGCGCCGCCGGATCTTCGGCAAAATGATTGGGTACCGTAGGGTTCTGCCGGGCTTTGAGCAGCCCGCGCGGAATGACGACCATGCCGCCGCGCACCCGCGGCGGCTGCGATGAAATAAACCGCTCCCGCTCGAGCTGATCCATCCGGCGCTTCTGCCGCTCCGCCAGATCCTCGGCGCGCCGCTGGGCGTTCTGCCAGCTGAGCCGCGTCTTCTTGCCGGCCTTCTCTTCTTCTTTCAGCTCGAAGGCCCGCGAGTCCCAGTAGTTGATTTCCTTCTTGAGGCGGGCACGTACCTCCTGCTCGACCTTCTCGATTTCAGGTATGCGCCGCGCCTTGACTTCGGCGACGTGTCCTTGCGCCAGCTCCACTGTGGCAAAGCGGATCGCGGTTTTCTCTAGCTCGGTGGTCAGCCAATCCTCATCAAGCAGGTCTCGAATCAGGTCGACTTCTTCTGGTGCGGCGGGCCGGAGATTGAGATGAGGCGCGATACCAGCGTTGCTGGCACTCCCGGCCTTGTCGATCGCGGCAAACTGCAAGCGCTGAGAAATGACATGCGGCTTGCCGCCGCTCGTCGTGCGGGCGTCCTGGACCGTGTGCTCCAGCAGGAAGACAGCGGACAGCGCGTCGCCAGTATCGGTTTCGTCCACCAGTATCGCGCCCTGGCGCATGATCTGCTCGTACTGCTCCCGGATGAGGCTGATCACAGCCTCCAGCAGCGGATGTCCCGGGCAGATGAACGCAGCGACCGGCTGTTGATTGATCTTGCTCTTCTCGAAGCAGACCCGCTCGTACTGCTTCTGGATAGGCGCGCCCGTGCCGATTTGGCGATCGCGCTCCCTGATCCGCACTGGAACGTGCGTGATTTCCCAGCGGCCCTCTTCACGGCGCTTCAAACGGCCGCCCAGATGCTGGAATGCCTCGACAAAGAAGCTCTGAATGTGGTGCGGCTGCAGGCGCAACGCTTCGGCGCGCTCCATCTCGAGCCGCAGCTCTTCGACCTTGGCCTGGGGCATGGTGTCGTTTGTGAGCGCGCGTCGACGCAGAAGTTCCAGCAGGTGCGTCTGGTCGACTGCGCCATCGACTTGGCGGAACAAGCGCGCCCTCACCTCCTCCTGTTCGCCATACTGGATGGCCTGGAAAAGAAGGTCTTTCAGCGCAGTCCCTTCGAAGAGCTCACCGAGCACATCATAGACGCGCCCACCCAGAGCCTCCCGCGCCGCCTCAAGCTTTTCGAGCAGACGCCCGTAGACCTCGCCCTCACGCGTGTCGGCCGCCACAAGATTCCAGAGGTGGCAAACTTCGGTCTGCCCGATTCGATGGATGCGGCCGAAGCGCTGCTCGATCTTGTTGGGGTTCCATGGAAGGTCGTAGTTGACCATCAAGTGGCCGCGCTGGAGGTTCACGCCTTCGCCCGCCGCATCGTTGGCGATGAGCACAAGCAAGTCCTTGTCCTGCATGAAGCGCTCGATCACTTTCCTCCGCTCCTCGCGCGACACACCACCATGGATGACGTCCACGGCTTCAGGGCTCCCAAGGCGCGCGCGCACTTTGTCGAGCAGGTAATGAAGCGTGTCCTTGGGCTCGGTGAAGATGATCAGCTTCCGGCGATTTCCGGCGGCGTCGATCATGAGATCGTCGTCGAGAATGCGGTTCAGCTGGGTCCACTTCGTATCGACACCTGAGCGAAGGACGCCGAGCGCCATCGACTCCAGCCCCTTGAGCGTGTCGACTTCGAGAGCCAGCTGCTCGACGGTCTCCGCCGTCGTCGCGCCAGTCGAAATCAGCTCTTCGAGCTCATCGATTTCGTCCTGTCCGTACTCGTCGATGTTGCCGAGAACATCGGAGCTCACCGACGGCTCGCCGATACCGGCACGCCGTCCCTTGGCCGCGAGCCTCGCTTCGCCCAGCTCGGTCTCGAGCCGTTCGCGGCGACGCTTCAGCGACTGATAGATGGCAGCCGGTGAGGAAGCGAGGCGACGCTGCAGGATCTGCAGGGCGAATCCGACATTATTGCGCTTCTTGCCATCTCCCTCAGCAAACCGCTGAACCCGGTTCATCTCGGTTCGCACATATTCGGTCACGGCGGCGTAGAGCGCAGCCTCGCCTTCCGAGAGTTGGTATTTGACCGTGCGGGCTCGGCGCTCGGGAAAGAGCGGCCGACCGTCGAACCTCAGCAGCTCTTCCTTCGTCAGGCGCCGCATCATGTCTTCCGTATCGGCATAATGGACGCCATCACGGAAACGCCCCTCGAACCGGTCGCCGTCGAGCAGCGCCATGAAGAGCTGAAAGTCCTCTTCCTTGCCGTTATGCGGCGTCGCCGACATGAGCAGCAGATGCCGGCAGACCTGGCCGAGCTTCTGACCAACCTGATATCGCCGCGTGTATTTGACCTCGCCACCGAAATAGGTTGCCGACATCCGGTGGGCTTCGTCGCAGATGACGAGGTCCCACTCGCGGGCGCTCATGAGCTTTTCTTGCAGGTCTTCGTTGCGGGCCAGAACGTCGAGGCGAACGATAAGTCGATCCCGGTCGTTGAACGGGTTCCCCGAGCGAGACGTCTCGATCATGTCCCGCGTCAGGATGTCGAACTCGAGATTGAACTTCTGACCCAGTTCATCTTGCCACTGTTCGACCAGGCTGCCGGGGGCGACCACGAGGCAACGCTCGAGGTCGCTCCGCGCGATGAGTTCCTTGATCAGCAAGCCCGCCATGATCGTCTTGCCGGCGCCGGGATCATCTGCGAGCAGAAAGCGCAACGGCTGCCGCGGAAGCATCTCGCCATAGACTGCCGAAATCTGATGAGGCAGCGGATCGACGAGGCTGGTGTGGATGGCCAGATAAGGATCGAAAAAATGGGCAAGCTTGATGCGGTTGGCTTCGGTCACCAATCGAAGCAACGCACCATCCGCGTCGAACGACCAGGGCCGCCCGTCCTGCTCGACCTCGAGACGATGCTCGTCGTCCCTGTAGAGAACAGACTCCGCGACCGAGCCGTTGTGGTCGCGGTAGACGACATTGATCGCCTGATCTCCGATCCAGTCCACGGACACGATCTGCACGGGCTGCGCAGACGCGATGCCGCGGACGGAGGCGCCGTTCTTGATGCTTTCGAGCTTAGCGGTCATCAGCCGGCGCTCCCCCACAATATCGTCATATCAGAAGCTCCGCCTTGTTCAGCGCAGCCTCGGTTTCCTTGCGGTTTAGCGCGACAATATGCTGTGTGCGAGCACTCTGCTTGGCCGCATCGCCGAGCAGGCCAAGTCGCTTCAGAACATAGAAAAGCATCGCATACCGAACGGACAGCACACCATTGCCCTGGTCCAGCCCATAATCCTTGGCGACCACCTTCTTCTGACTTTCCGTTAAATCCGGATGGGGTCCGATGACTACATCGAAGAAGTTGTTCCAGAGCCAATCTTGCTCGCCGGTCGCCCCGGGCTTGCCCTTACCCCGCACCTCGAGGATCCGTGGGAGCAGGAAGTCCTTGAACCTGTTCTCGAGGTGGCAATAGGCGCGCACGTGCCATCGGAAGCCGTCAAAACCGAAGGCATGGGGTGTAATTCGACGCCAGATGGGATCTGGCCGAACCTTGTTCATCGACTGATAGAAGATTTCCACCGATCCGCTCTCGCGCACTGCGTCGAGCACAAGGCGCAAGACCTGGATGTCGATGTCCCGTTTTGGGGTCAGCGCCACATCCGCATTCGGCAGCGTGGAGATCCAAGAATCGTGAGTCGGCACCGCGCCTTCGGCGACTGACCGAAGCTGCGCAAGATAGACATACGGATCGGGCTCAAGAAAACGTAGGACGAACTTGTCTGCCGCTACATAACGCTTCTCCCGCGTATCGTAGTCCATGTTTCCCGGCGCGCGCTCTTGATAGAGGGCCAGGTCCTTCGACGCCTGGGGCACTGACACGCCAAAAAATTCCACGAGGTCGGCACGATTGATCGACCCTTCCCAGAACAACCGGAACTCGACGAACTCGAGACGGCGCTCCACCCCCCACTTCAACGCCGCTGCGGTCACTTTCATCGCATTCCATCTCCGCCCGAACATGGGCATCAAAACTATATGGACACTGGTACCTGATGCGTGTAATTATTAGTCCCATCAGGGCGGCTGGTCAATGGTCAATGAGGCCCAAATTTCGGGAGCAAGCGATGCCAAAACGCAGATCCAATGGCGAGGTCACCGGCAAGCGGGCGGCCAGCGCAGCAGCGAAAGTTCTGCGCGACCCGAAGAGCAGCAAGGCCGCCAAGACTGCCGCAGCCTCGGCGCTGACGCAGCGCTCGAACCGTAAGTGATCTCTGGGAGGATAGCGGTCATGGCAGTCGCAAATCGTTCTACCCTGGTCGTTCACGGCCGTCTCGCCATGCGGGAGCGCCGGCTGGCGGCTGGCCGGGATCGTCGTCACGGCCTCCAGATCATGTCGTTTGAACAGGCCGCTGTCCGGCTAGCTGGAGGCTTCGCTCGTCCTATCGACGACGAGAGCCTGCGTGCGGCCATCCAGGCGGCCTTGCCTGCCACGCCGATAGGTGAGCTGGAGAGCATCAAGGCTCTGCCCGGCATGATCGACGCGGCGGCCGACACGCTCCACAAAGCCTGGCGCGCGGGCATCGATCTTGCCGCATGCGCGGCCGATCATCCGCGTCTCGCCGCCATCGCGCGCCTGGAAGCGGCCGTCCTCGACCAGCTTCCGCCCGGCATGATGCGGCCTCTCGACATCGCTACCGCCGCAACCGCCCGCATCGGTCATGCCCCGGCAGTCCTAGGCCCGTTGGAGATCGTCGGCCTTACCGAACTCTCGCCCTGTTGGCGGCCGCTGCTCCAGGCACTCACCGCCCATATCCCCGTGCGATGGACGGCCGGCCCGAGGAGCGTTCCCGCATGGCTGGAGGGCACCGGAGTCACAGTCGCGCGCGCACCGGCGCATGCGCCGGGAATCAGTGCCGCCAGCGCAGCGACGGCCTATCACGAGGCCATTGAGGCGATGCGCTGGGCGCGCAGCCTGCTCGCCTCGGGCGTCCCGGCTTCGGAGATCGCCATCGCAACCGCCTCGCCCGCCGACTATGATGATTATTTCCTGGCCCTGCGCGCCGACGCCAACATCGACTTTCACTTCGTCCATGGCATCCGCACCGTCGCCACCCGCGAGGGCCAGGCGGCTGCGGCGTTGGCTGACATCGTGGTTCGCGGTCTGTCGCAGTCGCGGCTGCGCCGCCTCGCGGCGCTCTGCCGGGACAGCGGGCCGTTCGAGACCCTGCCCGAAGGCTGGCTGCGGGTGCTGCCGACAGATGCGCCGCTCTCGACGCCGAGCGCCTGGAACCGGCTGCTGGCCCGGCTGACGCCAGAAGACTGGCCCGACGGCGCCAACCATGTTCCGGCGCTGCGCACGGCGGTCGAGACCCTTGTGAAAGGATCGGAGGCCGCCAGCGAGATCGGAGAAGCCTTCCTTACGGGCCGCGCGCTCGCGATCTGGCGCAAGGCTCTGCTCGGTGGCCCCGCCGCTTCGATCGACGCCACGCTGGAAACCCTGAAGCAGGACGACGGACTGGAAGCATGTGTCTGCGTTGCCTGGATGCCCGCCAGCGCGCTCGCGGCGTCGCCCCGCCGCTTCGCGCGGCTCCTCGGGCTTAATTCCTCGCGCTGGCCGCGGGGGATCGCCGAAGACCGGCTGATCCCGGACCACATCATCCCGAATCCGGTGCTCGACCCGCTGCCGGTCAACCTCGCCGACCGCCGCGACTTCGAGACGATCCTCGCCACAACGGCCGACACCGTCGTTCTGTCGCGCGCCCGGCGCGACAGCGACGGGCGTCTCCTGGGTCGCAGCCCTCTGCTCGCCGGGCGTGGCGACGAAACCTATCTGCGCCGCAACGCGACGCCGGCGCACGCCTTTAGCGAAACAGACCGCCTCATGGCCCGGCCCCAGGAGTTCGCAGCCGATCCGCAAGCGGTCGGTGCGAAGGGCTGCTGGCGCGACTGGCTGCGAGCCGAGATTACTCGCCATGACGGGCTCGTGCGGGCAGATCATCCGCTCGTTCTCGCCATCCTCGGCCGCACCCAGTCGGCCAGCTCGCTGCGCCGCCTGCTGCGCAATCCGCTGAGTTTCGTGTGGGTCTATGCATTCGGATGGCGCGAACCGCAGAGCAGCGCCGAACCGCTCGTGCTCGAGGCGCTCGGGATCGGCGATCTCGTTCATTTGGTTCTCGACCGCGCCTTGCGCGACCTCGAAACCGGAGACGGTCTCGCCTCGGCCGACGCCGAGACCATCGAGGCCGCGGTGGCGCGGGCCGCACAAGCCGTCGCCGCCGATTGGGAAAGCGAGCGACCGGTTCCGCCGGCCGTCATCTGGAGCCGCACGCTCGACGACGCCCGCGTTATGGCGGGCCGCGCCTTGTCATATGGTGATGAAGTCCTGCCGGGCGCACGCTCCTACGGAGAGGTTCCCTTCGGCGGCTCGGAGCCAAAATCCGACGCAAAAACGCCTTGGGATACAAGCGCGCCGGTCACGATCCCGGACACGGGCTTCAAGATCGCTGGCTACATCGACCGGCTCGACATCTCAGGCGACGGCAAGCGCGCGCTTGTGCGGGACTACAAGACCGGGCGGCCGCCACGCGGCGACATCCGCCTCAATGGCGGACGCGAGCTTCAGCGCTGTCTGTATGCCTTCGCGGTAAAGGCGCTGCTCGGCGAGGATGTCGCCATCCGCGCCTCGCTGCTCTACCCCCGCGAGCCGGTGGATCTTCAGCTCGACGATCCCGAAGCCGTTCTGGCGGAGATCAAAGGCTATCTGCGCGCGGCACGGTCGAGTCTCGCCAGAGGCGCGGCCCTGCCTGGCCCGGACACCGGCGGCGACTATGACGACCTCGCCTTCGCCCTGCCGGCCAACGCCAGCGCCACCTATTGCAAACGCAAAATGCCGGCAGCCACGGAGCGGCTTGGCGAAGTCGCTCGGGTCTGGGAGGCGGAATGATGAGCAGCGTGTCCAAAGTGCTGAAGGACGACGGCGCGCGCCGCGATGCGATCAGCCTGCATGATCGCTCGATACTGGTCGAGGCCGGCGCGGGTTCGGGCAAGACCGCCGTCATGGCCGGCCGCATCGCCGCGATGCTGGCCGAAGGCGTCGCGCCGCGTTCCATCGCCGCCGTCACCTTCACCGAACTCGCTGCGAGCGAGCTGCTGTCGCGCGTCCGCGAGTTCGTCGCCGACCTCTCGGCCGGCGCGATCGCGACCGATCTGCGCGTGGCGTTCCCCAATGGGCTGACCCAGGCCCATCGAAGCAATCTAGCCGCCGCCAGCGCGGCGATCGACGAAATCACCTGCTCGACAATCCACGGCTTCTGCCAGCGCCTCATCAAGCCCTATCCGGCGGAAGCCAACATTGATCCCGGCGCAGGGGTCATGGATCGCAACCAGGCCGATCTTACCTTCCTAGAGATTGTCGATGGCTGGCTGCGCGAACGCCTGTCCGGCGGCCAGGAAGGCATCCTGGCCGAGATGGTGCTGCACAGCCCCGGCGAAACCGTGGCGCTCATCCAAAAGATCGCCGAAAATCTGCGCCGCCGCCCAACGCTCTCGGCTCCGACTGTTTCCCCGATTGAGGGCCACCTGACGGCGTTCCGGCAGGCCGCTGCGGATTTCGAAGGCTTCATGGATGGTTTGGCGACGGCCGAGCCGGAAACGGTGACGATCGTCGAGCGGCTGGCCGAGATGGCGACCGCCTTGGCCAACGGTCCCGATCCCGCAACGCCTGCGCGCCTCGTCCACCTCCTGACCTTGCGGCCACATCCGGACCTTTGCACCAAGGCCGGGGCCTTTGCCTCCTATCGCAAGAAGGGCAAATGGGCCGCTGCCGCCAAGCAGGCCGGTCTCTCCAAGGCCGATGGCGACCGGCTGAACGACGGTGCCGAGACCCACTACACCGCCTGCTGCGATGCTTGGGTCGCGTTGGTGCAGTCCGCCGCCGGCCACGCTCTGGCGGCGCTGATCGATGAAGCGCGCCCGATCCTGCAACGCTATCGCGACCACAAGCGCGCCAGCGCCCAGCTCGATTTTGACGACCTGATTTTTGCCGCGCGCGACTTGCTGCGCGACCATGATGCCGTGCGCCGGGCACTGGGACAGCGTTTTGCCCATGTCCTCGTCGACGAATTCCAGGACACCGATCCCCTGCAAACCGAAATCTTCTGGCGGCTGTGCGGCGAACCGGCAGATGGCGATGACGACTGGACCCGCTTCAGCATCCGGCCGGGCGCGCTCTTCCTGGTGGGCGACCCCAAGCAGGCGATCTATCGCTTCCGGGGCGCCGATGTCGGCGCCTATGTGCAGGCGCGCGACGCATTCCGCGCCCAGGACCCCGGCAGCCTCCTGTCGATCTCTACCAACTTCCGTTCCTGCGCCTCTATCCTTACCTTCGTCAACGAGCGCTTCGAAGCCGTTCTCTCCGCCAATGGCCAGCCCGGTTTCACCGCTCTCGACCCGTTCCATGACGATCGCGGCGGCCTGTGCGTGGCGGCCCTCGACATCGCCGTGGCTGACGAAAACGGCAAGGCCAGCGCCGAACAGCAGCGCGATGCCGAGGCCGATGCCATCGCCGAGCTGTGCGCCCGACTGATCGACAGCCACCCCATCATCGACCGTCGCAGCGGCGCAGAGCGCCCCTGCCAGCCTGGCGACATCGCCTTGCTGGCGCCGACCGGCGCGGAGCTTTGGCGCTATGAGGAAGCCTTGGAGCGCCGCGGCATCCCCGTGGCAACGCAGGCCGGCAAGGGGCTGTTCCGCCGCCAGGAGGTTCAGGATCTGATCGCGTTGACCCGTGTTCTGGCTGATCGCCGTGACACGCTGGCGCTCGGCGCGCTGCTGCGCGGACCTCTGGTCGGCCTTACTGAAGAAGAATTGCTGGATATCATCTGGGCGCTTCCGCGTTCGGAGGACGAGCCGGATCGGATTCCGCGCCTGGATCTCAGCATCGACCCGGCCGTCATCGCCCACCCGCTCGCGCGCGAGATCATCGAGCGGCTGCAATCGCTCTCCCGGCGCGGCAACAGCACGACGCCGCACGCACTGCTCTCGCAGGCCGTGGACGTGATGCGCGTCCGTCCGCTCCTCCTTGAACGTCATCGCGGCCAGGCCGAGCGCGCACTCGCCAATGTCGATCTCTATCTCAGCCTATCGACGGGCTACGCCGTGCGCGGCCTGCGCGCCTTTGCCGAGGCGATGGCAGCAGCGTGGTCCGACGAGGCCCGCGCTGTCGAGGGACGGCCCGACGCGCAGGAAGAAGCGGTGGCGCTCTTCACCATGCACGCAGCCAAGGGGCTGGAATGGCCGATCGTCATTCCGGTCAACACCATGACCGGCGTCATGGCACCCGACAGCGCAGTCATCGACCGCCAGCGCGAGACCTTCTATTGCCCGGTCCTAGGCGTCGCGCCCGAAGGCTACGAAACCGCGCGTCAGGCGGAAAGGGAGGAGCTGGACCGCGAACGCATCCGGCTCTGGTATGTCGCGGCCACCCGTGCTCGCGAACTCCTCGTCCTTCCCCGGCTCGACGTCACGCCGTCGAAATCGGCCTGGATCGGTCTCGTCGATCTGTCGCTCGCCGGCCTGCCAGGCCTGGATGTCACTCACCTGCCTGTCGGCCTCACGGCCGGAGGTGCAGGCGCGGGCAACATGCAGACGCGCGCGAGCTTCGCCGCCGAAGCCGAAGCCATCGGGGCCGCGCAGATGCGGTTGACCTGGCTTGCGCCCAGCCGTGACGAAAGCAGCGCCGGAACCGTCCTGCGCGAAGAAGAAGCCGCGCTTTGGACGGGGACGACCGACAAACAGCCTCCTGAACTGGAAGCCGCTGACCTCGTGCAGGGTGGCCGCGAACGGGGGCTGATCCTCCACAAGCTCATGGAAGAGGTCCTGACCGGCGAAACCCCCGAGACGGAGGCTGCCCTGACCGACCGGGCAGCACACCTCATCCGCTCGCTTGGCCAGACCCCGGTCGCAGACCCGGCAACGGGGCTTTCGGCAAAGGAACTGACTGACTGCGTTGTCCGGACGCTGGCCCTGCCCGACATCGCGGCCCTGCGACCGGGTCTGCTGGCCGAATTTCCCGTTTATTCTGCGCAAGCAGCCGACGGCGTGGAGACCGCAACGGCCGGGATCGCCGATGCCCTGACCCTTACGGCCGAGGGTCACCCGGAGGTTGTCGTGGACTGGAAAAGCGATGTGACGCCGACGCCGGGAACGCTCGATCACTATCGGGCGCAGGTGCGGGCCTATCTCGACATCACCGGCGCAGAGCGTGGTCTGATCGTGCTGATGACCTCCGGTGCCGTCATTCCCGTCCTGTGATGGCAGCGAATCCTAGCCTCGGCTGAGCTGATACTGCAGATAATGACCACGGGCAGCAAATCTTGTAATTCATAAAGTGAACAGAAGGATAGGCGAGTTGGATACAGTACATAATCCCGATCGTTTTATGGCCGATCTCCGCCAAATCCTGTCACAAGGGCGCAAGCGCATTGGTATTCTAATTGGTGCCGGCGGCCCCCTATCGGTGCGCGTCGACACAAGTGGCAAGCTTGACCCGACGGGTCAGGCGCTGATCCCGGGCGTAAACGATTTGACTAACCAAGCATTGCAAAAATTAAGTGGTAATGAAGCGGCGGCAGCGGCGGAAATCCGAAAATCTCTACCGGACGGCGGCAATATTGAAACTATATTATCCAAGGTTCGCTTGCTCCAAACTGCGCTTGGGAACACGACTGTGCATGGTCTTGACGGCGCAGGCTATGCTGCATTGGGAAGGGCGATCTGTGAAGCGATCGGCGGGATCGTCGGCGCAAAGCTACCGGAAGGAAGAACTCCATACCACGAACTTGTCTCCTGGGTAAGCGGAACGCAGCGAGCACACTCGGTCGAGATATTCACCACCAACTATGACCTGTTGATTGAAACCGCCTTCGAGCAAGCAAAAGCACCGTATTTTGATGGTTTCACCGGCGGGCATGCACCGTTTTTTGACCCGGTTACGGTGGCGGGCAATGACTTGCCACCGCGCTGGTCCCGCGTTTGGAAGCTTCACGGATCGCTTGGTTGGAAAAGCGAAAACGGTACGGTCGTCCGCTGCGGCGGTGCGGACTCCACCGAACTCGTCTACCCTGACCATCTCAAATACGATCTGACACAGAAGCAACCCTATGCCGCGCTGTTCGAGCGATTGAAACGGTTTTTGCTTACGCCCGACACAGTCCTTCTAACGACAGGCTTTTCATTCCGCGACGCACACATCTGCGCAGTTCTGGGCGAGGCACTCGCGATGAATGCCAATGCTGCGGTGATCGCTTTGCAATTTCAGACGCTCGCCGAAGAGGATCCGGCACGTAAGCTTGCATTCGAACACCCAAACCTCTCAGTCTACGCCAGCGACGCAGCTGTGATCGGTGGCATTTCAGGTCCGTGGCGTTTGGGCGACTTGCCCAAAAATTGGGGCGAAATTCGTTCGAGCTTTTGGGGTAAACGCGGTAGCAACGACGCATTCCTTTTAGGCGACTTTGCGAAGTTTTGCCGGTTTTGTGCGCTTTCCTACTCGCCCGACCTTGCTCGCCCGACCGAGGCGGCTATTCCGGTCGATGGACCCGACCCCGCTACGGTGTCGGCATGACTGCGACAGACCCAACCTATCTTGGCCACGTAAGCGCCGTTTCTGGCTCAACAATAACGGTAAGGCTGGCCGAGTCCCTCTCCTCTGGTCTAGCTATGATCGACGGTCATACCTATCGCGTCGGTCAGGTAGGCAGCTTCGTCCGCATCCCTCTGGGCTATCAAGATCTATATGGCGTTGTCGCAGAGATCGGTGCTGCGGCCGCACCTCAGCATGTCGTTGTTGCAGATGTAGGAGGCCAGGACACCGGCCGCTGGATGCGCGTCGAGTTAGCAGGCGAAGCAACCGGCGATCACTTTGAGCGCGGTCTCAGTCAGCACCCCAACGTCGATGACGCGGTGCACTTGGTCACCCAGAAGGATCTTCGGCGCATCTACGGTGGCGCAGAGGAAGATCAAATCGAAATCGGCACGCTTTCGAGCGCCGAGAATATCGTCGTGCGCTTGTCACTCGACGCCTTAGTCACGCGACACAGCGCCATCGTCGGTTCCACGGGCTCAGGTAAGTCAACTACGGTTGCGAGCTTGCTTCGTTCCGTAGTGCGTACCGCCGAAAACGTAAGCGCCAGCGGCGCACGCGTCCTTCTCTTGGATGTGCATGGGGAATATTCCGCCGCACTCGGAGATCTTGCCAAAACATTCAGCGCTTCGCCCATGCCTGGCGAAGAGCCTCTATTCGTTCCTTACTGGGCGTTGGAAGCCGGTGAGTTACTTGACTTCGTCGCTGGTGGGCTAAGCGATAATCATTTGATCGCGTTTACCGACAAGATACAGGAGTTGAAAGAAAGCCGACTGAGCGCTGGCCCGCTTCCGGGGCTCGACCTGCAGTCACTCACTGTTGACAGTCCCGTGCCTTTTTCGCTGAAAAAGCTTTGGTATGACCTGATTGAATTCGAGACAGCTACATTTACTGGGCCGCAACGTGACCAACCTGCGATTGAGGCTGCTGGTGACCCCGCGACCCTGACCCCTCCCCGCTATACGCCGCACGCAATGGGAGCCGCGGGTCCGTTCCTTAATCAGGCCGCGAAGGGTATCCGCCGGCAACTTAATCTGGTGCGCTCTCGTCTTCTCGATCGGCGCTACGATTTCATCCTGCACCCTGGCCCTTGGGAGCCGGACCTGACCGGACAGACGGCACAGGACCTTGATACGCTGTTGGCTGGCTGGCTCGGCCATGACCGTCCAATCACTATCCTCGACCTCTCAGGCGTGCCTAGCAGTGTCTTGGTCCGGCTCATTGGCTCCATACTGCGTATTGTTTACGAAGCCCTCTACTGGAGTAGGGAAAAGACAGAGGGTGGCATCCTGCGCCCACTACTGGTGGTGATGGAAGAAGCGCACCGTTATGTCAGTCCCGATAGCGGAAATGTCGCTTCCGATGTTGTAAAACGCATAGCAAAGGAAGGTCGAAAATACGGGGTTGGTGCCATGCTGGTCTCTCAACGTCCGTCGGAGATCGATGAAACTATACTCTCCCAGTGCGGAACCCTCATAGCATTGCGGCTATCCAATCCAGCCGACCGCGGACGGGTGAAGGGCGCGCTTCCTGATAATCTATCAGGCCTAATGGATCTTCTGCCGGTACTACGGACTGGCGAGACCATCATTTCCGGTGAGGCCGCGAGATTACCCGTGCGCTGCCGTGTGTCGCTACCGCCCGCGGATCGCTTGCCCCGCAGTTCAGACCCCGAAGTCAGCAGAGCCTGGAGGACCCGCCGCGTAGCAGAAGGCTATGACCGCATGGTCGCGTCATGGCGAGCGCAACGAACCACTGCGGTCGTGCGAGATATTACTATTCAACGGACCCCCATCAACGAAGATGAACAGTAGGAAATCCCATGATTCGAAATCATGTCGCCTCTAGCAACATTGCTTCGATCGGCTACGATCCGGGCAGTGAAACGCTTGAGATCGAGTTCACTAACGGCTCGATCTACCAATATTTCAATGTGCCGTCTGGATTGTACGAACAACTCATGGCCGCTCCGTCCAAAGGGCAATTTCTCAACATCTACATTCGGAATGCTTATCCGTACTCCCGGATCGGATAGGAACCCTGAGTAGTCTCCGATCTACCTTCAAGATCATTTAACTTCATGAAAAAATTGGTCCGAGCATGGGGCAGCCCGCCTACCATTTGCAGTCGTAAAGCAGGCCGCCACCCATGCGGCTGGACGATATCACGGCTAAGATTATGAGCTTCTTGCAGGTTCGCCGTCATCATCACCACTATGCTTGATCCGCCCCATTGAGCGGCTTCACCCATGGTCACCACGGCCTCGGCAGATCTGTAGCCGGTGGCCCGCTGATTGGTATTGTTGACACTGCTTTCCAGTAGCTGAGGGGAAAGCCTTCCCCTGCGGCCCAGCCTTGTCTCTGCCGACCCCTTCTGCGGGGAGCCCCCCGCACCGCCCACAAGAGTGAGAGTGCAGGCCGGATGTGCCGTGACGGGTTGAATGCTGGGAGAGAGGCTTCCGGCGCCCGTCGCGGAGACCCGCGATGTCGAAACGTGATCCACGCGGCCGGCCGAGCGCCGACCGGACGAGCCTGTATGACGAAATCACCGGCAAGATCCTGGCCGAACTGGAGGCCGGACGGTTGCCCTGGGTCCAGCCCTGGGGGACGGCCGCGGCCAAGGCGCCACTGGCCATGCCGACCAACGCCGCAACCGGGCGCGGCTACTCGGGCGTCAATGTGCTGATCCTCTGGGGCGCAGTGATCTCGCTTGGCTTCCCGAGCCAAGGCTGGCTGACCTTCCGCCAGGCCCTGTCGCTCGGCGGCAATGTCCGAAAGGGCGAGCGCGGCACCACCGTCGTCTATGCCGACCGCTTCGTGCCGGACGATGAACGCCGTCGTGCGCGAGAGGCCGGCGAAGAGGCACAGGCGATCCCGTTCCTGAAGCGCTTCACGGTCTTCAACGTCGGTCAGTGTGACGGCCTGCCTGAGGACCTTGTGGCCGCCGTGCCGGCGCCCGAACCCGGGCTGATCGAGCCCACGGTCGACGCGCTGATCCGGGCGAGCGGGATCGACTTTCGCATCGGCGGCGACCGGGCTTACTACGCGCCGGCACCTGACTATGTGATGGTGCCGCCGCCTCAGGCCTTCTTCGAGCCCATCAACTGGCATCGCACGGCGCTGCATGAATGCGCCCATGCCAGCGGCGCGGCCCATCGGCTGGGACGCGATCTCACAGGATCGTTCGGCTCCAAGAAATACGCTTTCGAGGAACTGGTGGCCGAAATCGCCTCGGCCTTCTGCTGCGCCGCCCTCGGCATCGCCCCGACCGTCCGCCACGCCGACTACATCGGATCATGGGCCGAGGTCCTGCGCGAGGACAATCGCGCCATCGTCCGTGCAGCCAGTCAGGCAAGCAAGGCAGCGGACTGGTTGCTGGCCTTCGCCCCACAAGCGGGCGAACCGGGTCAGGCAATTGCCACTACCCCCGAAGCCGCACGCCAGGCGGCCTGACCCACTCGCATACGCTCCAAGCATCGGCGCAGTCCCGTCTTTCCGACTCTACGGCGTTCCGGCATTCCGGAAGCAATGAGAGGAAGAGGGCTGCGCCGATTTTCGTGACGGGTTTGGAGGTCGGGAGAGAGGCTCCCGGCCGCCCGTCGCGGAGACCTGTCATGGCCACTGCCATTCAGAAGATCACCCTGTCGCCGTCTCGCGACATCCCCTTCAACAAGCTTACGCTCTCGCAGGCGAACGTCAGGCGCATCAAAGCCGGTGTGTCTATCGAGGAACTCGCCGAGGACATCGCGCGCCGCGGTCTCCTGCAGAGCCTCAACGTCCGTCCTATCATCGATGCAGATGGCGCCGAGACCGGCCTGTACGAGATCCCGGCCGGCGGCCGTCGCTACCGGGCGCTCGAGCGTCTGGTGAAGCAGAAGCGCCTCGCCAAGACTGCCCCCGTGCCGTGCGTCGTGCGCGATCCCGCGACATCGATCCTGGCCGAAGATGACTCCCTGGCAGAGAACCTTCAGCGTGCCCCGCTCCACCCGCTCGATCAGTTCCGGGCGTTCCAGGCGCTGCGCGACAAGGGCCAGTCCGAGGAAGACATTGCCGCGGCCTTCTTCACTTCCGCTCATGTGGTGAAGCAGCGCCTGCGCCTTGCCGGCGTCTCGCCGAGGCTTCTCGACGTCTATGCCGAGGACGGCATGACGCTGGAGCAGCTGATGGCCTTCACGGTCAGCGCCGACCATCCGAGGCAGGAACAGGTCTGGGAGACGATCGCAGGCTCCTGGTCCAAGGAGCCCTATCAGATCCGCCGCATGCTGACCGAGAAGACGGTGCGCGCGTCGGACCGCCGCGCCATGTTCGTCGGGCTCGATGCCTATGAAGCCGCTGGCGGCACGGTCCTGCGCGATCTCTTCCAACAGGACGATGGCGGCTGGCTCGCCGATGTCGCCCTGCTCGATACCCTGGTTGCCGCCAAGCTGAAGACAGAGGCCGAGGCCATCGCGGCCGAAGGTTGGAAGTGGATCGAGGTCGCTGCCGACTTCCCTTACGGTCACACCCACGGTCTGCGCCAGATCGACGGTGTCGCCGCCGAACGATCGGCTGACGAGCAGGCGACGATCGACGCGCTCAACGCTGAATATCAGCGGCTCGAAGCCGAGTATGACGGTGCGGACGAATTGCCAGACGAGGTCGATGCGCGGCTCGGCGAGATCGAGGCCCTGCTGGATGAGCTCGACACCCGGCCGGTGATCTTTGATCCCTGCGATATCATGCGTGCTGGCGTCTTCGTGAGCATCGGCGCGGACGGCAGGCTCGTGGTCGACCGCGGCTATGTTCGCCCGGACGACGAGGCGCCCCTCGTCCTGCCCGATGACGAGACCGATGGCGCTACGGCGGCCACCAGCGCACAAGCCGGCGAACCCGGACCGAGCGGCACGTCCCGCACCGTCATCACGGTCGGCGGGCAGCCGATCGAAAGCGAGGACGACGAGGACGACGTGATCAAGCCGTTGCCCGAGCGCCTGGTGATCGAACTGACCGCCCATCGCACGCTCGCGCTGCGCGACGCCGTGGCGAGCAACCCACAGATCGCGCTGACGGCGCTGCTGCACAAGCTCGTCATCGACACATTCCAGCGCACCAGCACCGGCGGCGGATGCATCGCAGCATCCGTGCGACACGTCTTCTTCCCCGCGCAGGCCGCCGACCTCAAGGACAGCCCCTCCGCATGTGCGATCGCGGAGCGTCACGACGCCTGGAAGGCCGATCTTCCGCAGGGCGATCAGGCGCTCTGGGACTGGCTGTCGGCACTCGACGATGCGAGCCGACTCGCGCTGCTCGCTCATTGCGTGAGCTTCGGCGTCAACGCGCTTTACGAGAAGCCGAACCCCTACGGCGGGAACGGCGTGTCCCAGCACGGGCTCGAACGCCGTCTCACCCAGGCCGACCGGCTCGCGCGGGCGACTGGTCTCGACATGGTGGAGGCCGGATGGCGTCCTTCGGTCGACAGTTATCTCGGCCGGGTGCCGAAGCGTCGCATCGTCGAGGCCGTGCGTGAGGGCGCGGGAGACCGGGCGGCGCAGCTCATCGAGCATCTGAAGAAAGCTGAAATGGCCAAGGAAGCCGAACGACTTCTCGCCGACGCCCGGTGGCTGCCCGAGCCGCTGCGGCTCGCCGACACGGACACATCCTCCGAACCGGCCGAACCCGAAGCTGAGGCAAGGTCCGTGGATCTGCCGGCGTTCCTCTCAGGCGACGAGGAACCTTCGGACGAAGATACCGAGCCGCTCCCGGCCATCGCAGCCGAGTAGCCGATCCAGGCGGGACCGCTCCGGTGGTCCCGCATCTTTCCTCAGACGCCCCTTCCATAAGCCCGGTCGCCGCGCCGGGCTTTTTCATTTTCGTGGGAGACTGTCATGGCAGACTATTTCACGCACTTCTCGTGCCTGCTCGACGTCGGCACAGCTCAGAACGCCGCGCGCGCACTCGATCTCTACAATGCCCTGTCCGAAGCGGGCGCGTCGGAAGAACCGCCGTCGGAGGGCTTCCTTGTCTCCATCCAGCCGGAGCACGGCGGCTCGCAGCTCTGGCTACGGGATGACGTCTCCGGCGATCCCGAACGGCTGATCCAGTTCGTGAAACTCTGCGCGGCGGAATTTAGCCTCAAGGGCCGTTGGGGCTTCCAATACGCCAATACCTGCTCGCGGCCCCGGCTCAATGCGTTTGGCGGCGGTGCGCACGTCCTCGACCTCGGCACGGGTGAGACCCTCGGATGGATCGACACCGATGGCTGGCTCGCCGCCGCCGTGGATGGAGGTAATCCCGATGCCTGAGATCATCGAAACCACCGTCTATCGCCTCGACGAACTCTCCGCTGCGGCGAAGGACGCCGCGCGCGGATGGTACCGCGACGGCAGCTTCGATTATGACTGGTTCGAGTTCGCCTATGACGACTTCGAACGCATTTGCATGATCCTCGGCATCAGCCTCAGGAGGCGCCCTGTCCGACTGTTCGGCGGTATCACCCGCTCGAAACCCTGCATCTGGTTTTCGGGCTTCTGGAGCCAGGGCGACGGAGCCTGCTTCGAGGGCGACTACCGACACGCGAGATCCGCCGCCGGCCGCATCCGGGCCTATGCACCGACGGATACCGCGCTTCACCGGATCGCCGATGCCCTCCAGGCCGTTCAGCGGCGCAACTTCTACGAGCTCCGAGCCACGATGACCCACCGGGGGCGCTACTATCACGAGCATTGCATGGCCATCATGGTCGATCGCGACAGTCCCGTAGGTCAGGACATGACCGCCGATGCAGAAGATGCCGTCTCGGAAGCGCTCCGCGATCTGGCCCGCTGGCTCTACCGCCAGCTCGAACGGGAATACGAGCATCTGACCTCGGACGAGGTGGTCGACGAGGCGATTGTGGCGAACGGCTACACCTTCACCGAAGCGGGCCGGCGCTTCGGCTGATTCAGCCTGCCGCTCGCACGTCGAGAGGCAGAGGGGGCCGGGACGGGTTTGAGCCCGGACGGTCGAGAGAGAGCGGCCGAGGGCTCGCCCTGTTCCCGCTCTCCTCGAGGTCTTCCCCATGCACGATCGTTCCGCACCATGCGCGCAAGAACATAGGCCGGCGTCTCATCTGCCACGCGTCGACCGAATGGCGGCCCTGCTCGATGCCGCCCGATCCATCCTCGTCCATCTCGAAGCCGGCCGACGTGTCGACGCCACCCTGCTTCGTGACGCGATGGAAGCGAGCTTCAACGCGAGCGACGCTGCCGGAGCCTGGGACTGGAAGCTGGCCTACGACGCCTGCGAGGCAGCGACCGTTCTCTTCCTCCGCAAATACGGCAAAGCGCTTTTGCACAAAGCCGGCTCTCCGGCCGCTGCCCTGCCGCTGGTCGCCAAAGTCGCCGGTCTGCTTCCCACGCACACCCGCCGCTCCCTCGAAAGCGAGACGTTCCAGCAATTCTCGACGCCGATCCCGCTCGGATTCATCGCGTCGCGCGCGGCCGGCATCACACCTGCCGACCATGTGCTCGAGCCTTCCGCCGGGACCGGTTTGCTAGCCATTCTGTCCGAGATTGCGGGCGCTACTTTGGTCCTCAACGAACTGGCGGAAACCCGCGCCAGCCTCCTGTCCTCCCTCTTCCCGGCGGTCGCAGTCACGCGCTTCGACGCAGCGCAGATCGACGATCATCTGCACCCGGCTATGGTCCCGTCGGTCGTGCTGATGAACCCGCCATTCTCGGCGATGGCGAACGTCTCCGGTCGCATGGCCGACGCAGCTCTGCGACACATCGCATCCGCGCTCGCCCGCCTCGCCGAGGGCGGGCGCTTGGTGGCCATCACCGGCGCCAATGTCAGCCCGGAGCATCCCGCCTGGCGCGACGCGTTCATCCGACTGCAGGAGCTCGGGCGCGTCGTATTCACCGCGAGCATCGACGGCGCCGTCTACGCCAAGCACGGCACAACCATCGAGACGCGGCTCACCGTCTTCGACAAGCTGCCAGCAGACGATCCGGCCCGGTTACCGGCAGCACAGGGCAAAGCACCCAACACGCAGACGCTTATGGGCTGGGTCACGGAACACGTTCCCCCACGGCTCACACTGGCGGGTTCGGTCGCCCTGCCGGCGCCGTCGGCGATGGCGCCGAAGCAGGTTGCCTGTCCGATTGCGCGCGGCACCGCGAACGCGCCGCAGAGGTCATCACTCGAGGAGCCGGTTTACCTGGACCTCGCCTATGAGACCCTCGACTGGAAGCTGGCCGAACATGGTCGGCTGACCGACGCCATCTACGAGGAATACGGACTTCAGACGATCCGCATTCCCGGCTCTCAGGCCCATCCGACCAAGCTCGTGCAATCGGCGGCCATGGCCTCGGTCGCGCCGCCCAAGCCAAGCTATCGTCCACGGCTGCCCGAACGGCTCATCACCGAGGGCGTACTGTCGGACGCGCAGCTCGAAACCGTGATCTATGCCGGCGAGGCGCATACGGGCTTCCTCAGCGGCGCCTGGACTGTCGACGCGACGTTCGATGTCGTCTCTGCCTCACCTGACGAGGCGGCATCCGCCGTCCGCTTCCGGCGCGGTTTCATGCTCGGCGACGGCACGGGCGCGGGCAAGGGGCGCCAGTCCGCCGCCATCATCCTCGACAACTGGCTGCACGGTCGGCGCAAGGCCGTCTGGATCTCGAAGTCGGACAAGCTGATCGAGGATGCGCAGCGCGACTGGTCGGCCCTGGGCATGGAGCGCCTGCTGGTGACGCCGCTCTCCCGCTTCCCGCAGGGACGGCCGATCACACTGCCGGAAGGCGTCCTATTCACCACCTATGCCACGCTACGGTCCGACGAGAAGGCAGACAAGGTTTCGCGCGTCCAGCAGATCGTCGATTGGTTGGGCTCCGATTTCGACGGGGTGATCATCTTCGACGAGAGCCATGCCATGCAGAACGCCGGCGGCGGAAAGGGAGAACGAGGCGAAGTCGCGCCGTCGCAGCAGGGCCGTGCCGGCTTGCGGCTCCAGCACGCCCTCCCCGACGCTCGGATTGTCTACGTCTCGGCGACAGGCGCCACCACTGTCCAGAATCTCGCCTATGCCCAGCGTCTCGGCCTGTGGGGCGGCGAGGATTTCCCGTTCGCCACCAGGGCCGAATTCGTCGCTGCCATCGAGGCCGGCGGTGTCGCAGCGATGGAGGTGTTGGCCCGCGATCTTCGCGCCCTCGGCCTCTATTCCGCCAGATCCCTGTCGTATGACGGGGTCGAGTACGAACTGGTTGAGCACGCGCTCACCGACGAGCAACGCCGCATCTATGACGCCTATGCTGGCGCGTTCTCGATCATCCACAACAACCTCGATGCCGCTATGCGCGCCGCGAACATCACCAGCGAGACCGGCACGCTCAACCCGCGCGCCAAATCTGCCGCCCGTTCGGCCTTCGAAGGCACCAAGCAGCGCTTCTTCGGGCACCTGCTGACCTCGATGAAGACCCCAACGCTGATCCGCTCGATCCAGCGTGATCTCGACGACGGGCACGCGGCTGTCGTCCAGATCGTCTCCACCGGCGAGGCACTGATGGAGCGGCGACTGGCCGAGGTGCCGACCGAGGAATGGAACGACGTGCGCGTCGACATCACGCCGCGCGAATATGTGCTGTCTTACCTTCAACACTCCTTCCCGGTGCAGCTCTACGAGCCGTTCACCGACGCGGATGGCAATCTCTCTTCGCGACCTGTCACCCGCGACGGCCAGCCCGTCGAAAGCCGTGAAGCGGTGGCCCGGCGTGACCGGCTGATCGAGAAACTCGCAAGCCTGCCGCCGGTGCCTGGCGCGCTCGATCAGATCGTTCAGCGGTTCGGAGTGGACTTGGTTGCCGAGGTGACCGGGCGATCGCGGCGCATCATCCGCAAAGGTGATCGGCTCATGGTCGAGAACCGTCCGGGCTCCGCCAACCTCGCCGAGACCGCCGCCTTCATGGATGATGCCAAGCGCATCCTCGTGTTCAGTGATGCTGGCGGCACCGGGCGCAGCTATCACGCCGACCTCGCGGCACGTAACCAGCGCCTTCGCGTCCACTATCTCCTCGAGCCGGGCTGGAAAGCCGACGCCGCCATTCAGGGCCTCGGTCGCACGAACCGCACCAACCAGGCGCAGCCGCCCTTGTTTCGCCCGATCGCAACAGACGTGAAGGCCGAGAAGCGCTTCCTGTCGACCATCGCCCGCCGGCTCGACACGCTCGGGGCAATCACCCGCGGCCAGCGCCAGACCGGCGGACAGGGCCTCTTCAGACCCGAGGACAATCTCGAAAGCCCCCACGCGCGCGACGCGCTGCGCCAGCTCTACCTGCTGATCGTCCGCGGCAAGGTCGAAGGTTGCCCGCTCCAGCTCTTCGAGAGCGCCACCGGCCTCAGCCTTATCGACGACACGGGCATCCGCGACGAGCTGCCGCCGATCACGACCTTTCTCAATCGGTTACTGGCGCTGACGATCGACCTGCAGGGCATATTGTTCACTGCCTTCGAGCAGCTTCTCAATGCCCGTATTGCCGGAGCATTGGCCAGCGGCACCTATGACATCGGGCTGGAAACGCTGAAGGCCGAAAGCTTCGTCGTCACCGACCGGCACACCATCTACACACATCCCGCCACTGGCGCGGAAACCCGCTTGCTTACGATCACCCAGCGCGAGCGCAACCGGCCCCTGTCGCTCGACCAAGCCTTCGAGCTTCTCGCCGATCCTCGTGCAGCTCTGCTGATCAACGAGCGGTCAGCGCGGGCGGCGGTTCAGGTGGCTGCCCCGAGCATCATGCTGGATGATGGCGAAATCGAACAACGGGTGCGCTTGCTCCGGCCGATGGAACATCACCATGCATCGCTGGCGTCGATGGCGGAAAGCCATTGGCGGGTGGCCGATCGCGAGGTCTTCATGGCGGCGTGGCAGCGCGAACTGAGGCAGATCCCCGAGTTCACCGACAGCACGATCCATGTCGTCGCCGGGCTCCTGCTCCCGATCTGGAAGCGTCTCCCGGATGAGTGCACGCGTGTCTATCGCCTCCAGACGGACGACGGCGAACGCATCATCGGGCGACGCGTGTCTCGAGCTTGGGCGGCCAACGCGCTCGCGATCGGAGCGCCGACGCTGACGGCTGCCGATGCCTTTGAAGCCTTGGTGGCAGGCAGCACCGTCCTCGATCTCACTGAGGGCCTCCAGCTTCATCGCGCGCGGGTGATGGGCGTGCACCGCATCGAGCTATCGGGCTTCTCCGACACGATGCGCGACCGGCTTCGGGCCTATGGCCTGTTCCACGAGATCATCTCCTGGAAGCTCCGGATGTTCGTTCCAACCGACGCGACCGGCGTGGCCGTCCTTGCCAAGGTGATGGAGCGCTATCCGGTCACGCGGATTTCTGAACGGGAGGCCGCGTGATGGCCAGCTTGGACGCATCCGATCTTGCGGCCCGCCTCGCCGGCCAAGCCGAAGCAGTGTGCCGGCACTATCTGTCCAACGGCACAAGGCAGGGAGGCTACTGGCTGGTCGGCGACGTTCGCAACACGCCTGGCCGCTCAATGTTCGTGCGGCTCAAGGGGCCGCAGACGGGTAAGGGCGCCGCCGGCAAGTGGACCGACGCCGCGACTGGCGAGCATGGCGATCTGCTCGATGTCATTCGCGAAACCTGCGGCCTTCCCGACTTCAAGCAGGTCGCCGAGGAGGCGCGGCGCTTCTTGAGCCTCCCGCATCCAGAGCCCGCACGAGAATCGCGGCGGGCTAGGACGTCCTTGGCGCCCATGGGTTCGCCAGACGCCGCGAAGCGTCTCTTCGCGATGGCACAGCCTATCAGCCGTACACTCGCCGAGACGTATCTGCGCAGACGCGGCATTACGTCTTTGCACGAAACCGGATCGCTGCGCTTCCATCCCCGCTGCTTCTTCCGCCCCGACGAGCATGCGCCGACCGAGATCTGGCCGGCGATCATCGCCGCCGTCACGGATCTCAATGGCGAGCTCACCGGCGCACATCGCACCTGGCTGGACCCCGGCGGCTTCAACGAAGCGACCTTAGGCAAGGCGCCAGTCGAGACACCGAGACGGGCGATGGGTAATCTCCTCGGGTCTGCCGTGCGCTTCGGACTGCCGGGCTCAGTGATGGCGGCCGGCGAAGGCGTCGAGACCATGTTGTCGTTGCGCTGCGTCCTGCCAACCATGCCGATGGCGGCCGCGCTGTCGGCGGCACATCTCGCCGCCGTCCAGTTCCCCGACACCCTGCACCGGCTGTATGTCGCGCGTGATGACGATCCTGCCGGCGATGCAGCGGTGAGGACCTTGATGACCCGCGCGGAGGAAGCGGGCATCGAGGCAGTCCCCCTGTCTCCGACGCTTGGCGACTTCAATGAAGACCTGCGGCTGCTGGGACTCGCAGCGCTCCAGGCGGCCATCCGTGTCCAGATCGCGCCCCAGGACGTCGCACGCTTCATGGAGCATGCAGCCTAACCGGGATGGAGGCAGGCGGTTGTTGGTCGAGCACTTCGATCAACGCCCGCATCTGGGATGAACGTTTCGCCAGAGGACCGCGCCCCGGCCTTCCAGAGGGCGATCGGCCATCAGACGGTCCATCCAGGCAACCTTGTGGCCGACTATTTTCCGGCGGCCCGTTCCACCCCACGCGGTCAAGCCGCGCGGGGACCCCGGCGCGGGCCTTTCCATCGCGAGACAAAATAGCCGGCCCCTGCGGTCCTTCGCTCACGCTGCGGCCCCTCGCTGTCGCTCGGGGTGCCAGTCCAGCCCGTCCGACGGCTTCGTCGCCATGAAGGCCGCGGCGGTCGCGGTCCAGCGAACGGAGCTTCCCATGAGCGAGCATGACGAATTTGAGCCCGACCACATCTCTTCTCCCACCGACCACGTTCTGACCGAGCTTCAGCTCTACGGCTTCCATCCCCGCGACGATGAACCCGATCCTCGACCAATTCCGGAAGATCGCGTGATCGCTGGCGCCGTCGCCGACATCTTCGACGCGCTGATTGCCACCATGGCCGATACCGGCCTCGACGCTGATCTCGACGACCTGCTGTGGTCAACGGTCAACACCTTCCACCGCGCCGTCGAACGGGTCGAACGCACACTCGACGACAACGAGCAGGCGCAGAAGCAGGGGCAGCGCGAACAGGACGGCTCCGAGGTGAAGGCCGTGCAGCTCGAAGCGCTGATCGCCACCGGACAGCGGCTCATCGAACGCCGCGACGCCCTCGAACTCTTTCGTGACACCGGCGCCGACCTTTACCGGAAAACGACCGGCTCGAACTGGTCTCCCCGCCACGGCTCACGCGTCAACCATCGACAGCTCACCTCTGCGATGATCGACAGCCGCGACTTCATCGCCGCCCGCAAACGCGCCGATCGCGAGGTGCTGCTGCCCGCCGGACCGAAGATCGCGCTGACCGGCGGGCTCGACTTCAACGACCATCAACTGATCTGGGCCAAGCTCGACCAGGTCCGCATGAAGCATCCCGATATGGTGCTGATGCACGGCAAATCTCCGAAGGGAGCGGAGAAGATCGCCGCCCGCTGGGCCGACCACCGCGGCGTCGCGCAGATCGGTTTTGCCCCCGACTGGACCAGGCACGGCCGTTCAGCACCGTTTAAGCGCAACGATCAGATGCTGGACGTGCTGCCGATCGGGGTCATCGTCTTCCCCGGCACCGGCATCCAGGACAACCTGGCCGACAAGGCGAAGAAGCTCGGCATCCCTGTCTGGAGATTCGGCGGCGCGTGAGCGCCGCCTATCCCAAATCGACTTTCCAGAACTTCAGAACAAACTCGACCTCAGTCTTCGGATAGTGAAGCAAATTGGCACTGGCGAGAGCGGACCGAATCTTTGACTTTCGCTTTTCGATTTCGCGTTCGATGCGCGGCGTGAACGGCGCGGTCCCCGGAGGCAAGACGCCTCGCCGATCCGCGTTGGGCCAACTCTTCGGGTAGTCGGGAGGTGTCCAGCCAGATCGCACCTGTTCAGCCTGTTCGGCGACCGCCTCGTGCTCGCATGCCCATCCGTACAGATGGAAAGCGCATACGCGCAGCATGGCTTTGATTTCAGGAAGTGTGTCGGTGAAGCCCTTCAGCGAGGTGGGCAGCCACACCATATTCGCAACACAGGAGAAATAGCGCGGATCCTGCACCACGCTGCTGCCCTGCGCGAACGATGGATCGTCGTAACCCCAGATGTGACAGACGGTCCAGTTTTTCGGCCTTGGAGACGCTACGTCGAGCGCGGCGACAAGGGCGTTCAGCGCAGCCACATTTCCTTCGAACTTCTCCGCCGTGACGCCGGTCAGCTTGCGCGTGTTCGTGTATCGCCGCGTCCACCCGGCATCAAAGAGCGGCCGACCGCGCGCAGTGTGCGGTGCCCAGACCGGCAGCGCGCGAAACGTGTCGGGATGTACCCAACGTGCCGTCCGCTCGATGAGTTCGACGATGGCAGGAATATCCGACCTCAAGGCCTCGTTGCCATCCGGCACATGGAAACCGCTTGCCATTTTCCTCCCAGACGAAGTTGTCGCCTCGTATGCGCGAGACGTCCGTTTGAGGTCTTGGCGGCAAGGCTGTTGAGACCATCACAGCTACCATTTCAGACCGGCCGACACACCCCCGCTTATCTGCGCTGATCCTTGGTCAGACTGATCGCCTGACGCCATCAACCCGTAAAGGGTCGGCTATGCGAGCATGCCGCCGCTTCGGCTGCGCCTGCGCGGTGATTGCAGCGTTCAGTCCGACACTTCGGGCGCCTGTCAGCGGGGGATGGTCCTCCGCTCGGAACAGGAGCCGGACCGATGTCCCTCGACGCCGCTTATGCCTTCGCAAACAGCCTCGCTGGCACCCTGATGGTCGCCATCATCATCTTCCGAGCGGGCGACGGCACGCTGTCTGTCACTCCCTGCAACGAGTTCGACGGCGATGCCGAGGTCGTGGCCGAGATCGATCCGTTCGACGTCTGACGTCTGGCGGAACAGCTTCGCGGGCGGAGATCGGTTCGATTTCCGCTCCCGAAGCACGTCGAATTTCGCTATACTCTGCAATGCGCCTTGGTGGTGGTGGTTGGCGCACCCGTCAGACCTATTCTCACGGAGGCCACCGCCATGATCGTCTTCGCCATTCTCGGTTCGCTCGTCGCCATCGGCGCGCTTTGCTGGTTGTTGTTCACGCTCGCCGTCTTTGCGCTTCCAGCTTTCATCGGCGTCAGCGCGGGCATCTGGGCGCATGAGACCGGCGCCGGCCTGCTCGGTGCCATCGTCATCGGCGCCGTTGGTGCCGGTATCGCACTCGGCGTCGGCCAGCTTCTGCTCGCCCTCCTGCGGCCGGCCTGGCTGAAACTCCTCGTCGCCTTGGCATTCGTCGCGCCCGCAGCCATCGCGGGCTTTCACGCGACGCATGGCATCGTGAAGCACACCATGCCGTCGGAAACCTGGCAGCTCGTGTTTTCGGTCATCGGGGCGATTGCCGTTGCGGTCACGACCTTCATCCGCGTGACGTCACTCACCCCGCCAGGATCGACCAGCCGGGGCGTCGCTAATGCCTGAATGTCGAACTGACCGCAGAGCCGGACCAGAAAGCGGACGTGCACCACGCACCAACCATCGACCGACCTGATGTGGGATCGGGCGAAAGGGCGCGCACGTCAGCGCGCAACCTGTCATGGCGCAGGGCTCGCTGATCGTCTGATCCCAGGCTGCTCACTAGCCGACCAACCAAACGCAGGCTGACGGGCGTCACCGGTCAGGCGCCCCTCATCAGCAGGACGAGACGTGCCAGCTCCGCGCTCAGAAACGCCGATCGCGTAAGCCGCGCGTGCCAATTCGGCCGATGCCCTGCGCCGCCACGTCATCCCCTCGGGATTTAGCCAGATCGAGCGCACCCGAGCGGCCTCTTCAATGGCCTGATCTGGCCGAAGACCGGCTCGCGCCTCGCTCGCCTATGGCGCAACAGCGCCGTCACAACTTTCTTCCCCTGCCGGCTGCGCCGCCATTCCTCGCGGGACAAGAAAGTTCCTCCTTTGCTGTCAGGCCCCAAGCCTACCCCAGCGAGCTGGGGCCCCGAGGCTGGGGTGCGCCGCCGAGCGTCTCCGGCCCGCCGATCGCCATCGAGGCCGCAATGGTGCGGGCTCGAGACTTCAGATCGAGGAGAAATGACATGGCCACCATCGGCACCTTCAAGAAGATCGGCACGAACGAGTTCACCGGCGAGATCGTCACCCTGAGCGTTCAGGCCAAGAACGTCCGCATCGTCCCCGAGACCCGGGCCACCGGCGAGAACGCCCCCAGCCACCGCGTCCTGGTCGGTCGCGCCGAGATCGGCGCCGCCTGGTCCAAGCGCTCCAACGAGGGCCGCGACTATCTTGGTCTCAAGCTGGACGACCCGAGCTTCAACGCCCCGATCTACGCCAACCTGTTCGACGACGAGGATGGCGAAGCTTTCAGCCTCATCTGGTCTCGCCCCAGCCGCCGCAACGGTGACTGAGACTCCGGCGACGCCCCGTCCGGTCGATCCGGACGGGGCCTTCGTCGGCCAAAGCATCCGAATCAGGTTGCGGCCTGAACTACTCGAACGACCGCAATAGACGCTCTGCAGTCTGGCCCGAGAAGCCAAGAGCGACTATTCTAGTCGTAGTTCTGGCGTGCGCTGAGGTCCGAGTGGAGGTGATCATGCATGATCACCGCCCGACTGTCGCGGGCCGCACGCGCGCTGCTGGGTTGGACACAGGAGACGCTCGCTGACGAAGCCCGTGTATCACTGACCGCGCTCAAGCGCCTCGAGTCGGAGAGCGACTTGAAGGTCTACGAGAGCACGCGCGATCAGGTGCGCCGGGCATTTGAAGCGCATGGCATCGTCCTCTTGCAGTCCGACCAAGGTGAAGGGGTGATGCTCGTCCATGGCCGAAAAGCCGCCAGTGACATGCGGAAGAAAAACTAGCGCCGTTCCACGACGGCCAACTCGCGTTGCGAGCAGACAGCCATACCAGTTGCCGTCGAAGTCGGGCTTGGTTAACGCCATGCCGACACGCAGGGGCTCTGTGATTCCAGGTGGGGCGTCGTGACCAAGGCAGACTTCCTCGAACGACCGCCGGAGAGCGCGTCGATCACCGACTATGATCGGGCGCACATGACGCTTTACCTCCGTCTCCTTGATGCCGCGTCGGACGGCGCTGCTTGGGAAGAGGCCGTGTCGATCCTGTTCGGAATAGACCCGGCCGCCGAACCGGAGCGGGCCCGCCGCATCCATGACAGCCATCTCGATCGTGCGAAATGGATGACCCAGCACGGCTACCGCGAGCTCGCACACGGGCACCCGCGTCGTTGATGCGGGGGTGATGCCGCAGCGGCATCACCCGTTTCCTATTCTCCGGCTTCCGCTGGCGCTCGGGTGGCGGAATCCTGCGCAGCGAAGCTGCTGCAGGTTTGCTGGCGGAGGATACATGACCCCCGACATCTCGCACTGGCGATCACCCGAGCGCTACGAATACGTCGAAGGCCTCGTCTCGCCCGAACTCGCTTGGGAATGGCTGCGCCGGAACGAGGACTATCAGCGCGACTTCGAGGCCGCTCAGTTGGAACCGAACGCCGACACCGCAGCAACCGAGGCGACGAAGTCTCGATGGGGGCTGCGATTTCCTGTTGTCGCCGGCCCTCGACGCCAAAGAGGCCGCGCCCATCTGGGCGCCCACCGTGAACACTGGCGTCGTACTACTGACCGCACCGCCCGCCATCCTGCCGAAGGACGACACGTCACAATACATTGACGCGCAGGCGCCCGGCCAATCAGACGCGCTAGGCTCCCATTTCGTCCACACCCTCACGAATGGCGACCGGCTCCAGATCCTGCGCCTCAGCGGATTCGGCGCGGACGAAGGCGCGGCGGCCGTCATCCCGCTCGGCCCCGAAGGCTTCGATCGGCTCGAGGCCGTCGCCCGTCTCCTGAGTTCGCTTCATGGTCGCGCGATCCCTGCCGACACGCGGCTCACGCGGCAGCAACGTCAACGTGCGCGACGGATGTTGCAGGCCGTGGACGGTCGTCTCAGCGGCGCCAGCTACCGCGAAATCGCCGTGACACTGTTCGGCACGCGCGACCTTGCTGATGAACCGTGGAAAACATCCTCGCGCAGGTTTGCGACGATGGACCTCGTGCGCGGCGGCCTCGCCATGATCGCCGGCGGCTATCGACGCCTGCTGAGCCATCGCCGTCGACGTTAGCACGCCTGGTGTGGGGATTTGCTCCCGCCAGCTTCCCACTCCCTCCGCAACTTCGCGGTCCGCCAGGGTAGCCGCCAACCGCCGCTGTCCCCCTGCGGCTCTCGCGCAAACTCGGAGGCCCGATCATGTCACCCAATGGCGCCGGCGTGCCGCAACGCTTTCTCCGCACGCCTGAAGCGGCCCGCTTCCTCGGTCTCTCGGATCGCACGCTCGAGAAGCACCGGACCTACGGCACCGGTCCCGCCTATCGCAAGCTTGGCGGGCGCGTGGTCTACGCGCTCGAGGACCTGAAAGCGTGGGCCGATCGCGGCTTCGTCACTTCGACGTCCGATCCGCGCGGGAGTGTCCTTCCCGCCAAGCGCCACGCCGCCGTCACGCCTGCCTTCGGCGGCGGCCAAGCCCGCTGAGCCGTCCGACATGTCCCCGCGGCAGCGCCCCCTCTCCTTGAGCGAACGATCGCGGCTCGACCCGTTTGTCGTCGCCACCGGCGACGCCAGTCCGCGCGACCAGCGCGATCTGATGGAGCGGCCCTTCTTCTCGCTCGCCAAGACCAAGCGTACCTCACCGATCCACTACGAAGCCGGCGACGTCCGCGTCGAAGTCTTCGCGGTCCCGGAGCATGGCATGGCGACCATCTGGGACGCAGACATCTTGATCTGGGCCGCGAGCCAGATCGTCGAGGCCGCAAACCTCGGCTTTCAAACGTCACGCTTCCTGCGCTTCACGCCATATCAACTCCTGACCGCCATCGGGCGCCAGACCGGATCGCGCGACTATCGGCTCCTCAAGGGCGCTCTGGCACGCCTTCAGTCGACGGTCATCCGCACCACGATCCGCAACGGCGAGCATTGGCGGCGTCAGCAATTCTCCTGGATCAACGAGTGGGGGGAATGCACGACGCGCGACGGCCGCGTAGAGGGCATGGAGTTCGTCCTGCCCGACTGGCTCTATCGCGGTGTCATTGACCGCTCGCTCGTCCTCGCCATCGATCCCGCCTATTTCCGACTGACCGGCGGCATCGAGCGCTGGCTCTACCGGGTCGCCCGGAAGCATGCCGGCCGTCAGCCAGCGGGCTGGACCTTCGAAATCGCGCACCTGCACGCCAAATCGGGCAGCCAGGCGCGTGTTTCCGACTTCGCCATCGACATCCGCCGCATCGTCGCCCGCCAGCCGCTGCCCGGCTATCGCTTGGCTCTGGAGCGCACCGGTCGTCAAGAACGCCTGCACATCCGCCCCATCAACTTGTCCACAGGCCCTGTGGATGGTGTTGTGGATGCGATCGGGACTTCGGGCGCAAATGGTATCGGGATTTCGGGCGTTGCCGGCTCGGGACTTCGGGCGCGGAAATCGCAACTAACCCTCTGGCCTGAAACGGCGATTCCGAGCCTTAACTTGGAATCTAACAACGAATCTAACTTCTTGTTGGAGCGGGGCGACGGTGGAAAACCACCCCGCGGCCGACGGAGCGCGCGGTCATGATCGTCGCGTTGCTCAACCAGAAAGGCGGCGTTGGCAAAACGACGCTCGCCCTTCATCTCGCCGGCGAATGGGCCAGCCGCGATCAACGCGTCATGCTCATCGACGCCGATCCGCAGGGTTCTTCACTCGACTGGTCCGAAGCCCGCGCCCGTGAAGGCCTGCCTCGCCGGTTCGCCGTCATCGGACTGGCGCGCGACACCTTGCACCGCGAAGCGCCCGAACTGGCGCGCGGCGCCGATCATGTGGTGATCGATGGTCCCCCGCGGGTCGCCGGCCTCATGCGCTCAGCCCTGCTCGCCGCCGATCTCGTCCTCATCCCGGTTCAGCCGTCGCCCTTCGACGGATGGGCGTCGGCCGAGATGCTGGCGCTGCTCCGCGAAGCACGCCTGTTCCGCCCGTCGCTTGTCGCGCGTTTCGTGCTCAACCGCTGCGGCGCGCGCACCGTCATCGCACGCGAAACCGCAAAGGCGCTCGCTGAACACGATCCGCCGGTGCTGGCGAGCGCCATCGGCCAACGCGTCGGCTTCGCGGATGCAGCGCAATCCGGCCGCCTGATCTCCGAACTCGATGGCCAGCGCGCCGGTGCGCGCGAGATCGCAGCGCTCTGCGCCGAAGTTGGAAGGCTCGCACCATGACCAGGCGCAGCTTCGCCGCGCGGCCCGGCGACCCGGACACCTGGATCAAGGCCGCCGACGATCCGCACGGCCGCAGGGCTGACGCCATCGCCTACACCGCGCGCCTCACGATCGACGTCACGCCGGACCTGCGCGGCCGGATCAAGGTCACCGCGTTCCAGCGCGGCCAAACCGTCGCGGACATGCTGCGCGAGCTCCTCGCAGGCGCGTTTCCTGCCGAGGGGGACGCGCCATGAGCGCACCGGCAATTCATGGCGCAGCGGGCGTTCGGCCGTCATCACCTCCCGGTCGGCTCACCGAGGTCGAACTGGTTTGGCGCGAGAAGCAGATCGAGCACTGGATCCGCTTCGGCGACGCGGTCCACGAGCAGATCCTCGACCGACGGCGCCGCGTCCTCAGCTTCCCCGCCGGGGCTGTCTTCGCCTTCGTCCGCTGGGCATCGAATGGCTTTGGCACCGTCGTCTCGCGCATCGACATCCTGCGCGCCGTCAGCGCGGGCGAAGGCTATCAGACGCTACCCTCGGTGCGGCCCGGTGGTGAAATCCTGCTGCAAACGAGCGGCTGGCCGAGCGTCGAGCAGGTGCTGCTTCTGATCGACGCGATCGAAGCGCTGGACATCGATCCCGCCGAAGCTGCGCCTGACTATTGGCGCCATGTCCATAACCGGCTTGCCGCCGGGGACGCCCCGCGATCCTACTCCCGACAGCAGCACCGCGCCTGGCGCTTGCGACAGAGGGCCGAGCCATGACGCGCGCCGGCTACCTGCTGACGGCCACGGGCGCCGCGCTCCTCCTGATCACGCTGGCGATGGTGCACGTTGCACCGCGGCTCGTCTGGAACGCATCGGCCAGCGTCCCGGTCGGCCTCTATGAGATCGGTTCGGCTACGCCGCTCGAGGTCACCAACCTTGTCGCGGTCAATGCGCCGGAGCCGCTTGCCGCATTCCTCGCGGACCGGGGTTATCTGCCGCGCGGCGTACCGCTCTTGAAGCGCGTTGCCGCACTTCCCGGGCAGACAGTCTGCCGTTCGGGAGGGGACATTACCGTCGACGGGATCACCGTCGGCAATGCGCTCGACCGCGACCGTCTGGGACGCACGCTGCCTATCTGGAGAGGCTGCCACCGGATCGGCGCGAGCGAACTCTTCCTCATGAACATCGGCGTCCGGGACAGCCTGGACGGCCGCTACTTCGGGCCTCTCGCCGTCACCACCGTGATCGGCCGGGCCACGCCTCTCTACACCGACGAAGACGGCGACGGTCGCTTCGTCTGGCGCGCGCCGACGCGGTGACGGCGCAGCCATGACCCGTTCCACCGCATCGCCAAGGAGGTTGCCATGAGCCTGATCGGAGAATTCACCCGCACCAAGAGCGGCTATGGCGGCCGCATCCGCACGCTCGCTCTCGACGCCGCTCTGGTGCTGGTGCCGGCGGAGCACTCCGACGCCGAGAACGCGCCCGACTATCGCGTTCACCTCGGCGATGATGCCGATGGGCCGGAAGTGGGGGCGGGATGGAAGCGCACCGGCGAGAAGGCCGGCGAATATGTGTCGTTGCAGCTCGACGATCCGACCTTCGCGCAGCCGATCCGAGCCAACCTGTTCCAGTCGGCCGACAACAAATCAGCATGGGGTCTCTACTGGAACCGGCCGACCAAGCGCAGCGAGCGGGACTGATCGATGCACGTCTCCCGTCGTCAGCCCGCTGCCGGAGCGAAAGGGGCCGCCCGCCGATTCCCCTTCCTTCTCCTTTCCGGCCTGGCCTTTGCCGGCGCGATGCCCGCGCCGTCTCTGGCGCAGACCTCGGTCATCGAGCGACCCGCGGCAGGCTCGGCTTACACACGAGCGGTCGCCGAGGCAGCGCAGCGGTTCGGCATTCCCGAACGCTGGATCTGGGCAGTCATGCGCGTCGAGAGCGGCGGTCGTGTCCGCGCGGTCTCACCCAAAGGCGCGATGGGACTCATGCAGGTCATGCCCGCGACCTGGGCGGATCTGCGGGCGCGCCACGGTCTGGGGGCCGATCCCTTTGACCCGCGCGACAACATCCTCGCTGGTGCAGCCTATCTGCGCGAAATGCACGATCGCTACGGCGCGCCGGGCTTCCTCGCGGCCTACAATGCCGGCCCCGGGCGCTACGATGACTATCTCTCGGCTGGCCGCGCGCTGCCCGCCGAGACCATCGCCTACGTGGCCGCGATCGCGCCGTTGATCGGCAGTGAGCCGCTCGCTGCCGGCGTAGCTGTCGCGACCATCGACCCGCTTGCGTGGACTCGGTCTCCATTGTTTGTCGCGCGCTCCGACGGCAGCGTTGCAGCAGAACGATCGCAGCCCGATCGTCAAAGGAACGGCAGCCGAACGGCAGATCCGCAGCAGCCCCCGATCGCCGGTTCGACGCAAACGGCAGGCATCTTCGTGACCCGCGCAGATGATGGGGGGCGCCCATGACCAGAATCGCACTCCGGCGCGGTGTAGCGATCTCCCGGAAAGAGGCGGCATCGGGCGGTTGGGGCGAGGCAGACACGAGCAACAGACGGCGAGATAAAAGCGGCTCGCCACTCGCGTGCAAGCCATTGCTTTCGCATGGCTTTTCACGTGCCGGTCGGTCGGGGGCAGTGCCGGTTCCGGCTATTTTCCACTCTATTTCAAGGACATTGCCGGCACTGTCCTGCGTTTGGCCCGCCGGAGGCCGGCGATGAGCGACGGCGACAGCGACTTCCGAGTCCGGCCAGGCCGCATCGGTTCGACGCGGGCGCCGAAGCCCAAGAGCTTCATCAGCCAAGTCCTGCGCGCCGCCAAGCGCTCGGGGCATGTCGGCACCGGCGGCGGTCCGGGCCGCAAGGCGTCCGGCTATGGCCGTTCGAGCTTCGGGCGCGGACGGATTGCCTTCAGCCGCGCGCGGCTTTTCAGCTCGTCGCGCCGCGTCGTCGTCAAGGCGCGGATCGCCCGCCACCAGGGCCGGGCCTTTCGGTCTGCGCCGCTCAATGCCCACCTCTCTTATCTCAAGCGCGACGGCGTCACGCGCGACGGTGAAAAGGCCGTGATGTTCGATGCCGACAGCGACCGCACCGATGACGCTGGTTTCGCCGCGCGCTCGAAGGACGACCGGCACCATTTCCGCTTCATCATCTCGCCCGAGGACGCCGGCGAGATGACAGACCTGCGCGCCTTCACGCGCGACCTCGCGCGCCAAATGGAAGCCGACCTCGGGACCCGGCTCGATTGGGTTGCGGTCGATCACTGGAACACCGACAATCCCCACGTCCACCTGCTGGTGCGAGGCGTTGACGCCCAGGGCGCCGACCTCGTCATCTCACGCGACTACATCAGCCGCGGCTTGCGATCCCGGGCCGAGGATCTCGTGTCGATCGAACTCGGCCCGAAGCCGGAGCACGAGATCAAGACGGCGCTCGAGCGCGAAATCACGGCCGAGCGCTGGACGCGCCTCGATGTCGAGATTCGCATCGCCGCCGACGAAACCGGCTTCATCGATCTTCGTCCCGAGCAATCCAGCGCCGCTGATCCCCAGACCCGCCGGCTCATGATCGGGCGGCTCCAGCACCTGGAGAAGATGGGTCTCGCGTCGTCCGCCAGCCCCGGCGAGTGGATGGTCGGGCTCGACGCCGAACGCCATTTGCGCGACCTCGGGCTTCGCGGGGACATCATCAAGACCATGCACCGCGCCTTCGCCGAGCGCGGTGAAGATCGCGCTGTCGCCGACTATGTCATCGAAGGCGGCAGCGGACAGGCGCCGATCACCGGGCGGCTGGTCGATCGCGGCCTGCACGACGAGTTGACGGGCGAAGCCTATGCGGTGATCGACGGCACCGACGGCCGCGCCCACCATGTCCGGTTCCGCGGTGTCGAAGCCTTCGAGCATGCGCCTGCCATCGGCGGCATCGTGGAAGTTCGGCGCTTTGGCCGAGCCGATGAGCCGCGCCCGACGCTTGTTCTCGCCCCCCGGTCAGACCTCGAACTCGGCCAGCAAATCAAGGCGCCGGGGGCCACCTGGCTGGACCATCGACTCGTGGAAGCGGATCCCATGCCGCTGTCGATGGGAGGCTTTGGGCGGGAAGTGCGCGACGCCCTGCAAGCACGGGCCGAGCATCTCGCCGACCAAGGCCTCGGTCGCCGCCAAGGCCAGAGGGTCATCCTGCAACGCGACCTCCTCGCCACGCTGCGGCGGCGCGAACTGGATGCGGTCGGGGCGCGCCTCTCCGCCGAGACCGGTCTCGCGCACATGAAGCCGACCGCCGGTGATCAGGTCGCGGGCACCTATCGCCAGCGTCTCGACCTCTCCTCCGGCCGCTTCGCGATGATCGACAACGGCCTCGGCTTCCAGCTCGTGCCCTGGTCCCGCGAGATCGAACGCAAGCTCGGCCAGCATATCGCTGGCGCCGTGAAGGACGGCGGCGGCATCGAATGGGGCTTCGGCCGCAAGCGCGGGCTCGCCCTCTAGCCAACAAGGAAGAAAGGACCGCCGCCGATGTCTGCGACGAAAATCCTCTGGGGCCAGATCACCACCGTGTTCCTCATCGTGCTGCTCACGACCTGGGGCGCGACCCAATGGACCGCCTGGCGGCTCGGGTTTCAGGCGCAGCTCGGCACGCCGTGGTTCGAGCTGGCGGGTTGGCCGGTCTACTACCCTCCCGCCTTCTTCTGGTGGTGGTATTTCTACGACGCCTATGCCCCGCCGATCTTTGTTGAAGGCGCAATGATCGCCGCCTCAGGCGGCTTCATCTCCATCGCCGTCGCCATCGCGATGTCGGTATGGCGCGCCCGTGAGGCGAAGAATGTCGAGACCTATGGCTCGGCCCGCTGGGCTGAACTCCGGGAGGTGAAGGCAGCGGGCCTGCTCGGACCCGATGGCGTCGTCCTCGGCAAGCTCGGCGACACCTATCTCCGACACGATGGACCGGAGCATGTCCTGTGCTTCGCACCAACCCGATCGGGCAAGGGTGTCGGCCTCGTCGTTCCCACGCTTCTCACTTGGCCGGGCTCCGCCATCGTCCACGACATCAAGGGCGAGAACTGGCAGCTGACCGCCGGCTTCCGCGGGAGGCACGGCCGCGTCCTGCTGTTCGATCCCACCAACGCCAAGTCGGCCGCCTACAATCCGCTCCTGGAAGTGCGACGCGGCGAGTGGGAAGTCCGCGACGTGCAGAACGTCGCCGACGTTCTCGTCGACCCCGAGGGCTCGCTCGACAAGCGCAATCACTGGGAGAAGACGAGCCATTCTTTGCTTGTCGGCGCCATCCTGCATGTGCTGTACGCCGAGGAGGAGAAGACACTCGCCGGTGTCGCCGCCTTCTTGTCTGACCCGCGCCGTCCGATCGAAGCCACCCTGAAGGCGATGATGACGACGCCGCATCTCGGACCCGGCGGCCCCCATCCGGTCGTGGCGTCAACAGCGCGCGAACTCCTCAACAAAAGCGAGAACGAGCGCTCGGGCGTCCTGTCCACCGCCATGTCCTTCTTGGGCCTCTATCGCGACCCGGTGGTGGCGGAGGTGACGCGCCGCTGCGACTGGCGGATCGCCGACCTCATCGCCGATGAGAAGCCAGCAACGCTCTACCTCGTGGTTCCGCCATCCGACATCTCCCGGACGAAGCCGTTGATCCGGCTCGTGCTCAACCAGATCGGCCGACGCCTGACCGAGGATCTGCATGCGCGAAACCGGCGGCATCGTGTGCTGATGATGCTCGACGAGTTTCCAGCTCTCGGCCGCCTCGACTTCTTTGAGAGCGCGCTCGCCTTCATGGCGGGTTACGGCCTGAAGTCGTTCCTCATCGCCCAGTCATTGAACCAGATCGAAAAGGCCTATGGCCCGAACAACGCGATCCTCGACAACTGCCACGTGCGCGTGAGCTTCGCCACCAATGACGAACGCACCGCCAAGCGCGTGAGCGACGCCCTCGGTACGGCGACCGAGATGAAGGCGATGCGGAACTATGCCGGGCATCGGCTCAGCCCCTGGCTCGGTCATCTGATGGTCTCGCGCTCGGAGACAGCGCGGCCGCTCCTCACCCCTGGCGAGGTGATGCAGCTACCGGCGACGGATGAAATCGTGATGGCCGCCGGTGTCCATCCCATCCGAGCCAAGAAGGCCCGTTACTTCGAGGATCGCCGCTTCAAGGAGCGCATCCTGCCATCGCCCGACCCGGCGAAATGCGGGCGTTCGACCCGAAAGGACTCCTGGTCCGAGTTGAAACCGCAGCGGCCCGACGCAGTGCTCGCGGCTGAGCTCGACAAGGCGGAAGACGCCGCCAATAGCGGTCTGCGGCGCGAGCCCGAACTGCCCGACCATGTCGCGATCGCCAAGGAGACGACCGGACCTGCCGCGGCCGACGAGTTTGCCATCATGCTGGACGATGAGCCGGAAGACGCGGCGCGGCAGCGTCAGGCGCTGCGCCAGCAGATGCGCGGCGTGGCGAGACAGGTCGCGCTCGATCCCAATGACGGCATCGATCTGTGAGGTAACCATGCGCGACCGGATGAACGTTTATTTCCCGCCCGAGATGCTCCGCCAGATCGCCGATCTCGCCGACCGCAAGAAGCTCTCCCGCTCCGCGATCGTCGAGGCAGCGGTTGCGTCGTTCCTGTCACCCGATGGCGCCGACAAGCGCGAGGCCGCGTTCGCCCGCCGCCTCGACCGCCTGTCACGCCAGGTCCAGCGCCTTGAGCGCGATCTCGGCGTCACTGCAGAGACACTCGCCCTGTTCGTCCGCTTCTGGCTGACCATCACGCCGCCTTTGCCACACGATGCGCAGGCGTCGGCACAGGCCAAAGGGCGGGAGCGCTACGAGGGCTTCATCGAAACTCTGGGTAGGCGTCTGCAAAAGGGGCAAAGCTTCTTGAAGGAGATTCCACAGGACATCTCAGGTGAGGACACACTCGATGGCTAGGAACCCCTTTCACGACAACTTCTATTGTTGCGCTCTTGCACCCGGGTCTCGATCGTTCAAACCGCAGCGGTGATGTCGTGACCGATGCCGCCCGGCTCAAGTGGTGGATTCACGCCTGCTGTTTATCCGGAAGTTGGCCGCTTCCTACCTGTGATTTTAATTGTTCCAACTCCAATCGCTGGCCAATGAGCCAGCGTCTCGACCGAGCGGCACTTTCGAAATTGAGATTCGTTACGTCATGGTCAGCTGCCGGGACCAACGAAATTTCCATTCTAGGGTTGTCAGATGGCGTGAGGAACAAGGCGGCGCCTCGGGACAGAGGAGCCGATAGCCTTTGCAAAGCGCCCTTGTCGTAAAGCACGCCAGTGTCACCAAGAACGAACCGATCGGCAGCATCTGTTTTCAGGGTCCAATCAAAGCCAAGAAGATGGTCGCGAATAATGCTTCGACTATCTGGGCTGCGCACAGCGTCGGTGAATGGAAGTTCTGGCAAGCCCTCGCTGTCATCGAGTGCCGTGATGATGAGTTCGAGCGCATTTTCAGCAGCCCGTAGGCCTAATGAGTGAATGTGCTGAAATTCTGCTTCAGAGATGGAGGTGCCGGGGAATCGGGCCTCCCACCGGTGACGAAATATATCAAACTCCGGCGCATCGAACGCGTCCAGAAGGCTCAAAGTCAGCTCTTGGGCACGCGGATTGTAGGAGGTCACAACGTCCGGGTCCCGCAGAACCTGGGCAGCAAGAAACGAGGCGAACTCTCCCTTCGCAGATTGCGTGAGATCTCCCTTCAGGATGCGATCGAAAACGGCACTGCCCTCAGAGTCGATCTTGTTGAGATCGACGGTCTCCAGCGTTGCATCGTCGGCGCTTGACGGCTGAACGGTGTACAAATTGAAGATCTGCATCAACTGCCTTGAGGAACGCTCGCTGATCCGGCCTGTTTCGCGATCATATGACCAGAGCTTTCCGTCAGCGCCTGCGAAGCGTCGTATCCAGAATTGCGGCACGAAATGATGCTTGCGCGGCTTGTCAGTCACAGGCTTTTCCTCAATGAAGCAAATAGCAGAGCTGGACTTCAGGCGGCATAAACCTCGATCCGTGCGCGGGTAGCGGCGATATGGAGGTTGAAGCGCTTTGAGCGCTGGGGCCTGAGGTCACCGATTTCTGGAAGACCCCTGTGATCGGAAGAGATCATGCGCAACCCCGGTTGGCGGCTCCGGATCGACCGGCTCACCGAGCTGCTCCGGCGATCGTCAAAGCGCAGCGCTCGGCGCGGGTGCGGATCATATTGGCAAACTCCTCGATAGCCGGTCCGTCCAACTGGGAACGCGAAAGCTCCTCTGCGACGGCCGCTGCTTTCTCCAGGACGCCATTGCTGATCTCCGCGACCCGCCTGCGTATCAGCGGCAGACCGAGACCTGTGTCCGCCGCGAACGCTGCCCACCCCTTCGCGTCCAGTTCGGCAAGCGTCGCCCGTTTCCCGATCTTCATGGCGAATTTCGACGAGAGATCGGGATAGGCAACGGTCCCAAGCAAATCATACAGCGGGGCGAGGCGCGGGCCTTCGGCGTCGTAGAGGATCGAAAAATTCTTGCCGTGGGCATCGGCGTTCCCGGCGATCACATTGAAAATCACCGCATCGAGCAGCTTCAGTACATCGACCGCGGGCCTTACGACGACGCGGCGGAGCAGCGCGAAGCAATCCTTGAAGGTCGGGCCGCCTTCGCTCGCATATTTGGTCTCAGGTGGAACGCCGAGCGCCTGGCAGAAATCCTCCTGATGGATCCGGCGCACAAAGCCATCGTCGCCAATGGCGCGATCATAGCGCTGGACCAGCAGAAATGTTCGATCCTGAACGATGCGGGCTTCTACCGGCGCGACATCGAGGCCGATGGCGGCAGCAAGGCGCATCACGAAGGCCTCGTTCTCGGTCGTGGCCGCGAAGCGGGATATCGGGGGCTTGAGAATATGCGTCGTGGGCTGGCCCGGAGCAGGCAACGCCACTGCGCCTTCCACCAGAACCACCGGCACCTTGGATTGGGCGCCAGCGAGAGAGAGCCGCAAGCCTTCCTCGCCCGCGAGCAATGGGCGGACGGGCAGCGCGTCCAGCACCCGGATCAGGCCCTCATCGTCAAGCGGGATTGGCCGTTGATCGGGGGCAGGAGCGGTCGGACCTTCGCCGGGCGGCAGAAGCTGGAGCGCGCCCGCCACATCGCCGCCGAGGCGATCAAGAAGGGCGAAATCATTGGCGCGCGACACGCCGAGTGCCTGAGCCGCGGCGTCGCGCTGGCTTTCCTCCGGCAAGAGACCGCCGAAAAATGGGCGGCACTCGCGACGACTGAACGGCTCCGTCCGCTTTGGCAGTGAGGCTGACAAGGGCTGCGCCGCCTCGTCGTCGAGCCAAGCCCGCGCATAGGCGAAGCCGAGTTCACCATGCTTGTCCTGCGTCAGCTGACCCACCAGGCGCCCGTCCCACCAGATATCGAGGGTGCGCGTCATCCCTTCCGCGCTCCTTTGGGATCGGGCGGCGGTGTGATATCGAGCGAGCAGCCCAACGCGGCTAGGACCTGAAGTGTCTTGCCGATCTGCGCGGTCGGCTTGCCCGCTTCGAGATCGACGATGAAGCGCAGGCCGACGCCAGCTGCGCCGGCAAGCTCGTCCTGCCGCAGGCCAGCGGCCTTGCGGGTTGTCCGGACAATGTCGCCGATCTCGGCGGTGGTGAGGTTGCGTCTGGCCATGATATTTACCGAACGGGAAAGTATCATGGATTTCTGAAGAATGTCTATAAGAATTTCCCGCTCGGGAAAGCTTGCGCCTCGGGGTAGCTCCTGGGTCTGAATTATTCCCGCTCGGGAAAACGCGCCGGTCGGGAGCCTCAGATGCTGCCGCGGCTCGACGCCAGTTCGCCGATCACCTGTCTTTCTTCGCCACAGTACGATGACCCCCTGAGCGTTGTTGCAACGCCCCAATTCCTGCCTTTCTTACTCATCCCCGATCCAGGGCCGCGCATCGCGCGGGCCCGCAAGCGAACGGGGACGACGTGGCGGTCAACCATCAGCAATCGGAAGCAGCCTCACGCGGTGCACGCATGCTGCGCACCGCGCTGGGGCCTGCGGTCGCCCGATTCCTGGAAGACCCCGCGATCGTCGAGGTCATGCTCAACCCCGATGGGCGGCTCTGGGTCGACCGGCTCTCTGACGGCCTGTCCGATACGGGGGAACGACTTTCGGCCGCCGATGGCGAACGCATCATCCGCCTCGTCGCCCATCATGTCGGTGCCGAGGTGCATGACCGACGGCCGCGTGTCTCGGCTGAACTGCCCGAAACCGGCGAGCGCTTCGAAGGCCTGCTGCCGCCGGTCGTGACGGCTCCGGTCTTTGCGATTCGCAAGCCTGCCGTCGCCGTCTTCACGCTCGACGACTATGTCGCCGCGGGCATCATGACGGCCGACCAGGCCGCCATCCTCCGGCAGGCGGTCGCAGCGCGCGCCAACGTCCTCGTTGCCGGCGGAACCAGCACCGGCAAGACCACGCTGACCAATGCCCTGCTGGCCGAGGTCGCGAAGACAACCGACCGCGTCATCGTCATCGAAGACACCCGCGAGCTGCAATGCCGGGCGCAGAACATCATCGCCATGCGCACCAAGGACGGCGTCGCGACCCTGTCCGACCTTGTGCGCTCCTCGCTGCGGCTGCGGCCGGATCGGATCCCGATCGGCGAGGTGCGTGGGGCTGAGGCGCTCGATCTCCTGAAGGCCTGGGGCACCGGCCATCCCGGCGGGATCGGCACGATCCACGCGGGCACCGCGCTCGGCGCGCTGCGCCGCCTCGAGCAGCTCATCCAGGAAGCTGTCGTCACCGTCCCCCGGGCGCTGATCGCCGAGACCATCGATCTGGTGGCCGTGCTCTCCGGCCGCGGCGCAGCGCGGCGTCTCGCCGAACTCGCGCGCGTCGAAGGGCTCGGGACGGACACCGACTACCGCCTTTCCCCCGCAACCCAGCCTCCCGACCCACAAGGAGAACCCGCATGATCCAACCTATCGCGCGCGGCCATCAGCGCCTCGCAACCGCCGCCACGGCGCTGACCCTGAGCTTTCTTCTGGCGCCCGCCGCCCATGCATCCGGCTCCTCGATGCCCTGGGAAGCGCCGCTGCAGTCCATCCTGCAGTCGATCGAGGGGCCGGTCGCCAAGATCATCGCGGTGATCATCATCATCGTCACCGGCCTGACGCTGGCGTTCGGCGACACGAGCGGAGGATTTCGGCGCCTCATCCAGATCGTCTTCGGCCTGTCGATCGCCTTCGCGGCGTCCAGCTTCTTCCTGTCGTTCTTCTCGTTCGGCGGCGGGGCGCTCGTCTGATGGCGGGCCTCCTGCATCATCCCGATGAAGTCGCGGGCTTCTCGGTTCCGGTCCACCGCGCGCTGACCGAGCATATCCTGCTGGGCGGCGCACCGCGCAGCATCGCCATCATGAACGGCACACTCGCCGGCGCTGTCGGTCTCGGATTGCGGCTATGGCTGGTTGGTCTCCTCATCTGGGCGATCGGCCATTTCGCCGCCGTTTGGGCAGCAAAGCGCGATCCGCTCTTTGTCGAAGTGGGCCGCCGGCATCTGCGCATTCCGGGCCATCTCTCGGTCTAAGGCGTGGCCATGATGAACCTCGCCGAATATCGCCGAACCGCGACCCGCCTTGCAGATTTCCTGCCCTGGGCGGCGCTGGTCGGCGAAGGGGTCGTGCTGAACAAGGACGGCAGCTTCCAGCGCACCGCGCGCTTTCGTGGTCCCGATCTCGACTCTGCTGTGGCCGCCGAACTGGTGGCCGTCGCCAGTCGCCTCAACAACGCCTTCCGGCGTCTGGGCTCGGGCTGGGCGATCTTCGTCGAAGCGCAGCGCCACGAAGCCGCCTCCTATCCGGCAAGCCGCTTCGCGGACGCCGCCTCCGCCCTCGTTGATGCGGAGCGCAAGGCCGACTTCGAGGAAGCGGACGCGCATTACGAGTCGAGCTACTTCTTGACCTTTCTCTATCTCCCGCCTGCCGAGGACGCCGCGCGGGCGGAAACCTGGCTCTACGAGGGTCGCCAACAGTCCGGCGTCGATCCCCATGAAGCCCTCGCGGCCTTCATTGACCGCACAAACCGCGTCCTCCAGCTCGTCGATGGCTTCATGCCGGAATGCCGGTGGCTCGATGACGCCGAGACCCTGACTTACCTGCACTCGACCGTCTCGACGAAGCGCCACCGCGTCCGCGTGCCCGAAACGCCGATCTACCTCGATGCGCTTCTCGCCGATGAGCCGTTGACCGGCGGCCTCGAGCCACGGCTCGGCGCCGCTCATCTGCGCGTGCTGACGATCAACGGCTTTCCGACGGCGACGACGCCAGGGATTCTCGACGATCTCAACCGGCTCGCCTTTCCCTACCGCTGGTCCACGCGGGCGATCCTCCTCGACAAGACGGACGCCACGAAGTTGCTGACGCGCATCCGGCGGCAGTGGTTCGCCAAGCGCAAGTCGATCGCCGCGATCCTGAAGGAGGTGATGACCAACGAGGCATCCGCGCTCGTCGATACGGACGCTGCGAACAAGGCCGCCGATGCCGACATGGCCTTGCAGGAGCTTGGGGCCGACTATGCCGGTCAGGCCTATGTGACCGCCACGGTCACCGTCTGGGACGCCGATCCGCGCACCGCCGACGAGAAGTTGCGCCTCGTGGAAAAGGTGATCCAGGGCCGCGACTTCACCGCGATGTCCGAGACCATGAATGCCGTCGATGCGTGGCTCGGGTCGCTGCCCGGCCATGTCTACGCCAACGTCCGCCAGCCACCGATCTCCACTCTAAACCTCGCCCACATGATTCCGCTCTCGGCGGTCTGGGCAGGGCCGGAACGGGACGAGCATTTTGGTGCGCCGCCGCTGCTTTACGGCAAGACCGAAGGCAGCACGCCGTTTCGCTTTTCGTTGCATGTCGGCGATGTCGGTCACACGCTGGTTGTCGGACCGACCGGCGCGGGCAAGTCCGTCCTGCTCGCGCTTATCGCGCTTCAGTTCCGGCGCTATCCGGGTGCCCAAGTCTTCGCCTTCGACTTCGGCGGCTCCATCCGCGCGGCAGCGCTCGCCATGGGAGGCGATTGGCACGACCTCGGTGGCACCCTGACGGACGGCGCCGCGTCGTCGGTCTCCCTTCAGCCGCTCGCGCGCGTTTACGAGACCCATGAGCGTGCCTGGGCAGCCGACTGGATCGCCGCCATCCTTGCCCGCGAGGGCGTCACGATTACGCCGGAGGTTAAAGAACATCTTTGGACGGCGCTGACCTCGCTGGCGTCCGCGCCGATCCCTGAGCGCACGCTGACGGGCCTCGCCGTCCTCCTCCAGTCGAACGATCTCAAACAGGCGCTGCGACCCTTTTGCGTGGGCGGTGCCTACGGACGGCTGCTGGACGCCGAAGGCGAGCAGCTAGGGGAAGCTGCAGTCCAGGCCTTTGAAACCGAGGGGCTGATCGGCGGCGGCGCGGCGCCGGCGGTCCTCGCCTATCTCTTCCATCGGATCGGCGACCGTCTGGATGGACGGCCCACGCTCCTGATCGTCGACGAAGGCTGGCTCGCGCTCGACGATGACGGCTTCGCGGCGCAACTGCGCGAATGGCTGAAGACGCTGCGCAAGAAGAACGCGTCCGTCGTCTTCGCCACGCAATCGCTGGCCGACATCGATGGGAGCGCGATCGCTCCGGCCATCATCGAAAGCTGCCAGACGCGCCTTTTGCTGCCGAACGAACGCGCGATCGAACCGCAGATCACCGCCATCTACCGGCGCTTCGGCTTGAACGACCGTCAGATCGAGATCCTCAGCCGGGCCACACCCAAGCGCGACTATTACTGCCAGTCGCGGCGCGGCAACCGGCTGTTCGAGCTGGGGCTCTCCGAAGTCGCCCTGGCGCTTTGTGCGGCATCCTCGAAAGCTGATCAGGCCGCCATCGAGGCGATCCTCGCCGAGCATGGCCGCGACGGCTTCCTGCCCGCCTGGCTGCGCGCCCGCGATGTCGGATGGGCCGCCGAACTCATCCCCGATCTCACCAACCTGGAGCCTAAGCCATGATGATCCGACGCTCTCGCGCGGCGCTGTTCGCCGCAACCATCCTGTCGCTGCCCGTCGCCTTCTCGCCCGTGTTCGTCACCCCGGCAGCGGCGCAGTGGGTGGTCTATGATCCGACCAACTACGTCCAGAATGTCCTATCGGCTGCGCGGGCGCTCGAGCAGATCAACAACCAGATCCAGAGCCTCCAGAACGAAGCGCAGATGCTGATCAACCAGGCCCGAAATCTCGCAAGCCTGCCCTATTCCTCGCTTCAGCAGCTCCAGCAATCGGTGCAGCGCACGCAAGCGCTTCTGGGTCAGGCACAGCGCATCGCCTTCGACGTGCAACAGATCGATCAGGCCTTCCAGAGCCAGTACGGCAACATCTCGCTGTCGACTTCGGATCAGCGTCTCGTCTCCGATGCACGATCGCGCTGGCAGAACACGGTCGGCGGCCTTCAGGACGCGCTTCGCGTGCAGGCCGGTGTCGTCGGCAATATCGACACCAACCGCGCCGAGATGGCGGCTCTGGTCGGGCAGAGCCAGGGTGCGACCGGCGCGCTTCAGGCAACCCAGGCCGGCAACCAGTTGCTCGCATTGCAGGCGCAGCAACTTGCAGACCTGGTCGCCGTCGTCGCTGCGAACGGCCGAGCGCAGGCGCTTGTCGATGCCGAGCGCGCCGCAGCCGCCGAACAAGGCCGTGAACAGCGCCGCCGGTTCCTGACGCCCGGCTCCGGCTATCAGCCCGGCAACGCCCGGATGTTCCCGAACGGCAACTGAGGACAGCAGGATGGACGGCAAGACGCTGGCCCGCGTGGGCGCAATCATCTTCGTCTCCGTCGCGATCACCGCAACGGCGATCGAGATGACCCGGAAAGAGGAAAGGCCAGCGGTTCGGCCGACGCCCGTGCTTGAGGAGGCGGAGGACCCGCTGCGCGAGGGCCAGCGTCGGTGCCAGCAGATGGGGGAAGCCGCAGCCAGAGACAGCGAGTGTCTGCGCATCTGGGCCGAAACCCGCGACCGTTTCCTTGGCACCCGCACCGCGCCGCGACACGCCGACGAAGGGCGGTGAGCCATGGGCGGCAGCGGCGTCATCGACAATTTCCTCGGGGTCTTCACCTCCTACATCGACAGCGGGTTCGGCCTGCTCGGCGGCGAGGTGGCGTTCATTGCGACGACGCTGATCGTCATCGACGTCACGCTGGCCGCCCTGTTCTGGAGCTGGGGCGCGGACGACGACATCATCGCGCGCCTGGTGAAGAAGACGCTGTTTGTGGGCGTCTTCGCCTACATCATCGGCAACTGGAACAACCTCGCGCGGATCGTCTTCGAAAGCTTCGCCGGCCTCGGACTTCAGGCGTCCGGCACCGGGTTTTCCATCCAGGACCTGATGCGCCCGGGCCGGGTCGCGCAGACGGGTCTCGATGCGGCGAGGCCGCTGCTCGAATCCATCTCAAACCTGATGGGCTGGATCGCCTTCTTCGAAAACTTCATCCAGATCGCCTGCCTGCTCTTCGCCTGGGCGCTGGTGCTGCTCGCCTTCTTCATCCTCGCCATCCAGCTCTTCATCACGCTGATCGAATTCAAGCTGACCACGTTGGCTGGCTTTGTCCTGATCCCGTTCGGCCTGTTCGGGAAGACCGCCTTCATGGCCGAGCGCGTGCTGGGAAACGTCATCTCGTCTGGGATCAAGGTACTGGTGCTCGCCGTCATCATTGGCATCGGCTCGACTCTGTTCAGTCAGTTCACGGCAGGATTCGGCGGTCAGCCACCGACCATCGACGACGCGATGGCCGTCGTATTGGCGGCGCTGTCGCTTCTCGGTCTCGGCATATTCGGTCCGGGTATCGCCAACGGCATCGTTTCCGGCGGCCCGCAACTCGGCGCGGGCTCCGCCATCGGCACCGGCCTCGTCGCGGGCGGCGCAGCCATGGCTGCCGGCGGCGCG
>VYLL01000030.1_pt1 | contig 72083 bp, 75 predicted proteins | sample 5114301 | NCBI WGS metagenome assembly VYLL01 (sample SAMN12291809, study PRJNA351875) | freshwater metagenome | isolation source: freshwater lake | place: USA: Michigan, MSU2 Lake | collected 2011-08-16 | reverse complement strand
ACATCATACAGTAGATATCTAAATCCAACCCAAATCTCAAAAATAAACAGCCTAATAAATGTCCATTAAAGACTATCGTCTAAAAACCAGCCTAATAAATGTCCATTACTCCGATTTGCCTAAACCGTTACTTTTTTTCGCTCATTATTTTCCAGTATTGGTGCTACCGTATAAAAGAAAAAAGTCATACTTTTGATCAGCATGGTAACAGAAATAACACGTGGCATCAAGGTAGTTGTCGAGACCGAGTACCAACCCTCGTATTCAAGTCCCAGCCAATACCACTACGTGTTCACCTATAAAATCACTATTGAGAATCAAAGCGATTTTACCATCCAGTTAAAAAGAAGGCATTGGCATATTCACGATGCTGGCTTCACAATGCGTGAAGTGGAAGGCGAAGGCGTAGTTGGGCTGCAACCTGTGCTAGAGCCTGGCGAGACGCATCAATACGTTTCTGGTTGCAATTTGAAATCCGGAATAGGTAAAATGGTAGGCACTTATCAAATGGAACGTGTGGTAGACGGTGCTTTTTTTCAAGTAAATGTACCTGCGTTTGTTATGGTAGCCCCCTTGCGCTTGAATTAACGCGAACGAAAAACTTATAGCCGCTGACTTTCTTTCAACTTACTTCGTACCTGAATTATTGGCTGAACGCAGTCGATGAGCATTCCATTCACTCCCCCTACTTTTTCGATCTTTATACGTCCATCATCAAAGAGCAAAAAGCGGATGGTACTTTCGATGCCATTGAACTGATTCGTACGAAACTTGTACAGGACCAATCAGAAATCATTGTTCACGATCTGGGCGCACCTTCCAACTATTTCAAATCAGCAGAGCGAACAATCGCAGAGGTGGCAACCACCAGCCTCGCTGCTCCTAAAATGGCTCGGTTACTCTATCGTTTGGCAAACCACATCAAAGCCAGGCAAATTGTTGAATTAGGAACATCAATGGGCGTTACCACAATGTACTTATCAAAGTGCGTAGCCGCAACGATCTATACATTTGAAGGAAATGCATCCATGGTCAACATTGCACTCACCAACTTTGAATCCTCTGAGGCGAAAAATATTGTTCTGGTCGAGGGGAATATTAATGAAACGTTACCCGAATTTGTAGAGGTCAACCGAAAACTCGACTTCGTTTTAATGGATGCGAATCATCGGTACGAACCAACGGTGGAATACTTCAGTCTGGTGGTAGAGAGAATGACTCCAGGTGCAATCGTTGTGGTTGACGATATCTATCAATCAAACGATATGGCAAAGGCCTGGAAAGAAATACGAGGTCACGAACTTGTTTATGGAAGTATCGACCTTTTCCGGTGTGGCATTTTGTTTTTTGATCCTTCGCTAAATAAACAGCACTATACGTGCACCTGGTGAGTGAAATCCTAATTAAAGACTATTTTTGAAGAGTGAATTGGACCTATTGAAATAGCTATGGAAAAGAGTCAATCTCAGCAACCCAAAAAATCAAATAAATATCTCCTCATCGTTTTATTACTTTTTGTGGTAGTCGTTATCCAGAGTGTGAAAATTTACCTCGACTACCAAGAGAAAGCAGAGGTGAAAGAACAGTTGGTTACTACAGAGAGTGATCTGGCCGGCACCATGCAACGCCTAAATGACGTTAAAAATGAACTTGAGCAAAAAATAGTAGAGATCCAGAAATTGGGCGGAAACATTGCCGACCTGGAAAAGGCAAAAGCAGAAATACAAAGAGAGCTGAGAAGAACTACCCAACGAAGTGCAAAAGCCGTTAAAGAGCTAGAAGACAGGCTGGATGGTTATCAGGAGCTGTTGAATTTGAAAGATGTAGAAATTGAGAAACTAAAAACCGTTAACAAAGAACTCTTTAGCGAAAACAGAAATCTAAAAACCAAACAGAATAAGTTAAGCGATTCCATTACGGCATTGGAAAAGAATAAGAAGGAACTGGCCAGCAAAGTTGCTATTGCCTCTCAGTTGCGCGCAGAAAATATTGCGATCAAGGCGGTAAGCTCGAAGGGAAAGGAAAAAGAATCCCCCTTTCGAAACCGGCAACTCGAAAAAATAAAAGTAGAATTTACATTGGCCGATAATAAGGTAGCACCCATTGAAGGCAAGAAGATTCTCATCCGAATAATCGATGAAAATAGTCAGGTCATTTTTGATGTAGCCAAAGGGTCAGGAACATTTATCCTCAATGGAAAAGAAGAATTTTATACAGCTGCCCAAGAAATCTTGTTTGACAACACAAAACAAAAATTGATTTTCTATTACGAGAAAGGTTCAGAATATCCGGATGGCACTTACCAAGTAGAAATCTATTCCGAAGGCTATCCGATGGGAAAAGGGTCGTTTACAGTGAAATAGAAAATCCAAATTCTTAATTGCTACTTAAATAGACTAAACGAATTCAATAAACATGAAGAAGCTTGGTCATTTCGTTTTCTGGCTACTGACCGTAGCCCCAGCACTAAGCGAAGCTCAAAGCAAACCACCTTCGCACGAAATCTTCGATCGCTTGTTGAAAAAGAATGTAACAGCCGATGGGAAGGTCAACTACAAGGCATTCATCAAAGATTCCGTTGAACTAAATAAATACCTTGCCATCCTGAGCAGTACACCTCCCGAAGAAAAAACCTGGAATAAAAATGAGCAAATGGTTTTTTGGATAAACGCCTATAACGCATTTACCATAAAGCTGATTACAAAGTACTATCCGCTGAAGAGCATTAAAGATATCGGTACTGGCATTCAAATTCCGTTTGTTAATACACCATGGACGGTTCGCTTTTTCAAGATTGGCAACGATAAAATGGATCTTGACAATATTGAACATGGTCGCCTTCGTAAAAAGTTTGATGACCCGCGCGTGCACATGGCTTTGGTCTGTGCGAGCAAATCTTGCCCTATTTTGTTAAACGAAGCCTATGATGCCAAGCGAATGGACGAGCAGTTGGCTAAACAAGCAACAGCTTTCCTGGCTGATCCATTCCGCAACAAGATGTCGGCTGACAAGCCTCAATTGAGTATGCTATTCAAGTGGTATGGTGGCGACTTTAGCAACAACGGAGGTACTGTGAGAGGCTTTATCAATGCCCACTCCCCCATCAAAATCAAGCCTGACGCCAAGATCTCCTACCTGGACTACGACTGGGGGTTGAATGAACAATAGGTAAATCACATTTGCCTTCATGGGCACCAAAAACCTCATTTTTGCCTGTTCTGGACAGGAAAATAGTAGCTTTTTAGCCCTGTACATATTCTTCGATGGGCAGTTGCCAATTGGGTATTTTTCAATACCTTTGCGCCTCATTTTAAAACAATTGTTAAACCCATGAAAAACTACGAGACGGTATTCATTTTAAATCCCGTTTTGTCTGAGGACCAGGCAAAGGATACTGTCGAGAAATTCGTGAAGTTGTTAACGAAGGCAAAAGCCAATGTTATCAACGTGGAAAAGTGGGGACTTAAGAAGATGGCCTATGCCATTCAGAAGAAGTCTACCGGTTTCTACAATCTCATCGAATTCGCGACAACAGACAACACACTCATCAATACACTGGAAACAGAGTACAGAAGAGATGAATCAGTAATGCGATTTTTGACGATCGTATTGGACAAACACTCGATCGTTTACAACGAACGCAGGCGCAAAGGAGAATTCAATAGAACAAAAAAACAAGCACCGCGCAAGGAGGCGGCCAACGCATGACACTAGTAAACGAATCCGTAAAACGGGCAGAAGTAAAGCCCAAGTATTGTCGCTTCAAGAAGAACGGCATTAAATACATCGACTATAAGGATCCTGATTTCTTGTTGAAGTTTATCAACGAACAAGGCAAAATCCTTCCTCGCAGATTAACTGGCAACAGCTGGAAGTATCAGAACCGAGTAGCGCAAGCTGTAAAGAGGGCTCGTCACGTGGCGATTCTTCCGTACTTGGCTGACCAGATGAAATAGCCATCACTAATTTTATATAAAACGACATGACAAATCAGGCTATTCCATGTGCCCTAAAGAAAAAATAGTTAACACATGAAATAACCTTTAACCTGTACAACCATGGAAATAATTTTGAAGCAAGACGTAACAGGACTCGGTTACAAGAATGATACGGTAAAGGTAAAGCCAGGCTATGGCCGCAATTACCTGATCCCAAATGGCGTGGCATTGATCGCTAACGATTCTAACAAGAGAATGGTAGCTGAGAACATTCGCCAAGCTGCACACAAAGCAGCGAAACTAAAGCAAGATGCCGAAGCATTGGCAGCCAAGATTGGCGAAATGACTCTTGAGATTGGAACAAAAGCTGGCGAATCCGGAAAGATTTTCGGAGCTGTTACAGCCGTTCAGGTTTCTGATGCATTAAAAGCCAAAGGCTTTGATGTGGATCGCAAGAAAATCAGCTTTAAGGAGCAGCCTAAGCAATTAGGTACCTATATCGCGAATATTGATTTGCACAAGGAAGTGAAGCACAGCGTTACAGTAAATGTAGTGGCTGAGTAATTGGTCAATTCAATCAGTATCAAAAGGGCTCATTAGAAATAATGAGCCCTTTTATTTTTCCTCCACTTTGCTAACCAATTCATCATACCAACCTTCTCCATATTTACGGATGAGCGGGTCTTTCAAAAATTTATAAAGTGGAACCTGCAACGATTTTCCGTACGAACAAGCAGCTGAGCAAATGCTCCACTTATGATAATTCACAGCTTCAAAACCTTTTTTGTTTTTGGTGATCCTTATCGGATACAAATGGCAAGAGATCGGTTTTCTATACTCAATCTTCCCATCCAAATAGGCTTGCTCAATTCCACACTTTAAAATACCTAAGTCATTGTAGTGTGCATAAGCACATTCCTTCCCTCCTATCGTTGGGGTTGAATAGTCGCCATCTTCGTCTAATATGTAAGCACCTTGCTCTTCAATTGATTTTAGTCCTTCAGGAGTTAGGTACGGCTTTACCTTCTCTTGAATTTCTTTCATGATCGGCAACTCGTCCTCTTCTAAAGGTGCCCCTAAATCTCCCTCTACACAACAAGCTCCCTTGCATTTTTCCAGGTGACATACAAATTCCACATCACGGATGTCGTCCGAAACCAAAACCTCCCCAACTTTAATCATTTTTCACTTCGTTTAAATGTCAGCTTCGCACGTTGCGAGTCGCCTTTCTTGGTTTGATAAAACTGTTTGTCGGCAATGTAACACTCTCGAACTATTTCAGCATGCACTACATTGTCTTTATCCACCCACTGAATCAAAAAATTCTTGGTCAACTCCCCTGCTGTCAATACAGTTTGTCTTATTTCTGCAAAATCGTCTTCAGTGATCAGGTATCTTGCGTAGAGTGTCGATCTGCCGGGCTTCTTAAATCGAATATTTGCCGATTTGTCCCAAACCACGTAGTTGGGTCCTAACGCGCGAAACAGCATGAGCATATAGAAAGGATCAGCTGCCGCAAATAAGCTACCTCCAAACAGCGTCCCGACATAGTTATAGGTCCAAATGGACAAGCGCAATCGCACATGTAGCTCAGACGAATCAGAGGACCAAAAAAGTATCTTTCCGCCTGTTCCAAAATACATTGGATACCAATTCATTAAAGTCCGAAACTTCCAGCTTGAGAAAGACTCTTTCTTTGTAGTCGGGAAAAATGGGTTCATCTGGTTTTCGTTGGACAAAAATGCACAAACTGAGGATAATTCAAATTATAAAAGCAGTCGATTTTATTATCTTTGCTACATGAAGAACGTGACACTTGCCATACCAGAAAATAAATTCAAGACTTTCATCAACTTTGTAAAGACGTTGGATTATGTAAAAGTAGTGGACACCGATAAATCTGTTGTAAAGGAACTTGAAAGTAGCTTGAAGCAGGTCAAATTAATGCAAAGCGGAAAACTTCCCAAGAAATCCGTTAAACAGTTTTTAGATGAAGTTTCAAGTTAACCTCACGCCTGATTTTGAAGTCCAGTTTAAAAGGCTGGCAAAAAAGTATTGCTCACTACCAAAAGATCTTTCTCAGCTCGTTGATTCACTCACCCAAAATCCGGATCAAGGATTAGCACTAGGTCACAACGTTTACAAAATCCGATTAGCGATCACCTCCAAGGGAAAAGGTAAATCAGGTGGAGCAAGGGTCATTACCTTTGTTATCAAGCACGAAAGTGAGTTATATCTCGTTGCAATTTTTGATAAAGGAGAGGTAGATAGTTTATCAAAATCTCAAATAACTGATTTATTAAAACGTTCCGGTTTGGAATAAAATGGACTACCTTAATACACTGAACGAACCTCAACTCGAGGCCGTGCTCAATACCGATGGTCCTTGCATGCTGATTGCCGGTGCAGGGTCTGGCAAAACCCGCGTGCTCACCTATCGCATAGCCAACCTCATGCAGAGCCATCAGGTCGATCCCTTCAACATCATGGCACTGACCTTCACCAACAAGGCTGCCAAGGAAATGCGTGATCGTATTGAAGTGGTCGTTGGTGCAGATGCACGAAACCTATGGATGGGTACGTTCCACTCTGTATTTGCCCGAATTTTACGTGCCGAGGCGCACCACTTAGGATATCCCAATGATTTCACCATCTACGACACAGACGACTCTAAATCATTGCTAAGATCGATCGTGAAGGAGATGGGTCTAGACGAAACACAGTACAAAGTCAACACCGTTTACAACCGCATCTCATCGGCAAAAAATAAACTCATCTCTTGGCAGGAATACCTGGCTCACCCGATTATTATGGCTGATGACGCTTCAAGTATGCGCCCTGAGATCGGAAACATTTACAAAGCCTATGCCCTGAGGTGCTTTAAATCGGGCGCCATGGACTTTGATGACTTATTGTTTAATACCGACAAATTATTCAAAGAACGTCTGGATGTGCTGAACAAATACCAACAGCGATTTCATTATGTACTGGTCGATGAGTTTCAGGACACGAATTTGTGCCAGTACTTCATTGTGAGAAAACTAGCAGCAGTTCGGCAAAATGTTTGCGTGGTAGGTGACGATGCGCAGAGTATATATGGCTTTAGAGGTGCAGACATCAGCAACATTCTAAATTTTGAGAAAGACTACCCTGATCTGCGTATTATCAAATTGGAACAGAACTACCGTTCCACCAAGACAATTGTTGAAGCTGCCAATTCGGTGATCTCCAAAAATAAAGCGCAGCTTCCCAAAAATATTTGGACAGCTAATGACGATGGCAGTTTGGTGGAGTTGATCAAATCGGTGTCAGACAATGAGGAAGGCAGGCTCGTTGCCTCTTCTATTTTTGAAGAAAAAATGCAACACCAATGGAAGTTTAGCGACTTCGTGATTCTCTACCGAACCAATAGTCAGTCGCGGGCCATTGAAGAAGCACTTAGGAGGATGAACATCAAATACAAAGTGGTGGGCGGGCTTTCCTTCTATCAGCGCAAAGAAATAAAAGATCTACTGGCTTATTTGCGTTTTTCATTGAATCAGCAAGATGAAGCTTCCTTTCGAAGAATTATCAATTTACCGAAGCGCGGTATCGGTGATACAACCATTGATAAAATCATTGTAGCTGCCAACGATCATGCGATTTCTATTTGGGAAGTGGTACAAAATGCAAGCTCCTTTTTGGGCGGGCGAGCCGCGAATCCCATCGATGACTTTGTCACCAAAATAAAACGTTTCGCCATTGAAATCCAGAACAAAGACGCCTATGAAGCAGCAGCAGAAATTGCAAAAGCTTCCGGTCTTTTAAAAGAACTTTATGAAGATAAAACAGTCGAGGGATTAAGTCGATACGAAAACGTTCAGGAACTGTTGAATGCCATTAAAGAATATGTGGACGATCCTGAAAAAGAAGATAAAAGTCTAGGGGCATTTCTTCAGGAAGTTTCGCTTGTGACCGGCCAGGATGAGAATAAAGATAACGACCCCGATAAAGTCACGTTGATGACGATTCACATGGCCAAGGGATTGGAATTTAAGAACGTTTATATTGTTGGCTTGGAGGAGGATCTGTTCCCTTCGCAGATGATGTTGAGCAGCCGAGCGGAATTAGAAGAAGAACGAAGACTATTTTATGTTGCCATCACACGGGCTCAACAAAAGCTGTTTCTATCATACGCGCTCACGCGCTATCGTTTCGGACGTTTAAAAAATTGTGAGCCAAGTCGTTTTCTTGACGATATCGATAAGCGATTTATAAAAATAAGCACCCGTTTTGGAGGTGTCGATTCTGCTCCAAATCCCAACTACGCAAAGAGTCTTGTATCCGGCATTAAAAAGACGATCAGCACTCAACCCGTTCAGCGCGTGGCGGCCTATAAACCATCCGCTGATTTTATGCCAAGCGATACCAAAGGCCTTTTGGAAGGAATGAAAGTAGAACACCCGAAATTTGGTTTTGGCACAGTGGTAAAACTAGAGGAAGTAGGGGCTGAACGAAAGGCCAAGATCAACTTTACTGATTTTGGTGAGAAAACATTATTACTTAGCTTTGCCAAGCTGAAGATACACGAAAATTGATGAGTGCCAAGCAGATCATAGAAGAGATTGATAAGCTTCCTAAAAGTGAAAAGGAAGAAGTTTATTCTTATTTCGAAGAGCAATTGAGTTTATCGAAAAAGAAAAAAGCCGTTGAAATCATAGCACGATTAAGAGGAAGGGGCAAGAATATACTCCATCTAGAGCCACAAGAATACATCAATGCAATTCGAGCAGATGATAAGATTTGATTCTGTTTTCGTTGACTCTGTTGCTTTTATTTATCTGATTGAGAACCACCCTACCTATTACGGTAAGGTGGAGGATTTCAATAGTCAAGAAGTGCAAAAAGAGAACCCATTGGTTACAAGTGTCATAACCGTTTCTGAATTTTGTGTTAAGCCTTTCCAGGAGAATGATAATACTGTGTTGCTTGACTTCAAAAATACTTTGGAAGAATTAAATATAAAGGTTGTAGACATTAGTTGGAAGATTGCCGAAGATTCATCCAAGCTAAGAGCAAAGTATAAATTTCTAAAAACAGCCGATGCCCTACAAATTGCAAGTGCAATTTCATTGAATTGCAAAAGGTTTTTCACCAATGATGTTCAACTTATATTAGCGAAATCAAAATAGTTTTAACTCAGGATTTATGATCGGAGAGTATAACACCCAACGTGAAGGCATCATCCTAAAGGAATATGGCCGCAATGTTCAAAAACTAGTCAACTACATTCGAACAATCCCCGATAAGGAAAAGAGAACCAAGATGGCTACCACACTGATCGAGTTGATCAAGCAACTTGCGCCAGTTGTCAAGGAGCCCCATGAGAATCCACAACGGATGTGGGACGATCTTTATATCATTGCTGATTTTAACTTAGATATCGACAATCCTTTCACTACTCCTGATCGCACCATTCTTTTTAAGAAGCCTCGTAAGATGGAGTACCCACAAAGCGAGGTGCGTTTTAAACATTATGGCAAGAATGTCGAGCGACTTATAAAGGAAGCCATAAAGAAAGAAGATCCACAAGAGCGTGAAGAAGCTTCTATCTATCTTGGCAAACTGATGAAAACGTTCCACAGCAATTGGAATAAGGAAACGTTGGACGATTCTGTAATTGTAAAAGATCTCAAAAATCTGTCTCAAGGAAAACTGGTTCTCGATCTTGAAAAAGTACGTGAAGAGAATTTGTTTGAAAAGCTTTATCGCGAACGCAAAAATCCAAGGCCTAATGATAATAGAGATAACAGAGAAGGCGGACGTGACAACAGCAATCGCAATCGCAATCCACGCTTTAACAAGAATAGAAGAGGCAACAACCCCCACCGCAGAAGAGATCAATGAGTTCATTCAAAATTAAAGGCGGCCAAAAGTTAAAGGGAGAGATCACACCTCAGGGTGCCAAAAACGAAGCTCTACAAGTTATTTGCGTGCCGCTGCTCACAAGTGAGCCAGTCACCATTCACAATGTGCCCGACATTCTGGACGTGAATAAATTAATTGAACTGGTTGGCGATTTAGGATGCAAAGTTGAGAAACTAGGAACTGGCTCGTTTCGATTTACTGCCGCCAATGTAAATACCGGCTTTTTGAAAACAGTTATCTATCGTAAAAAAGCTGCAGCTTTGCGAGGGTCTGTAATGTTGTTAGGCCCGATCTTAGCACGGTTTGGCGAAGCAAACATTCCAAAGCCCGGTGGTGACAAAATAGGGCGCAGAAAATTGGATACGCACTTTATTGGGTTTCAGAATTTAGGAGCAAAATTCAATTACAATGCGGACGAGAATCTATACAACATTGATGCATCTCATCTGAAGGGATGTTACATGCTACTGGATGAGGCGTCTGTTACCGGAACTGCCAATATCATAATGGCTGCTGTGTTGGCGAAAGGAACAACTACCATTTACAACGCTGCCTGCGAACCTTACCTCCAGCAACTTTGCAACATGCTCAATCGCATGGGCGCTAAGATAAATGGAATTGGATCCAACCTAATTTCGATTGAGGGTGTTGAAAAATTGCACGGAACCGAGCATACTCTTCTCCCCGATATGATTGAAATTGGTAGTTTCATCGGCCTGGCGGCCATGACCCAATCGGAAGTGACCATCAAGAATTGTCGTATCGACATGCTAGGAATAATCCCCGAGATATTTAGAAGGCTTGGCATAAAAATGGAATTCCGTGGTGATGACATTCACATCCCAGCTCAAGAGCGGTACGAAATAGAAACCTTTATTGATGGCTCTATCCTAACAGTCGCAGATTCTCCTTGGCCCGGATTTACACCGGATCTACTAAGTATTGTTTTGGTTGTGGCAACTCAAGCAAAAGGCAATGTGCTCATTCACCAAAAAATGTTTGAGAGTAGATTGTTCTTTGTTGATAAGCTAATTGACATGGGCGCCCAAATTATTCTCTGCGATCCCCACAGAGCAAGTATCATGGGACTTGACCGGAAACAATTGCTCCGCGGCATCAAGATGTCATCACCCGATATTCGTGCGGGAGTAGCGCTATTAATTGCAGCACTATCTGCCTCAGGGGAAAGTGAAATCTCAAATGTTGAACAGATTGATCGAGGTTACCAAAACATTGAAGGAAGGCTGAGGAAGCTAGGTGCGCAAATCGAGCGCGTCAACTGAACCTCGCATTGGGCGGATTAGAAAACGATATCCTCGTAAACACCATTTGCATATCTTCTACATGAAATTCTCCCCTTCAGTGCAGAGGGCTTGAACATTGATTTTCCCATAAGCATACGCACACACTCTTGAATACCTTCTGTGATACTGGGATGTGGATGTACGCACTCGGCCAACTCTTCTATTCCCTTATCCATAGAAATCAAAACGGCAACGGCTTGTATGGCACTGCTCGCGTGATTACCAACCACCTTCATCCCTAGAATCTTCATGTGGTCATCATCAGTTACCAACAGTTTAATAAATCCTTGTGTGTTCCGTTTCGCAATTGCACGTGGTATGGTGCTATACTCCAACGTTACCACTTTGTAGTTCATGCCCTTCTCCTTTGCGTGCGTTTCGTTGAGCCCTACACCAGCCACTTCAGGACTTAAAAACATAATTGTGCTTATGTTTTCGTATACCAGCTTGCGATCTGGCTTTCCGAAAATTCGTTCCACTGCGTAGCGCCCCTCCAATTCTCCTACATTGACCAACGAAATGTCAGCCGTTAGATCTCCTACCGCATAGATATTTGATACATTCGTTTGTGTATCATCATTATGTATGCCTCGCTTGGTAACATCAATTCCAACTTTATCATCCCAAAGATCTTCCAAGTTTGCCACACGACCGACAGATATAAGTGCCTTTTCGACATTAAACGTCTCTTTACTACCATCTGTGTATTCCAGTTCATATTCAACTCTCCCGTTGATGATTCGCATGTTCAATAGCTTGGAATTTCGATGGATGAGCACTCCATTATTTTCCAGGTTGCGTTCTATGATGTCAACGACATCTTTGTCTTCAAAGGGAAGTATGCGGTCTCCCTTGTCAATCAGGTTTACTTTAGTTCTCCCAAATCCGCTAAATATAGTGGCGTATTCACAGCCAATAACCCCGGCCCCAACAATAACCATACTTTCTGGAAAATCCGTCATGTTCTCAATGCCTTCACTGGTCATTACCAACTTTTCATCGATTGGCAATTCCGGCAAATACCGAGGCCTACTACCTGTAGCTAAAATAATGTAGTCACCATAGACTACCTCCGTGCGAGCACCAACTGCAATCTCAACTTCATGCTGTGAAAGCAACCGCGCATCTCCTATTCTAAATTCCAACAAATTCGCGTAGGGTGAGTGGCGCAGTTGATCCATGTGTTCTTCGAGCATCGATTTTCTTTCTTCTACTGCTTTTCGTACCTCAGATTGTATTTCCGTGTAGCTGATCGATGGCGCCTTGATATTGTATCTTTTTAGATTTTTTCGAAAAGCAGAGGCCTCGCGTGACAACTCCCACCATGTTTTTGAAGACAGTGCTCCATTGGTTATCCCTGCGCCACCGACTTTGTTTTTTTCAACCATCAAAACCTTCTTTTTAAAATCGAGCGCGCGCATGGCTGCTGCATAGCCCGAAGGGCCAGCACCAATAATGATTAAGTCAAAACGTTCCATGGGTGTAGATTAAAACCGGGAAAAAGTAAGATATTTGGTTGACATTAAAAACTGGTTATTAAATTAAGTCTGTGGAAGAGTTACTGGAACTAGATAAAAGGCTGCTTCTGTTGCTCAATGGATGGAATAATCCATTTCTAGATACAGTCATGATTTTATCAACCGAAACATTTTTTTGGACACCGCTTTATGCAATACTTATTTTTTTTTTAATCAAGACGTACGGAAAATCAAGCATTTGGATTCTTCTGGGTGTAGGCATAACCATTTTGCTTTGCGATCGGATCACCACTGGTTTTATGAAGCCGTTCTTTGGGCGCCTACGTCCATCTCATGAACCAGAACTAGAAGGCCTACTTCATTTGGTCGATGGGTATCGTGGCGGGTTATACGGTTTTGCTTCGAGCCATGCTGCCAATACCTTTGGTGTGGCTATTTTTATTTGGCTGTCTTTAAAAAAGCACTATAAATGGGTAGGTCTCATTTTTATTTGGGCTATCGTCATGACCTACACCCGAATTTACCTGGGCGTTCACTATCCCACCGACATTTTAGTTGGTGCTATCATTGGATTATTATGCGGTTGGCTGTCTGCAAAATCTAGTTTCTGGTTGTTGAAGAATAAGCCTCTAACTGAAAAGCAAAGGTAGTCTGAGTCTGGCAGCAACACCTTTCTACAAAACTAATGGAAGGGCGAATGAAAATATTTGTGATCCTTTCTTTCAAAAAAATAAAACCCACTGGATTTGGTGGAGGTTTCTGAACCCCATAAAAGACAAGTTTTGGGCTGCTCTCTGGTCGCGATCTTCCACTGTTAACCTGCTTTTTGGGCGAGGATCCGCCTAGGCGGACTGAGGCCTGATTTTGTCCGAAAGCTTCACCCGGTATTGTATAATTGTTAGGTTCAGCAAACGTGTCCCAAATCCAAGTGGGAATTATGAAACAAAATTACATAAATGTTCTCCGTTTCTCAATATATAATGCGATTCTATTTGTTTCATCAACTGAGATCGGCTGAGACACCTTGGTGTCGGTTCCGGTTCGCTGCATGACTCGAATTAAGAAAATAAATGGTGATAGTGAGCGAGTTTGATTTTAACTTTGAAGCTTAATTTCGTGAACATGAACATTAATCTCACTCCGGGGCCCTCACAGCTTTTTTATACTATTCCCGATCATGCACGTCATGCCTTCAAGGAAGGAATTACCTCTATTTCTCACCGTAGCAAAACATTTGAATCTTATTTTCAGAAAGCTACCGAAGGTCTGAAAGAATTGTTGGGCATTCCTACAGACTATTTTATTTTCTTTACCGGTTCAGCTACTGAAGTCTGGGAAAAATCAATTCAAAACTTGGTAGAAAACTCTTCTATGCACCTTGTAAACGGAGCTTTTTCAAATCGTTATTTTGATATAGCTAAGCAATTGGGAAAGCAACCACAAAAAGTTGAAGCCCCACTCGGTGAGAGTTTTTCTTCACTCTCAATTGCCAACTTTGAAACCGAACTTATTGCCATCACTCAAAATGAAACAAGCACCGGGGTTTCAGTGACCAATGAATTCATCCGGCAGGTACGAGAAAAAAACAGCGAGTCACTAATTGTTGTTGACGCAGTCTCCTCTATGCCTTACGCGGCTTTAGATTATTCTCAAATAGATTCTTTTTTCTTCTCCGTGCAAAAAGGGTTCGGCATGCCAGCAGGACTTGGCGTGTGGGCTGTCAATCCTAGATGCATCGAAAAGGCAGAATCACTATTGGTAAGAGGCATTTCCATTGGGTCATACCACAATCTCCCTACCCTACTTCTGAATGCGCTAAAGAACCAAACCAGCGAAACACCAAATGTGCTGGGCATCTATTTGTTGAGCTGTGTAGTGGAAGATTTTCTGCGGATTGGCATTAAAAAAATCAGACAAGAGACAGATTACAAAGCAGCCATCTTGTACCAAGCACTAAAGGCTCATCCATTGATGTCTGCTTTTGTGAAAGATGAGTCAGCGCAGTCTAAAACAGTGATAGTGGCTGATTGCGGTGAACATTCAGTTCAAATCAGTAACTATTTATCTGAGCACGGCTTTAACCCGGGAGAAGGCTACGGAGAGAAAAAGAAATCACAATTGCGTTTCGCCAATTTCCCGGCACACTCCAAAGAACAGTATGAACGGATGGTTGACCTGATCGAGAAACTAGGGTAAACTATGGTGCGCTTCCGGTAATTTCTTTTGGTGTATATTGAATGTCGAAAACTAAGACTAAACCACTAACCTTTGTTTTGTTGGTTTCTAGCTCGTAGTTGATTGCTTTTGGCAAAATGCCATGCAGATAGATATACGAAAAGCGATTTATTTGAGTCGACCCTAAAACAACACTTGTTGAAGACGTGACATTGTTTTTTGAAAAATAGCGCGCAACAGAAAGTGGCTGAAAGGTCGTGGTGAAACCACTTGGAATTAAAAACTGATCGAGCCAATAAAATCCTGCAAATGGGTTTGGTATTCCGTCATACTCGTTTGTATAGGAATTACTCAACCCTCCAGTTCCCCTTATTATGGTTGTCAAGTTGCCGTTCAATGTGGTCGCTTGAAATTGACTTGATTTGTAGTTTATCTGCGTTAGGTTGCTTCCACTGTAACCAAAAGTAAGGGAGTCCCTATACCATAACTGACCAAATTGCCACCTTATCTTGTATTTAGTTAGTTTACCCCCTGAAAAAACGAGTTGAAAACGTTGTATTAATTTTCCCGACTTGTTGAATTGTTTTATCGAAGTTGAGTCATTGTAATATGCATACTCTAATGAAATCGAATCCGTACCAATCATGCGCTGCAATCGCCCGACTTTATATTGAAAAGAATACTCTTCGTAAGAACTTGATAAGATACTCTTGATCACATACTTCTGAGGATTGAGATCGGGCCCGCAAGACAAAATAGTCGCTGCACAAGCAAACAGTAGTAACAGAACCCTGGTCATTCGAATTTGATATCAAATATACAATTTATGCATCATGCATACTTAAAACAGAGTTTTGGTAATTGATCTGTAAGATTGATTAAACTATCTATCTCTTTATTTGTCTAACTTTCAAATTCCAAAGAAAACAGGCCATTGGAAGATCAGGAACTCTTACAAAAAATCCGAAATCTGGAGTCGCGCAACTATGGTTTCAATTTACTGGTTCGCCAATACCAGCAGCGAGTCTATTGGCATGTGCGTAAAATGGTCATTGACCATGATGATGCTGATGATTTAACACAAGAGGTCTTTATCAAAGTCCATAAGTACATTGATGGATTCCGTGAGGATTCTCAGCTTTTTACCTGGATCTACCGGATCGCGACCAATGAATGCTTGAGCCATCTCAACAAAAAGAAGAAAAGGTTCTTTTTACCGATTGAAGACGTAGGGCATCAGCTATCAGCAAAAATTGATTCTTCGACAGACCTAGACGGAGATGAAATCCAGAAAATCTTACAAAAAGCTATTATAAAACTACCTGATAAACAGCGACTTGTGTTCAACATGAAGTATTTTGATGACCTCCCCTACGAGACCATTTCAGAGATTACTAAAACAAGTGTAGGGGCCCTTAAAGCAAGTTTCCACCATGCAGTAAAGAAAATTGAGGAATTTTTAGACCAATGATTAAACTACTTAAGAGAAACGTAATCTTAGTAACAGAATCGAGTAATTTTAAGAAACATGAAACGCCTAGATGAGATCCCCAAAAAACAAATCTTCACCGTGCCTGATGGCTACTTTGAAGATTTACCGATGCGAGTTCAGGCAAGGATTCAAGCACCTGAAAGTAAGAGTTCTTGGATACCCGAGTTCAATCTGGCTTTAAAATTTGCGCTACCAGTTATATTGGTTGGGGTTATCTCGGTGATTGTGTGGGTTTACTTGCCTAATACAAAAGACGCTCTAGCAAACTTAGACACCGTACCAACCGAGCAACTTTTGGCTTACTTAGAAGCTGACGAAATTTCAACCGAGGAAATAATTGAAAACGGTAATTTTACGAGCGCAGCTATCAATTCGTTGTATCAACAACCTGAAGAATTAACCACCCATGAATTAGATGAATTGGCACAACAATATGATTTGAATTTTTAACGAGATCGATATGAAAAACATACTCTTATATACACTGTTACTTATCGGAAGTTTTGCCGCAACCGGGCAAGAGCCTGATAAACAAGATCCAAAAAATTTGGAGAAAATAAATGCAGCTCGCATCGCATTGATTTCTGAAAAATTGAAATTGACGCCTGCACAAGCAGAAAAATTCTGGCCTGTTTATCGCGAGTTTACTGACCAACGCATGGCACTAAGAAAGCAATACCGAGACGCAGAGAGAACACAAGATGTTACCAAGCCAAAGCCTAATCGCGACCAGGAGTTACTCAAGCTAGGTATGATGTTAAAGCAACAGAATTTGGATTTAGAGAAAAATTACTCTGAACGCTTATTAAAAGTGATTTCAGCCCAGCAATTGCTTACACTACCAAAGGCAGAAGAGGAGTTTAGAAGAATGCTGTTACAGCGTTTACAAGATCGCGAAGATCTGCGGGAAATGAAACGTGAAAACCGCGAAACTATTCGCAATAGGCTCGAGCAAAGAGCTCGAGAAAAGAACAATTAATGAGTCGGAAAATAAAGCGCATTTTAGTCATCCATTTCTTTTGGGTGACTTTTGCTTTTTACGCCAACGGGCAAGAGCAAGATACATTAGTCAGTCGTACCGCGACCATTACAGACTCCCTTTCGCTCAGCCAGCTCGACTCCATTTTTAGTTATGCAGATTCCCTTTCCATATTTACCATGATTGACAGCCTTCTGAAAAGGCAAAGTGAAATTGGCTCTTCACTGGTCGTACGAACCGGGTTTAACAGTAACATCATATCGGCCGGAAGAACAATTGGCGTTAACCAGTATGGAGCCACGGCAGGGCTATCGTATTACCATAAAACCGGACTTTTCCTCGACTTGAGTTCTTATTGGAGCCAAGAGTATAATCCTAACCTCTACCTGACGATTGCATCCCTCGGCTACCTAAAAATGATATCAAAGCACTATTCATTTTTGGCATCTTATGATCGTTTGATCTACAATAACACCGATATCAATGTTGAAAATCCTCTGACGAATATGGTCGGCCTATCAAACTTTATCGACTTCAAACCAGTAACTCTGCGACTAGACTATTCGCTTTATTTTGGACAGCAAACTGCTCATCGATTGACTCCTGGTATTGTTCTAAGCTTGCGGAAATACGATTTTCTTGGGCTGGATAGAATTTCTTTTACTCCCGCTTACCAGATACTGTTTGGCAGCGCTACCATCACCTCTATTCAGCTTGGCCAACAACCCTCTGTTCGACTCTCCAGAAGGCTTCCTCAATTCCAACAGGTAAATAAAGATGAATTCGGTTTGATGAATTATGCCCTGACCTTGCCGTTGCGAGTGACGAAGAAGAACTGGTCATTAACTGCATCGTACACGTATAACTGGCCGGTGGCACTACCCGGTGAAGACAGCACACTTCCAGAAAATAGCTTTATCTCACTTACCCTTTCTAAGCTTTTCAATTTTACGCCCCACTCAAAGTAATTTGCTTTTGTTAGACCTATCTTTTCGATAATTTACAAGCTCATAAAAAAGCTATGATGAAAAGATTGCCTCTGTTATTAGCTCTATTTACTATTGTTCTATCTGCGAAAGCTCAAAGAGATTACTGGCAGCAAAGAGTGGAATATGTGATGAATGTCAACCTTGATGTTACATCTCATAAAGTAAACGGCACCCAACAACTAACCTACCAAAACAACTCACCAGATACGCTTACCAAGGTTTATTATCATCTCTATTTCAATGCCTTCCAACCAGGTAGCATGATGGACGTACGTTCAAGAAGCTTGCCTGATCCAGACAGAAGAGTAGTCGATCGCATCTCAAAACTGAAAGATGATGAAATTGGTTACCAACATATCCAGACTCTAAAACAAGATGGGAAAGACCTAGTCTACAAAGTCAATGGAACAATATTGGAAGTTACCTTAGCCAAGCCAATTCTTCCTAAAGGGAAGGCGGTGTTTGATATGAAGTTTGAATCGCAAGTGCCTATTCAAATCCGAAGAAGTGGTCGAAATAATCGCGAAGGCATCTCTTACTCCATGACTCAATGGTATCCAAAGATTGCCGAGTATGATTTCCAGGGTTGGCATGCTTACCAATATGTGGCACGGGAGTTCCACAGCCCATGGGGCGACTTCGATGTAAAGATTACGATCGACCCTAAATTCACGATTGGGGGAACTGGTGTTCTTCAAAACCCGGGGCAGATCGGACACGGATATTCGGACAGTGCAAAACCTAATTTGTCAGGAAATTTAACCTGGCACTTCGTGGCGAAAAATGTGATCGACTTTGCCTGGGCTGCTGACCCTGACTATACCCACGACAGAGCAAAAGTACCTAACGGCCCAGAGCTCCATTTCTTCTATCAGAAAAATGAAAAGACAGCCGTGACGTGGAAAAAAATGCAAGAATACGCTGTAAAAGTATTTCAATACCTCAATGATAACTTCGGCAAATATCCGTTTGACACCTACTCAATCATTCAGGGAGGCGATGGCGGCATGGAATATCCGATGTGTACCCTGATCTTAGGAGAAGGGAGTCTGGCAGGAGTAAGTGGCACTATGGCTCATGAAGTAGCTCACAGCTGGTATCAAATGACTCTTGCTTCAAACGAAGCCTTGCACGCGTGGATGGATGAAGGCTTTACCGACTTTGCCAGCAGTGAAGCAATGTCTGCCATTTTGAATGAAACAAATCCACCCCACCAAGGGAGCTATTCAAGCTATTTTAGTTTGGTAAATAGTGGTCTGCAAGAACCGGCCAATCAGCACTCAGATCATTTCAATACCAACCGAGCCTACAGCACAATGGCCTACAGCATGGGCGCTGTTTTTTTAGAACAATTGAAATACCTTATTGGTGAGGACAACTTCTACAGAGGAATGAAGCGCTACTACAACACCTGGAAGATGAAGCACCCCGAGCCCAACGATTTCATCAGAATAATGGAAAAGATATCAGGGTTACAATTGCATTGGTATTTGCGCTATTGGATAAACACAACCAAGCGAATTGACTATGGAATAGGTAGGATTACAGAAACAGATGGGAACACACTAATTGAACTAAATCGTATTGGAGAATTCCCAATGCCGATTGACTTGGTAGTGAGTTTCAAAGATGGCAGCAAAAAATCATTTTACATTTCAATGAATGAATTATTAGGAAATAAGCCCTCCGAAAAAGGGAACGAGGGCAGAATTGCTCTTGAACCTTGGCCATGGGTAAACTCGTCTTACTCTTTGATAATCAATAACAAAGAGTCGGAAATAGAAAGTATTGAAATAGACCCTTCTCAGCGGATGGCAGATGTAAATAGAAAGAATAACAAGCTTGTCCTTTCTGAATTAAAACCTTACGCAAACCCCACCAAATAGCTTTTGTTATCAACTATTTTAGCTAAAATTGAGCCATGGAAAAGAAAGTCGAAATTCAAAAAACGATCTATGATAATGCCAAGACGCATTTCTTAGGCAACTTCCCAGATTCTCTACCCATCGAGCAAGCCTATGTTCACATCGGCATGTACCTCGGTTGGATCATTGATATGGATCTCTATTCCGAGTATTTTGAGGAAGAAGCTTCTGGCCAGATTTTTCGATTCAAGCGAAGAGAAATCTCTTGCACCATACTAAGTGAAATTTGGGATGGCTACTTAGGCTTTGAGCTTTTTAGCCGTGTCGGTAATATGTTTACTTACTACTATTATGGTGGAGGTCTTTATCGCGCAGATTACGATGAACTATTAGTGAAGGCGTTACCAAGCATCTACCATGTGGTCGATAGTTGGGATCATTATGAGAAAATGAAGGTTCGTATGTCGATGCGGTACCAAGACTGGAGAAAACTAACAGGAAACTAATTACTGAATCTGTTTTCCGTTTTTATCAATCACAATAATCTTGTTTTCCCCCATTGTTGAAATCTTGATTGATAACTCAGCAGTGTCCGCATTGTAAATCAATTCTGTGGGCATAAAATCAAGTTGAAGATTGACACTCCAGGCAAGGCCATCTGATCGGTAGACCTTGGTTATCGTAACTGGGAATCTCTCTTGGACCTTGCTCTCTGCGTAAATTAATGAGAAGAATACCTGCTGAAGCGCATCAGTAGTAGAGACACACTTTAGAATGGGAAGGTTTCTTTTCGTAAAACTTGTCTTGTCTACTTCAAACGTAGCTTTGACATCTGGTCTTCGGCTGGGAGTAATGGAATACAAATACCCAGTGGCCGTAGAATCGCTATATTGAAGACCAATGGTGTATTTATTCTCCAAAATAAGTAACGGCTTAAACTTCAAATCTCTGGATTGCTCAAAGAAAAGCGGGATCGAATCCTTTTCATCGATAGCCCATTTTGTTGTTTGCATGGTGCTTTCCCAGTCGAGCTCCTTTTTTAATTTCTCGCGGTTAGCAAAATCCTGAGTGGTTTTCACAAGACTGTTTAGAACGGCTTGGTTGCCGTAAGATTTTGTAATAAAGTGTTGGTAGTTTTCACCCTCCACTGCAATATCTCGTTCAAGTAACTTCTTAGCCAGACTATCCAATCGATCCACATATTTTAGCTCTTCGTTCAGAAAAGAGAGTTTCAACATAAGATTACTAGTATCCTTGAACGGCTTATGTGCGACCACACTGGATTTGTATCTTAAGTCCGCCTTCTTCATTTCAAAAATACTTAGTGGTAGTGGATTTGGGTCGTACTTAGAGAGCTGTGCGTATAGAAGTCCATCCTCCAAATGATCCAAATCGCTAACAATAGACACCGAATCTCTTTTTAACTTAAGATCCAATTTGTTAAGTGAAATGTCATACGCAATCAAACGCTCACGTAGTGGATTAATCACATTCTCAATCGTTTCGAGAGATGACTTCGCCCATCTCTTGTAGTCCCAAATACGCAGATCATCCGTAAAAAAATCCGCGGGAGATGTCCCTTCTTTTCTGAAATCAGTTATTTCCTGCGGATTAAATTGCTGATTATAGTTCGGCTTTTGAATGGCTTTTAAAGCGGTTCGGTAATTTCCAAAGGCCATTAGTGCAGAGTCATAGGTTTGCGCTAATTTTGTCAACTGCTGAACAAGTGCCTCATCCGATTTTAGAAAAAAACTGCTTTGCGATGTAAACTTAGACTGAATGATCTTAAACTGTTCCACAGTTGCCAGGTATTGTCTTTCTGATTCAACAAAATGCTTTTTAAGCTCTTTGGCTTTTTCCTTTCGCTCCTTAATATTTTTGACCCGCGTCTCTAAGTCAAGACGTACGTCTGAAAACTTAACCCCAAAATCACCTGTTCTCGGATCTCTTCGACTATACATTTCCTCGTAATACTCATCGTGCTTTTTCAGCTCTCGCTCAGTAATGGTATTATAGGCCTTATCAAAAAAAAGCAAGGCAGAATCCGAATTAGACAATAGAATTGGTGTGTGTTTCAGTAGGTCGTTAACCATCGATTTCTCTTGAAAAACAATCCCCATAAAGAGATAGGCATGCGGATTATCGTCATCGCTCTTCAAGTATCTTTTCAGATGCGGCTCAGCCGTTTCATATTGCTTGGCATTTAGTAGCAAAACTAGATCCTTGTATTTCACTTTTTGTGAATAACCAAGCGCGCAATACAGCAGAAATACTACCAAAAGAGAAACTTTCCTGTTCATTGGATGGTTTAATTGGTCGAAGTTATCAAATTATGGACATTTGATAAAAAATAGTCAATAACCAAGCCAAAGGCAGCCATGAAAATCTTAAAGGAAGTCTTAAAGACGGGTTTAACGTTGGTGATTTTACTTGTGGTACTCAATTACACAGGTCTGATTGGCAGCATTTCATCAGCCACTCAATCGGCCATTTTGAAGACCGGATTATTGGATGCAGAAGTTGACGTTTCCCGGTCGGAAATCTTCAATTATGATTTTACGATTAAAGACCTCGCAGGAAACAAATTTTCCTTTGGTCAATACAAGAGCAAAGTCGTCTTTGTCAACCTATGGGCGACATGGTGCGGTCCTTGCCGTGCAGAAATGGCTGGAATTCAAAAATTGTATAGTTCTATTGCTTCAGATAGCATTTCATTCGTTATGCTTTCGCTTGATCGAGATACTGACCAAGAAAAAGTGGTAAAGTATGTGAACACAAAAGGTTTTACATTTCCGGTATACCTGCCTTCCGGCCGATTGACCGAGCAGCTCAGTGTTCCCTCCATTCCAACAACCTTCGTGATTGGAAAAGACGGAAGAATAGTGGCCAAAGAGGTGGGCACGACCAATTTCAACACCGATAAATTCAAAAAATTCTTAAAACAACTAAAAGAGGAAAGACATTGACCATCAATTTCAAGAATTTAGACTTTTGGTCAACTGCTTCTGGAGTCTTGCAAGACCAACACTCCCCTTCTCAACGATGAATTCGAGGTTGGGAACATGAAGTACATCCGGCTTCTTGGGATCGATGACGAATTTCTTAACGTGATCAGGCACATAGTCAATCAAGCCAGCCGCAGGATATACAAGCATCGATGTGCCCACTACCAAAAAAATATCGGCAGTACTTGCAATGACCGAAGCCACTTCAATCATCGGCACTGCCTCGCCAAACCAAACGATATTTGGCCTCAGTTGTGAGCCCAGTTCGCAAAGGTCGCCCAGCTTCAATTCCCATCCGCTGATTGGATAAATTAGAGAGCTGTCTTTCGTACTCCGTGACTCAAATAATTTGCCGTGAAGATGGATTACGTTCGATGAGCCTGCTCGTTCATGAAGATCATCAACATTTTGAGTAATGATAGTGACGTCAAAATCCGCTTCAAGCTCAACCAATATCTCGTGCCCTTTGTTTGGTTTGGATTCCAGAGCTTTCTTTCTTCGCTCATTGTAGAAATCCAATACAAGCGTAGGGTTTCTTTCCCATCCTTCCGGTGTAGCAACATCTTCGACTTTGTGTCCCTCCCAAAGTCCGCCTGAATCACGAAAGGTAGCAATGCCACTTTCTGCACTAATGCCAGCCCCGGTAAGAACTACAATCTTCGTTCTTTTCATTTCAACTTCCTGTCGAAGAAATCTTTAGCCGCGGTAAAAATTCTTGACCAACTTTCGTAGCGCAAAAATCCATGCACCTCATCGGGCAAGACTAATAGCTCCACAGTCACATTTTTTGCTCTTAACTTTTCAACTAAATCAACAGTTTGCTGAAAATTTACATTGCGATCATCGTCACCATGCACCATCAATACTGGCGCTACCCATTTTGAAAGATCAGCAACCGGAGACGATTTTCTGGCCAGCTCTGATTCTGACTTTAAAAGTCCCCAGCTATTCGTTGCGTCTTGACCATCAAAAGACCAATCATGCACTCCATGTAAATCAACCCCTGCTTTAAAAATTTCCGGGTTGCGGGCTAAACCCATGGCCGTTAAATATCCACCATACGAACCGCCCCATAAACCAATTTTAGTCGGATCGACCTCAGCTAAACTCTGAAGATACTTCGCGGCTGCCACCACATCTTGGTATTCGGTGGCGCCACGCGGTCCCTGATTTTTGGTCATCCTAAAATCACGGCCATAACCAATCCCATTTCTGAAATTTACTGAGAGCACCGCATAGCCCTGATTCGCCAAAAGTTGATTGAATGCGTAGCAATTGCTGTAGTAATCGCTGTAATGGAAGCCTAGCAACATTTGACGCGTGGGGCCTCCGTGCATATAAACCACTCCCGGTCTTTTGGTTGTAATAGTTCGATTGATAAAAAGTTGACCGTGTATAAGCGTCCCATCTGCCGCCTTGAAAGTTACTGCCTCGGGTTTGACAAATAACGATGCATTAAATGAAACCGGCTTTTGGGGGAATACCGGAACTGCCAGTTTCTTCGCCTCGTCAATTCGAGCCACCACCTTTGAGGCATTAAAAGACGATCTCACGCAATACAACTCATTACCAGCAAAAATGGGATACATCTCGATGCCATCTCCTAGAGTAACTGCGGTAGGATTTGCATTCATTACCGATGACTTCCAAATATGTCGTCTGTTGATATCTTCACGATTACCATCGAAATAAATATTCTGTCCTGTTGGATCAACCACAAAACTTTCCACTTCGCCATCGCCCGGTGTGATGTCTTTCAAATCGCTTCCATCAGGGTTAATTGAAAACACATGGTTCCACCCCGTATGCTCAGAGTGGAATAAAATGCGATTAGTTGTTGTCCATGCAATTGGATTTGCAGAATAACTCTGGGCAAAACCGCCATCCAATCCGGGAGATTTCCAGATTGCCTTTAAAATACCTGACTCAATTTCCGCGACCATTAACGTAAATGAGGTGCCTGTCGTAAAATTCTCCAGTTCACCAATCTTTGTTCCTGGCATTCGTATAAAGGCAACGCTCTTGCTATCGGGTGACCAGACGGGAAGTTGGTCTTGCGTTACATCAGGTGCAATCCACTTAATTGCTTTGGAAATTAAACTAAACACGCCAATAAAACTATGATCTCCCCGATCGCTTGTAAATAAAACATCATTGCCATTAGGCGAAAAAATGGGGCGGCTATTAGACCCTCTTGCCAAAAAGAGAGGCTTTGGTTCTGCATTAATCTCCAGTGTCGATTCGAAAATCTGACCTCGCTTAGAAAATAAAAACTTTAACCCATCGCGGAAGAATATCGGGCTGTTCCCAGACACGATTTTAGCAGGAGCACTTTTGTTGCCAATATCTTTGAAGTAAATAGCCTGATCTGCACCATCGGCTAAACTGGCAGGATTGGGGTTTTGTCCAGCTCTGTTCGTAGCTCCTCCACGAACAAATAGAATCTTTAATCCATTGGGTGAAAAAGCTAGTTGCGAAATCTCTTGCCCATCATCAGCTGGGTAGTCTGTAACAAACCGGGGAAGGTCTGTTCCTGTTTTAACCACAATGTTCCGTTTGCCACGGTCATTGATTACCCAAGCGATATTCTTTCCATCTTTTGAAGAGGTAAAACCCGATTCTGTGGGTGCACTTAAAAACTGTTCCAATAAAGTTTGTGCAAACCCGGGCGATGTAGCGCCCAAAAGAACCAATAGCAAAAGCTTTTTCATAGTAACGAGTTAAGTCTAACAAATATACTATTCGTCCTTTATTAATAGTGCAATAAAATCGCCATCCATCAAATTGATAGTAGTTATTTTTAAAAAGATCACTTACATTTAAAAACCAAAATTAGTATGGCTGATCTTCAAATTAAAAAATCAACCAAGACCTACGATGTCTGCATTGTGGGCTCTGGTGCTGGTGGTGGAATGGCCGCCTATGTCTTAGCAAAAGCGGGAATAAAAGTGGCGTTACTGGAAGCCGGCCCTATGTACGACCCTGCAAAAAATGTAACGCAATTAAAGTTCCCCTATGAATCTCCAAGAAGAGGTGCCAGTACAACCTTCCGTCCCTTTGGAGACTTTGACGCTGCCTATGGCGGTTGGGAAATTGAGGGTGAGCCATATACCCAAAAAGATGGAACACAGTTCGATTGGTTCCGTTCGCGCATGTTAGGCGGTCGCACGAATCATTGGGGACGGATTTCCTTACGATTTGGACCAACTGATTTCAAACACAAAAGCATAGATGGGCTTGGTGAAGACTGGCCGATCGGTTACGAGGATGTCGCTCCCTACTATGATAAAGTAGATAGGTTAATTGGTGTTTTCGGAACGAAAGAAGGAATCTTCAATGAACCGGATGGCATTTTTCTTCCACCACCTAAACCGCGCTTGCACGAATTTTTTGTAAAAGATGCTGCTTCATCACTTGGTGTAAAAGTGATTCCATCACGGTTATCCATACTCACCAAAAAAATTAATGAAGATCGGGGTGTTTGTTTTTATTGCGCTCAATGCAATAGAGGTTGCACCGTGCATGGCGATTTCTCCTCCTCATCGGTATTGGTAAACCCTGCTGTCAATACAGGGAATGTTGATGTAATCGCCAATGCCATGGCTCGTGAGGTTCTCACCAATGAAAAAGGAGAAGCGACCGGTGTTTCCTACGTCAGCAAATATGATATGCAGGAGTACCAACTCAATGCACGTATTGTGATATTGGCTGCCAGTGCCGGAGAGTCTGCAAGACTATTATTGAATTCAAAATCCGCTTTTCATCCCAATGGGTTAGCCAACGGAAGCAATGTAGTCGGAAAGTATCTACATGACTCAACAGGAGTAGCAATGGGTGGTGTGCTACCTAAATTATTCAACCGTAAAAGATACAATGAGGATGGCGTAGGCGGATTGCACTTGTATTCTCCTTGGTGGCTTGATAATAAAAAATTAAACTTTCCACGTGGTTATCATATTGAATATTGGGGAGGAATGGGAATGCCTAGCTATGGATTTGGTGGCGGCATACAAGGCATTAATGGAAAATACCCCGGGCCAGATGGAAAATTAAAAGATGCTGGTGGGTATGGTGCTTCACTTAAAGCAGACTACCGCTATTATTATGGTGCCAGTTTTGGTATGGCCGGTCGTGGAGAGGCCATCGCTCGGGAAGACAATTATTGCGAGATCGATCCGAACGTGGTAGATAAGTATGGCATACCGGTTTTGCGTTTTCACTACAAGTGGAGCGACTACGAAATCAAGCAAGCCAAACACATGCAAGACACCTTTCAAGAGATCATCCACAAAATGGGAGGCGATATTACCTGGGGCGTAAAGGGTGCCGATCAAAACTATGGATTGGAAACACCCGGGCGCATCATTCATGAAGTCGGTACGGTGCGCATGGGTAACGAAAGGAAAAAGTCTGCACTCAACAAGTTCAACCAAGCACATGACTGCAAGAATTTGTTTGTCGTAGATGGTGGCCCTTTCGTTTCGCAAGCAGACAAAAATCCAACTTGGACGATACTGGCGTTGTCGATGAGAGCGAGTGAATACATTATTGATGAAATGAAGAAACAGAATATTTAGTTGATCGATGTTCGTTGTTCGTTTAGCAAAAAACAGCGAACATCTACCAGCGAAAAACCAACAACCAAAAAATGGACAGAAGAAAATACCTCAAAACCCTTGCTGTTGGATCGTTATCCGCGGCTGCATTGTTACAAACGTGTTCGCCTCCAAAAAAAGAAGAGGCTCCTGATCTTACAAAGATCAATGGCGGTCATGATCGCCAACCGAATGAGATTGAGCATTTCAAAAAAGTATCGGCAGAAAAATTTTTGGATGCCCACGAAATGGCGACTATCACCATTCTAGTTGACATCATTATACCCAAAGATCAGATTTCAGGCAGTGCTACCGAAGCGGGTGTTCCTGAGTTTATTGAGTTTATTGTGAAAGACATGCCACGTCATCAATTACCAATGCGCGGTGGTTTGAAATGGCTTGATCTACAATGCATGAAACGTTTTACAAAAGCGTTCACGGAGTGCACGACTACCCAACAAATTGAAATGGTAGATGAAATTGCCTTCCCGGATAAAGCGAAACCAGAAATGTCACAGGGTGTAGCTTTTTTTAATTTACTTCGAGACCTTACTGCTACGGGATTTTATACGAGTAAGATTGGTATTGCCGACATCGGATATGTAGGTAACAAACCCAATCAATGGGATGGTGTTCCACAAGAGGTATTAGATCAGTTCGGTTTAAAGTATGATGAAAGAACATTGACAGAAAGTGTAAAATTTGAAAGCTAAAAAACCATTAACGATTACAGCATGATATCAAGAAGAAAATTCATTCAACAAGCAGGAGCTGCTGCTGCGTTCACCATCCTACCTAGGTTTGTACTGGGCAAAGGCTATGTCCCGCCAAGCGATACGTTGTACATAGCTGGCATTGGCGTGGGCGGAAAGGGGTATTCTGATCTCACTGGTTTTGTGGCTAACCCTAAAGCGAAGATTGCATTGCTCTGCGATGTTGACGATCGGATGGCTATAAAGGCGAAAGAGAAATTCCCTGACGCCAAGTATTACAAAGACTTTCGGGAAATGTTGGACAAAGAAAAAGGGATCGATGCTGTTTCCGTTTCTACGCCCGATCACACGCATGCAGTAGCCACGATGGCAGCCATGGAGAGGGGCAAGCATGTGTACGTCCAAAAACCATTGACACATTCTATATATGAAGCGCGCGTTTTAGCAGAAGCCGCTAGAAAATACAAGGTGGTAACCCAAATGGGCAATCAATTTGCCTCGCATGAGGATGTACGAAAAATGAAAGAGATGGTGGACGCTGGAATGATAGGCAAAGTGAAGAGTGCGGTTGCGTGGACCAATCGCCCTGTTTGGCCCCAGGGAATTGCCCGCCCGGGTGGCGTTCATGAGATACCGAAAGAATTAGATTGGGATCTTTGGCTAGGCCCTACAAAATACATCGACTTCAATCCGGGATATGTGCCATTTAACTGGCGTGGATGGTGGCAGTTCGGCACTGGTGCGCTTGGCGATATGGCATGTCATATTCTAGATCCATTTTTTAGAATTTTACCAGTTGATTTTGCGACCGAGGTGGAGTGCAGTGCCACCACCAATTGGGAAGGAATTTTCAAGGAGGCTGATTATTCAGACTGCGGGCCTTCATCATCCATCATTCATTTTAAATTCCCAAAGAAAGAAGGCAAAGGGCATATCAAACTGACTTGGATGGATGGAGGTCTTCTTCCTGAACGTCCGGAAGAATTATTGCCCAATGAGCAGATGGGCGATGGCAGCAATGGAATTATCTTGGAAGGCACAAAAGGAAAATTAATGGCCGGTTGCTACGGCCTCAACCCTACCCTACTGCCTACCCAGAGGATGAAAGAAAAAAAGATGCCTAAGCAAACTCTTCCGCGCATCGAAGGAAATGAAGCGGGGCACTACACGCAATGGGTAGACGCCTGTATGAAAGGCTATGGACAAATGGAATTGAGTTCGTCATTTGATTATGCGGGGCCACTCACTGAAGCAGTGTTGATGGGCAACTTAGCCATCCGCAGTTACAATCAACGCAAGATGAATGCAGACGGAAAGGGTTACTCATTTCCAGGTCGTAAAAAATTATTGTGGGATGCCAAGAATATGAAGATTACAAACTTTGACGAAGCCAACGCATTCGTGAAGAGGGATTACCGAAAAGGATGGGGCTGGTAAATTTTGTGAAGGGATTCGTTTACCTTTGGAGAATTACCCAGTCAGAATGCTAAAAATCGATAGCCACACGCACATTCTCCCCAAAAAAATGCCCAATTGGAGCGAGAAATTTGGCTATGGCGATTTCATCTATCTTCAACACCACAAAAAAGGAGTTGCCAAAATGATGCGCGGAAATCAATTTTTCCGCGAAATCAAAAGCAATTGCTGGGATGCCGAAGAACGTGTTGAAGAATACAAACAATTCAATACGCAGGTGCAGGTGGTTTGTACAATTCCAGTCATGTTTTCCTATTGGGCAAAGGCGTTAGATTGCCTTGCCCTCTCAGAATTCCTGAATGATCATATTGGCAAGCTGGTCGAGAAATATCCTAAGCAATATATCGGACTTGGAACAGTTCCGATGCAAGATGCCGAGCTTGCGGTAAAAGAATTGGAACGCTTTAAAGAGATCGGGCTCGTTGGTTTACAGATTGGCTCCAACATCAATGACGAAAACTTAAATGAAGAACGCTTCTACCCTATTTTCGAAGCCTGTGAAAGATTGAATTTGGCGGTGATGGTTCACCCCTGGAATATGATGGGTGAAAAACATATGCAGCGTTATTGGTTGCCTTGGTTGGTGGGAATGCCCGCTGAGACATCACGTGCAATTTGTTCAATGATTTTTGGAGGCATTTTTGAAAAGTTGCCAAAACTTCGAGTGATGTTTGCCCATGCCGGAGGATCTTTTCTGCCAACAATCGGCAGAATAGAGCATGGATTTGATTGCCGCCCGGATTTAGTGGCCATCGATAACAACTTTAATCCACGGAATTACATCTCAAAGTTTTGGGTGGATAGCATTACTCATGACCCGCTCATATTAGAATATGTTTTGAAGCTACAAGGATCAAAAAAAGTAATGCTAGGCTCAGATTATCCATTCCCTTTGGGTGATTTAGAAATTGGCAAGTTTATTGAAGAGATGAATTTAAGCGAGCAAGTAAAGGAAGATATATTTTGCAACTCCGTGTTAGAATGGCTCGATTTGCCAAAAAGTAATTTTAGTAATTGACATACTCTGTGATTAAAACCAATCTCCTGTTTTTTCTATTCAGCATCGTTTCAGTAGTTACGCTCGTTGCGCAAACCGAGAAAGAAAAAATTCAGCAAATAGAAACGCAAAAGCAAATAGATAAACAACGAAAACTCACCACAAAACTCGATTCAGCGATTCGTCTAATGGAAGAAGGTCAATACGAACAAGCTGACGCAAAATTCAAGGCGGTTTTAAGAGAAATCAAAAGCGTACCGTCCGATTTAACCTACCATTTTGGAAAGAACTCTTTCCTGCTCGGAAAATACAAACAAAGCGTTGACTGGCTGACCAAGTATATACAACTGAAGGGAACAAGTGGTCAATTTTCAGAAGCGGCCGTTGGGTGGTTGTCACAGGCTGAAGGAGAATTGATTAAAGAAAAAGAACGCGAAGCAAAACTTGCCTCTGAAGTACTGTCCAGTGATTTTACCATCGACTGTGGCCCTACGGGAAAGGTAGCCTGCACTATCTGCAAAGGGTCGACAGTTGTTGTGAAGAAAAATTACTTTGGAGATACTTATTCTACTTGTCAATACTGCCACAAATTAGGCTATCTCACGTGCGAAGAATACAATCTGCTGCTCAAAGGCAAATTAAAACCAAGTGCTGACTAGCAATCTATCGCTGGCTGAGAATTTCTACGATATCTCTATCTTTGCAACCTTGAAGTTAGATTATGCCACTCTATAATCGCATCAGCGGAAAAGAACTGAAGGCCAAGTTAAAGGAAGCACGCGAACCGCGTTCGACTATTTCTTTTTATAAATACCATCAACTGTCGGATCCCAAGGTGTTTAGAGACAAACTCTACCAATTATTTGAATCCGTGCAGGTGTTAGGGCGCATCTATTTAGCTAACGAGGGAATCAATGCGCAGATCAGCGTGCCTACTGAACATCTAGATTTCTTTAAAAACCAATTGTATAGCATTCCATTCTTAAATGGCGTTCGACTCAATACCGCAGTTGACGATAACGGCAAGTCATTTTTTAAATTGAAAATTCTGGTTAGGAACAAAATTGTTGCTGATGGATTAAACGATGCCACCTTTGATGTTACAGACCGAGGCGTACATGTAGGAGCACGAGCATTTAACGAACTGGCAGAGAAAAAAGATACGATCATTGTGGACATGCGCAATCACTACGAAAGTGAAGTGGGGCATTTTAGAAATGCTATTCGCCCCGATGTCGATACGTTCCGGGAAGAGTTAAAAGTGGTGGAAGAACTACTTCACGAAAAACGAGACCAGAATCTATTGATGTACTGCACAGGTGGCATTCGTTGTGAAAAAGCAAGTGCTTGGTTTAAGCACCGCGGCTTTAAAAATGTTTTCCAATTAGATGGAGGTATTATTGAATACGCCAAGCAAGTAAAAGAACAAGGACTCGAGAATAAATTTATAGGCAAAAATTTTGTCTTTGACGAGCGCCTTGGCGAACGTATTACAGAAGACGTCATCAGCAAATGTCATCAGTGCGGAAAGCCCTGTGATGACCATACAAACTGCAAAAATGATGGCTGCCATTTGTTGTTCATTCAATGTAAAGAATGCGCTGAACGTTTTGATGGATGCTGCACCACTGAATGTAAAGAAACGATTAGCCTGCCGGTAGAAGTACAAAAAGAAATTCGCAAAGGAATCAACAAAGGGCGACAAGTATTTAAAAAAGGAAGAGTGCTAAAGGTTGAGAATCAAAAAGAAGTGAGAAGTAAGAATTTGGAATACAGAAGTCAGATATAAAATGTGAGTAGTAACAATCAAATAAATCTACATTCTAACTTCTACCTTCTTTTTTGACCTAAATTGATGATTAGAATTGGCATTATTAACGTTTCTGACCGCGCTAGCAAGGGTATCTATGAAGATACTCCCGGTCAGGCAATTGTTTCCACACTTAATGAATACTTGACAAGTTCGTGGCAAAAAGAATATGCCGTAGTCCCCGATGAGCAGGCCCAAATAGAAAAGAAGCTTATTGAGATGGCCGATGAAAAACAATGCTGCCTGATTGTAACTTGTGGAGGCACCGGGCCTTCCAAACGAGACGTAACACCAGAGGCGACAGAAGCGGTGTGTGATAAGATGATGCCAGGATTTGGAGAATTGATGAGAACTACGAGTCTGCAATATGTTCCAACCGCAATATTATCTCGTCAAACAGCTGGTATTAGAAATAGAACTTTAATTGTAAATTTACCTGGGAAGCCGAATGCAATCCGTCAGTGTCTGGATGCGGTGTTTCCGGCTATTCCATATTGTATTGATCTCCTGGAAGGCCCGTTTTTGCAGTGCAATGAGACAGTAATAAAGGTTTTTAGACCGACATAATACATACGTGAATTGAGTATTGCCCGTTAAAAAGCAAATCTATGGCACGAATTAAATATTACTACGACACTGAAACCTGTAAATATGAGCGCATAAAAACCACCTCGGGCGACATTTTTTTGAATGCGCTTGGGTTGCTTTCGCTTACGTTAGCCATGGCCGTTGGGTTAGTTGTTTTGTACAGCAACTACTTTGAATCACCGCGCGAATTACTTCTATCCAATGAAGTAAAGGAGATGGAATATCTATATCAAAATTTAAACAAGGAAGTAAGCAAACTGGATAACGAACTTGCTCATTTAGAGCATCGAGACGATAACATCTATCGCGCTGTGTTGGGCGCTGAGCCGATAGACAAGAGCGTGAGAGAAGCAGGTGTCGGGGGCGTAGATCGGTATGAAGACATCAAAAAGAAGGACCTCGTGCACGAAGACTTCCTTATCAAATTGCACGAACGAGTAGATAAGTTAAAGCGTAAAGTCTACATAGAATCAAAATCTCAGGACGATGTGATTGCTTTAGCGGAAAATAAAGAGAAGTTATTTGCTGCAATCCCTGCTATTCAACCCGTTGCCAACAAAGAATTGATTGCGCTCGCGTCTGGTTTTGGAATGCGTATTCATCCAGTGTATAAAGTTCGAAAAATGCACACGGGTGTCGATTTTGCAGCAGCCATTGGAACACCCATCTACGCTACTGCAGATGGTATCATCGATAAATTAGAAGTTAGCTTTAGCGGGTATGGAAAACAACTGGAAATCGACCATGGTTTTGGCTATCGCACGCGGTTTGCTCATATGCATGGTTTTGCCGTGCGATATGGCCAAAAAGTAAAACGAGGAGACCTGATTGGGTATGTGGGTGAAACAGGTCTTTCTACTGCGCCTCATTTACACTACGAGGTTTTTGTAAATGGTATTCACGTAAATCCAATTCATTATTTCTTCAATGACCTGAATGCCAAGGAATATGAAAAGGTCATCGAACTGGCCTCGATTGAGAATCAATCGCTGGGTATGTAGAAAAATGCTTTGTCACAGATACCCTAGCTCAATAAAAGTTATGAAGAATAAACTAACTTTAGGGTAAGTCATTTTATAATGCTGAAAAGGATATTCATCGTAATTGTTACCTGTCTTTCCGTATTTCAATCAGTCGCCCAAGGGTGCAGTGATGCAGGTTTCTGCACGATGGGTGCAATGAAGCCTGATCAACCTTACAATAAGAAGCTCGAGTTTAAACTTCGCACTATGGAGCTGAGCTTTTATCGTGGCACTACTAATCTCACACCGATTGTGTATGTAACTACTGTCGATCTAAACTTTAGTTTGAACAGGCGAACTACGTTTCAGGTTAAATTGCCTTTTCAGTTTGTGGATGGTAAACTGGCATCCACCTCATCTCTGGGAGATATCTCGCTTTGCTTCACTCGCAATATCTTTTCGTCAGACAGGTTTGATGTTAATCTTTCCATTGGCGGCAAAATCCCCACGAATTCGTCCAACAAAAACACGCAGGGACTGCCACTGCCCATGTACTACCAAACCAGTTTGGGTACGTATGATGCGATAGCAGGTCTCTCGTTAGTTAACCGCAATTGGTTATTCGCAACAGGTATCCAAGTTCCACTAAATCAGAACAGCAATGAATTCGTATGGTCACCCTGGGGTGATACAGCAGAGAAAGATTATGTGCGTCAGTATGCGCTTGCTAAAGATTTAAAACGGGGTATCGATGTAATGCTGCGGGTAGAAAGAAACTTTCGGCTGTCTCGTTTCAATTTTTCAATTGGACTTTTGCCTATCTATCGAGTTACACGAGATGAATTCACAAATTCCGGAGGTGAACGAAAAGTGCCAGACGAAGCAATGGGTTTAGCTCTATCAGGAATTATTACGGGTGGATACAGTTTCAATACCCAATCCGGACTTCGGCTTTTGCTCGGACACAAAATTGTTCAACGAGAGCTAAATCCTGATGGACTTACCCGCGAGTTTGTTAGTTCCCTTACTTATATTCACAGATTCTGATGAAACAATTTCTATTATTCTGTTTCATACTTACTTTTTATGGGTCTTTGGCTCAAAAGAATCTAAAAAAAATAGATTCGCTTGTGAAAGTGGCTGCTTATAGAGAAGCACTACAACTTCTGCGGGTTGAAAAACAAACACTTGAAAATGACTCAATTTCGTTTTTAGAAAATACCGAGGCTGAAATTTTAATCACCCAAGGTAATCTGAGTGAAGCAGAGAAGGTGCTCTCTAACATTAAGATTTCAACACCTTACCTGCAAGCGATTACCCAATCGACAACAGGTTTTTTGAATTTAAATAAGGGACGCTATGACCTTGCCAATGAAACCCTTCAAGCCGCACTGGCTGCTTTCCAATCTACTGGCAAATCAAATACGAAGGAAGCAGCTCGTTGCCTTGCCAATATTGCTTCATATTACCTGGCTACTGGTAAGTACAATAAAGCAGAAGAATATGAAACCATTGCGCTCCAACTCAGGCAAAAACTCTTCGGTGAGAGCAGCGAAGAGGTTGCAGCCTCATACAATAACTTAGGAACTATATATCTTAGCTCAGATCCTGACCGTTCGTTAGATTATTACGAGAAAGCTTTGACTACTTACCAACAGCTTCATCGTGGCAATCACCCGAAATTAGCCATAGCAAACACCAACATCGGCATAGCCTACAACCAATTAGAATTGTATGGAGATGCCATCAACTCATTTGATACTGCGAAAAAAATATGGGAGCAAATCTACCCTGACGGTCATCCTAATCTTGCCATTGTTTTACAAAATATCGGAAGCGCTTATTCGAAACAGAAAAACCCAAAAGTTGCCGAAGAGTTTTATGACAAAGCAATCTCAATTTACACGAAGTCCTATGGAACCAAACACCCGGATTTGGCGAGCGCTCTCAATAGTCTTGGCAGTTTACAATTAAACAATAACGAATACGACAAATCGATAGCAACTTTTCAAAAGAGCATTGTTGCGAATGCTCCATCATTTAATAGTTTAGACCTTGAAAGTAACCCAATTGGATCTGATTATTATAACCCGATGGTGCTTGTCTACTCCATCAACTTCAAAGCAAAGGCACTGGAATCCAAATATCTTGGCAGATCACTCAAATTAAATGACCTCAAGATTGCTCTGCAATGCATTCATAAGTGCGATTCCTTGATAGATGACATTCGACATCAAAGCACCGATGAACAAGATAAACTGGCGCTTGGTAATATTGCTACCGAAGTCTACGAAGTGGGAGTAAGGGTGGCCCACACGATAGGCGAAAACAGTATCAACCCAAGAGCCTATTTTGAAAAAGCTTTTTATTTCGCTGAAAAGAGTAAATCTTCTGTTCTCCTGGAATCTATAGCAGAAACCCAAGCAAAGTCTTTTGCAGGCATTCCACAAGAACTGCTTGATCAAGAATTGAAAATCAAATCATCGATTGCTGTTTTAGTACAAAAACTCACTCAGAAACCAGCCGAGCAAGAAGAGAAGGAAATCAGAGAAAAACTATTTGTATTAAACAATGAATACACCTCTTTCGTAAAAAAACTCGAGAAAGATTTCCCTAAATATTTCAATCTGAAATTTAGTCAACGGATAAACACAGTATCAGACATTCAGAACCAGTTGGACGCTACAACAGGTTTAATTAGCTATTTCTTAGCGGAGAAAACGAATAGGCTTTATCAATTTTCTGTTACGAAGCAACGTTTTAAAATCAAAGATTCCTCCATTCCCCCTGACTTGAATCGACTGCTCAAAGGTTTTATGAATAGCATTCTGTTTAGCAACTTTGAAACCTACAAAAAAACTTCACTCCCGATTGCCGCTTTACTAAAACCAAATGTCGATCGTCAAATAAAAGAGTTAGTTGTTATTCCAACAGGACGGCTTGGAACAATTCCTTTTGATGCACTGCCAAGCGGCAGAATAAAAGGAACAAACTTTAATCAGGTATCGTACTGGTTGAAGGAATACGCCATCTCCTACGAGTTTGCGTCCAATCTATTTACTCAAAAGGGCAGAGAAAAATTAGCTACTGAAAGTCCAACCATCTTCCTCTGTGCACCGGTAACTTTTCCTGAAAAAGATAACCTGAGCCAATTGCCTGGAACCGAAAAAGAAGTAAACAACATCTCACAACTTTTTGCAAATTCAAAGTCGGTGAAGTTTGAAGATGCAACCGAGACGGTCATCAAGTCCAAACAGATTTCAAACTTCAACTATTTACATTTTGCCACACATGGTATTGTAGACGAAGAAAACCCTGAGTCATCTAAAATATTTCTACAAACGACCGATGCAGATGATGGAAACTTATATGCTGGCGAGATTTATAACCTAGAACTAAATGCAAACCTTGCGGTACTTTCTGCTTGTCAGACAGGCTTAGGAAAAATTTCAAAAGGTGAAGGTGTGATTGGATTGTCACGTGCGTTGACATATGCAGGAGCAAAAAATATTGTGGTTTCTTTTTGGAGCGTTGCCGATGAATCCACTTCAAAGCTTATGACAGACTTTTACACAAACCTTCTCGGCACCAAATCCATTCATTTTAACAGATCATTGCAACAAGCAAAGCTGAAAATGTCGAAGACTATTGAGTATTCAAATCCATTCTTCTGGGCTCCGTTTGTGCTACTTGGAAAATAAAAAACCTGACCGTTTCGGGTCAGGTTTTACACAGTCTAAACGCTATGGCAAATAGGTTTTTCGTGTGCTTTAGAGAACCCCAAAGTAGGGAGTTGAGTTTCATTTTTCCTAAACATTTTGTAAAACTTTGTTAAAACTTAAAAAATGGCCTTTTTTGAGCCAAAATCACAATATCTGTAAATGATAGAGGATAACTACCGCCAGCGAGGGTTGCGCAACAACCTGGTTAAAAAACTGCGTTTAAAAGGGATTTTGGATGAAGAAGTACTGGCGGCAATCGGAAAAGTGCCCAGACACGCGTTTTTTGATGATGCCCTACTCAGCCATGCTTATGAGGACAAAGCCTTCCCAATTGGGGAGGGACAGACCATTTCTCAGCCTTATACGGTAGCCTTCCAGACTGAGAAGCTCCGTATTAGGCCGAGCGACAAAGTGCTTGAAATCGGTACAGGTTCTGGCTACCAGGCCGCCATTTTGGTGGAGATGGGTGCCAAGGTTTACACCATTGAATTTCAAAAAAAGCTTTACGAGCGTACAAAAGAGTTTCTGCCGAGTCTTGGCTACAAACCTTACTTCTTCTTTGGAGATGGATCGAAGGGTATCCTAAGCAAAGCTCCATTTGATAAGATTATTGTGACCGCTGGCGCACCTGTTATCCCGACTGCGCTAATAGAACAGCTGGCAGAAGGCGGCATTATGATTATACCCGTAGGCGATCGAGAGAAGCAAATGATGCTGAAGATAACCAAACGAAATGGAAAAATTACTCAAGAGGAGTTTGATAACTTCGCTTTTGTTCCACTGCTTGGTGAACAAGGATGGGGTGGAAAATAATTTTTTACGCATGAAAAATCTGACACTTTTACTGGCCATAATCCTGACAAGTAGCTTTACTCATTCTCTGTTTGCCCAAGTAGTTGAGGTAGTGAAGAAAGGCAAATCAACTCCCCATGAGAGAGTGACGAACTTTGAATACCTCGAGCCAAACACAATTCCAAAGCACGCTTCACTTGTTGCGACACTTAAAGCAACCGAAAGCGGAAAAGACGCAAACATACCAAATCTCTTCTTCGCATTAAAGTACAAAACGTATCAACTTCAAGGCAATAGCTTTAAAGTGATTGCTTTCGCAAAAGAAAAAACTTCCAATAAATTAGAACTTACCATCGATGTCTATTATTCGAACGACTCATTACTTCTTGTCAACCGAAACAATCATGTCAAAAACGCAGTTTTTATTTTTGGTGATGACAAAGGTGACAATGAAACGTATAGCTTCTCGATAAACGAAGTTCAGCATGAACTCAAATCTGGCTTTTATTACAAATACGTTATTGCAAAAGGAAGTCAGGCGGAAATTACTCAAGGTAAGCTTGTCACCAACACTATGTACGTAAAATGGAAAGAGAATAAAGTGTCACAATTTCGATCGCTTTCAAAATTTGGCCTTGCACCAACCAAAGAATCGCATGACTACCTAAGTCGTTTTTTTAATATGGGAGCCTTAAACCCAATTGACAATGATTTGGGCTATCTTCTAGCTTCGTTACTAAAGCGACAAGAGTAGAAACTGTTTCAACTCACTAAAAGAACTGGTCAACCTAATTGTATGCTTTTCCCTTTTTAAAAACACATTCAGTCTTTCAGGTATTGGCACCATTTGACGTATTGCACCTTCTACAACATCTTTAAACTTTACCGGGTGAGCTGTCTCCAGAAATATCCCAACAGTACTTGAATGCGAATTTAAATACTGTTTCAAACCCAAATAACCGACCGCTCCATGGGGATCTAGACAATACTTTGAGTTTTTGAAAACCTGGCTCATGATGTTTACCGTGTCCTCATCAGAATAGTGGCAGCCAACTAAATCTTTTAACAAAGCATCGAAATCATTTTGATACAAATCCAATATGCGGGCAAAATTGCTTGGATTGCCCACATCCATTGCATTGCTAATGGTTTGCACGGATGGTCTAGGTGAAAATATCTTCGTTTTTAAGTAAGCAGGAACAATGTCGTTCTTGTTCGTAGCTGCCACGAATTTATGAATAGGCAATCCCATTCGTTTAGCAAATAAACCAGCGGTTAGATTCCCGAAATTTCCACTTGGAACTGAAAATACTATTTCATTTTGTTTGCCTTTGAGTTGCGCGACTGCATGAAAATAATAGAATGATTGTGGGATCAATCGGGCAATATTGATTGAGTTAGCAGAAGTCAGAAAGAGTTTTCGCTTTAACTCTTCATCCATGAAAGCTTGCTTCACCAACCGTTGGCAATCGTCAAACGTCCCATCGATTTCTAATGCAGTAATATTTCCGCCAAGAGTTGTGAACTGCTTTTCTTGAATGTCGCTCACCTTACCTGACGGATAAAGTACGATCACTTTTGTACCCGGCACATTGAAAAATCCATTGGCTACGGCACTTCCTGTATCGCCTGATGTGGCTACTAAAATGGTGATCTCCTTGTCTTGTTGATTGGCAAAGTAGCCAAGTAAACCCGACAAAAATCGAGCACCAAAATCTTTGAACGCCAAGGTAGGCCCCTGAAACAACTCGAGTGAAAAAACATCTCTTTCGATTTCAACTAAGGGGGCATCGAATTGAATCGTATGATCGACAATTCGCTTCAACTCATTTGTCGGGATATCTTCACCAATCAGACTCTTCGCTACCTGAAATCCAATTTCCGGAAAAGATAATTGTGAGAGTGATTCAAAAAAGGAAGCCGGCAAAACCGGAATACTTTCAGGCATGTACAACCCGTTATCTGGCGCAAGCCCTTGGACTACCGCTTCGCGTAAACTTACTCGTTGGTTTTTGTTATTCGTACTGTAATAATTCATTTTCTGACTATTCTGAATTCCAACTTCTGACTTCGATATTCTAATTTCTAACTCCCTAATCTAAAATCCTCGCCCCTTCCTGATTCACCTTCGACACATACACTTCACTCTTCAAATTGTTTTTTAAAAATTCAAGCTGCATGACCTCCCCTACTTTCGTTGCCTTTGCGTGATCTGTACTTAATGCAAACATCGTGGGGCCTGAACCGGAAATACCACAGCCTAATGCACCAGCCATTACTGCTGCCTCCCTTACTTGTTCAAACCCTGGAATAAATGCGGAGCGTATTGGCTCGGCAATCTTATCCTGCAACGAACGACTTATAAGCGAGTAATCTTTACCCATTAACCCAATCATAAGCCCGGCAATATTTCCTGTTTGTGCAATGGCATCTTTCAAATTGACAGTTGGTTTCAACACCCTGCGCGAGTCAGATGTTTTCAACTCAATGTGTGGGTGAACTAACGTGGCATATAGATTTTTTGTAGCTGGGATTTTGATAACATCCAAAGGATTGTAATCACGCACTAGTACAAATCCACCCATTAAACAAGGAGCTACATTGTCTGCATGAGCTGATCCGCACGCGATCCTTTCGGCTTCCATGGCATGAACGACTAGCTGCCCACGCGTAAGCGGGTTACCCATCAAGTGATTGATCGCCACTAACGCTGCCACACCACTTGCGGCACTTGAACCCATACCACTGCCAAGTGGTAGATTTTTATACAATTCTATTTCAACACCTTGTTGCTTGCCAATACTTTTCAAAAACGACTGGACAGCAACGGCCGCTGTATTTTTAGTCGCATCAAGCGGAAGTCGACCTCCATCACCTACTATTTTTGATAGCGTAATCTCTTGGCTCATATTCAACGTCAGCATTACTTCATCGCCCGGAAAATCAACGGCAAACCCCAGCACATCAAAGCCGCAACAAACGTTGGCCACTGTGGCGGGGGCGAAGGCTTTTATTTTCATTCTATAAGTTGTTAGTACTTTATTTCAAATCAGTTACCCGTTTCAGGTTTCCAGTTACCGGTAACTGGAAACCTGTTACTGGAACCGAACCATTAGTTGCTATAATTTCCAATTCTAATTACGTCAGCAAAAACACCAGCTGCCGTCACTTCAGCACCCGCACCTGGTCCACGAATTACCATCGGCCGTTCTTTGTAACGCTCGGTTGTAAGCAAGATAATATTATCACTTCCAGACAGCGTATAGAAAGGATGCGATGCACCCACAGAAGCCAACGAAACCTTTGCCGTCCCTCCTTCTAAAATAGCCATATAGCGTAGTTTTTCATTTTTGCGTTGTGCGTGATCTCTTAATTCATCAAAATCCGAATTGAAAGAGGCCAACCTTTCAAAAAATTCAACCACCTTCATTTCGCTCCTGCACTCTTCTGGCACTAGATTCTCCACCTCAATATCGCTCAACTCCAAATCGAGCCCTATTTCCCTTGCCAGGATCAACGCTTTGCGTGCTACATCCATTCCATTTAAATCATCGCGCGGATCTGGTTCTGTAAAACCTCTTTCCTTTGCTTCTTTCACCACTTCACTAAATTGCATTCCCTCTGCGAAAGAACTAAAAATAAAATTCAAAGTACCACTCAATACAGCCTCAATTCGAAGTGCTTTGTCACCACTGATCAATAAATCATTGAGTGTATTGATTACTGGTAATCCAGCACCAACATTCGTCTCGTACAAAAACTTTACTCCACGCTTAGCGGTTGTGGACTTCAGTTTTTTGTATCGCTCTAACGAACCAGAATTTGCCTTCTTATTCGGTGTCACGATGGAGATATTAGAAGAAAGGATGCGGTCGTAAAAACCTGCCACTTCCTCACTCGAAGTACAATCCACAAAAATACTGTTGGACAAATTCAGCGATTCCATTTTTTCGTAGTATGCAAGTAACGACATCGATTCGCCACTCTTGAGCATTGTATCAACAGCCTGCATCAACATTATCCCGTCAGCATTGAAAAGCATTTTCTTGCTATTTGCAATCCCAACCAGGTTAATTTCCAAATGATTTTGAGTCGCCAATTTTGAAAACTGATGATCCATCATTTTCACCAATTCCTTGCCAATCAATCCCGTGCCAACCAAAAAAACATTCAATACTTTTCTATCTGAAAGAAAAAATGCTTCGTGCAGTACGTTTAATGCTTTGGAGGTATCCGCCTGCCGGATGACGACCGAAATATTCAATTCGGATGATCCTTGTGCTATGGCATGGACATTTATGCCCGATCTACCAAGTGCATTAAACATGCGACCACTTGTGCCAGGATTGTGCTTCATACCCTCTCCTACTATAGCTACAATAGTGAGATCATTTTCCACCGCAATAGGATCCATTTCTCCGTTCAAAATTTCATAGTGAAATTCCTTTTCAATAGCTGCTTTCGCTTGCGTAGAAAAGCTAGTTTCAATAGCAAAACAAATCGAGTGTTCTGACGATGCCTGACTTATCAAGATCACGTTGATTTTTTCCTTAGCCAACGTGCCAAATAATCGCATTGACACACCTACTACACCTTGCAAGCCACTCCCCTGCACGTTGAACAAACTGATGTTGCCCATTGAAGAGACTCCTTTTATAATCAGTGACTTTCCATTCGCATTCGCACTAACCACCGAACCAGGAAAAGTCGGATTGAAGGTATTTTTGATCCAGATTGGAATCTTTTTTTCCATGGCTGGTTGCATCGTTGCGGGAAAGATCACCTTCGCACCAAAATGAGAAAGTTCCATGGCCTCCTCGTAAGTCATTTCTTTAACAGTAAATGCCTTCTTCACTTTGCGCGGATCGGCTGTCATCATTCCATCTACATCCGTCCAAATTTCTAACGAGGTCGCATCTAAAGCTGCCGCAAAAATAGCTGCCGTATAGTCAGATCCACTTCTCCCAATCGTGGTCGTTTCGCCCGAGGCAGACGAACCAATAAAGCCAGTGATCACTTGCAGGTTAGTATGTCGATTGAAATACTCTTGTATCAATTCGTTGGTTTTTTTAAAATCAATTTTAGCATAACCAAAATTGTTATCGGTGCGAACGATCGTCCGAGAATCCAAAAATTCAGATTTGATATTTCGCCCATTGATTGCTTCAGCTATAACATAGGCAGAAAGCCGCTCGCCAAAACTCATGATATAATCGAGTGAACGTAACGTCCTTTCTTTCACCAAGAAAATCCCATGAAGAATATCTTCCAATTCATTGATTGTGAACTTGACCTGAGCAATCACACTGCTTTGCTTTTGAATATCAATCAACTCACGAACGGCTTCCAAATGTCTCTTTTCCAATTGCTCTAGTTGCACTTTGTACCCCACATCTCCAGCAAGCGCCATCGAGCTCAATTGAATAAGAGAATCCGTTACTCCACCAAATGCAGAGAATACTACTGCAATTTTTTCTTTTTCTATGTACGCCAAAAGGATGTCAATAACTGAATTAATCCGTTCAGGGTTGGCGACTGAGGAGCCACCGAATTTAAGAACTTTCATTTTAAAAAGTGTTGATATTGGAAAGTGTTGATGTTCTGAAAATGAGACGTCTCATTTCACAGACTAAAAAATTTATACACTGGGGAAATTGGGGATATAGTGGGAGCTACCCCGTAATAGTAGTTGTAATAGTTGTAATGCAAGAAGCAATTACGCGTACCGGATGTAATGAACAACTGTTTTCCATAACTAAGCGCTGCAAGAAGCAAATTGTGCATGGTTAATGCAAAATATATTTATGATTTTTGTTGGGGATAAAAACAAACTAACGGTTATTAGTTTTCCAAAGCCGAAGAATGACTAACTTTGAATTGTCAATGAATCCAAAAATAGTTTAGACCATGGAAGAGATTATTTTTTTAGTGGAAGAGAGCGCAGAAGGCGGATATACCGCTAAAGGATTGGGTGTTTCCATTTTTTCAGAAGGTGAAACCATCGAAGACTTACAGAAGAATATCAAAGATGCAATTTTATGCCACTTTGATATCGAAAAACCAAGATTGGTTAGACTTCACATGGTAAAAGAGCTTGTCTTTGCTGCATGAAACTACCACGTGACATCAGTGGAACCAGCTTGATTAAGAGCTGTGAGAAACTAGGTTACATTGTCACTCGGCAAACAGGCAGTCATATAAGATTGACTACGGAGCAAAAAGGTCAGCACCACATTACTATTCCAAATCATAGTCCGATAAGAATTGGAACACTCTCATCTATTCTTGGCGAAATCGCGGAACACTTTAAAACTTCAAAGGAAGAAATCATTAACCAGCTATTCAACAAATAAATGCCGCGCAAAAAAAAACACCCCAAAGACTCCTTCGTGAGCATGACCGAACTGGTCTTACCAAACGACACAAATACCCTTAACAATTTAATGGGAGGAAGACTGATGCACTGGATGGATATTGTTTCTGCGATTGCCGGGCAAAAGCATTGCAGCAGTATTGTAGTCACAGCCTCGGTAGATAACATTTCGTTTCGCGAGCCAATACGTTTAGGCGATGTAGTTACGCTTCGCGCGAAAGCGACACGGGCATTTAACTCATCGGTAGAAATTCGCATTGATGTAGATGCCGAAAACATTCCCGCAGGAAAAAAGATTGCAAGCCACTCGGCTTACTTTACGTTTGTGGCTGTGGATGCAAACGGAACTCCTGTAGAAATTCCTGAAGTAGAACCCGAGACTGAAGAAGAAATGGAATTGTATAAAGGTGCTTTGCGCAGAAGGCAACTTCGATTGATCTTAGCCGGAAGAATGAAACCAAGTGAAGCGCACGAGTTAAAGTCTCTGTTTGATATTAAATAAATGATGTAACTGTCAGCCCGAGGTTCTCGAAGGCTGACGACTATTTTTAAGAACCGATGCAAGAAATTTTTGAAAGCACCTACCCCGAGGAGTTATACCTCATTCGACAGCGAGTGACCGTGGTGATACCTATTCGATGGACGGAAGTGAAAGAAGCTGAAAAAATGCTCTTGTCAAAAATATTAGGTGCTGTCAAGCAGAGTTTAGATTCCGTTGTCATCAGGGAACAGCCTCAATTGGATTTGTCGGTGTGGACAGAAAAACCCGAAAGAGTACTTTGCTTTAGCCCTGCGGAAGGCTTGCCCAAATTTGAAGTGCTACCGGCACATGGCACTTCGGTAATCGTTTCATTGCCACTGCCCGAGTTGCTTACCAACGATGAGGCAAAGAAGAAACTTTGGGCGGGGCTGAAAATGATGTTTAGTTGATTTATGAAATCCTAACACCAGCCAAGAATTGCTTTAGAAGGCCCGTTGGCCTTACCCCCTCATTTGTAATACCACACCTTCTCAAAAGTTTCGGTGCGAAAACTGCCTTTAACTACGAAAAACCTCCATTTTCACGCCCAAAATGGCTATTGACCAATGCGTAAGTTCTTCTATATTTGCGGAACTTTTTTTAAGCCCTGATAATGATGGGCGTGAATCTTAAACCTTAAAACCTGTATGCTAAATCAATTGTTGTATGCGCTGCCCTTCTTCGGTGTTCTGGGCTTATTGTATGTTGTTTGGAAAAGTGCCTGGGTAGCTAACCAAGATGCGGGAACTGACAAAATGAAGAAAATTGCCGGCCACATTGCCGAGGGCGCTATGGCCTTTTTAAAAGCCGAGTATAAAGTGCTGGTAATATTTGTTGCGTGTGTGGCTATTCTTTTGGCTGTAACGGCCAATGGCACAACCTCTTCATGGTTAGTAGGTGTATCTTTTGCTCTTGGGGCATTCAGCTCCGCGCTCGCAGGTTTCATTGGCATGCGGGTGGCTACCAAAGCAAACGTACGCACGACCAACGCAGCTCGGAAAAGTTTGGGCAAAGCCCTGGAGATCGCTTTTGTAGGCGGCTCGGTAATGGGAATGGGTGTGGTTGGTATTGGCGTATTAGGGCTCAGCATTCTTTTGATTGTGTATGGAAATATGTTTGGTTTGGATACCCAAGACAACGTTACAAGGGTAATCACTATCATAACCGGGTTTTCATTTGGTGCATCTTCCATCGCTCTGTTTGCACGTGTGGGTGGCGGTATTTATACAAAAGCTGCAGACGTAGGCGCTGACTTAGTTGGTAAAGTAGAAGCGGGTATCCCTGAAGATCACCCATTGAACCCTGCAACGATTGCCGATAACGTGGGTGACAACGTAGGTGACGTGGCTGGTATGGGTGCCGATTTATTTGAATCTTACGTAGGCTCGATTGTAGGTACGATGGTGTTGGGTGCTGCGTTCATGGTGCCTGGGTTTAGCGATAATTTCAATGGGCTTTCTGCCGTGTTGTTGCCGTTGGTTCTAGCAGGAGTCGGCATTATCATGTCGTTTGTTGGAACGTTCTTCGTAAAAGTAAAAGAAGGTGGCGATCCACAAAGAGCATTGAATATGGGCGAGTTTTCTTCATCCATTGTCATGATCATCGCTTCGTATTTCATCATTACTTGGATGCTTCCGACAGAATGGACGTACAATGATCTGTTGTACAGAGACGATGCGGGTAATCCTACTGTTCGTGTAATGACTTCATTGGGTGTGTTCTGGGCAACCATCATCGGCCTTGTGGGTGGTGTTTTGGTTGGTTTGATCACTGAATACTATACAGCCATGGGCAAGAAGCCTGTGCTTTCTATTGTAAGACAATCTTCTACCGGTGCAGCAACAAACATCATTGCCGGCTTGGGAGTAGGCATGATGTCAACCATGCTTCCTACATTGGTAATTGCGTTCTCAATCATTGGTGCATTTTACTTTGGCGGATTATACGGTATAGCTATTGCAGCGGTAGGTATGCTCTCTAATTTGGGTATTCAATTAGCAGTAGATGCTTATGGACCTATCTCTGACAATGCAGGTGGAATAGCTGAAATGTCTGAACTTCCGAAAGAAGTTCGTCAGCGTACAGATAAATTAGATGCGGTAGGTAACACTACAGCAGCAATCGGTAAAGGTTTTGCAATTGCTTCTGCAGCACTTACAGCATTGGCTTTGTTTGGCGCATTCATGACTACTGCTCAAATCCATGCGATTGATGTATCAAAAGCAAACGTAATGGCAGGCTTGTTCATTGGCGGTATGCTGCCATTTGTATTCTCTGCGATGGCAATGGGTGCAGTAGGTCGTGCGGCTATGGCAATGATCGAAGAAGTGAGAAGACAATTCAATGACATCCCTCCTCTTAAGGCTGCCTTGGCTGCTATGAAGAGAAATGGTGATAAAGAAATGAAAGATTGGTCTGCTGATGACCAGAAGATATTTCATGACGCAGACGGTTCTGCAGAGTATGGCAAGTGCGTAGAGATATCTACCAAGGCAGCATTGAAAGAAATGGTTCTTCCTGGCCTGATGGCAGTGATCGTGCCTGTGGTTATTGCTTTCCTTCCTGGTTTTGGCGTAGAAGCCCTTGGCGGGATGCTGGCAGGTGTTACGGTTTCTGGTGTATTGATGGCTATCTTCCAGTCAAACGCTGGTGGTGCTTGGGATAACGCCAAGAAAAGCTTTGAAGAAGGCGTAGAGATCAATGGGCAGATGTACTACAAGAAATCAGAGCCACATAAGGCTGCTGTTACGGGTGATACGGTGGGCGACCCATTCAAGGATACCTCTGGCCCTTCGTTGAACATCTTGATTAAATTGATGTCGATTGTGGCGTTGGTGATTGCTCCGTTATTAGTGCCTTCCGACAAGGCAACTGTTAAAACGGAAGTGAAGCCTACGATTGAATCGGTAACTCCGGTTGCTGAAACACAACCAGCAGTACATTAAGAAAAGACAAAAACTGTGAAAAGCCCTGCCTCGGTAGGGCTTTTTGCTTTTGTAAAAGTTAATCCTGTTGGTACCTTTAAGCCAGATCAATAAATATTATGTCAGTTAGAACATTTACCACATCCCTTTTTTGCTTCGTGCTAATGCAATACGCATCGGCCCAAACGTCTATTTTGGGAACTTGGAAATCGATTGATGACAAAACAGGTGAAGCTAAATCGATTGTTGAAATCTATGAGCGAGGATCTAAGATTTATGGAAAAATCATAAAAATATTTCCCCAGAAAGGTGTCACAGATCCGATTTGTACAAAATGCCCAAAAAACGATCCTCGATTCAACAAGAAAATTCTAGGGATGGAAATCATCAAAGAACTTACCCCTGACGGAGATGAGTTTGAAGGTGGCGATATCCTAGATCCTGAAGTGGGGAAAATATACAATTGTAAACTTTGGCTTGAGGGGGGACAGCTAAAAGTCCGGGGTTACTTAGGTCCGTTTTATCGTACCCAGACTTGGGAAAAAGCAAATCCCTAAGCAACTCAACCTAAAAAGAAGGAACTTTAACTTAAATTACCACCCACAAGATTACTTAAAGGTTACCAATAGTGGCACTACGCGTATTTAAATCCAGTTCTGAGTTAGACGAGAAGGAAATCTTCGAACGGATTATCAAAGGGGACGAAAAAGCCCTAGAACTGATCTACAAGAAGTACTATCGGATGATGACTAAGTTGGTTGTCACCAATAGTGGGACGGAAGAGGAGGCGAGAGATGTTTACCAGGATGCATTAGTGGTGTTTTGGCAAAAAGCCAGATCAGGGAATCTGATTCTGACTTCCAAAATGAGCACTTTTATCTATAGCATCTGCCAAAACTTATGGAGGAAAGAGCTAGACAGGAAGAAGCGACTTTCTAATGAACAGAAGGACACTCCTACCACCATGGATATGGATAGTCCGGAAAGAGAGAAAATAGTGGCGAAATGCCTGGATCAGTTGGGCGAAACGTGTAGAAAGGTATTGATGTACTATTATTTTGATGAAATGTCGATGCAGGAAATAGCGGAAAAGTTGGGGTTTGCTAACACCGATACCGCTAAGACCAAAAAATATAAGTGCAAACAAAAATTAGACGAACTAGTAAAAGCTCAGTATTCTGAGCAGGATTTTTTAGACTAACAGATCATGAACAATTTCGAGTTAATAGATGATTACCTGACCAACCGCATTAGCGGAGAGGCTAAAATAGATTTTGAGAAACAAGTGGAGGCTGATCCATCCTTAAAGACTGACCTTCAGTTGCAAAAAGTAATCTTGGAAAGCGTAAAGAAGGCACGTGCGGCAGAATTGAAAAAGATGCTTCAAAACGTACCCGTAGGCGGAAGTACAGGGATCGCACAATTTTCAGTTATGAAAATGGCAGCAGGAATCATTGGTGCCGGTCTTCTTCTAGCTGCGTTGAGCTACTATTTTAGCAATACAGGTGATAACGGGCCAAATATGTCCACTTCATTGGAAGACTCTATCAAAAAAGTAAACCCGAATGACTTTGAGCCACTAGAGGAGCCTTTGGAGACGACACCGAAAGAAGAGAAAAAAGTTGAGCGAAAAATACAGTCGGAAACCAAACCAGCGCTTAAGGCTACAGAAAATCCCGTTAAAACGGTAATCCCTGCCACAAAACCAAAAATGGATTTGGTTGATCCTACCAAAGATATGTTAGAGGGTGATTCGCGCCCTTTAATCAGTCAACAAACCCCCAAAAAACCTGTGAGCACTTCGCCTATTAAAGTGGACGTGTTAACGGATGACAAAAAGTACTCTTTTCACTATCAATTTTCAGAGGGCAAGTTACTTTTATATGGAGCCTTTGACACGTCTTTGTATGAGATTTTAGAGATAAACGGTGAAATGCACAGGGTCTTTATGTTTTATAAAGATCAGTACTATTTGCTGGATGAGAACCAAACCAAAGCAGCGCCTTTGCAGCCGATAATGGATCCCGAGTTGATTTCCAAGTTAAAAGAATTTAGAGGTAGGTAGTGAGTTTTAGTAGTTGAGTTTTGAAACACCCTCCGATCGAGGGTGTTTCTTTTTATCCGCTATATTTGTGGCTTTATGAGTGAAATCTCAAAGCACAAGTATAGAAAGAAGAAGCTGGGCACTTACCCCTACCTGAGTGTGGTGTTTAGTATCACCCTAGCCCTTTTTGCTATTGGTGTGTTTGGCACGCTGGTGATCTACTCTAGCGAACTTGAAAATGTAGTTCGGGATAACGTAAAGGTTCAGGTTTATTTGAAAAACCAACTTTCAAAGGAGCAAACTGATAAAATCGAAAGGCAGCTAAAAGCCAAGAACTTCGTCAAAAAGGGTGGCAACGAAGGAGCTATCCAATTCGTATCTAAAGAAACAGCGGCCAAACAGTTCATAAAAGAGACAGGCGAAGACTTCAAGCGGTTTCTGGGTGAGAATCCACTTCGGAATGCATACCTCGTCAAGATAGATCCAGCTTACCATGACAAATCCAGTTTGATAAAAATCAAGGCCGAAATAGAAAAAATCCCTGGCGTGTTTCAAGTCTATTATGTAGAAAACGTCATTGATTCAATCAACCAAAATGTAGCAAAGATTGGGCTTGTGCTGATGGGATTGGTTGCCATTTTGTTAGTAACTGTCGTCCTTCTCATTAACAATACGGTGCGACTAGCACTTTTTTCGCAGCGATTCATTATCCGCAGCATGCAATTGGTGGGTGCCAAGAGATGGTTTATTCAACGCCCTTTTCTTTTTCAAGCCATGTGGCACGGTGCACTGGCAGGCTTACTTTCTTGTGCCTTGTTATATGCCCTAGTTTCTTTTGCTACTACAAAAATTGAGGACTTAGCCCTCATTCAGAATACGCACCGGCTCTATCTGCTCGCAGGGTTACTTTTGATTACAGGTATTGTGGTGGCAACTATCAGTACTTACCGGGCGGTTGGTAAATATTTACGATTATCACTAGACGAATTATTTTAACGCGATGAACAAACTTGCTTTTGGAAAGAAGAACTACCAATTAATGGTGATTGGAATTATCACATTGGTTATTGGTTTCACAATTATGTCAATGGATAAAGAACCCTATGGCTTTGGCTTTCTCGGACTTACTCTCGGACCCTTAATTGTGATTGCTGGTTTCATTGTCGAGATCGCAGCAATTGTACATACGCCCAAAGAGAAAAAGTAAGCTTCATGTCAATTATTGAGGCCGTCATCCTTGCGATTGTGGAGGGACTCACAGAATATTTGCCTGTGTCTTCGACAGGGCATATGATTATCGCCTCTTCGCTGATGGGTATGAGTTCAAGCCCATTTGTAAAGACATTTACAGTGGCTATTCAACTTGGAGCCATTCTATCTGTAGTCGTTCTTTACTGGAAAAGATTTTTCCAAACGATGGACTTTTATTTCAAGTTGCTAATCGCGTTTTTGCCAGCGCTGGTCATCGGGCTGTTGCTGAACGATTTTATCGATCAACTATTGGAACGCGTAGAGGTTGTGGCTGTGATGCTCATTCTGGGCGGCATCGTCTTTTTGTTTGTTGATAAGCTATTCCAAAAAAATGAAGAGCAGGGTTTATCGTCAGTGTCCTACCCCATCGCTTTCAAAATAGGAATGTTCCAGACGATTGCGATGATTCCGGGAGTATCTCGCTCGGCAGCGACTATATTAGGTGGACTCACACAGCAGCTCACAAAGAAAATGGCTGCGGAGTTTTCTTTTTTTCTGGCCGTACCCACTATGTTTGCCGCCACCGCCTACAAGCTTTTGAAATTCTATAAGGAAGGAAATGCGTTTGGCCAACAGGAATTAATGTTGCTTTTAGTTGGAAATCTGGTTGCGTTTATCGTTGGAATGATTGCCATTAAATCGTTCCTCAATTTCTTGAAGAAGCATGGATTCAAAGTATTTGGCTATTATCGGATTGTACTTGGGCTAATCATCTTGATGCTGTACGTAATGGGCATCCCATTATCCATAGTCTAATGGAAGTCACAGAAGGAAGACTCTTACTGATCAATAAACCCTTGAACTGGACATCATTCGATGTAGTGAATAAACTTAGGTATAAACTAAAAACAAAAAAAATTGGCCATGCCGGAACTCTCGATCCTTTGGCCACGGGGCTATTGATCATTTGTACTGGTAAAATGACCAAGCAAATTGATGGCTACCAAGCGAAGGAAAAGGAATACACGGGGCATTTTGTCATCGGCCAAACAACGCCCTCCCATGACTTAGAGACGGAAGTTTCTCAACCCACGGATGTTTCATCAGTAACAGACGAGCAATTGATTAGCGAAGCCAAAAAATTCATCGGAGAGATTCAACAAATACCACCACTTCATTCCGCCATTAAAGTGGATGGCAAACGTGCGTACAAACTCGCCCGTCAGGGAAGCGATTTAGAACTCAAACCACGCACAGTAACCGTTTCTACATTTGAGATAATTTCGATCCAAAAACCAATAGTTACCTTTCGAATTGTTTGTTCCAAAGGGACATACATTCGTAGCTTAGCCCGCGATTTTGGCAATGCTGTTGGCACTGGTGCTTATCTTGGCTCGCTTTGCAGGACAAGAATTGGGGACTTTTTATTAAGCGATGCCAAAATACTCGACCAAATTGAGCCGGTTTAGTAATGAAAATCTACTACAGCCTCGAAGATTTTTCAAAACTCACCAATGGTGTGGTAACCAGCGGAACTTTTGACGGTGTTCATCTTGGGCACCAAAAAATCATTCGCAGGCTCAAAGAAGTTGCCGAAAAAAGCAAAGGAGAGACAGTGGTAATTACGTTTTGGCCACACCCTCGATTGATCCTAAAACCCGCAGATGATTCGTTGAAGCTTCTTAACACATTTGAAGAGAAGGCCGCGCTACTCAAAGAGCAGGGCATCCAACATCTATTACGAATTCCCTTCACCAAAGAGTTTTCTCAAATTACATCCCAGCAATTCATAAACTCTGTGTTAGTGAATACGATCGGCACCAAAAAATTAGTAATAGGGTATGATCACCGCTTTGGCAACAACAGAGAGGGCAGCTTTGAACAGTTGAAAATCAGTGGCCCCAACTTTGGTTTTGAGGTAGAAGAAATAGAGCGACAAGACATTGATCATGTTGCGGTGAGTTCATCCAAAATTAGAAAGGCGTTGGAAGAAGCGGATCTCGCAAGTGCCACACACCTTTTAGGTCGCCCCTACTCTATTAGTGGGCAAGTCGTTCGCGGAGATAAACTAGGGAGAGTACTCGGCTATCCTACAGCGAATATTGATGTAGACTCTCGACTAAAGTTAATACCAGCAGATGGTATTTACGCAGTAACTGTACAACACGAACACCAGGTATTGAAAGGAATGCTATATATCGGTAACCGTCCAACCATCAATGGCACTAAAAAAGTTATTGAAGTAAACATCTTTGACTTCAATAAAGAGATTTATGGAGAGACCTTAACGGTCGCGTTTCACCAGTTGATTCGAACGGATACGAAGTTTGGTGATTTAGAGGGATTAAGAAATCAGCTGCATCAAGACAAAAAGGATGCATTAGCCATTTTACAACGCATACCTATTTGATGCTACGCTTCAGCTACTTCCAATTCTAGCCGGGCCTCCTCCAGGTCAAGCTCACGTTCAATCTTTCGCAGCGCATCATCTCCAATTTTTTGGGCTTGGTACAACAAATCAAGAGCCACCCGCTCTTGCTTTATTAACTCATGCTGGATGCGATGAAACTCCCCAATTTGCTTTTCTGTGAGGCGATTGGAATCGTCCTTGCGTAATCGTTGGATACGGATCTCATATTTAGCTTTGATCTGTGCCAGCACCACATCGTCCAACGCAAGTGAATAATTCTCTTCGATGTGCTCTATCACAGAGGATGCAATTTGATGACGAATAGCATCTTCTTCCTTTCTAGTACCTACATCTCCTTTCACTCCCAACTTTCTCACTAAGATGGGGAGTGTCATCCCTTGGAAAACCAACGTAGAAAAAATTACGGCAAACGTCAGAAAAATAATCAAGTCCCTATTGGGAAAAGGCGTGGTTTCCTGTATCATTAATGGAAGAGCCATCGCGGCTGCCAATGAGACAACTCCTCGCATTCCAGACCACGCTACGATGGAAACATTTCGCCCACTAAACTCTGTCTCACGTCTGCGAACACCGGCACTAAGTCTAGGCAAATACGCAGCAGGAAAAACCCAAACTATGCGCGCGACAATTGTGGCAGCGCTAACCAGGAAACCGTACCACAACAACGTGCTGAATGAGTGCTCCTGGATATGAGCCAATACGGTTTTTAGTTGTAGTCCGATTAAGATAAAGATGATGCCATTCAAAATAAAGTTCACCGTGTCCCAGGTCGAGTTTGCTTGAAGCCGGGACTGGTGACTAAATATTTTTGATGACCGTTGGCTAAGAAATAGTCCGCAGGCAACCACGGCCAACACACCCGAAACATGAATTTGCTCTGCAAATAAATAGGCGATATAAGGCGTAATAAACGTGAGCGTAGTATCTGTGGTGGGGTTATCTGGTGTAATCCTGTGTATCCAAAAAAGCAGTTGCCCAACAATTAACCCGATAATAATTCCAACCCCAGCGACATAGAAAAAATTAATACTTGCCAACCAAAAGATAAATGTACCTGTGGCAGTTGCCGCAATTGCATAACGCATAGCAATAAGTCCTGTCGCATCGTTCACTAAACTTTCTCCTTCCAAAATGGTTATCAATCGTTTTGGCACACCCAGCCCTTTGGTTGCGGCAGTAGCGGCTACCGCATCGGGTGGTGAAACAATTGCGCCCAAGACAAACGATTCTGGCCAGCCAAAGCCGGGAATCAGATAGTGCGCAACACAAGCAATGGCGGTAGTCGTGAACAATACACAACCAACAGCAAGTAAGGAGATGGCTCGTCTGGCTTTCTTAAAGTCAGTCCATGAAGTCGTCCACGCAGCCGCATAAAGAGCGGGAGGTAAAAAGATGAGGAATACCACATCTGGATTTAACTCAACAACAGGTAATTGAGGAATAAGGCTGATACCAATTCCTGCCAAAACGAGCAGCACCGGGTAAGGTATTTTAACACGATCTGTCACCTCCGCCAGTGCTGTTACCACCGCCAAAAGAAGAATGATGACGGTAATTTCTTCTAACTCCATGAAACCAACTACTTAATTGACACTTACGGTCAAATTAAAAGCTATTTATCGTGTCTGCAAAACAAAATAGATTCGACAATTTAGCTAAACCTTACCAAACCCACGAACCTTTTTTCAAAACACTTGTTTTATCTTTACTTGATGAAAATCTCTATTTCCCGAAAGGAACATTTTAACGCTGCCCACCGACTGTTTAATCCCAATTGGAGTAACGAAAAAAATGATGCTGTATTTGGTAAGTGTAACAACCCCAATTATCATGGCCACAACTATGAAGTCATCGTTACGCTTGTAGGTGAAGCCGATCCGGAAACCGGATATTTGTTTGACATGAAAATATTGAGTGATCTGATTAAAGAAAACGTGCTGAATCATTTTGACCATAAAAACCTTAACTTAGATACAGTTTACTTCAAGGACTTGAACCCAACAGCGGAAAACATCGCAGTAGTCATTTGGAAGATACTGAGACAAAAAATTGATAACCGATTCGAGCTTAAAATAAAACTGTATGAGACAGAAAGAAATTTCGTTGAATATCCTGCCCATTAAACGTTTTGACGAGGAAGATTTAGATCACCCGGCAGGATCGCACGATACGCCATTGAGGGCTGATGCCTTTGATCTAACCGATGAGGAAAAGATTAGTAAGATAGAAGACCATTTTCGCGAGATAATGACAGTTTTGGGACTTGACCTTAATGATGATAGCTTAAAAGGTACGCCTCGAAGAGTGGCAAAAATGTACGTGAAAGAAGCCTTTAGTGGGCTTAATCCCGATAATCGGCCAACGACCAGATTATTTGAAAATAAGTACAACTACGACCAAATGTTGGTCGAGAAGGATATCACCTTCTTTTCACATTGCGAACATCATTTTGTGCCCATCTACGGGAAGATCCATGTAGCCTACTTCTCCTCAGGCAAGGTGATAGGGCTTTCCAAAATCAATCGCTTCGTCCAGTATTTTGCGAAACGCCCTCAAGTACAGGAAAGGCTGACTGTACAAATTGGAAAGGAGTTAGAGCGCGTACTAAATACGACTGACGTTGGTGTAGTAGTCGATGCAAATCACATGTGTGTAGCTTCCAGAGGTGTTGGAGATACGAATAGTAAGACGGGGACGGCTTATTTTTCGGGAAAATTCAAGGACGAAAACGTAAAACGCGAGTTCCTGAATTACATTAATGCTAAGTAGCATTCAATGAACCTGTCTTTCACTTTCGCGTTCGAAAGCGTCAAGATCAATTCATAGGCGCGTCTCAATAAAACGGCCAAATTAGAGTCTATTTGACAGCATTTATTTCACTTTGACGGCTTAAATCCCACCTATTTTTGTAGATTAGCGACAACTTTTAATCTACAAAATATGGTATTCGACTTAGCTATGATCAAGGCTCTTTATGCAGCAATGCCGGGCCGTATCGCCAAAGCCAGAAAAGTTGTTGGCAAACCCCTTACCCTGTCAGAAAAGATACTGTACTCGCATCTACATGCAGACCAAAAGCTTGAAAATTTTGGGAGAGGCAAGTCGTATGTTGACTTTGCTCCTGATCGTGTGGCTATGCAAGACGCGACAGCACAAATGGCATTGCTTCAGTTCATGTCTGCCGGAAGACCAAAAGTTGCGGTTCCATCTACAGTACATTGCGACCACTTGATTACAGCCAAAGTAGGTGCTGCCGATGATTTAAGTTTTGCAAACACGGAGAGTAAAGAAGTGTTTGATTTTCTTTCTTCGGTTTCAAATAAATATGGTCTTGGATTTTGGAAGCCAGGGGCAGGTATTATTCACCAGGTGGTATTAGAAAATTATGCTTTTCCAGGAGGCATGATGATTGGTACCGACTCACATACAGTAAATGCCGGTGGCCTGGGAATGGTTGCCATTGGCGTAGGTGGCGCTGATGCTGTTGATTTAATGGCGGGTATGGCGTGGGAACTGAAATTCCCTAAACTAATAGGAGTAAAATTGACCGGTAAACTTAATGGCTGGACATCGGCTAAAGACGTCATCTTAAAAGTTGCCGGCATTCTCACCGTTAAGGGAGGAACAGGGGCTATTGTAGAATACTTTGGCGAAGGAGCGACTTCCATGAGTTGTACTGGTAAAGGAACAATTTGCAACATGGGCGCAGAAATTGGGGCAACTACATCAACTTTTGGGTATGATGCTTCGATGAGTCGTTATTTGGTTGCAACTGGAAGAGCAGAGGTAGCTCGATTAGCCGATAAAATCAAAAATCATCTCACGGCTGATCCTGAAGTATACCAGAACCCTGCGAAGTATTTTGACCAAGTCATCGAGATCGACTTAAACACATTGGAGCCTCACTTGAATGGACCTTTTACTCCGGATTTGGCAACGCCCATTTCAAAAATGAAAGAAGCTGCATTGGCGAATGGATGGCCTACCAAAATTGAAGTAGGCTTGATAGGCAGTTGCACAAACTCTTCTTACGAAGACATTAGCCGTTCTGTTAGTTTGGCTAAGCAGGTGACCTCCAAGGGATTAAAACTAAAATCACAATTTACGATTACTCCAGGAAGTGAACAGGTTCGTTTCACGATCGAACGCGATGGGTTCTTAGAGGTATTTGATAAGATCGGAGCAACTGTCTTTGCCAATGCCTGCGGACCTTGTATTGGTATGTGGGCGCGAGTTGGGGCAGAGAAAGCAGAAAAAAATACCATTGTTCATAGCTTCAACAGAAACTTTGCGAAGCGTGCCGATGGTAACCCGAATACGTTTGCGTTTGTTGGAAGTCCAGAGATAGTAACGGCAATGGCTATTGCTGGAGATTTGAGTTTCAACCCACTCACTGACTATCTGACGAATGAACAAGGACAAAAGGTAAAGCTTGATCCTCCAACCGGTAGTGAGCTTCCCGCAAAAGGCTTTGACGTCAAAGATCCCGGCTTTCAAGCTCCTGCTAAAGATGGCAGTAGCGTGACTGTAAAAGTTAGCCCCGATTCAGATCGCTTGCAATTATTGGCACCATTCGCTCCTTGGGAAAAAACAGACTTGAAAGGGCTGCGTCTATTGATCAAAGCCAAAGGAAAATGTACGACCGATCATATTTCTATGGCGGGAAAATGGCTAAAATACAGAGGTCATTTGGACAACATCTCGAATAACCTGCTAATCGGAGCAACTAACTACTTCAATGAAAAAGTAAATAGCGTAAAAAATGGCTTGACTGGTGAGCATGATGAAGTGCCTAAGGTGCAACGTTCTTACAAGGCAAAAGGAATCGGAAGCATTGTAGTCGGTGACGAAAACTATGGCGAGGGTTCCTCTCGCGAGCATGCGGCAATGGAACCTCGCTTCCTTGGGGTAAGAGCCATTCTTGTGAAATCGTTTGCTCGTATCCACGAAACGAATTTGAAAAAGCAAGGCATGTTGGCGTTGACATTTGCGAACAAAGAAGACTACAATAAGATTTTGGAAGATGACCGCATTGATATTGTTGGGCTAACGACTTTCGCTCCGGAAAAGCCACTGACCCTAGTGTTAAATCACATTGATGGTAAGAAAGAAACAATCACTGTCAACCATACATACAATGCAAGTCAAATCGAGTGGTTTAAAGCAGGCTCTGCGTTGAATAAGATGGGCACTGATGATGCCAAAAAGAAATCAACAGCTAAGAAAAAGCCTACTGGAAAAACTGTAGCCAAAAAGATTGTTAAGAAAGCTGCACCTAAAAAGAAGGTAGTTGCCAAGAAAGTAGTGAAGAAGGCAACTAAGAAAACCGTTAAGAAAGCAACTAAGAAGGCGGTGAAATCAGCAAAAAAATCAGCTGCAAAAAAGAAAACAACGGCTAAGAAGAAAAAATAGAGCGGCCACTAAAAATTAAAAAGGCACTGACCAACTTGGTTCAGTGCTTTTTTTTGTCGGGTGCTCTGGTCGTGTTCTTTTTTTTCAATTCAAGATAATGCCCGACAAAAATAGCTTGTTACTTAATCGAAAAAAGTAACCTTCAGAATTTTAGCGCTTTTCTTCAACCACAGCCACGCGCTTCGATAGCGAAATAAGTTCTTTTAGAACAATGCCTTGGTCTTCGCGCAATTGCTTTATCTCTTGGCTGACCACATTGAACTTTTCGTTCATTACATTGAACTTTACATCATTTTCAGCGAGTGCGCGGCTCATAATCTCAATACCTCGTTCGGTTCGATCCGCTCGATCGGACAATTGATCGCCCTTTTTTAGGTATTCTGCCAATAATTCTATGATCCTTTCCTCTAAATTCATATTTATACCTTTATAAATTTCAATCTATACAATCTATGAAATCACTCTCAAAATACCGACTGAATCTCTACTACCAATTTAATCCCACCGTTTCAATTCTTCAAATCCACTTTTGTATTCGGTGGAGTTTCCTTGGGTTCTTTTTACATAACGCTCTAACCATGTATCCATCTCCCCGAACATGTGCATCACCTATTCTTTGCCACGATAGTCATGGCTTTTTTGGGAAGCAATACTCAGCCACTGCATGAAGCCCTCGTAACTCAATGCTTCTCTTCAACCACAGCCACCCGCTTTGACAGAGAAATGAGTTCCTTTAGCAATACACTCTGCTCTTCGCGCATGTTGTTTTGATTTTCATACATCCGGTTTTGGTCTTCACGCAGTTGCTTGATCTCCTGGCTTACCACATTGAACTTCTCGTTCATTTTTTCATTCGTTACAATGGACTTTTCGTTCATCGTGTTGAACTTTTGGTTCATCTCATTGAACTTTTCATTCATCACGTTGAACTTTACATCATTCTCGGCAAGAGCCCGGCTCATAATCTCAATACCTCGTTCGGTTCGATCTGCTCGATCCGTTAGTTGGTCTCCTTTTTTCAGGTATTCCGCCAATAAATCGATGATCCTTTCCTCTAAATTCATGGTTAATCCTACTTATCAAAATACAATTTAATCAATCTTTTTAGAACCTTAAAAATTGGCAAATAGCCCAATCCTAAGAAAAATCGATCTGCTAGTTCTTCAAATCCACTTTTGTTTACATACTCTATAACCACGTATCCATCTATTGCCATTTCAATTTTCGATGCCAGTTTCCAAAGCCAACAAATAGTCTGACGTATGGTCCTTCATAATCCAATGCGGGTGCTCCTCTCAACACTTGGTTATTGTATTTTACCTCATCACTCCCAGTCACAAACGAATAGCCTGCTTTCAGTCCAATAGTCCAGTATCTATTACTTTGGGGGCAATCCCAATCGCGGTTTCTTGCCAAGATATTCCGATTGATACTCATCCCCACATCAAGTACGAAAAATTGGTAATCTAGCGAAACATTCCTGTTTGTTGCGTTGATCAAACTATTGGCATCAACCACTGCTTGGCCATCGATGATTTTCAAAGAATGATTATTATCTACTATACGCACATATGGATAAATAGTAGTGCGCTTTCTTTGCACTATGCAATATCCGAACATTGGCGCTATAGTGAACCCATGCAAGCTTGTCTTCAAGTTGCCGGGTTGCGGCTCGGACATTGGCATCAAGACTTCAAAGCCCGCTCCGAATACAAATCTATTGAAGATGGAAACAGAACCTACTCCCGCGGTAAATCTGCTCCTTGATATCGGATTGAAGCCATTGTTTGCCAAAAATGAGTTAACAGAGGAAAAGCTATTGTAACTATAGCCAAAACTCATTTCGGCCACTACAGCAAATCGTTTAGTCTGTAGGCTATCCTGAGCCTGTGAGGCGGATGCCAAAAGAAAAAGTAAAAAGATTGTCGGTCGGTTTCTCATAGCCTATTTATTTAAGGTAATTTTATTGTAGCTGGTAAATATTTTAATGAGGGGTTTGCCCGCTTTACGTTTTAAATTAAAGTATTGACTCTTATCAGTGGTAATGATTTTCTGCGCATAACTCTCATATTTGATATCGATTACTCCATGGTCTGTAGATAATGAATAGCTGTAGGCGTCAAAATCGCCAATAGAAATATCTGTGGCTGTCCGATCTGCAAAAATCGTTAGGTCGCTCAAAACATTGTTGGGCAAAACAACCACTGTTCCAAGACTGCTATTGATACGATAAGAACCATGCAGATTCTCAAGATAAATATTGGCCTTGTTTGTGCGGCAAAAAAAAGTGGCATTAATATCATGACCAATAACATCGGCATAGGTAGAATTTAATTTTACCTCCCCACTTAGTTTATTTAGCTTAACATTTCCAAATTCAAATGTGCCATCAACTTCATGGGTTAAGTCTGTCAGTTCTATATTGCTATACTTCCCCTCCAATTGCAATAAAACACGGAAAGGAACTTTAATATCATAAAGCACGCTCAGTGTGCTTTTAACATATCTCACTTCATCGGGAAAATCGAATCTGTTACGAAATTCAATAATACCATCTTCGTAAGTTATGGCATATTTAATGTAGCTCAATTCCCGAGAAGCCACCTCTTTATTTTCGTGTCGAGCTGTCAGTTTCAGGGTGAACTTTATGTAATCCTGATCCCATCCTTGTATTCGAGCATCGGCTTTTTCGCAGACAATCTTTATCGCTTCAACCTTACCACCAGGAATATCGTTTTCTATCGTTTTCTCTACTATCTGCAATTTTTGCTGGGCAATTGTCTGCCCTGAAACTGAGGCTAGAAAAACAAATAGAAATAATAAACGGAAGCTCTTCATATTGAAAATCACATGGTTGATCTTTCTTCTTTCACTGCCTTTTTTTGCTTGACACCTTCATCCATATATTAGGACTTGATTATTTGAAGGAGTTCTTTTTCAACCTGATTCATTGCTCTTTGTATCCTACTATGCGCCTCTAAGAGGTGAGTATCCTGTCCAAAAAATTTAAGTTGTTTACCTATTTTTTCAGACTGTTCATTTAATTCATCCAAGTGAACCTTCAAATCGCGAAATTCGGCCGTTTGGCAAACAGCCGATTTTATCAGGCATTGCTCTTCAATAAGAAGGCGGATGTTGCCACTCCTTTCATCTGGGTGAAAACTGTTTGTGATGCCTATTTCCACCTCCTCACTATAGCGGATGGTAACGTGTTCTGTGCTTTTTGTCGATTGGGTGTAAGCAAAAAAACCTACTGCTGCAATGCAGATGGTCGCCAGAAGGGAAAATTTTATCCAATATATTTGCTTTGATCTTCGCTGTTTGATCTCTACCATTTCCCAAAGATCTTCTTGATTCCATTTTACCTGCGGAAAACTGTTATCGAGATCAGAGATATTCTCAAGTAGTTTCTTATCAAGATCGTTCTGATTCATCTCTATGTATTTTTAGATAGTAAGGTCATTAAACGCTGCCGTGCATGGGTCAACTGCGACCTCGAAGCACTTTCAGAAATAGTCAACTGTTCTGCAATCTCTTTGTGGGAGTACCCCTCAATAACATACAAATTAAAAACAGTGCGATACCCCAAAGGCAATTCCAAAATTAGTTTATACAAATCTTCAGCGTGCAGCTCTATTTCAACAGGAGCTATCAATAAAAGATGATTGTCTTCGATATTAATGGCTCGAACTAAGTTTCTGTTTTTTCTCAAAAACATCAAAGATTGATTGACTACGATTCTTTTTAACCAAGCCTCTAAACCCACCTCGTCATGAAAATCGAAATTTTTGACATGTTGAAATATTTTAATGAAGGCCTCGGCCAATACGTCCTTTGTATCTTCCTCATCCTTCACATATCGCCAACACAATCGTGTCATTTTAGTGATGAATCGTTCGTACAGCATCTTCTGTCCACGCCTATCCGACCGTTTGCATAAGCTAATAAGCTCGTGGGTAGTCAATTGATTTGGTCTTTAATTGTTTAAACAATCTGGTGATCGCATTTTGCAATTCGTTTGGGTGTTCGATTCCGTTGTCATGAAAAGGCACCAAAATTGAATCACACAAACCTCACAAAGGCAAACAAAGGCTAAGCAAAACCAAATTTCTGGCAGTACCTGTGGCTATAATGCTTGAAATGAGTAAAACGCTGCATTAGCCATAAAAAAATTTGAAATTAGTTACTCTTGGTCAAGGCCTTATGCGTCCATTGCTCAGCCTTTGTTTACTTCTCTGGCATTTATTCTCGTTTTAGGCGCTGGCAAAGAGATTCAGATCAATAACTTGAGGCTATTACTATTTATTTGCGTGGTCGTGAATACTTCCGTAGAAGTTCATAGCGCGATGCCTTTCTTTACATAGCAATACCCCATCCGAAGTTTTGCTTACAAAAAACGAGAAGGAATTCTAATTCTTCAAATCCACTTTTGTATTCGGTGGAGTTTCCTTAGGTCCTTTTACATACTTCTCTAACCATGTATCCATCTCCCAAAACATGTGCATCACCGATTCTTTGCCGCGGTAACCATGGCTTTCGTAAGGAAGAAGTACAAACCGAGCAGTACCGCCATGCCCTTTAATGGCGTTGTACATACGCTCGCTTTGAATAGGAAAAGTGCCCGTATTGTTATCGGCTTCGCCATGTATCATCAAAATTGGCTCCTTTATTTTGTCCGCATAGGAGAAAGGTGACATCTCGTAATACACTTGTGGCGCTTGCCAGTAGGTGCGTTCTTCTGCTTGAAACCCAAAAGGTGTAAGTGTGCGATTGTAAGCACCACTTCGGGCGATGCCCGCTCGGAACAGCTCTGAGTGGGCGAGCAAGTTGCCCGTCATAAATGCTCCGTAACTATGACCACCGGCTGCTACACGTGTCGGGTCAACAACACCCAGCGAAGCGCCATAATCGATAGCAGCTTTAGCACTTGATACCAATTGTTGAATGTAAGTATCGTTTGGTTCCTTCTCTCCTTCCCCTACAATTGGAATCGATGCATCGTCCAAGATTGCATAGCCTCTCAACACCCAATAAATCGGGCTGCCCCAATTCAATCGAGTAAATGTATAAGGCGAGCCTTTCACCTGACCAGCGTTGCTCTTTGATTTAAACTCTGCCGGATAAGCCCAAAAGAAAGTTGGCAGTGGTCCATCTTCTTTTTTATAACCGGGTGGCAAATAAAGATCGGCTGTGAGTTCAACTCCATCTGCACGCTTGTACTTCAGCACTTGCTTTTTCACATTCTTCAACTGTGGATACGGATGTGGAAATGCAGTGAGTGGTTGAAGGCTTTTCGAACCGATCGTTCGCATGTAGTAGTTAGGGTTTTCAGTCTGTGACTCGCGCGATGTAACAAAGGTTCCTTTCTTGACATCCAGCATAGCAACAACAGCCTCATAGTACGGAGCCTCACTGCGCCATTGTCTGGTAACTTTTCCCGTTGTCAAGTCAATCCTATCAAGGAAAGGCCGATCTCCTTCAGGTGAAGCTCCATCACCAGTCAAGTAAGCCGAATTGTTATTGATCAACATAACCGATCTACCAAAAGAATTAGTCGTGCTGACCACGTTGCCTGGATCGGCATATACATCCTCCGAAGAAAAGTCAAAGACGGTTTTCCTTGGTGATATATTAGTCGGGTCAATTTGATATACGCGCTGTTTGCGATCTGACCACCAGCTTTCATACACCCAAGCCACTTTTTCATTTCCCCAACTTATGCCGCCATACCGCAGCGGCAAACTCACCATTTCGGAAGGTGTAGTAGTAAAGGGTGCCGGCCATTGGAAAAGTTTGTCTCGTACGTCTGCTTTTACTTTTGGATCTCCCCCATCTTGAGCCTCAACCCAATAAAGTGTTGAAGACACATCATTTCGCCAACCATGACTGCGCGGCCCTTTTATCGATGAACTAAAACCTAGCGGAATATTATCAGCCAGCGGAATGGAAGCAACATGTTTGACCAAAATGCCACCAGTCGTTAAAACATCCACTGACTGTGGAAACAAACTAGCTGGAACCAGGTAAGAATAAGGGCGTTGAATTTCTTTGGTAAGAATAAAACGCGCGTCTGGCGATGGCGATTGACTCAAATAGATGCCGGGCTTGCCGACTAAAGATTCGAGCCCTTCTAAGTTAACAAGTGTCAGCTGAGAGGTGCAATAATGATCGAAGAGTGATTCATCGTACGGGTTTTTTAGCAAATCCTGATAGGTGCGATTAGGTGCTTTCTTTCCGAGATTCTCTTCTACCACGGGGCCAACAGGAACTCTTGACTTAGGGGGCATCACTTTTCCATCATTGGCTGCTGCCAAGTAAATGATAGCCGAAGAACTGGAAAGCCACGCAAATGGATTTCCAATTGTGTTGTTTACTTTTTTAGAAGAAATCTTCCGTGCACTTAAAGTAGTAAAGTCGACCAGCCAAAGTTCAAGACGATCTGGAAAAGTCTGCAAAAAAGCAGCCTTCTTGCTATCGGGAGCAAACTGAAAATTACTCATCTGCAAGGGAGAGGGTAAATTGGCAATGGAAGATAACGGAATGTCCTTCATTGCTTTGATTTTTAGTCCGATGAAAAAGTTATTGCGGCTTTGCCCAAAATTGTCAGGGTTAATTCGAAGACCTGCAATTCGCAACTCTGGCCGGGAGAGTTCTTCAATAGTAGGATAGTCTGATCTATCTAAAAAAACCATCCATGCTTTGTCTGGCGAGAAAAGAACGGCAGGAGTTGACGGAGCCTCTACAAGATCTGCAATAGCTTGTGGTGGCCGCTGATAGGTGGCAGCATCTTGGGCTCTTAAACTTGCACAGCAAAACAAGAGAAAAATGAATAGCACGTTTTTCATAGGATTGGAATAGTAGGTAGTTGAAGGATTGGCTTGAAATATACACAAAACTTGCTTAAAGCGAATTGGTTTTACGCTAGCGGTAGTTGATTGCTATGAATGATAAACTTCTCTCATCAACGTTCTAAATTCATTCAACATCATAGCAGTCGCGCCCCACACCACTTCGCCTTCAATTTCAAAATGTGGGGCCAGCATGGGGTATAACTTTGCCGCAACTATTTCCTTCGTCAGTACAGCATCATCTCTTAAAAGTTCCTCCACATCTCCTTCAATGATTTTGTCAACTTCTGAAAGTTGCGGAGTAAAACGCGGTTTTCGTTCCGCAAAAGCGATCACAGGAGTAACCAAAAAATTGCTGGGAATCACGAAAAACGGACTGAGCTTTCCAATCACCTTCACTAGGTCGGCCGGTACACCTATCTCCTCTTCTGCCTCTCGCAGAGCTGTTTCCAGATGGCTCTCATCGGGCTCAGACTTGCCCCCTGGGAAACTCACCTGTGCACTGTGAGCACCTACATATTCTTGCCTTTTAGTGAGAGGGAATTTAAGTCGTTCCCCTTCGGGGTAAAGCAAAATCAATACGCTTCCTGGCCTCGGTGGAACCTGGTGTTCAAATTTAGGTTTGATTAGCCCTGTTGGAGTCGCTCGAAGTGGTTCGTGTGCTGTATCTCCCGGCAAAGGTTGAGTAAGCCTAATCTCCAATCTCTGTATGATTTCGTGCCAACTCACTTGCAAGCCTTAACCAAATCGGCAGTCATCATCTTATCTCCTAGCTCCTCCGATTTTTTAAACGAAGTGCAAGCTAAGGCTGTCTTTCCATTCTTTAGATAAGCCATACCCAAATAGAAATAGATCTTGTCCACAAAATTATCCATGTCTAGCGATTGTTTCAACAAACGTTCTGCTGATGGATAATCGCCCTTCATCAAATAAAACACGCCTTTGTTTCGATATGCCCAGGCGTTGTATGGATCCGCAGAAATACCCTCGTTGATGTCGGTTTCCGCTTTTTCCATTTCATTCAAGCTGAGATAAATAAAACCACGGTTGTTAAGAAAATAGGATTGGTTGGGATCTAGTACAATCGCTTTGTTGACCATTTCTAACCCCTCTTGGTAGTTGCCTTTCTCCGTCTCGATGAGAGAAAGCGTATTGTAAATGTTTGGCTCGTCTTTCTTTATGTCAGCCAATTTCTCCAACTCCAATTTCGCCAAATCAAAGTCCTTTCGATAATAATGAACAATAGCATGATTCACTTTGAAATCTATGTTGGTCGGGTCTATTTGGATTGATTTAGCAAACGCGTCAAGAGCATTATCGAATTTGCGCATTTTTGTAAATACTAACCCTTTGGTAAAATAGACCAAAGCAGTATCCGGTTTTATAGCGGCAACTTTATCTAAATCTTCGATAGCTTTGTAATACTCTTTCAATTCGTAGGCGGTATTGGCACGATTCAATAGGGCATTTAGAAAACCAGGCTGGCACTCGATCGCTGTGGTGTACTTCTCCATAGCTAACTCAAATCTACCTTGCTCGAAATAGACTGTTCCAAGATTGTTCCATGCATCGGCATAGCAAGGCTCTACCCGAATTGCTTCTCCAAAATAATAGGCAGCCTGATCAAAACTGCGCTGTTTGGTGGCCAGGTTGCCCTTTAACAAAAATTGTTGCAAACGTGCCTCTTTTGAATCTGAACAAGAGAGCACCGTAAATAGGCATACTAATGAGATTAAACGTATCATAACAAACAAAAATACGATAATCTAAACAGGATTGGCTAACAGTTGTTTTACACTTGCTAACTGAAAAGACTATAACTTTTTAGGCAACAACTTTGAATAATTGGAAGGAATCTCTTTCTTTGCTTCGCAATAACACATGAATAACACTCAGAACATCCATCACCACCATCTTGCAGCAGGCTTGTTGGTTGGCTTTATGTTTTGATTTTACGATAAAAACTTAAGAAAGGCTTACCAACATCGGTAAGCCTTTTTTGTTTAAAGACAGTCAAGGAAATAAATAACTATAGAACGCATACATAAATGAATTCAACTCTTCGAATCGCCATTCAAAAATCAGGTCGCTTACAGGAAGACTCACTGAAGCTTTTGAAAGAAAGTGGCCTTCAATTTAGCAACGGCAAAGACCAGCTAAAGACCCAGGTAAGAAATCTTCCTATAGAACTCCTTTTTCTTCGTGACGATGACATTCCACAATATGTAGAAGACAAGGTAGCAGATGCAGGCATTGTGGGTGAGAATGTTTTTGTTGAGAAACAAAAGAAGAATGAATTGGTCAGGCGTCTCGATTTCGCCAAGTGTAGATTATCTATTGCGATACCCAGGTCTGAAAATTTTACAAGTATTTCTTACCTAGAAGGGAAAAATATCGCAACTTCTTTCCCAGTTATTGTTCAACAGTATTTAGATAAAAATAAAATCAAGGCGGGCATTCATGAGATCAGCGGCTCAGTAGAAATTGCTCCTGGTATTGGACTGGCCGATGCTATCTGCGATATCGTAAGTACAGGCAGCACACTATTAAGCAATGGATTGAAAGAGGTAGACATTGTCATGCAAAGCGAAGCTATTTTAATCACAACTCCTGAATTAGAAGTTGCTAAAAAGGTGATCCTCGATAAACTCCTGTTTAGAATGCAGGCTGTTCAATCAGCAAAAAACAATAAATACATATTGTTGAATTGTCCGAATGGAGCCATTGAAAAAATTACCAGTGTTATTCCAGGAATGAAAAGTCCAACTATTATGCCACTGAGCAGAGTAGGCTGGTCAAGCTTACATTCGGTTGTAGATGAGAATGATTTCTGGGAAAAAATTGATTTGTTAAAATCATTTGGTGCTGAAGGGATTTTGGTAATTCCTATTGAGAAAATGATCGCTTAGTCTTAAAGATAATGGAAGTCAGAAATCGAGAATTTAGAAGTTAGAATACAGCGATATGAGAATAGAGAGTAATCCCCCAAAAAACAAATGGCCTGAACTATGTCAAAGGCCACAAATGGAATTGGAATATCTAGACAGCAGTGTTAAAAATATTTTGGCTCGCGTTAAAAAATCCGGAGATGAGGCCTTGAAAGAACTAACGAAACAGTTTGATCAAGTACACCTCAATCAACTTCAGGTGACGGATGAAGAAGTTAAAAAAGCAATTGAAGAGGTGTCCGAACATTTGAAGAATGCTATTCGTGCAGCAGCCAGTAACATTACAAAATTTCACGCGGCACAAAAGAAAGATGACTTACAAGTGGAGACCCAGCCGGGCGTTACTTGCTGGAGAAAAGGTGTTGCCATTCAAAAAGTCGGAATATATATACCCGGTGGATCAGCCCCACTTTTTTCTACTGTGTTGATGCTGGCTATCCCGGCAAAACTGGCAGGATGTGAGGAAGTGATTCTTTGCACGCCACCTGACAAAGATGGAAAGATCAATTCAGCGATTCTTTTTGCCGCGTCCATTACCGGAGTAAAAAGAATATTTAAAGTAGGTGGAGCGCAAGCTATCGCAGCAATGGCGTATGGAACTGTAACGATACCAGCTGTGAACAAGATTTTTGGACCCGGGAATCAATTTGTAACAAAAGCAAAACAATTAATTAACCAGGAAGGCACAGCTATCGATATGCCCGCTGGCCCCTCTGAGGTATTGGTGATTGCAGATGAATCCGCAAACCCCTCTTACATCGCTGCTGATCTCCTTTCTCAAACCGAACATGGTGCAGATAGCCAGGTTGTATTAGTTACTCTAACTAAATCAATTGTAGAAGCTACACAAAAAGAACTCACACAACAGGTCACCAAGTTACCTCGATTGGAAGTAGCGCAGCAAGCACTTAAGAATAGCCTTGCGATTGTTTTCAATTCTTCGACAACGCTAATTGACTATGTAAATGAGTATGCACCTGAGCACCTCATCATAAATACAACAGATTGTGATTCAATAGCCGAAAAAATTATCAATGCCGGCTCTATTTTTTTGGGACCGTATTCCCCCGAATCTGTCGGTGACTATGCCTCTGGAACGAACCACACGTTACCAACTAATGGATACGCCAAAGCATACAGTGGTGTTTCTCTAGACAGCTTTATGAAATACATCACCATCCAAAAACTGACGAAAGAAGGATTGAACGCCCTTGGTCCGGTGGTAGAGGAAATGGCAGAGGCCGAACAATTACGTGGACATGCGGAGGCTGTAAGGGTGAGAAGAATATAATGTTGAATTCTGAATTATGAATTATGAATTATGAATGGCAAACTTTTGAATTGAGTACCATGAAATTTGATTTAGATAAATTGATAAGGGATAATGTAAAGCAGTTGAAACCTTATTCATCGGCACGAGATGACTTTAAAGGAGAAGCCTCCGTGTTTCTAGATGCAAACGAAAATCCATTTCCTACTGAGTACAATCGATACCCTGACCCTCATCAAAAAAAACTAAAAAAGAAGATTGGTGAAATTAAAGGCGTTGAAACCAATCAAATTTTTTTAGGGAACGGGAGCGATGAACCCATCGACTTATTAATCCGAGCCTTTTGCGAACCGGGTCGAGATAATGTGCTGATACCCCAACCTACTTATGGGATGTACACGGTGAGTGCTGAGGTAAATGCGGTGACTATTAAAACAATTCCCCTCACACATGACTTCGATATCGATGTTGACTTAACGAAAAAAACGTGGGATGTTCATACGAAGCTTCTGTTTCTGTGCAGTCCCAATAACCCCTCCGGCAATTTACTGGACTTTGATAAGGTCCAAATGCTCCTAAAAGAATTTCCTGGAATTGTAATTGTTGATGAAGCCTACATTGATTTCACTAACTATGACGGCTTTGTTCCCATTCTAAACAGTTTTCCTAACTTGGTTATTCTTCAAACCTTATCAAAGGCGTGGGGGCTTGCCAGTTTACGCTTGGGCATGTGTTTTGCCAGCAAAGAAATTATAGCCGTGTTGAATAAAATAAAACCTCCTTACAACATCAATGGCATCACTCAACAAATTGTATTAAAGAGCCTTGAAGAAAATGAACAAAAGAACAAATGGGTAGCGGAAATTATTGATGCCAGAGAGTTCGTTGAAAATGAACTTGTGAAAATTCCAGCTGTCCAAACTGTCTATCCTTCACAGGCCAATTTTATACTGATTAAAATTGCAAACGCTAAGAGTGTCTATCAATCACTTATCACCAAAGGAATAGTGGTGCGTGATCGTTCCAATGTACTTTTGTGTGGCGATTGTTTGCGGATAACCATCGGCACCCCAGAAGAAAACAAAATGCTAATTTCAGAACTGTCGAACTTATGAAATGGCGATTAACAAACTCTATGCCTAACGGTATGATAAACTCAGCCATTCCCCCGCTTGAGGCGGGGCAGGCATGTGACAACCAAAAAAATATTATTAACACATGAACACATGAAATCTCCATGAGCGGCTAGCACACCCGAACGAGGATGAATTTTGCTAATTTTAGTTGGCCATTTAGGCCACCTAAAATTATATGGAAAACACAGAAATAAGTTTT
>VYLL01000036.1_pt1 | contig 72541 bp, 54 predicted proteins | sample 5114301 | NCBI WGS metagenome assembly VYLL01 (sample SAMN12291809, study PRJNA351875) | freshwater metagenome | isolation source: freshwater lake | place: USA: Michigan, MSU2 Lake | collected 2011-08-16 | reverse complement strand
ACCCTCCTTTGTTCATCGCGTAAGGCAACTACCCCTAAAAACGAAGCGTCATTTTAAGACCTAATTCCCCTACGGAAATATGACTTTTTAGACTAGTTTAGTCGGACAAGAATGGGAGCAAATCTAAATTTAAAACCAGCTTTGCGCAACGTGGTTTTCCACGTAAAAAATACGGGGAAAACCACGCTGTTTAGTGAAAGAAAATTTGTATCGATGGCGTTCAAAATAAATCAAGGCATCTCATCGTTATCCCTCCACTATGCAAAATACGTGGAGGCTTTATACTTTCGCGGCAATGGTATTGCCGCTCTGGGCTCATGGACAAAGTAATACACTTGGAGACCGCGCTGCAAACAGCGCCATTGAAGAGACAAGAAAACACTCTCATCGCGTTCACCTCTCTCGAAAAGAAAAAAGAAGACAACGTCTTTTGTTCAAAAAACCGAAAGTGGAAAACACCGCGCGTTACGAATTCTATAAGCGCGTAGAAGAAGCTGCGAAAGAGAAACAACGCATCTTGAAGAAACTGTCTAAACCACAATATTCCAACTTCGCTTACTTTGGACATAAGAACAAGCCAAAACGAAATAAGCCCTATGCGATGAAGTACTGCAAAGAATGCGGGATTAGGCACTAACGATTGATGATTTGTGATTTACGATTGGGGAGCGTTATATTTGTTTACTTATGAAAACCACTGATATACGCCAAAAGCTTCATCACTACATCGAAACCGCCAAGGATAAAAAGGTAAAAGCAATCTATGCGATGGTGGAAGATGAGATACAAGAAACTTATGATCACTGGAATGACGAAGAGTTTTTGTCTGAGCTAAGGAGAAGGCAAGAATCCTATACCTCTGGCAAAGCAAAGACTTATACATTGTCAGAAACGATGAGTGAGATTAAGCAAGCCATAAAGAGAGTAAATAAAAAAGGTGAATAGGCTTGTAATACTTGACGATGCCAAAGTTGAGTGGCAAAATTCTGTTTTATGGTATGAAGATCAACGCTTTGGATTGGGAACTCGCTTTGCGGAAGTCATTGAAAAGAAGATTGAGTTAATTGCAAATTCGCCTGAACAATTCCCCATAAGGAAACACCATATGCGTGAAGCTGTTGTTAGTGTTTTCCCGTTTAGTATCGTTTTTGAATTCCATCGAAAAAGTGGCATCGTTACTATTATTTCCATTTTTCACAATAGGCAGAATCCGAACAAAAAATTTATACGAAGGAAAAAATAACTTTTGGAAACCCTCAACCGCTATATCGAACACACTAACCTAAGCCCTACGCTTACCATCCAGGACGTTGACAAACTGGTAGCCGAAGCGAAGCAATATCATTTTCTTGGTGTCTGCATTCCACCGTTCTGGGTGAAGCGCGCTAAGCGTGAAATAGGTGACTCAAAAATTCTGCTCATTACAGTAGCTGGCTTTCCACTCGGCTACTCAATGACAGAAACCAAACTGGAAGAAATCAAATGCGCCATTGAAAATGGGGCGGACGAAGTAGATGTAGTCTGGAACATTTCTTCGTTTAAATCAGGAAATCCCTGGACGAAAATTGAGATCGCCAAGTGCAGTAAACTTGCGCACGATCATCAAAAAGCCTTAAAAGTAATTATCGAAACGGCCTATCTGTCAAACGATGAAATTGTGGAGGCCTGTAAAATAGGTGTCGATGCAGGTGCTGATTTTGTGAAAACATCGACAGGCTTTGCCCCCAGTGGAGCAAAAGTTGAACACATCCAATTGATGAAAAAATCTGTGCCTGGTGGCGTAGGCATTAAAGCATCCGGTGGAATCAAAACCAAAGAACAAGCTATCCAATTGATTGAAGCAGGAGCTGATCGCCTCGGTACTTCTTCGGGCATTGCTATTGTGGCCATATAGATTTAGATCAGTAACTTAGCGTTTCTAAACAAATGCTATGAGTCATTTTCTATCCAATCTTTTCCCCGAAGAATCATCTATACCTGAACAATATCAACTTAGCGCATATGTAGAGCAGCGCGAATACCTGATTAACGGCCAACTGCGGCAGTGGACGGGTACACTCAACCCCGTGGCCAGTCCGGTTTATATTAAGAAAGGCGAGACGTTAACTCAAAAAATAATTGGAAGCACGCCCCTACTCACGAAGTATGAAGCATTAGAAGCACTCAACGCTGCAGTTACTGCCTACGATTTAGGACATGGGGCATGGCCCACCATGGGCGTAGCCAAACGCATTGGACATATCGAAAAATTTTTGACGGCCATGCGCACAAAACGCGCGGAAGTAGTGAAACTGTTAATGTGGGAGATTGGAAAATCCTTGAAGGATTCAGAAAAAGAATTTGACCGCACTTGCGACTATATTGTCGACACGGTCAAAGCGCTCAAAGAGCAAGACAGAAGATCCGCGAACTTAATCGAAGAACAAGGTTTTCTCGGGCAAATAAGGAGAGTGCCGCTGGGCGTTGCGCTTTGCATGGGCCCTTTTAATTATCCGCTTAACGAAACGTTCACTACGCTAATACCGGCTCTCATCATGGGTAATACCGTAGTTTTTAAACCTGCGAAATACGGAGTGTTACTGGTAAAACCTTTACTGGAGGCGTTCCGGGAGAGTTTCCCTGCCGGAGTCATTAACATTATTTATGGCCGTGGGCGAGACACCGTTGGCGCATTAATGGAAACAGGAAAGATTGATGTCTTTGCTTTCATTGGAACGAATAAGGGAGCAAACGAATTGAAAAGACTCCACCCCAAACCACACCGCTTGCGCTCCATTCTTGGGCTAGATGCAAAAAACCCCGCCATCGTTTTATCAGATGCCGATTTGACAAACGCTGTTGCCGAGTGTATCACCGGTTCACTTTCATTTAACGGTCAGCGCTGCACGGCACTCAAAATTTTATTTGTACATCAATCGATCGTAGCCGAATTCACAAAGCGTTATCTCGAAGAGCTAAAAAAGTTGAAACCCGGTATGCCGTGGGAAGCAGGAGTTGGGCTAACACCTTTACCTGAACCCGGTAAGACTGACTATCTGAAAGGACTTGTAGACAACGCGAAGCTCCATGGCACAAAAGTGATGAACGAAAATGGAGGTGAAATTTCCCAATCGTATTTTCACCCGGCCGTTTTGTATCCGGTAAACGAAAAGATGAATATCTATCACGAAGAACAGTTCGGTCCGATTGTTCCAATTGTACCTTTTGAAAATGATGAAGAGCCCATTCAATATTTAGTCAACTCACAGTTTGGACAGCAAGCCAGCTTGTTTGGAAAAGATTCGAAGCGGTTGGCAAAGGTGATGGATGCATTGGTAAACCAAGTGGGTCGAATAAACCTGAACACCCAATCGCAACGCGGACCAGATACGTTTCCGTTCAATGGAAGAAAAGACTCAGCAGAAGGAACTCTTTCAATTGCAGATGCATTGCGGGTATTTTCTATCCGTACTATTGTCGCTACAAAGGGCACCGATGACAATAAGCAAATTTTTAATTCCATTATCCGTAACCACGAGTCGGACTTTTTGAGTACGGATTATATTTTGTAGAAAGAAATATTGGTTTCTGAAGATTTTTTTTTCAAATGGGAATGGATTGATATTGGAACTGGTTCGTGAATTGAAGAATCTATCAACGCAAGATAAATCCGGATTGCTTCACATCGCGCGAATTGCCTCCAACAAATAATTGAAATTCGCCCGACTCGCTGCCAAAGGTAAGGTCATGCCGATAAAATGATAGCAACTTGTTGGTAATTTGAAAGGTGACTTTTTTGCTCTCTCCTGCTTTCAAAAAAACCTTTTGAAATCCCTTCAACTCTTTTACGGGGCGGGTAACGGAGCCAACCAAATCTCGAATATAAAGTTGCACTACCTCTGCGCCATCTGCCTCTCCGGTATTTTTAAGATCAATGGAAACAGAAATAGAATCAGTAACATTCATTTCGGTTTTATTTAATGTAAGTTCGCTGTAGGTGAAATTTGTATAACTCAACCCAAATCCAAAGGGATAAACTGGTTCATTTGACACATCTAAATAGTTTGATTGAAATTTCTGAAACCACGGTCCACTTAAAGGTCGACCGGTATTTTTATGAGCATAGTACAATGGCACTTGCCCTACATTTTGCGGGAACGTAGTAGTCAGCTTGCCAGACGGATTTACTTCACCAAACAACACATCCGCAATGGCATCACCTGCCTCACTGCCTCCAAACCATACGTTTAAGATAGCCGGTACATTTTCTTCCTCCCATTTTAGCACCAGCGGCCTGCCTGTAAATAAAACAAGCACAACTGGCTTGCCGGTTTTCAGCAATGCTCTAATCAAGTCTTTTTGAATTTCCGGAATTTCTAAATTGGTTCTGCTCGATGCTTCACCACTCATTTCAGCTGCCTCACCTACTGCTGCCACAATTACATCTGCTTTCTTTGCTATGACTACGGCTTCATTCCTTAATTGTTCTGCTGAGCGCTTATCACGATGCAGTGATTTTCCAAACATAGTGGCACGTTCTTCAATCGCTTCGTCTGCATCTAAGTTAGAGCCCTTTGCATATACAATTTTTGCGTTTGCTCCTACTGCTTTTTCCAAACCTTGCCTCACCGAAATAGATTCGGCAAACCGAGCGGCCACACTCCATGTACCCGTCATGTTTTCTTTGGTATCAGCTAATGGGCCAATCAATGCAATCGTTCCTGTTTTTGACAATGGTAAAATCTCGTCTTTGTTTTTTAAGAGTACGAAACTTTGCGCTGCGGTATTTCTGGCTTCGGCTCTGTTGGAGATATTGAAAATTTCCGTTTTCGCTCTGTCATCATTGCAATACTTATAAGGATCGTCAAACAAACCTAATCTGTACTTGGCTTCCAGAACTCTTCTACATGCTTCCGTGATCTGTTCCTCTGTAATCTTACCCTCCTTGACAGACTTCATTAACGTAGTTAACAAGCCTTCACTCACCATATCCATGTCCAAACCTGCATCCAATGCTTTAGCCGATACTGTTTGAATATCTCCAAAACCATGAGCCGTCATTTCACTTACTCCTGTATAATCGGATACCACAAAACCCTTAAAGCCCCACTGTTTCCTTAACACATCCGTTAACAACCATTTATTGGCAGTAGCCGGCACACCGTCAATTTCATTGAACGAAGCCATCACACTACCTACGCCCGCATCAACAGCCGCATTATAAGGAGGAAAATATTCATTGTACATGCGCTGCCTGCTCATATCTGTTGTATTGTAGTCGCGACCCGACTCTGCAGCACCATACAGTGCATAGTGCTTTACACAGGACATGATTGTATTGTTGGCCGTAAGATCAGATCCCTGAAAACCACGCACCATTGCCTGGGCAATGGCAGCACCTAAAAATGGATCTTCTCCACTTCCCTCGGAGATTCGACCCCAACGCGGGTCACGTGAGATATCTACCATCGGTGAGAAGGTCCAGTTGATGCCATCTGCACTTGCTTCAATAGCTGCAATTCTAGCACTGCGCTCAATCAAATTAATATCCCACGAGCAACTTAACCCTAAAGGAATTGGAAAAACACTTTCGTACCCGTGAACTACATCCATTCCAAAAATCAATGGAATCTTGGTACGGCTTTTTTCAACAGCAATCCTTTGCATTTCTCTAATGTTCGCTACTGTCTTAATGTTAAAGAGTCCGCCAACTTTTCCTTCTTCAATTTTTTTTGCAATGTCCGAACTCTCGACAGCACCCGTAGTAAATGCACCAGCAGAGGGGAGATTTAGTTGCCCTATTTTCTCCACTAAAGTCAGTTGACCCAAAACGGAATCTACCACTACTGTCATTCGATCTCCACCGCTTGGTGTAGGCTTTGAGCAGGCTACTACAAAAAAAGCCAGGAGATATCCGAATAGTGCTACTTGTATCTTCATAAAAACTTAGGTTTGACTTGTCTTAGTATTGAAATCCGAGTTTGGTCAGCCCTGTTTGCACTTCAGGGCACGACATGAACAACTTCCAAAGTAATCCGCTTCGTTGGTTTTCCATCATGACCACTATTGGCCCTTGGTCGATGGCCAAGTACCATGGCTTTGTCCAATTCTCTTGTTCGCTAAAGCCATCATAAAATCCGTAATCACCAAAAATTTTCGTGCCAAGACTATCATAGAAATAACGCATCGCTGCTTTACTTTCATTGGGTGTGTAGGGAAATGACGAGAGTGCCGCGGTAGGGCTGATTACTCCTTTGTCTTCGTTGGGGCTATGTGCGGCATAAAATTTTACCGAATAACCTGCCGTGAGCCCCCAACAATTGGGTCCATAGCCTTCATACTTCAATGGATTTTCGACACAATATTTATAGTTGATGAGCGTATGGTTAGTGTTGTGCTGCCAATAATCGGCATAAGTATCTTTTAGCTTACGTGGATCCAATCCCAAAAAAGAATAGTGCGACCAAAAAAGTGGTCCGCCAAATTGTTGCGCTCCGTTGTGCTTTAGCGACAAATGCAAACCATATTGTTGATGCGATGAATCATTTTTAATTCCACCCTTCCGTGCCCAACCCTCGTGATAGGCGGCCACTGGTATAGTATGGGTAGGCGATGAAGCAGCCAGCACATAGGTAATTAAACATTCGTTGTATCCTTCTAATGGGAAATTCATGATCCACTGCTTGTCTGGTGACCAGTGCCAATACAACACATTCTTTTTATTTTGATGCCAATCCCACTCTACACCTTTCCACAGCGAATCGATTTTGTTAGCCAATCTTCTTTCGTTTTCATTTCCATCTTTAAAATATTGACGTGCACACAACAACCCTTGCACCAAATAAGCTGTTTCAACTAAATCACCACCATTGTCATTCTTGCTGAACGGTTTTACTTTCCCCGTTTCTCCATACATCCAATGCGGCCACGCACCATGAAATCGGTCAGCTTTGCCAAGCCAATCAACGAGTTTGGAAAGATGCTTGTGACCTTCTTCACGTGTGATGAAACCCCGCTCTACTCCTACTAAAATTGCCATGATGCCAAACCCCGTTCCGCCAGATGTTACCACACTTTTATCATTGTCGGGATAGTCATTGTCTAAATGAATTCGTTCAGGAGCAGCACGCGAAATGGGCTCTGCTCCCTTCCAGAAATACTGAAAAGTTTTGTATTGCACGAGAGTGAATAGTGAATCATCAGACAGGTGTTTACTTATAACACGTTGCCTTGTGGGCTGGCAACTAATTGCAACTGACACAGCAACTACAAAAAGTAGAGCACCTAGTTTAGACATAGAATATATACTTCTCATTTTCAGTTTAAAAAAATCAATAACTAAATCCCAATTTTGTTAACCCGGCCTGAACTTCAGGCGCTGACATAAACAAATCCCATAGCAATTCCGTTCTATGATTTTCAATCATCACAACAATAGGTCCTTGATCAATTGCTAGATAGGAATTGGCGATCCAACCTTCAGTAATATTGAAGGCATCATAAAAACCGTATTCGCCCCAAAGTCGATCACCCATGGTGTAGTAGAAAAACTTTAAAGCATCCATGCTTTCCGTTGGCGTATACGGCATGGACGAAAGAGCAGCTGTTGGAGAGATCACACCTAAATCGTTGGTTGGTGAATGGGCCGAGTAACCAGATTGATTATCGCTAGCTGTTAGCCCCCAATTTTGATTGCTGTAACCAACAAAATTTTTTGGGTTAGCAATACAGTAAGCGCGGTTGATCAATGTATGATTTACGTTTTGTTCCCAATAGTTAGCATATTGATCTGAAAGATTTTTCGGATTCAATCCTAAAAAAGAATAGTGAGCAAAAAATAAAGGGCCGCCAAAATCATACCCCAACGGCAACTTGATGTTATAAAACAGCTTGTTGTTTCTTATCGCACCATTGCGCGCCCAACCATTGTTGTAAACTGCAGGACTTATGGTATGTGTAGTTGAAGCGGCAGCTAGTGTATAGATAATCAAAGCTTCGTTGTATCCGTTGATTTGCATGTTCATGGCCCACCCCTTGTCGAGCGACCAATGCCAGTATAAAACATTTTGATTACCACGAGTAAACCAATCCCACTTTACCGCTTCGCAAAGCACATTGATACGATCTTTTAAGCTTTGTTCGGCCAGAACTGCGCCATTCAGATACTGTCGCACAGTTATTAATCCTTGAACCATAAAGGCAGTCTCAACTAAATCTGCACCATTGTCATTTAGGCTAAACGGAATTGTTTTGCCGCTGTTTCCATTAACCCAATGCGGCCATACACCCTGAAATCGATCAGCTCTTTCAAGGAAGCCGAGTATTTTACTAATCTGCGCCAGTCCTTGTGAGCGAGTGATAAAGCCTCGCTCTATTCCAACTATCAATGCCATTACGCCAAAGCCAGAACCTCCAAGCGTCACTAAATCGCCAGAGCCATTTCGTTCGCGTGCCATACCGCTGGCAGGATGAGCAAAGTCGTAGAAATATTTGAAGGTTTGTTGCTCTACAAGTGTAAGTAGGGCGTCATCTGAAATAATGGGAAATTTTGGTGTGGGGTCTATCTTGGTGTAAAAAAATTGAGTAGTACCCGCAAAATTTTCTTGTTGTAGGCCTTTCAATGCACTGCCTATGAATAAGCGATAACGTGTGAAATGACGAAGGGTATTTGGCGAAGTAACTGTAACTTTTTTGTTTCCATCCGATATAGAAAAAGTTATTGGAATTGATCCACCTATTGTGGCCAAAAAAATATTTTGGGAATTGATAAGATTCGGATCGACAGGCTTATCAAAATTAATTTCGATCGTTGGCTGTTGGGAAATATTCGTAACCCTCGATGCCGAAACATTCTGCCCGTCAATCTTCAAAGAAGCAATAGCTAAAGTTCCTGGTATAGTTCTAAATTTTATCTCAGTGCCTGTGAATGTTTCTCCCTTACTGCCTTTAAGAGACGGTCGTATTTGAAGGGTGTATTCTTGGTTCGATCGAAGATCACTTATTGGCTGCAACGAAAGCGTCTTATCAAAATCGAAAAAAGAATAAGCTAACGCAACCTCAGTAAGAGCTGCGTCAAGCAAAAGTATGTGGTTTTGTATCTCGTCCTTTTGAAGGGATTCACTGAATTCAACCAAAATAGAAGAGTTGATCGGTGCGTTTTCAGTTGCAGGCCCTGCTGTGGCAATAGCAAGAGTACCTACGCGAACTTTACTTATTTGCAGTATCCCCAATACTGGTTTTGTCTGCTCAGACGTACACCCGAATTGCGTTAGAAACAACAGAAACAAAGCCGCAGATAGATACTTAACCTCAAAAAAATTCAATTTCATACTTAACGCTTTCCGGAATAAGAAAAAAGTCTCCCCACCAAAAGGCAGGGAGACTCAAAATCAACAATTACATCTTAACTACGGCTTGCTAGAGTTGTACATTAATCCAATCTCTGCTTCCGATAATGCCTTTTTATAAATTATCAAATCATCCATTTGACCCTTAAAGTGTTTTGCGGAAGCTTGATCATATCCACCCCATGGTTCAGCATCCCAAAGTGTACCAGCACGAGATTGAATAAACCCAAGCGCCAATTCATTCACAACCTCAGGCGCTACGCCTCGGTAGCTCAACCCTGTTGTAGTACGCTTTGCATCTCCATCAGGCCAATTGTCAAAATCCATTTGCTTAATTTTCTCTGCATTCAAATAAACAGTTCCCGTTTTGGCGGTGGCATCATATACAAATACATAGTTTGCCCACTTATCTCTTATTACTGTATTCATACCAGCTGGTCTGAAATCTTTCGAGAAAGTCCACCCTTGCCAACCCAGATTTCCTTCACCATCTGCCCAAATATCTTCAGTGTACTTCGTTGTACCATTTGTCCAAGAAGCAGCTAACTTAAATGCATTGTAGTTATCAAAGATTTCAAATTGAAATCCGAAAAAAGCTCCTAACCCTAATACAAAATGTCCTTTGTTTGCATTGTCAGTATGCGGTGTCGCTTTTACCCAAAGGCTCATAGTCCAGCTACCGTTATTCATTAATTGATCTCCGTTGGCAATTTCAATGATAGAAGTAGTTCCATTAAAACTAGCCGCTTTTCCAGAGGCCACATTGCGGCCAGCAACATACGTAATCGCTACAGTACCATTAGCTTTGGGATCAAATGAACCAATCACATCATTGGCGTTGTCTTCAAATGTCCACTGTGCAAACGCTCCATCAACTGCGAATGTACCAGCGGTAGTAAAATTACGGCTTACGTCAGCTAATGCTTTTCCTTTATCAGACGTAACTGTTGGCGCTATCTTCAGAGCAAACAGCGTGCCCGTTCCCAATGGTTTAGCGGGCGTAATTGTCACCACATTGCCACTCACAGCCACAGCAACATCAACATTTGCTTTATCATAATCACGAAAAATGGTTATGCCTGAAATCGTTGCTGGATTAACATTGGTTGAAAATGTAGCGGTTATAACAGCTTCTGTAGGCACATTGTTGGGTGTAGTAGCACCATTCAAATCAATTCCATTTGCTGTCAAACTTACCAAAGATAATGCTGGTGGCTCATCATCCTTACAACTTTGAACAAGTACAAGCGAAGCGGCAAAGGCGGCAATCGCAATCAATCTAATCGTCCATTTACTCTTTTTCATACATCATTATTTAGTTTAAAGGTTAATTGTTATTTGTTATTACTATTCCCAGCCGGGGTTTTGATTCAGTTTGCCTTGGGTTAGATCTATTTCCGTTTGCGGTATCGGCAGCAATTCATGCTTGCCAGCCGCAAAACCATAAGGACCCAATACGCTGGCGGCCTTGCCAGTGCGCACCAAATCCCAAAAACGGTGGCCTTCCAGTGCCAACTCTACCCTTCTCTCTTGCAAAATCAAATCGCGCAACTGGTCTTTGTTGGGATTGGTAATCGGTGGTAAGATGGCGTTGTTTCCCTCTCTAGCACGCGCGCGTACGCGATTCAAATGCACCAGCGCAGCACTGGAATTGTTATCTTCATTTAAAGCCTCAGCTGCCATCAATAACACTTCAGAGAATCTGATGAATCTGCGATTATGCCCGAAAGACGGTGGTACTGTGCCTCCCGGGGTCCATACTTTTTGATTGTAGCATTCGATTTCTTCCTGCCCAAACGAATCGGTCGACACATCAGGTGTGGAGCCATCGCCAGCGATTGTAACTCCATCAAGTATTTCTCCCAAGTATATGACTGTAGATTGAAGTCTTGGATCTCCAGGCTCAAAAGCGTCTCTTAGATTCTTGGTTGGTCGGTTGAAACCCCAACCCCTGTTAGGGGTACCGCGCACTCCTTGAACATTGCCATACTGGTTGCCTCCATTTGACAGGCCTTCTTGCCCAATAGCGCTTGCTTCAAACACTGACTCAATCCCTTGTTCGCCAGGCGTTGAGTTTGCTCGGTCGAAATCAGGTTCTAAGTCATATTGAGTACTATTTATTACCTCCAACGCGTAGGTGGCCGCAGACTTAAAATCATTCTTGTTGGCATCTCTTCTTGTGAGATAAACTTTAGCCAGCAGCGCTTTCGCAGCTCCCTTGGTTGCCCGACCTGTTTCTGCAGTTGGGTACTGATCTTTTTCAGGCAATACACTAATCGCAAATAGAAGGTCATCAATAATAAAATCGTAAATCTCTTCCTTTGAACTTCGGGGTAACTGTTGCGGTTCAGTTGAAACTACTTTAGGCACTCCGCCAAACCCTCTCACTAAATCAAAGTAAAAAAATGCGCGCAAGAACCTGGCTTCTCCGATATAACGATTCTTCAAACCGCTGTCCATATTAATTGTAGGAACCCGTTCAATCACCACATTTGTTCGCCTCACCGCCAAAAACAAGGTATTCCACCAACGCAAAATTGCACCTTCTGTTTTTATGTGCTGAAACCGATCGAAGGGACCGATGGTGGGTAGCGCGTCATCGGGATTGCTGCCCTTGGCAGCGTCATCGGACATAATATCAAAAATTGGAAACAGACCAGTGTTAAAGTTTCCGTCACGTATAGTGTTATAGCACGCGTTGGTTGCTGAAAGTGCATCGGCCGCATTAATTGGGAAAGTTGTCTGTATCAAATTTCCTTGCGGTGGTTTTTCTAAAAAGTTTTCACAAGAGAAAAACAACAAGACCGCGATAAGGAAAATCGAAGAAGGCTTAATCATAGAGATATTCATTTATCGGTACCTTAAAAAGTCAAGTTCAAACCAGTTGAAAAAACACGCGGCACTGGATAAGAACCAGTATCAATTCCATTTAATATTGGATTGTTCGAAACAATATCTGGCGCATAGCCCGGAAAACTACTAACGGTAAATAAGTTAGTGGCGCGCAAATAAATGCGAACTGATTTTAAAGAAAGCCTGTTGCTAAGTGTCTGTGGCAGGGTGTAACCCAAAGACAAGTTACGCAGTCTTACGAATGAACCGTCATAGATATAGCGTGACGATGGTTCATAATTGATTCCACCGTTGCTTGGGCGAGGTTCAGAATTGCTGGTGCCCTCACCATTCCAAAAATTGAGATAGCGCTTTTCAAAGTTGTAAGGGTCTGGCCTAAGCGTCTCCTTAGCATTATAGATCTTGTTTCCATATTGCCCTTGGAAGTCAAAAGCCAAATCAAACCCGCGGTATTCCACTGTTGAACTTAACCCATACATCAGCGTGGGGATTGGTGATCCAAGGTTAACACGGTCACTACCACTAATAAAACCGTCTTTGTTAACATCTTCAAACTTAAGATCACCGACTTCCGTCAGCGAACTACGAGGATAGTTTGTTAATTCCGTTGAATTCTGAAAAATGCCAATTACATTATACCCAAAGAAAGAACCGATAGGCACCCCAGGTACAGTGCGAGTCACAGCTCGGTCGAAGGGAACTCCCAAAAGTTGCTCATCTGTGCCCCCAGTGCCGCTGACTTTTAAAGTCTCGTTGTGTATCGTTGTTGCGTTGGCGTTTACCACATAACGAAGCCCTTTTATAGCGCCTTTCCAACCTGTTACAATTTCAACACCACGATTTAGTACTTGGGCTGCATTAAAAGTAATTTGCGCCCCATCACCGTTTCCAAAATAGCCGGGTACGGACAAATCGATTAGAATACCATCAGTGTTACGATTATAGTAGTCCACCTCCGCAGTAAGCCGCCCGCCCAGAAAACTCATTTCCAATCCTACATTACTTTGAGTAGTTGTTTCCCAAATCAAGTTGGGATTTCCGGATACTCCATAAGTAAGACCAGAAAACTGTGTATCGTTTCCGAATACTGCATTGATTCCGGCACTCACCAACGAGTATTGCCTCGAGTAAGGTATTTTGTCATTGCCCACTTTACCCCAGCTAGCCCGAAGTTTGAGATTTGAAAAAGGACCGTCTGCCATGAAGTCTTCGTTTGAAACATTCCAACCGAAAGCAAACGAAGGAAAATTTGCAAACTTGCTTGACGAGGGGAACTTGGAGGAACCATCGCGCCTGAAAGAGGCAGTAAACATGTAACGATCTTTCAAGGTGTAGTTTAGCCTCGCTAGAAACGACAGCATTGAAAAATTAAAATTGGGATCTACACCATTGCTCGCAAAGTTGTTGCTCAAAAAATTAGGAAAAATGTTTACGTACCGTAAATCAGGATCTGACCCAAGTGTATTCTCTGCGTTGAGCGAAACAACCTCCGAAGACGAATTTTGAATAGTGTAACCGGCAAGTCCGTTAAATCGATGTATGCCCCCCAAAGTCTTCGTATAAGTCAACGTGTTCTCCCACAGCCAATCAACTCTGTCCGAGTATCGTTTCCCTAAATCATCCAACGGGTTTTGCTGTTGTGCATCCACAAAATAGACTGGCGTATAACTTGTGGCTTTTCCATACTCCATGTCAACGCCAAAACTGGATTTGAAAACAAAATCCTTTAGGAATGTAGCCTCTAAATAAACATTGTTAACAGAACGCAACCCTTTTGAAATGCTATTGGTGTACTCAATATCAGCCAGTACATTGCCCACACCGCGCACTGGAGAAAAAGTTCCATCAGGCTGTCGTGGTGTAATTGTTGGCAATGCGCGGTACACATTGAACACCGCATTTCCGGCTGTATTCTGCTGATTAAAAGGTGTGAAACTAAAGTTACCGCCAAACCGAACGTTTTTAGACAGATGAAGGACATTATTCAATTTAACAGTAACTCTTTCGTACTTCGATTTTGGAATTATGCCATCTTGCCCAAAATAACCGATGGACGCGAAGTATTGGAATTTATCTGAACCACCCGAAGCTGAAACCTGATAGGTTTGCAATGGAGCCACCCTGAAAATCAAACTCTGCCAGTCCGTATTTGGAACCGCATCGATATTGTTAAATGTTCCGGGATTTATGCGATTTCTGACGATTGCATATTCGCGCCCGCTTAAAAGATCAATTTGCTTTGGCACTTGTTGCAAACTGTATTCGGACGTAACGCTAATTGTTGGGGGGCCGCCACTGGACTTGCCTTGTTTGGTTGTAACCATGATTACCCCGTTCGCTCCGCGCGAACCATAAATTGCGGTTGCCGAAGCATCTTTTAGTACTTCTATCGATTCAATATCAGCAGAGCTTAAGTAATCAATGTTTTGAAGGATAACTCCATCCACAACATAGATTGGCGAAGAGTCATTAAATGTGCCTATACCTCGAACGCGGACAAATGTGCCGGATCCAGGCGCGCCCGAAAAAGAAGCCACCTGAACACCGGCCACCTTACCCTGTAAGGCTTGCATCGGATTGATGGATGGCACGCGGGTTAAATCTGCCCCACGGACAGACGATACCGAACCCGTCAAATCCGACTTTCGAACTGTTCCGTAACCAATCACCACTACCTCTTCCAATTTTGCTACATCTGGCTGTAACAACACATTGATACTTGTCTGGGAGCCGATTTCAATTATTTGAGTAACATATCCTATAAATGAAAAGGACAAAAACCTATCATCTGCCAACACCTCAATCGAATAATTGCCCTCAAGATCGGCTACCACACCTCTTGTGGTGCCTTGTACCGTAACATTGGTTCCTACCAGGGGCTGGCTATCATCTGCTGATGTGATTTTTCCCTTCACCATTTTTAGCTGAGAAAAGCCTGAATTCGAAAGAATTAACAGTAATCCAATAAAAACGAGCTTGATAGACATAACAATATTTACCTTTTGATTTTCTAAATTTTGAACAAATATGCTTGATTACATAAAAAAATCGTGTAAAACACCTTAAAGGTAGCTATTCCGATGGCCTTCATATGGTCAAAATTTAACGCTTAAAAAACATCGATTTCAAACGTTTTCGTTCATAATATTGATGTTTTGGGTATACAATTTTGCGTTTGGAAAACATTAAAATATCAAACTCTGGATATTGGTTTTGGACTAAGGCCTTTTTGTCTTTTAGTACAAAGCAGCATGATATCTTGCCACACAGAAGCAGACGGCCTTTGACCACTTTTCTCTGACTCGGCAATTCTCTCCAGTACCCTTTTTTTGAAAGCCCAAGCGGTATTTACACGTAAATCCAAATGATTAGCTAAGTTTTCGAGAGTAAAAGCTTTTTTATTAAGTACGGTAACGTAGGCAATGTAAAACGCCTTTTCCAACGGGATTTTAGTTCCCTGAAAAATGGTAAACGCAGTTATAGATTCGTTATAGCCACATTTTGTACACCTGCGAGAGAACTTAATTGCACCTTCAAAAAATTTATGATTTGCGCATTTTTGACAGGTAAAACCATTTCTCCACTTCAGCTCTTCCAAGAACCGATTGCACGCCAGCGTATCCGGATACAACGTCTTAAACTCAGTATAGTCCATGGTCTTCTCATGCAAACGCTCTTCTAACACCTCTTTGACTCTGTTCTTTAGTTTCCAATTGTCCAGATCCAATAGCGAATTGATTTGATTTATTTCCTTGGCTTGCTTGATCAGTTTGTTGTTACTTTCCTCTAACGCCAAATTTTTGCTGCCTAACTCGATCGTACGCTCTTTAACTTTTTCCTCTAATTCACGATTCACCTTGTCTTTTAGCTGCATGTTTACTTCTTGTTGCTGAATGATTCTTCGAAGAGCACGATCTCTATTACTTTTTAGTATTCGAATTCTATCTCCAAGTGCGAGCGTAAGAAAAAGCATCTCAAGCACAAAGCTTAAATGCAAACTATAGTGTGATAAAATCGTAAAGGGCAGTATATTAAAAGAAACAAGTCCCCTCATAAAAAACCCAAAGAATAGTATTCCGTAGGCCATCACAAAGAATCGAGCTGGTCTGTAACCTCTACTCCAAACCCGTATCGCAGCATAAAAAATTAATGAAAGAGGAAGAATTTCAATGATGCGCTGGTTAAACAAAGAGGGCTGAAAAAAAAGTGCGAAGCAAAAGAAAATCGTACGCAAGGCAATCATCCATTTGAACAAGTTGTCAATTTTTGGAGCTTTGGTTTTTATACTCAAAAATCGTTGAGTAAAAAGAAGAGCCCAAAGGATAACGGAATACAGCGAGAGACCAGTTGCATATTCGTTCAATGCAGGATGCCCAGGCCAAAGATATTGAAACCCTATACCATCCAAACTCATCGCATAACATGCGACACTGAGAATATAAAAAATATAGTAAATATATTTTTTCTCACGTATTGCTAAAAAAGTGAGAAAATTATAGAGGCCGATGATGAGGATCATTCCGTAAAAAATGCCGAACAAAAAGTACTCGTTCAAGGCATAGTAAATGAAACGATTGGTGGAACGAAACGCTATTCGAATATCAGCAAAAACATGAGATTGCACTTTGAAATAGTAAAACATGACCGTATCCCTTTTCATGTCGAGCATGATCTCGAAGTTCTTATGCCGAAACAGCCTGAAAGCAAAAGGTCTTTGATCGCCCAATTGAACTATCTGATAAGAGCCGTCTTCCTGCGGAATGTAGGCATCAATCTGATCGATGGTTTGATCATAGAATTCAAGGAGCCAGACTTTTTTTGAAGATACACGATGGTGTATTGGAAGGCGTACCCAATAGGCAGCATTGGGCAAAAAATCTTTGTTCTGATAATTGGTATGAAGTTGAAATCGACTGGCAAACTCAGGAGACGAAATTTCTTGAAAGCTTTTCGTGTGCGTAAGGTCACGAAAGTACATCAGCTCATACGGCATAAAAACCCGTTCGTCCACCAGATCATCTACTTCAACTTGCTGCTGGCAAAAAAGTACAACATTTGTGAAAAGGAAAAAAAACGAAAGCAACAAACCCCTCATCCAAAACGATTTTAATAAATCCAATTTAAAAAAATAGCTTCTCTTGTTATCACTATCTGCAGAGCATTTTTTTGGTTCTGTCATAACCTCAAAAAAATGAAGATACAGAGAAAATCATCTATTCAAACTAAAACCGTAAAACAGAATTTACTTTAGACTAAAGGAGAAATAAAGGTCAACCACTTTTTCCGCAAAACAAGCACCAAGTTGGCCTTTTTGTATTTCAGAATTTAATCGCATTGAGCGAATTCCCTTAACGGCATTAATTGATACAAATCTGAATTGAAATTGCTACTCTGGATGATAAATCCTTTCCGCTTCCTTGAATACTTTTTCTTTACTCAACGTCATCGGCTTTGTCTTTTGCTGCACAAACAAATTCATTTGATCAGCATAATGTTCACTGCCTGGACGATTTGAAGCACCATAACAATTCACTGACTCAATCTCGGGGCCTTGCGGGGTAAATCTGACCAATTCAATATAGGACTCGCCCTGTTCACCTTTCACTTTCCCATTTTTAAACACACCAGAACGCATAGCCGATATGACATCCGGAATACCAGGTAAGGCAACTTCCTTATTCCCTCTGACCAATTTCTGATACTCGCCCAAGACCACATTGATCCTTCCAAAATTGGAAAGAAGGTATTGACGCACAAATTCTAACAGCTCCATACTCTTCTTTTTGGACAAATATCGATAGCCAGCTCCTTGTTGCTGTTCTTTTACTACTTGATAATAGATGATCGAAAAAATAGCTGCTCCTTTACTATTGATATCGGCTTTATGATCCCAAGATCTTAGTGTTTGGATAAGGTCTTGCAACTGTGGATCCTCCGAACTCGATAGGAGAAACAGCGAATCTGCATTGGTCTCATAAGCCAGTTTTACCGGCAACTGCAAATCGTACTTGATTCGTTTAAAGTTCTCAAAACTTAGCGTTGGGTATTGCTTAATCAACTCCATAAACCGGAGGCTGCGGTTGTTGTCATTGGTTTCGAAACCCATTGTCTGATCGTAGGCTTTGGGTTGCAGATTGTCAACGGAGGCAGTTGAATTGAAGGGCGAGTGGTTGCTGTTAAAGACGTAGCCCGAACTCGGATTGAGTACTTGAGGCAAATCACCTAAAGAGTGAAACTCCGACCACAACGTTTCGCTTGTATTACCTGGTAGCGTATTCTTCCATTCGTAGTTCTGATTTCTAATTGGAATTTTTCCATTGCTGATGTGGAAGATAGTGTCATATCGATCGGCATAAACAATGTTGTATCCGGGGATCGCAAGCATGCTCAATGCCTTTTTAAACTCCGAAAAGTTTTTTGCTTTGTTCATGCGATACCATTGCTCTAATGCTCTTATCTCCATCAAGGCACCGGTTCGCATGGCAAAGGCACCTTTGTCTGTCACCAGTGTCGGCCCATACTTACTTTCCCAAATATTTTTCTTCACTCCTATTTTAAGGCCTGCTATTTTCACCCGCAATTTTATTCGTGTGGTTTTTAGTTGTTCCCATTGACCATCGAACTTGTATTGCGTTTTATTTTGTGGATTAAGTTCGAGCTGGTACACATCCAATTTATCAGGGTAATTTACAGTGTGCGCCCAACCTAAGTTTTCGTTGCAGCCGTGTAAAATACTTGGAGCTCCAGGAAACAAGGCTCCCAAAATATTCCAGCCTTCCTCACTCGCCAAATGTGCCTCATACCAGGCCACCGGTCCCTCCAGCGGTTGGTGTGAATTGATAGCCAGATATACGTTACCATCCTCTGTCATTTTCGAATTAAACGCGTAGGCGTTAGACCCCCCCGATGCAAATTGGGGCGCCAGGGGAATTGTGCCAGAGGTAATCTCACGCAACGCTTTATCTGCGCCACTTGAAATCGCCAGCTGCAATACCGAGTAAGCAAGCATGTCTTTCGGAGTAACCGGAAAAAGATTTTTCATCAATACCTCTTTCGGGTGCGCTTTTGCATACGCATTGATCCCCGCAGCATATCCTTCTAACACGAGCTTGTAGTCAGTCGCAATATCTTTCTCATAGCGCTCTTCAACAATTTTACGGCACTGCAGCAACTGAACGATATAGTCAACCGTAGCACCCGATTTTCCAGAATAGCTACCCAACATAGCCCTGCCTGCTAAAAAGCCTTGCTGAATTGTCTTGAAGTCGTCCTCCGAATTCGCCCATGCCAAGCCATAGGCAACGGCAGCATCCGTCTTGGCATAAATGTGCGGCACGCCCCATTTGTCGCGAACGATGTCGATCGTGGATGGGTTCACGTCTTGCGAAACAACTGTTGTTGCTTGTAACAATACAAAAGCAAATAAGCTGTAAAATCTCATTCTGTATTTTTTTGTTTGTAAAGCATAACTACTTCAAGCGCTGTGAAGGCACCATAACAACCTAGATAAAAAACCGCATTGCTATTTGCCCCAGCCGGATCCAACTTCAACAGAATAACGATAGCAACACCGCTAAGGATAATTTTTACAACAACCGACATCAAAAAAGCCCTGACAAATTCAGTTGGATCAATGAGGGTGATTTTGTGTAGCACAAAGTAGACTAAAACAGTAATCAAGGCAAAGAAGAGCAATATTCCCATCCAATAGGAAGGGGCCCGATCAACGAGAGAATAGACTTCCAACAATCTTACTGTTAAACCAATCAATAAGGCCAACAGCAGCGTCATTCCCGTAAAAAAAAGAAAGCGTTTGCTACTCATTGATGGATCGATAGATTCGATAGATCATTCCACCAAAGGACGCAAAAACAAAAAGAAGTAAAAACAGTGGGAAGGTGAACGAAAAATACTGGTCAATCTTAAAACCGAGCCAACCAAAAACACCGATGGTAGCCAACAGCTGAAACCCAAGGCTGCTGTACTTCAGAAATAGGTTGGGCTCTTTTTCTCTACTCATGATACTACTTTAGTCATTACCCAGGTACGTTATTGGAAAAGGTACGTAGTACGCAGTAAAATAAAAAGCTGTGGGTTGGTACCCACAGCTCTGCTTGTTCAATTATTTTCTTCGGAATTCCGGTAGTCTAAAATTAGTTCAACCGGATCTCTTGCGCATGCGGGGTTCTTGCGCCATTCTCTCCCAATTTAATATCTTTAATCGGAGATCCCATTTTGCAGCTACCATTAAACAGTGCACCTGGCTCTACTACTAATTTGCCCGTGCTAATATCTCCGTGAATTACAGCAGTGGATTTCAAAACCAGCAATTCAGAAACGTCAATTTTTCCTTTCACCTCTCCTTCCAAGTCTGCGTTTTGTGCGATGATGTTGCCTTCCACATGGCTGGCATTGCCCAATGCTATTTTTGACTTTGACTTGATGTTTCCGATAATTCGCCCTTCGATGCGGATGTTTCCGTACGTTTCAATATTTCCTTCCAACACAGTTCCCTTTCCAATCACGTTGCTGGAATTGCTGATTTCGTCAGCGGCTCTTTTTTGCTCTTTAGAAGTTAGCATGGCATGTAGTTTAAAAAGTTACAAATTCTTGGGGGTCAAGTGAATTGCCGTTGTGCCACAGTTCAAAATGTAAATGTGAGCCATCGGTCATCTCTCCACTGTTGCCAACTATAGAGATAATTTCCCCTGCGTTGACAAAACTACCAACTTTTTTTAATAATCCCGCATTGTGCTTATACACCGAAACGAGGTTACCCCTGTGTTGCACTGCAATAACGTACCCTGAGTCTTGGGTCCACGAGGCCAACACCACAGTTCCTTCTGCTACGCACTTGACAGGCTCATTGGTTTTTGCCACAATGTCCACTCCAAAATGGAGCTTCTTGGCATCATACTTATCGCTAACAAAGCCTGAAATAGGTGTAAAGAAGAAGAAACCCTGTAGTTCCCGGTACTTCCTATCATTTAGGGAAACGACCGAAAACTCAGTTTGCTCAAACTCCTTTCTGAATTGGGAGTCTTCGGCTGTTAACTTCAAGTCGGCCGTTTTCTTGACCGGCATATTATCACCACCCAATAGCTTAACTGGATCGACAAATCCGCTAGTGGTATCTCCACTAAGGATTCGCTGCAAATTCTGAATAAAAAGATCCTTACGGTCGACCTCGAGAGAGAGCGAGTCAACCTTGATAGCTAAAGCATATAACTTCTTGTTTTGCTCGGTCTGCTCGTATTTTGGGTCAAACCATTTAGAAAGCAAGGTCTTTGATAAAAAAAGACTGCCCACAAAAATCAACAGAAAGGCAGCTGCCGCTACCAATAAAAACTTCGCGTAGGTAAAACCAAAGGAGGTCTTCTCAGCGAGATTATCTTCATTGCGAATAACCAGTTGGTATTTGTTGGTCAATCGCTCCGATATGGTTTTCTTTGGCTTCAAACTGGTTTTTTGTGCAAAATTAGGCAATCCCGACAATATATAATTGATTCACAGTTTTTTACATTTACAATAAGGGGTAATCTTACCCGTTAACATTAGTTCATGAGATTGGGCACAAGTGACATATGGTTGAGGTTGGTAACAGGCTTTAAGTGGCTATCTCCGATTTTCATTCTTGTAACGCTCGCTTGTTGGTTCTCGGGTTGTTCCGTTGAACAAACCACTATTACTAGCAACGCTTTCCATAATCTAACAGCTCATTACAACGGCTACTATTACGCCCGCGAGAAAGCGCTGGAAGTTGAAAAAACAATTTTAAAAACACTCGATGATGACCCCACCCAGGTGCTGCGACTGTTTCCCGCACTCGACACGGTCAAGGCAAAAAGTTATGTAAAAGATACGGATGAAATTATCAAGATGGCCTCGATCTCAATTCAACGCCATCCGAATAGCAAGTGGGTAGACAACAATTATGTGATGGTGGGGCTTGCTCGCCTGTATGCTTGTGATTTTCAAAACGCCATCCTCACATTCAAGTACGTCAATACAAAAAGTCCTTCGTACGAAACCCGACATACTGCGCTGCTCTATTTGTTGAGAACTTTTATTGAGCAGGGAGATTTTGATCGGGCTGAAGAAGTTTTTCGATTTCTAGACAAGGAGAAACTCATCAGCAAACAAAACGCAAAAAAACTATACCTGGAGAAAGCCTACTTCTATCAATTGCGAAATGACTATGACAATATGGTGCAAAATCTTTCGAAGGCGGACTCGCTTTTATCGCGGGTAGATCGAAAAGGAAGAATCTATTTTATCATTGGCCAAGTCTATCAAAAACTCGGTTTTAATTCGGAGGCCTACAACTTCTACCGTAAATGCTTAGCCACAAATCCCGACTATGAGATTGACTTCTATGCGCGATTGAACATGGCACAAGTAGCCCGCCTGCAAGATAAACGCGATGTGCGTCTGGTGCGAAAGCAATTTGACAAAATGCTTACCGATACTAAAAATCTGGAGTTCAGAGACAAAATCTATTTTGAGTGGGGAGAGTTTGAACGTAAACAAGGAAACTTAACCGAGGCTATTGCCAACTATCAGTCGGCTGCGCACGCGGGTAAAAGCAAGCGAATCCAAGGGAACTCCTATCTTCGAATCGGCCAGCTTCAATTCGATTCATTGAAAAAATACAGTCTGGCAAAGCTCTATTATGACAGTGCCGTTGGCGCACTCCCGAAAGATTTTGAAAACTATGAAGCCATCAAAAAACGCCAAAAAATTCTTGGCGAGTTTGCAGGCTATACCGAAACAATAACACTCAACGACAGTTTGCTAACACTTGCCTCGTTCGATTCGCTCACCCTTCGGAAGCGACTTGATTCTGTTTTTGCCGCCCGTGACAAAAAATTAGCGGCATTGAAAAAGAAAAGAAAAAAGACTGAAAGTGGAAATTCAGGAGGCGGAAACCAAAATAATTCTTTCTTCAACAATGCTCCTTCGAGCGCGACTTCTGATTGGTATTTTGGAAATAGTGCATTGGTCGCAACTGGCCAAAGTGAGTTTCAACGGATTTGGGGTGGTGTGGCACTGGAAGACAACTGGCGAAGATCGAACAAGGCTGCTGCAGCACCCGAAGCAACATTGGCTTCTTTGCGAACTGCGGAAGAACCCACAAAGAATAATACCGCCCCGACAACTGTAGAGAAACCCGAAGAGAAATTGGATGAAGTGGGGAAACTAATTGCTCAATTGCCCACCACTGAAAAGCAAAAAGAAGAAGCATTGGCAGCGATTGAAAAGGCCTATTTCAAGTTGGGTGACTTGTTTTATTTTCAGCTCGATGAAAAACAAAATGCTGCTGCATCCTATGAAAAACTGTTGAGCCGGTTTCCCTTATCTGATTTTAGACCAGAAGCCCTCTACAAACTCTATCTTATCCACCGGGATACGGATTCAGAGAAAGCAGCTACCTATGCAAAACAATTGACAGAAACCTATCCTACTTCAACGTTTGCTAAAATTTTGGTGAATCCAAACTATCTAAAAGAAACAAGTGTCGCAGCCGAAAAACAAAAGCTGATTTACAAAGAAGCCTACCGTTATTTTCAACAAGACAATCTGCGACAGGCTCAAGAAAAAATAAGTCAAGCCCTGCAAGTGGGAGAAACAGGATTTACTCCTCAGCTTGAATTATTGAAGGTATTGATTACCGGTAAAACGGAGGACGTCACTCGTTATCAATTCGAGCTGGAGAGTTTTATCAAGCGCTACCCTGCTGAGTCGACTAAAGCATACGCGGAACAGTTGTTGGCCGCTTCAAAGGCACTGCTGGAAAAACTGGAGAAGGCAAAAGGAATTCGGTATAGTGCAAACGTGGAGGGTATTCACTATTTTGTTACATTATATACCACCAGTGACCGAATCACCAACACAGTAGTGGATGCGCTGGAAAAATTCAATGAAACGCAGTGGACAAAGTATAAATTAACGACCAGCAACCTGGCATTGAATGATGAGAAGTTGGTCACCATGGTTGTCGAGTTCCCAGACCGCGAAACAGCACTCAGTTATTACGACAAGTTTCTCGCCCAACTATCGATCGCAAAGCCATTTTCCAACTATAAATTCTATAATTTTGTAATCACTAAAGATAATTTCCAAACCTTCTACCGAACCAAAGCACTCGATGAGTACCTCACGTTCTTCAACCGAAACTATCAAAAACAAAATCAATAAACTGTTTCAGATAAAGAAACCCTGGATACCCAAGGCAATCAAATACGTCTGGATCGCGTTCCTTTGTTTTTTCCTTGGATTTCCTCTTTACATTTTGTCCGTAAAGGCCGACCTTTTTGGTTTATTTGGAGGGATGCCTAGTTTGGCCGAAATCGAAAATCCAGACAATGATTTATCCTCAGAAGTACTCTCAGCAGATGGCGTTTTCCTTGGGCGTTATTTTCGCTACAACCCTAGTCAGGTACACTATGAAGAACTTTCGGAAGATTTAATTAATACACTTTTAATCTCAGAAGATCATCGGTTTTATGATCACTCCGGACTCGATCTACCCGCCTTTTTTCGGGTATTCAAAGGGTTGATTACTTTCAATCCGGCCGGGGGGGGGAGTACGTTGACTCAACAACTCGCGAAGAATCTTTATACGCTCAATCCAGATAAAGGTCTTGATGGATTTTTGGCCAAATTGGGGAAATACCCCCGAAGGATCATTCAAAAAACAAAAGAATGGATTATTGCTATCAATCTCGAAGAAAACTTTACGAAGAAAGAGATCATTGTCATGTATCTCAATACAAGTAATTTCAGCAGCAATGCTTTTGGCATAAAGATAGCGGCAGAAACCTATTTTGATAAAGAACCCGATAGCCTCAACTTACAAGAATCCGCAATCCTGGTAGGCATGTTACAAGCTCCCTCTTTCTTCAATCCAAAGCGCAACCCCAACAATGCGCTGAGAAAGCGAAACGAAGTTTTGTATAAAGTATATAAACATGGCTATAAGATAGACACAAAAGAAAAGTTTGACTCCATCAAGAGTTTGCCTATCGAACTTAACTATAGCGTTAAAAATCAAAACGAAGGATTAGCTCCCTACTTCAGAACCGTGTTGAGTAACTATCTCCTGCAATATTGCAGTGCTAGGGGCATCGATTTGTATAATGCAGGATTAAAAATCTATACAACCATTGACAGCCGTCTTCAAAAATATGCGGAGGAAGCGGTGGCAGAACATATGGCAGTGCTGCAGGGACAATTTTACCAGGAATGGAAAAGGCGCAATCGCAATCCTTGGTCGGACGAAGATGGTCGTGAGATCAAGGACTTTTTGAAAAAGCGAATTAAAAAGACAGATGCATATGCGATCTATGCAGATAAATATGGAGAAGATTCGGACTCGTTAAAAATCATGCTAAAGTTAAAAAAGCCCATGAGTGTGTTCTCCTGGAAAGGCGATCGAGACACGCTGTTCAGCAGCATGGATTCGTTGGATTATCACATGCGTTTTCTACAGACCGGAATGATGGCGATGGATCCCAACTCAGGTCACATTAAAGCATGGGTAGGTGGCATTGATCACAAGTACTTCAAGTTTGACCACGTGAAGCAAGGGAAGCGGCAGCCCGGATCTACATTCAAGCCTTTCATCTATGGACTCGCGATGGAATCTGACTACTCTCCTTGTTACAAACTGAAAGATATCTCACCACAGTTTAAGATAGAAGGTCAACCTGATTGGTATCCCTTCAATGCGGAGGGTGACAAAGGGTTTGGCGAAGAGATGACTATTCGCCAAGCTATGGCGCAATCAAAAAACTCTATCACCGCACAAATGATGCAAGCACTTGGAGCAGAGAACGTAGTCGAATTTGCCCATCGGGTTGGCATTGAGAGTGAATTGGATGCGGTTCCATCACTATGTCTTGGCACCAGCGATGTTTCGTTATTTGAGTTGGTTGGAGCCTACAGCACTTTCGTGAATGGAGGAATTAATACACAACCTTTTTTCATCACACGAATTGAAGATAAAAATGGAAACGTCATCGAAAACTTCGTGCCTAAAACAAAACAAGCTATTAATGAACAAACTGCCTTTAAAATGATCTACATGTTGAAAGGCGGAGTTGAAGAGAGAGGCGGCACGTCACAAGGCCTTACCTATGATTTACGTGTGGAGAATGAAATTGGAGGAAAAACAGGAACCACTAATGACGCATCTGATGGCTGGTACATGGGCGTAACTCATAACTTAGTAACAGGCGTATGGGTAGGCGGAGATGAGCGAGGTATTCGCTTCCCTTCCTGGGCATTTGGTCAAGGTGGAAAAACGGCACGTCCTATCTGGGATAAATTTATGGTTAAAACATATGCTGATCCTAAGACCGGCATTGCCAAAGGCTTTTTCAAACGCCCAAGCAGTGGTGTAGATGTTTCGTTTGACTGCAGCAAAAATTCTGATCTGCCCGACTCGGTCCGAAAGGTAGATGAGAAACCGTGGGACATTAAAAATTAATCATTCAAAATTCAAGATTCAAGACCTTCCTTCGCCTCATTTTCAACTTTGAATTTTGAATCTTTAACTATGTTGAAAGATCAAATAGCTTCTCTCCCCGATTCTCCCGGTGTCTATCGGTACTACAACAAGGAAGGTGTATTGATTTACGTGGGGAAAGCGAAGAGCTTGAAGAAACGCGTATCTAGTTACTTTACAAAACAATCGCAATACAATCGCAAAACCGAAAAACTTGTTTCTGAAATTGTAAAGCTTGAGTATACACTAGCCAATACGGAGTTTGACGCGCTGCTGCTTGAAAATAATCTGATCAAACAAAATCAGCCGAAGTACAACATCTTACTCAAAGACGATAAAACGTTTCCTTATCTCTGCATTTTAAAAGAGCGCTTTCCACGAATCATTTCTACCCGTAAATACATCGCGAAACAGGGCGAATACTTTGGGCCGTATTCAAGTGTGAGTGCCATGAACAGTGTGCTCGAGTTAGTGAGACAATTGTACTCAATCCGTACCTGCTCGCTTCTTCTTTCAAAAGAAAACATTGAAGAGAAAAAATTTAAAGTATGCCTGGAGTTTCACATAGGCAATTGCAAGGGCCCTTGCGAAGGACTGCAGGAAGAATCCGTGTACAATGAAGAGATAGCTCAGGCACGCTATATTTTAAAAGGCAACCTTAGTATTGTGGAAGAATATTTTGCTAGTCAAATGAAGTTGGCCGCTGAACAACTTGAATTTGAAAAAGCAGGCTTTTATAAATTCAAACTGGAGAAACTTGAAAATTTCCAAACTAAGTCACTCGTAGTAAACCGCAAACTCACCGACATCGATGTCGTCACGATTGCCAGTAGCGAAACGGATGCGTTCATCAATTACTTACAGATCAAAGAGGGCGCCATCATCTTTTCGAAAAATCTGGAAATCAAAAAAAAGTTGGACGAACCCGATGAAGAGATCTTGAGCATGGCTGTACAAGAATTGCGCAGCGAACACCGCAGCAACAACCCGGAAGTATTTACCAACAAAGAGCTGTCCGTTAAGTCCGATTACTTTGAAAACATTGTACCACAGATAGGTGACAAAAAAAAATTAGTCGATCTATCGCTCAAGAACGCGTTGTATTTAAAACGAGAGCGCGAGATCAACAAAGAAGAGCGCAAGACCAAAAAGAATGAAGTGCTTCACATCCTTCAGGAAAATCTTCGCCTCAATCAATACCCAAAAATTATTGAGTGCTTTGATAACTCCAACTTTCAAGGCACCAATCCGGTGGCTGCGATGGTACGTTTTGTAGATGGCAAGCCCGACAAAAAAGGGTATCGTCACTTCAATATAAAAACGGTAGTGGGGCCCGATGACTTCGCTTCTATGAAAGAAATTGTGGGAAGGCGTTACAAGCGCATCATGGAAGAAGAAGGCGAATACCCCCAATTAATTATTGTCGATGGTGGCAAAGGCCAACTGAGCAGCGCCTGCGAGGCATTGCAAGAACTAGGATTGTATGGAAAAATACCGATTGTCGGCATTGCCAAACGACTGGAAGAAATTTATTACCCTGACGATTCGTTGCCTTTGCTTATCAGCAAAAAGTCGCCAGCGCTCTTGTTGATTCAGCGCATTCGCGATGAGGCACACCGTTTTGGCATCACCTTTCACCGACTTAAAAGAAGCAACTCCACTTTCGTGACAGAGCTCGAAAGTATTCCGGGAATAGGAAAAAAAACTGCCGACAAGTTGCTGGCTCATTTTAGATCCTTTAAAAAAATTAAAGAAGCTACCTTGGACGAATTAAAAGAAGTGGTGGGCGAAGCGGCCGCGAAGAAAATTGTTGGCCACGGAAAAGAATAGTTGCCCTTTACATTTGTTTGTTTACCAACGGAGAAACTTTCGATCCTATCAATTGTATCGCCTCCATCAATTTAGCATGCGATAATCCGGCATTGTCCATTTGAAAAGACACGCGTGACAATCCTCCGAGTGCATTGCTGTGACGGATAATTTTTTCGGCTACTTCCTCAGCACTGCCCACCAAGAAGGCGCCAAGCGGACCACGTTGTGCTTCAAAGCCTGACTTAGTTACTGGCGGCCATCCTCTTTCTTTTCCGATTCGTGTAAACATCTCTGCATAGCCGGGGTAATAATCGGCAACGGCTTGCTCAGTAGTCGATGCTACATACCCAAGTGAGTGCAAGCCTACTTTTAATTTCTCCGGAGGATGCCCTGCTTTCTTTCCCGCTTGCCTATACAAATCTACTAGTGGGCGAAAGCGATGAGTATCGCCACCAATGATGGCGACCATCAACGGCAGTCCAAGCATCCCGGCTCTTGCAAAAGACTCAAGCGTGCCACCCACACCTAGCCAAATGGGAAATGGCTTCTGCACCGGCCTTGGATAAACCGATTGATTTTTCAAAGCTGGTCGAAACTGACCTGACCAATTGACAACCTCATTTTCTCTGATGTTGAGCAAAAGCTCCAGCTTCTCCGCAAAGAGCTCATCGTAGTCTTGTAAGTTTAACCCGAACAATGGAAATGATTCAATGAAAGATCCACGTCCTACCACCATCTCTGCTCTACCTTGAGAAACTAAATCCAGAGTAGCAAAGTTTTGGAAAACGCGAACCGGGTCTGCCGCACTCAGTACGGTAACCGCACTCGTCAATCGAATACGTTTTGTTCTGGCCGCAGCGGCAGCGAGTATCACGGTAGGCGCAGAATCTAAAAACTCTTTGCGATGATGTTCTCCAATGCCAAACACATCAAGCCCCGATTGATCCGCATGTTCAATGCGTTCGAGTAATTCGGTGATGGCTTGCACACTGCTCGTTTTCACCGAGCCGTCACTGGCCATATTGCTCGCAAAACTGTCTATTCCTATTTCCATTTTTTGATTTTTCTATTCCCCCTGCAACCTGCCGAAGTTATGCCTAACAACAAAACAATCGGAAGATTAGTTTTGATTGCGAACATAAAACCATCGGTCATGGCATTTAGCCACTGTACCGATAGGCGAGCACAAATAAGCTCGACTCTACACAAAAGAAAATTCTCTTAACTTCGTGTCATCGGTAGTAACATCCATTACATTTTGTCAACCCAGTTATGCTTAAAAAATACCTATTCAGTTTTGCCATGCTACTTTTCATTACGATGGCCGCGAAAGCTCAATCTGAAGTTAAACAAGAAGCAAAAGCCTTAGGCAGCGAAATAAAAAAGGGCGGAAAAAAAGTAGGTAAAGACGTGGCCAGGGAATCGAAAAAGATAGCAAAACAAACCAAAAAGACGGCAAAGGCAAGCGGCAGGGCTGCTAAGGGTGAGGCTACAAAATTGAAAAAAGCGTTAAAGAAAAAATCAGAGTAAGTCTATTCGTTTGTTTTTCTAGCTTCCGGCTACTGACGACCCGAAGACTCCCGATCATCTATATTATTTAGGTAGGCTATTGAAGATATAAACTTTGGATCACACCCCACCATTGAAGAAACATTGTGTTGGTAGCTGTAGGGCCTTTCTCGAGTCTTCATTCGTAGCCTGTCTTTCGTCACTCGTTAATGTTGCACGTCTCTTTATAATTCAAGCGAGTGGGGGCATTTTTGATTTACTACTTTGTCCACTTACACGAAATTGAGCACACTTATTGAATGGCTTTGGATGTGGGTGGTTTGTGTGGCCAGACAATGTGTGTGCGACTCCACTAACTATCCTTAATTTTCTTCACTGCATTATCGTAAGATATGTTGGTCTTATCATATGCTTCATGTCCATATCCATGTTTTTCATTCAGTTCGTAAAGCATATTATAAAGTTCAATCGGTTTCTGTGATTCGGTAACCCATTTTAAAATTAAATCAAGTATTTCTGACATATTTTCCTGATAGGTCATGCGTCCGTCACTGCCTCTTATTCCGTCACCATCGGATTTCTTTTTGCCTCTATTCAGGAAAATGTTCTTTTCATCGTAAATAATTTGTCGTCCCTCTTCATACATCTCGCCTTTGGGAAGGTACTGCATAAGCAGGTTTCTTATTCCTTTATAGTATAGCTGATACTTTTCTTCTGGGTTTTCAAAGTCTTTACCGATCAACTGCTTAATCTCGTTAATCTCTTTTAAATCACCAGTATCAGCAATAATGAGCTGCTGTCCTTTCTTTTCATTAGCTTTTTGAAGGAGTTCGAGTCTCTCTATATCCTCTGGTGATAACGATGATTTCTTTTTGAGGTCTTTTTCTTTAGCCATAATTATTTCTCATTTAATTCAAAGATTGATTTAAGGTTGGTGGCAATTTCCGAAATACTGTTTTCCTTCCAGGTAACGGGATTTAAATTTTCGATTGCTAAATAGTAATCGGGAAAGTATTGTTTAAATGCGCCATAAAAGTTTTGATTGTATAGACTGTTTTGGAAATGCTGAAATGATGTGTATATAAAACTGGGATGCACCTCTATCTCTTTTGCAAATTTTGACACTAAGAATTCATTGTGGATATGCGGGGCAATATACCGGAAACGATCTAAGCCACAGAAGTACTCTATTGCAAAGTCTTCCGCTTTTTCTTCAATTAAGAAAAGATCAGGGTCGCCTGTTAAATGAAACGTTGTGTTCTCAATCGTTTTCAAATCGTAAAGTACGTGATGTATTTCGTGGATCAGGGTTAACCAAATCGTAGTGTACTTTTTATTGAGGTCCGTGAGCACAATACAAGGTTTACCGTTTACGATAAATGTACCGCCACGAACTTGCGTTGTTGGGAGTTGAGTTTGAACAATAACTGTTACTCCTACATTGTAAAGCGCTTTACAAACTGTTACTAATCCTTTTTCAACATCTTGAGAGTAGGGCTTCATTTTAATCAGAATATCCTTCAACGCCTCTCTGTTGTAATCATTCGGATTATTCATTACGCTAAAACACTGATACGCTGACTTAACCCAAAAGTCCTTCATCTTGTCAGCAAACGTTCTCTTTGTTTTACTGAACAATGGATAAATGAGATTACTCTTATAATCAAACACATTGTCGTAACCGAAGAAACTTAGAATACGGTCTGTAACTGCGTCTATATTTTCAGTGTCAGTAAAGAAGCCAAGATTCTTTAGTTTTTTCAGGTCGAAGTTCTTTGCTATGAATGAAGTTTTTTTCGCTTTTTCAATTGCTCCAATATTTTCAGGTGTTTGATTACTTAAAATAGTAGAAACAATTTCCTTAAGATCAATCTCTAAGAATTCCGATAATTTGAGAACGTTAATCAGATTAGGCTGTTTGGCAGTTCCGGTAATCAAGTCATTCAAAGTGTCTTTATCTATGTTAAGAATGGTGCAGACTTTCGTCTTGGTGATCCCATACTCTTCTAGTTTCTTATCGAAGATTACTTGTAGGGATTTTGTTTCGCTGCTCTCAAATGCCCTCCTAAGAAGTTGGTTTATATCGTTGTCGGTGATTTCGCTCATACAATTAGGGGTAATTTCCCCTACAAATATATGACAAATTCGACATTTTTAAACATTTAGGGGAAATTACCCCTTAAGTATACTAGTAGCCGTCTGAAATCAGCCGATTTAGGCCTCTCATTATAATTTGGAGAAGGTGGTTGGGATTTGGCTCTTGCCATAGCTTTGGTGTCGCGGTGGAGTTAAGCGGCTATGGCATGTGCCAAATTGCGAGGGAATTCGGAGGAGAATCTTCCTAAAAATACTAGGTCGGCTGCATTATTTTTTAGTCTGTCCCAAGTTTTAGTTTTTTCAAAAGTCGAAGTTGTTTGAGAAGCCATTCGTTTGTCCCAGTGGAGAATCCTTTTTAGTAAAATGTCGTCCGCTTTTTTGGAACACAAATTTGTCCAGGCCCTATTGCTACCAACGTTTGTGTTTCTTCAGTGGTGCGCTTCCGAAGCTGCGTCCTGTCCCCGAGACCAAACGTTGAACGAAGATATAAACTTTGGATTACACCTCATCGCACCATTGAAGAAACATTTTGTTGCATGCTCGGGCGCGTCAACCCGTTACTTTTGACTTCGACTTGTTTCAAGTCGACCGTAGCGTTTTGTTGACGCGTTCGAGTCCACGTAACTGAATTTTGAGTTTGAAATAGGGTAGGAGTCCACGTTGATGAGTAGGTCAAAGCCGTCCAAGCTCTCCGCGGAACGAAAACTTGTCCAGCGACACCGAGTTGTCCGCGTAAACGGAAAAAAATTCTTGTTTTCGATTTTCTTAAATTTCCTTTGTCAAACCGCAAAAAAAATTCGCGCTTCGCGCGATTTCTATTTCTGCACTGGGTCGGGGAACGTTGCAGTGTCGTCTAGAAAGTCCTTGTTCTAAGTCGTCCAAGATTTGTGCGTAAAACAAACGTTGTCATCTGGGTCGTCACTGTCTGCGGGACTTTTTTGCGCCTGGCATGCAACATTAGTATAGCCGCAACTAGTTGCGACTATACACCAAATATAGGGAACAGCCGCAATAGAGTTGCGGCTGTTTCGCCTAGAGCCGTCAATGTGATTTCATCTGATACGAGGGCTCGCCAGGGTTTTTCATTCGCAATGGTAACCAAGGTAAAACTACGAACTGGCATCGGTCAGGCCTGCCGGCCAGGCAGGGATTGAGCGGCCTGTTCGAGCCCGACATGGAGTGTGCGATTGGTGGCGAGTAGCGAAAGCCCGACCATGACGCCCCGGTCACGGGGCGCATAGTTACAATCTAAATACACTTCCATTTTCAGATCCACTGCAACTCACTACACCCATCTTACAACTCATGTCAATGTGTTTGGCCACGGGGCAACGCCAACCCACCTTTGTGCCGTTAAGCCCTTCAAACAAGTTGACTTATGAAAACTCTCGCATCGATCATCCTTTTGGCCATTAGCATCTCCGTGTGTGGGCAAGACGACATCTACTCTTCCAGCCGCACCGATCGCAAAACAACCTTCTTTCATTCCATCGGGTTATCCAGTTTCAACGTGGAAATGCGCGGCAAGATTGAAGTAACGGACAATGACAAAGACATCAAAAGCATGTCAGCGGATGGATATTTAGAAATCACTAAAACTGTTTTTGGCAGCAGGCGCTCGATCGTGATTACGCCCGAAGGCAATGGCCTGAAGCGTGAGTACTACGAGGGCCGTTCTAAAGTGGCTTTTGAACCAGAGGGGCGCAAGTGGCTCTCAGAAATAATGCTGGAGTTGGTGCGCACCACCACCATTGGTGCCGAGAGTCGTGTGAATCGCTTTTACAAACAAGGAGGTGCCACTTCTGTGGTGAATGAAATCAGGAATTTAGAAAGTGATCATGTGAAAGCACACTACGCTTCGCTGCTCATGAAACAAAATGTGCCGGTGGCAGAATATGGAATGATCGCCAATGGCATATCCGGCACGATAGATTCAGATCACTACATGGCGGAGTTTTTAAAAAACAACGTGGAGAAATTCATGCAGAACAAAGAAGCCACTGAAGCATTGTTTGCCGCTACTCGCAGAATGGACTCAGACCATTACAAAACGGAAGTGATCAAGGAGGCATTGCACAGTGGACCTGTGTCCCTGGAAAGTGTCCGGATCATTATGCAGGCTACCGGTAACATGGACTCTGACCATTACAAAACAGAAGTAATGACTTCGCTGCTAAGGCAAACGAATCTAACAGATGGCGTAGTCGGTGAGATGATCAACACCACCAAAACCATTGGCTCTGATCACTATCGCAGCGTGGTGCTTAACAAAGCGCTGGCGATGCGGGGGCTATCGGCTGCCTCATACCAAAAGACTATTGAATCCATCAAAGACATTGGGAGCGATCACTACAAGGCAGAAGTGCTTACGAACCTACTACAAAAAAATCTTTCTGCAGAAGCATTGAACAATTTAATTCCAACGATCTCTACCATCGAGTCGGATCACTACATCACCAATGTGGCGAATGAAATTGTGAAACGTCAAATATTGTCAGATGAGTCCTTTCAAAAATTGATGGAGGCAGTGTGCGGCAATGGAAGCGATCACTACATGTCTGTATTCTTACAAACAGCTCTGGAACGACCAAACTTAACAAAGCAAAATATCCTATCTGTATTGCAAGCCACATCAAAGATTGGCTCGGATCACTATATCACCGAAGTGTTAACAGATGCAGCTTACAAGATAAAATTGATGAACGATGCTTCGTTGAAGGAGGCTTACCGCACAGCAGCCAAGCGGGTTGACTCAGAGACCTACTACGGCCGCATCATTCGGGCGATTGAATAACCAGTTGCTTTTCAGACTCAACCCAATCTTCACCGTCTTCAAAGCGATTGCTTCAAAAAATGATTTCAGTTAGTTCTATGATGACGAAAATCCATATCTTCAAGTCGTCATGCGCCTTCCAACTAGTAACATCCCGCCCGTCATGAGAAAGTATGGGTTGCTTGCCCTTGGGTGTACGGGGCTGGGCGTGTTGCTTTTTATCTTTATTTATTACAGCGAAAATGGTTCATTGGCTTCTGCCCGATTGCTTTGGAAGAAGTATTTGGTGTTCATCGCTCTCACAAACGCGATCGGTTTTTCTATTTTTCAGATCGATCGACTGTTCAACCATATCATTGATTGGAAGAACAATTTTCTCGTTCGCTTTATGGGCGGCTTATTGGCGAATATTTTGTTGGTGGGTCTTTTTATCAATTTGACAGGTAACTATTTCTTTGGTCTGACGGCCGAAGAAATACTAAAGCTGACCATCATCTTTACACTCGTTGTATTTATTTACGAGATATTCTATGGACTGTTTTATTCATACTATCACTATGCCGTCACACAAGCTGAGCAACTGAAATCGGACAGGTGGCAGCTCGAGTTGCAGTTTGAATCGTTGAAAAATCAAATCAGTCCGCATTACCTATTCAACTGTCTCAATACGGTTTCTTCGCTGCTTTTTAAAAACACACGAGTGGCGGAGGAATTTATTCGCAGAATGGCCGATACGTTCCGCTATGTGCTGTCGCACCAAAAACAAAAACTGGTTTCCCTACGCGAAGAATTGGAATTTGTAAAAGCGTATTATTTTCTATTGCAAGTGAGATACGAGTATCATTTACGACTCGATATCAATATTCCAAAAAATATTTTGGATAGCCAGGTGCCTCCAATGACGCTACAGTTATTGGTGGAAAATGCAGTGAAGCACAACAAGATCAGCAAAGAAACACCGCTGTTTGTGTACATCAGCGCACAAGACAATACGCATATTCTGATCTCTAACTCCAAAACAACGGCCGCACAGCCCATCACCAGTTTTCGGGTTGGATTAGAGAACATTCACAAACGGTATCAATTTTTTACGACAGAGAAAATCATCATTCGTGATGACGACAAATTTTTGGTGCAACTGCCCGTGTTGAAAAAGGAAAAACTGAAATTAGTAAAGGCATGAAGAAGATATTTATTCATAATCCCTTTTTCCGCCTTCTGGCACCTCCCGTGTTTGGTGTGTTTGCCTATCTCATTATTCTATTGATCAACAATAACGTAGCTCAAATCGCAACGTTGGCAAGCAATCAGGAGGTATATGTTAGCATTGTCTTGAGCTTGATTTCATTTGAGTCCATGCGGCTGACTATTGTTTTGTTGAATCGTTTTTTAAAAAGTGCCTCGAACGTTATTTTCCCCCAGGTAGCAGCAACTACAGTGGTAAGTGTGTTTATGGTGTTAGTGGCCATCTCGCAGTATTACCAATGGGTCATCGGGTTTGATATCAGCCAACGGGAGCTGTGGATCTTCGGAATTATTTTCGTGCTCACGGCTCTACTGTACAATGCACTGTATGTGGGCAATCAATACCTTCATTTAGAAAACACCCTTCGAATAGAACAAGAGCATAAATTGCGCGAGAGTCTTGAGTCTGAGTTTTTATCCTTTCGCCAGGATATCAACCCTGATCTATTGTACGATAGCCTGGAAGAATTGATTTTATGCATCCATAAAAAGACAGACACAGCCGAAGAGTTAATAGATAGCCTGGCAGCACTGTATCGCTACCAATTGATTCACCGACAAAAAGAGTTTGTGAAACTATCTGAAGAAATTCACGCCATTCAACACCAAATCCGATTGGCCAACCAAAAACATAAAAATGCCATTCGCTGGATCAACAAAATGGAGAACGCGGAAAGAGTTGAATTGATGCCGGGCGCATTGATTACCGCCATAGACAGCGTGCTTCGAAATACGCTCATTTCATCCGATGCGCCCTTAACCCTCACGCTCGCGCAAGAAGACGAAGAGTATTTTGTGCTACACCATGAACTGAACGACAAACTCCAACTTCATCCGGATAGCCTGGAGGCTTTTCAGCGTCTGCAGAGATCCTATTCTGTTTATAGTGACCGCCCTTTTGTACAAGTGAAGGCGGGGCGAGAAAATTATATTAAATTTCCGATGATCATCGTAGATCATTCTATTTCTGAAACCGCATGAGCTTATCGTTAAACATATTGATTGTAGAAGACGAAACCCCAGCGGCCGAAAAGTTGGAGCGTTATCTTCAACGATACAGTACGGATATTAAAGTAAAGGCTGTGTGCGACTCTGTAGAAAATTCCATTGCTTGGCTAAAAGAAAATCAATCATCCATCGATTTGGTTTTTATGGACATTCAACTGAAGGATGGCTTGAGCTTCAATATCTTTAAAGAAGTAGCGGTTCAAAAACCGGTTATTTTTGTAACGGCTTACAATGAATATGCACTAGAGGCTTTTAAAGTAAATAGCATTGATTACCTGCTAAAACCGGTTACGTTCACTGATCTCAGTGCCAGCCTGCAAAAATTTGAGAACCTGCGTGCGCAGATGGCAACTACGGAAGCCAAACAAGAGAAAATAAAATCGTTAGCGGAAAGCAGCACCGTTAAAACGTACAAAGAACGCTTTATGGTAAAAGTGGGCGACCACATTCGATCGATTACGATTGATCAGGTACTTTTCTTCTTTGCAGATGGAAGAGACGTTTACCTGGTGACGACCCAGCTTAGAAAATTTATCATTGATTTTACATTGGAGGCGTTAGAAGAAGTATTACTTCCAAAAAATTTCTTTCGGGTGAACCGTTCGTACATTTTGCACATCCCTCACATACAAGATGTGGTGATGTATTCAAACAGTCGTTTAAAAATATCTACGCAACCTGCCTGGGGCAAAGAAATCATTGTGAGCCGCGAAAAGGTGAGCGAGTTCAAAGATTGGTTTGATGGTGTGCATTAGCTGGGGATATAATAAAATGCATTGTCACGCAAAGGCGCAGAGGCGCAATGTTTGATTTGTTTTCATCTTGCGTTCTTCGCGACTTTGCGTGAAAAATTGAGCATTTGCAATCCTGACACGCTTGCAATGAGATTGTAGTGGGGTTATTCTGCGATGAAAATGTTATCTTTAAGCTACCTATTCACATTTGAGAGCCTTTAACTTCTACTCAATTTCTATGAAAAGAAAACCAGTGTACATTTTTCTTAGCTTTTTTGTAATCATAATTGTCCTATACATCTTAAATACATTATACAGCGCGGGAGTCTTCAAAACACTGAAGCCACACTTAGAGGGAAACATTAAAACGATGTACACCACAATGCCCGGAACTGAAGATATGGATGTTGATTATCAAAAAGGATTGCTGTTTATTTCGTCCACCGATAGATGGGAACAATTGAAAGGCAAACCGGTAGAAGGAGGAATCTATTTGCTACAACTTGATTCCGGTATTGTTCCCAGAAAATTGCCTACCACATACAAAGGTATATTCCGCCCGCATGGCATTTCATTTTTCTCGAAAGGGGGTGGTGATTACTTATTCGTAGTAAATCATCCCAGCAATGACGAAAACTATGTAGAGCTATTTCAATTCAGGAATGACACATTGTTCCATCAAAAATCATTCTCCGATCCCTCCATGTGTTGCCCCAATGATGTGGTGGGCGTAGACACAGACAAGTTCTACGTTACGAATGATCATGGTACTAAAAAAGGAAAAATGCGCATGGTGGAAGATTACCTACGAATACCGTGGTCCTATCTTCTATACTATGATGGTGCTCAGTTTACCAAAGCATACGAAGGATTGACCTATGGAAATGGGGTGAACGTTTCAAATGATGGAAGCAAATTGTACGTGACTCATACCACTGGTAGAGAACTACTCACGTTTAGCAGAAACAAAGAAACGGGTGAATTGAAATTACTCGACAAATTGAATCTTCAATCAGGTCTTGATAATATTCATGTCGATGATGAAGACAACCTGTGGATTGCCTCTCACCCGAAAATGTTAAAATTCATTGGGCATGCCAAAGATTCAATCAATAAATCTCCGTCTCAAGTGTTCAAACTAACTCCATCAACAAACACCAACTTTCTGGTAGAAGAAGTGTATTTGAATGAAGGCGAGCAACTTTCCGGATCGAGTGTTGCCGTTCAATACAAAAATGAGTTACTGGTAGGAGTCGTATTTGATCATAAAGTTCTGCGAGCCACATTAACAAAGAAGCCCTGAGCAATTGCCCAAGGCTTCTTTCATAACAGCAATCCTATCAATTCTACATATCCTTTTTTGCGAGCGGTGGAATTATACCCATGTTATACCACGTAAAAGCGTACTGATCAGCTGTTCCTTCTATCGCCTTCGATAAATTGGACGAACCGTGCCCTGATTTCGTTTCAATGCGAATCAGCACCGGATTATCACCGACATGATTTTCTTGAAGTACTGCCGCAAACTTAAACGAGTGGGCAGGTACAACGCGATCATCGTGATCCGCTGTTGTTACCATCGTAGCCGGGTAAGATGTATTCGGCTTTAAAGCGTGTACCGGTGAATATTTTTGCAAGTACTCAAACATTTCCTTTGAATCATCTGCGGTACCGTAGTCATAGGCCCATCCTGCACCAGCTGTAAATTTATGATAGCGCAACATATCCATTACACCCACAGCAGGTAATGCGACTTTCATCAAATCAGGCCGTTGAGCCATCGTTGCTCCAACTAACAGGCCTCCGTTAGATCCACCTGAAATCGCTAAGTATTGATTAGAGGTATATTTCTCTGCAATCAAGTATTCTCCGGCTGCAATAAAGTCATCAAACACATTTTGCTTATTCATTTTTGTCCCAGCCAGATGCCACTTCTCTCCATACTCGCCACCACCACGCAAATTGGGCTGTGCATAAACCCCACCGTTCTCTAACCAAACAATACGAGATGTATTGAAAGAAGGCGTAAGGCTAATGCCGAACCCACCGTAAGCATAGAGCATCGTTGGGTTTTTGCCATTCAACTCCAACCCTTTCTTATGCACAATAAACATCGGCACCTTTGTTCCATCTTTGCTGGTATAAAATACTTGCTTGGTCTCATAGTCCTCAGGGTTGAAATCAACTTTTGGCTTTTCATAGAGTGTTGACTTACCTGATGCAATATCGTATTTAAAAATAGAAGAAGGATAGGTAAACGAAGTGAAGGTATAGTAAATCTGTTTGTCTGCGACTTTACCCCCAAACCCTCCAGCTGTTCCAATACCCGGTAATTCTACTTCTCTTTCCAGTTTTCCTGCAAAGTCAAATTGCTTAATCAATGTCTTTGCATCTTTCAAATAATTCACAAACATTTTTTTGTTCGCAGTGCCTACACCCTGCATTGCATTGTCAGTTTCGGGTACCAGATCTTTCCAGTTTTCTATTCCAGGCTTTGCAAAGTCAACCGATACAATTTTGTTGTTGGGGGCATTCAGATTGGTCTGGATGATTAATCGCGAACCATCATTGTCTACCAGGTTATGATCATTGTCAAAATTGCCAACTACGGTCACTAATTTTCCTTTAGGATCCTTTAAGTCTTGAACGTATAATTCGTTTCCAGTTGTGCTGGTGGAAGCAGACACAATTAAAAAACGTTCATCTTCTGTTAACCCTGCGCCTACATATCTGCGAGGCGTTTTCTCTCCACCAAAAATCAACTGATCTGTACTTTGCTTGGTGGCCAGTTTATGAAAATATAATTTATGATATTGTGTCTTCGCTGAGAGTTCGCTGCCTTTTGGCTTATCGTAACTGCTATAATAAAATCCTTCATTGCCCTTCCAGGCAAGTCCACTAAACTTTACATCCCGCAAGGTGTCTTCCACCATTGTTTTATCAGCCGTCTTGATCACGATCACTTTTCTCCAATCGGAACCACCTTCCGAAATTTGGTAGGCAGCTAAAGAGCCGTCTTTTGAAAAAGATATTCCCGCCATCGAGGTGGTTCCGTCTTTCGAAAAAGTATTAGGATCTAAAAATAATTCAGGCGTTCCGTCTTCGCCCTTCTTACGATATAAGGCACTTTGATTTTGGAGTCCGTCATTCTTGTAGAAGTAATAAAAATCGCCTTCTTTAAAAGGCGCGCTGAGTCTCTCGTAGTTATAGAGTGCCTCTAACCTCTTTTTGATAGTAGCACGGTAGGGAATCTTATCCAGAAATCCAAAGGTCACTTCGTTTTGAGCTTTGACCCAATCGCCTGTCGCCTTGGCCGTATCGTTCTCCAACCACCGATAGGGATCATTGACGGGCGTCCCAAATAATGTGTCGATCGTGTTGATTTTTTCAGTTGGTGGATACTTCATGAGTGAAACTTTTTCTTTGGGTGAAGAACAACCTGCTAGTAAACCGGTTGCGATGAGCAAAATGGAGATTTTATGCATGGCTTTTAATTTTGAAACTACAAGTTAACAATTGGTTGCTATCGGGCAATTGACTTTATTACCAATGCTAAATATCAAGTATGAAAGCCCAAAAAACTCTGCTAATCGGAAACATCGTTGCGCTAGCCGCTGTGCTGACTGTTAACGCCTTGGCCAACATTCTGCCGATTAACGGGATGAATACCGGTCAAATCTCCAATTTATATCCAAGCTTATTCACCCCGGCTGGCTTTACTTTTTCCATCTGGAGCATTATCTACTTACTATTGATTGCATTTGCGGTTGGTCAATTTGTAATCAAAGACAAACCGTATTTCAAAGAACTCTCGCTTTGGTTTCTGCTTTCCTGCCTGGCCAATGCCAGCTGGATTTTGGTGTGGCATTATTTATTTACAGCTGCTTCGGTAGTGTTTATGTTGATCTTGTTGTACTCGCTGACGCGGATTTTTCTGCTCCTACAAAGTAATGAGTTTACCAAAACCGAATGGGTAGTGATAAAACTACCCTTTCTATTTTATCTGTCCTGGATTTGTGTGGCCACCATTGCCAATATCTCGACATTATTGATCTCTTTGAATTGGCACGGAGGATTCTTGACAGAAGAATACTGGACGGTTGCTATGATCTGCATCGCTACTTTACTGGGATTGTATATCGCCTTTACATTTAAAGAACCGGCATTTCTCCTTGTGCTAATGTGGGCCTTCTTTGGCATTTACAGCCGCTGGGCAGAAACCGATTATGAATTGATTTCTAATGCAGCCAGAATTGCTGCGATTACACTAGCCGGTGTGTTTGGCAAGCTAATAGTGGATAGCAGGAAGACTTCAAAGGTTTGAACTCCAAAAAGTTGATTCAGAACACAACTAGCTGTTTACCGCTTCGTCCATATCTTTCAATTGAATGGCCAGCGCATGGGTGGATAGATAGATTTCGCGCAGTGACATTCCTAACGAAATGAGAAGTGAAATTAACGAACCGCTAAATATGAATTTGGCAATTAGCACTTCTCCATAGAACAGCGAAAACATACAAAGCACGCTCAAGAACAAAGCAAAAATGCTGAACATTTGCATGTTGCGAATAAGGTGAACCCGAATGCGAAGACTTTTTATTTGATCGACAATTCTTTTGTCGTGATCATCTCTGTACTGTGCTGCGAGCTTTCGGATCAGGCCCGCTACTGCCAAAAATCGATTGGTGTAGGCCAATAAAACTAACGAGACAGTTGGGAAAAGTAATGCTGGGGTCGTGAGGGTAAGTTCCATTCTAGATCCCGGTGCTACTCATTGCCATCGTCTTTGAAATACTTATCCTCATCAAAATCCTTGGGGTCTTTTTTGATAATAGGGCCAATTTCCAAAATCTTAAATTCTGTTCTTCTGTTTCGTTGCCTTCCTTCTGGATTGTCTGTACCATCGGGGTTGGTGTTCCTTGCAATAGGTTTAGACTCACCATAGCCTTTCGCCACCAGTCGCTCAGTAGCGATGCCTTTACGAATTAGGTAGTTCACAGTGGATTCTGCTCGTCTCTGTGATAACTCAATATTGTACACTTCTGAAGCCACGCTGTCGGTGTGCGAGCCCATTTCTATTTTTATTTCTGGATTATCGTTCAAAAGTTCAACCAATTTGTCAAGTTCCTTGGCTGCATCTGTTCTGATGTCGGCCATATTGTATTCGAAATAGATATTCTTCAACACAAAGATTTTGTTTTTCTCTAGCCTATCCAGCACTAAGAGGGTATCCAGCGTTACGTTTGTCACTAATTCTTTGAGTGATTCGAGCGGTATTGATTTACCAATGGTCGTATAGGGTTGTCGCTTGATTATATATCCATCGTGATCGCCCAACAATACATAGTTTTCATTTTCATACACACGAAACAAAAACTTACCATCGTTACCGGTAACAAATTCCTGCATCACATCTCCGCCCTGATCGAGCAAACTCACTTTCGTGTCAGCTAAAACTTCCCGAGTGCTGTCCTTACGAATGTTGTAGGTGATGCCCTGTAAAAAATAGTTAACTACTTTTAGGTTAGGATCATCGTTTACAAACGTGTAGACATCATCATCTCCCTTGCCGCCTTCTCGGTTTGATGTGAAGAATCCGCGATCGGGTTTGAATAAATATATTCCAAAGTCATCGCTGGTTGAGTTCATAGGCTGACCCAAATTTTCTATTTGCGTTTTACCATTTGCCCGATTAACAACAAAAACATCAAGCATCCCATATCCTGGATGTCCATCTGAGGAGAAGTAAAGTTTACTATTGTCCGCCATATAGGGGAAAGTGTCATCACCTGCGGTGTTAATGTCCGGACCTAGATTCTTCACCTTGCCAAAACGGCCTCGACTATCCATTTGAGCTGAGTAGATGTCCAAACCGCCATAACCTCCTTTGCGGTTAGATGAAAAGTAAAGTGTTCTTCCATCAGGGCTCAACGCAGGAGTTGATTCCCAGCTGTTTGGCTGATTGATATTGATCGGAACTGGTTCACCCCATTGTCCGTTGCGAAAACGTGAAAGATAGAGGTCAACATCACTGGCACCTTTTCGCTTGCCGGTATTACCTCTTGCAAAAATCATTAACTTCCCGTCTGGAGTAAACGTAATACATCCCGTGTTCACGTCAGGGGCGTTAATCAATTTTGGCAAGGGTTTTAGCGTATTTAACTCCACATTAGCTCCCTTCGTGTCTACCTGATAAATGTCAGTGAAGGGCGTGCCCGAGGCTTCATAGATACGCGCATTTGAACGGGATGAAGCGAAGTACAAGATGCCATTGGAATAGGCAGGTGCGTATTCTGCAAAACGGGTGTTCAACGTTTCCAATTCCTTCACCCTATAATAACTCTTCTTCTCTAAAAGTTTGTCGAGGTATTGTAACCCTTCCAACTCTTTGCGCGCCCGATCCTTTATTTTCTCATCTTCTGAAGACGATTCCAATTCATCGAGTGTTTTTTTTGCCTCCTCGTATTTTGCGTTGGCCTGAAGTGCTTTCGCATAGTAAAGGAGAACCGAGTCTTTCACAATCCCCGGACCGCCCGCCTTGGCATAATAGGGTTCAGATTCTTTGATTCGATTGGAAAGCCGATACGATTCTGCCACAAAATAATTTGCCTTGCCATTTTTTGGTTGCCGGGCAAGCACTCCCTTGTAATACTTAATTACCTTTTCATACTTGGCGTATTTGAATGCCGTCTTCACCTTTTTCTCTGGACTGCAAGAAAAAAGAAGCAGAAGTAAAATACCAGTGCAAAAACTTACTTTCATCTGAAATATAGGCTTACGAAAACCTGCACGAAATTACGAAATTAAACGTCTATACGGTTAACGATGATTTCGGTAAATATTTTACCAGCCATGACTTTTCTACCGGAATTTCCCACTGTTTTTCGAAGTCTGCTTTGGTAGCCACTAAATTGTTGAAGGTTCTAGTTGCACCGTTCAATTGACCGCTTTCAAAAAGGCTCTTAAGTTCCAATCTTGGAAACAACTTGACCTCACTATTTAAAAGGAAGGCAACTTGAGAAGAGTCCAAAAAATCAACACCTAATTCCGAATGATAGCCTTTCAAAATCCGCACGGATCCATCGATGGAACAACCACTGGCGCTATGCACACCCTCATCCACGCCTATTATGAGGAACTGATTGTATTCGAACTTAAACGAAGAATGCAAGGCCTGTCCATGCGCTTCCCATTGTTTGCAGAATGCTTGTTGATTGCTGCGCACTTTTTCCACTTCCTCGTCCGTTAATTTGCGGCTGGCTTGATAGACCCAAACGCGAGCATGGTCTGGGAGTGATTGGAATGGGACGTACATCTTGTGTTTGTATAATTTATAAACCTTGCGCCTCTGCAATAAGTTCGGCTAGATCCTTCACGGTTATGCTGCTCTCTTTTTCTTTGTTCTTCACCCCATCGGTCATCATCGTCATACAAAACGGGCAAGCAACTGCAATGGTTGTTGCCCCGGTTGACAGCGCGTCTTCGGTGCGGGCAACATTGATGTCTTTTTTGCCTTTCTCAGGCTCTTTGAACATTTGGGCGCCTCCTGCACCACAACATAACCCGGTGGTACGACATTTCTTCATTTCTACCAAGTCGGCATCGAGGGCTTCAAGCACGCTCCTGGGTGCTTCATAGATGTTGTTGGCCCTACCCAAGTAACAAGAATCATGGTAAGTGATTTTTCTTCCCTTAAACGAACCTCCCTCTGACAACTTAATTTTTCCCTCGTTAATTAGTTGCTGTAGAAAAGTAGAGTGATGGATTACTTCATAGTTACCACCTAATTCTGGGTATTCATTCTTGATGGTGTTAAAACAATGAGGGCAGGCAGTCACAATTTTTTTTACTTGATAGCCATTCAATACTTGAATATTGCTCATCGCCTGCATCTGAAAAAGGAATTCGTTACCCGCTCTTCTAGCCGGATCACCGGTGCATGTTTCCTCTGTTCCTAAAACCGCGAACTTCACTCCAACTGCATTCAAAATCTTGACAAATGCTTTCGTCACTCGCTTGGCGCGATCGTCAAACGATCCGGCACAGCCCACCCAAAATAAAACTTCGGGGCTTTCGCCTTTTGCGGTGAGTTCGGCCATTGTGGGTACATCCATTCTGTGGTAGAATTAGGTGATGAATACTTATTTTCTAATTGTTCATTTACTTTTCGTCTTTCGCCCAGTTGAATCGGTCGCTAGGAGAAAATTTCCATGGCGCAAAACTGGTTTCAATATTCTGAAACATACTGTTCCATTGAGCCGGTGCCCCTGATTCCTCCATAGAAACATACCTTCTCAACTCCAAAATAATCTCCAATGGATTGATCAAAACGGGGCAAGCTTCAACACAAGCATTGCAACTCGTGCACGCATTGATTTCTTCTCTAGTGATATAGTCGCCCAAGAGGGTTTTACCATCTTGCAAACCCGGGCCTCCCTTGGCGATGCTGTTTCCAACTTCTTCCATTCGGTCGCGGGTGTCCATCATTATTTTACGCGGTGACAGCTTCTTACCCGTTAGATTTGCAGGGCACTCCGATGTACATCGACCGCATTCGGTGCAGGCATAAGCGGCAATCAAATTATGTTGCGTTAAATCATTCACATCTTTTGCACCAAATCGTCCGGGAGTAGCCTGAGCCTGTGGGGCTTCTGTAGTGAGACCAAGCATTGACTTAACTTCGTTGGTGACAACCGGCATATTATTGATATGCCCTTTGGGTTCCAACTTAGCAACATAGGTGTTGACAAATGCCAGGAAGATATGAAGGTGCTTGGAGTAGGTGACATACAGTGTAAAGCCTAAAATGCCAACAATGTGAAACCACCAGGCAAATCGTTCAATAAAGACAAGTGTTTCGGTATTGAAACCTTGGAATGCAGGCATCAGATATGAGCTAAAAAAGAGTGAGCCTGTCGAAACATAGTGATCGTTACCGGTCTGCAACAATTGATCTGTTGCATTCATGGTTAGTATCGCAACCATCAAAACAATTTCAATTGTCAAAATCAAATTGGCATCTAACCTCGGCCACTGGGTCATTTCAGCTGACTCAAAACGTTCAATTTTTATAACATTTCTGCGAATTAGAAAAACGACACAAGCGACAAGTACTGCAATAGCAAGTGCCTCAAATAAGTTCATCAGTAAATTGTAAAACGCACCTAGGTAAGGAGCGAAAATACGGTGCGTTCCAAAAACACCGTCAATAACAAATTCGAGCACCTCCAAATTGATGATCAAAAAGCCGGCATAAATGAGGAAATGAAAAAAAGCGGGAACCAAGCGTTTGAACATCTTCCGTTGTCCAAAAGCAACCAAAAGAACATTTTTAACTCTCTCTGATGTGGGGCCGCTCACTTTTTGCTCCTTGCCCAACCGAATGTTCGAACTAATCCGAAGTAACCGCTTCCGTATGAAAAACCCGGCTACACCTAATACAACTAAAAAAAGAATTTGTTGAACTATCACCATGATCCAAACTTAGGAATTCAATCTCATTAGGGCAATTTAGGCCGCACCGAGATTGATAAATAATTTGCGTTGTTTAACCTTTTAAGCAAACGATCGGTTTTCAAATTGACATAATTCTATTACTTTTGTCGCCCCAGACGGAAGGACTGGGTCAATTATTAAGGTGACGTAGCTCAGTTGGTAGAGCAAAGGACTGAAAATCCTTGTGTCGGGGGTTCAATTCCCTCCGTCACCACATAAATGCTGGCTCTCGCTGGCATTTTTTGTTTGATGCTGTTTGACAGTCAGAAGGCATTCCTACCCAAATCTAAGAGCCCTGAAATTAGCCTAATTCACTAGCTTTATTACACGATCACTTCCTTTTGAGTTGGTTTTGTTATTTATACAGTATTAATGAATGTTTCAACTGACCTCTCCGAAATTCTAATCCGAACAATATCCATCTACTTTTCCGAGGCAATTCTCGGTTTAGTGTTGTTTTTAATGTTCCTCTACTTTGCCAGAATTTATCAACGCAAGTTCCTGGCTGTCTGGGCTTATAGCTGGCTAGCACTGATCGTTTTCATGGGTACTACGATTTGGATAACCATCCATAATATAAATAACTCAAGTGGTTCAATCCGGCTAGCTATAAGTATCATATCTACTACTGCCTGTTTTGCTCAAGTGGCGTTGGTCTTATTGGGTACTTACCTGCACGGGAGAGAAAGAGCTGTTTACACCAAGTATTTATTAGCTATTCTGGTCGGCATAATTGTTCTTTCCATAGCAATATCTGTTTTTAAGCATGAAGTAGCCGGGGCAGCCCAATTAAGATACCTATTCAGAATCGGCATTAAATATGCAATAGTTGGGATTGGGTTTATCTGGGCTGGCATTATTATTTTAACGAATCAACGCTTTACCAAGGGTCTGGGTCAAAAGATTTTCTCCGTATCGCTAATTGCGATTGGTATTACTGATTTGTACTATTCCAGCATCGTGATTAGTAATTATCTAGGGACGGATTTCGGATACGCTGGTTTCATAGGGCTGTCTGAATTGGTTTTCAATTCTTTTATTGGCATTGGCATGGTCACTTGGCTTTTAGAAGATGAAAGAGAAAAATTAAAGAAAGCAAACAACCAATTAGATAGCTTCTTGTATAGTACTTCTCACGATTTACGAGCACCGATTGCCTCCATTTTAGGGTTGGCGAATTTGGCCAAAATGGAGTTGAAAGAAGAAACGGGCCTCAAGTATTTTGAGATGGTGGAAAGTAGAGTGAAAAAAATGGACTTAGTCATTGCAGATATTTTGCAACTAGCGCGGACAACCAAAGCCGAATTACAAGTAGAAAAAATAGATTTTAGTAAATTATTTCAAGAAATAATTACTGATTTAAAATTCAACACAGGAGCGAAAGCAATCAATTTACGCTACACGCCAAATCCTTCTCTTCTTTTCTTTTCAGATTACACTCAGCTAAAAATCATTTTGGGGAATCTAATCGGCAATGCGGTTAAATACCATAATGTAGAACAAGCAGATCCATTCATTGCCGTTCGATTTTTCTCCAAACAGAATGAGTTAGTGATTGAAGTAGAAGACAATGGAACAGGCATCGCCAAACAATACCAGGAAAAAATATTCAATATGTTTTTCCGTGCCTCCACACAATCGGAAGGCACTGGCTTAGGATTGTATATTGTTGGCGAGGCTGTTGCCAAACTGCAAGGCAAAATAAAGGTCTCTTCAGAAGTAGGAAAAGGGAGTACGTTTACGGTCACCCTGCCAATGATTTAATCCAGCATTTAACCATTCGCTATTGACAAGGCAGCAAGGTAACTGGTTGTCCAGGCGGCCTGAAAATTAAATCCCCCGGTTTCTCCATCAAGGTTCAAAACTTCGCCTGCAAAGTAGAGTCCGGGCATCTTTTTGCTTTGCATCGTTTCCAACTCTATTTCATCCAGATCGACACCTCCGCAGGTTACAAATTCTTCTTTAAAAGTAGTTTTGCCTTTAATGTGAAAGGGGCAGCGAATTAAATACTCGATTAGTTTATTGATATCCTTGTTCGAGGCATCACCCCAGACTTTCGTTTGATCAACCTCCGATAGCTCAGCGAGACGTTCCCACAGTCGTTGAGGGAGACCAAAAAAGGGATTGGAAAAGATTTTTTGTTTTCCACGTGCTACTTTATGCTTTTGAAATATTGTTCGTACTTCGTCTTCACCGAGTTTGCCCGTCCAATTGACAAGTGCTGTAAATGTGTAATTCTGTTGATGAAGATATTCTGCTGCCCACGCAGACAGTTTTATAATAGCAGGGCCGCTGAGTCCCCAATGCGTAATCAATACGGGGCCTCGCTCGCTCAATTTTGTCGAGGCGATCTTGACTTCGGCATCAACCACCGCAATGCCCATGAGATCCGTAAACTTTTTGTCCGTATCGTTGAACGTGAATAGCGATGGAATGAGCGGATTAATGGTGTGGCCTAGATTTTCAATCCATTGGTAATGTGAACTCTGAGGATATCCGCCCATGGCGATTAACACTTTTCGAGCGTGATACATCTGATCATGCGTAGCCGAAATTAAAAAGTGATCGTTTTCCCAACTGAGTTTTTCTACTCCGCAATTCGTTTTTATTTGTATGTTGAATTTCTTGACTTCTGAAAGAAAGCAGTCGATGATCGTTTGAGAGTTGTCGGATACAGGAAACATTCGCCCGTCCTCTTCTGTTTTCAAATGAATTCCTAACTGCTCAAACCAATCAACGGTGTTTTTTGCGTCAAATGTTCGGAACAACTTTTTCAACTGCTTTTGCCCACGAGGATAGTGCTGTGATAGAGGCGTGGGTTCAAAACAATGATGGGTAACGTTGCAACGCCCGCCTCCTGAAATTTTTACTTTAGATAAAAGCTTTGGGGATTTTTCTAGAATAAGGATTTTCAGTTTTGGATTTTGCCGGGCTGCATTGATTGCCCCAAAGAAACCAGCCGCTCCTCCTCCTACTACAATAAGATCAACTATTTTGTGATCAGACAAATTTGAGCAGTTAACGAATGTCGTCTATCAAAAATCTAACACCACTTGATTTCTCAGTATGTCGTCTAGCGTATCTCTCTTCCGAATTAACTGTGCCTTGCCATCTAATACCAGTACTTCGGCAGGTCGAAAACGCGAATTGTAGTTAGACGCCATCGAATATCCGTAAGCACCAGCATTTTTTAGCACCAGCAAATCACCTTCTCTCACCTCATTCATTTTGCGATCGGCACCAAAGGTGTCGGTTTCACAGATGTTTCCAACAACTGTATAGACCTTCTGCTGACCATTGGGATTGGAAGTGTTTACAATGTCATGGTAAGCCTCATACATCATTGGTCGAATTAAATGATTAAGACCAGAATTCACCCCAACAAACGTTACCGATGGAGTAGATTTTACCACATTGGCATTCACGAATAGATAGCCCGCCTCGCTCACTAAATACTTTCCAGGTTCGATCCAAAGCTCCAATTGCTTGCCATAGCTATGATAGAATTCTTTAAAGGCTTTGCCCAGCTTCAACCCTAAATCGTAAACATTCGTCACCATGTCGCCCTCTTTGTAAGCTACCTTAAAACCACTTCCAAAGTCAATAAATTTTAAAGCCGAAAAATCACGGGCAACACCAAAAAGGATTTCGGCCATTTTCAAAAACACCTCTGTTTCTGTGATCTCTGAACCGGTGTGGATGTGCAAGCCATTAACCGTGATATTATACTGTTGAACCAACTGCATGATCTGAGGCAATTGGTAAACCGAGATACCAAATTTTGAATTGCCATGTCCGGTTGAAATCTTATAGTTTCCTCCGGCCAAAATATGCGGATTCAGGCGGATGCAACACGGATACGTACTTCCGTATTTTTTTCCAAATTTCTCCAGGACGGAAAGATTATCCAGATTGATATTGAGCCCCAAGTCCACACCTGCAACAATCTCCTCGAAGTCTACACAGTTTGGTGTGAACATGATTTCTTCGGGCTTGAATCCTGCTCCCAACGCAATATGTGCCTCTTGCAGCGATACAACATCAACTCCCGCACCGTGCTTCTTCAACAATTTCAAGATGGAAATATTCGTGAGCGCCTTTGCCGCATATTTTACTTTTACCTGATTCTCGGAAAAAGCATTTTTTAAACTCTGTAGTTGATGTATGATCTTCTTTCCATCATAAACATACAAGGGAGTGCCAAACTCTTTGCAAATCTCTGACACATCCAGGCCCTGAATCTGATACTGATTGTTAACTAACTCCATGCACGAAATTAAAGGCACAAATATACTCGCTTTGCTTGTATAAGCAGGGGCGTTTTTTTGCGTTATCTTGCGCCATGGATTTGTTCTTTCGTAAGTCTGGTCATGGCGAGTCTCTGGTTATTTTACATGGCCTTTTTGGTTCCTCCGACAATTGGTTTTCATTATCAAAGGTTTTCGCAGAGTCTTTTTCCGTGTACACACTTGATCAACGTAATCATGGTCAGTCTCCGCAGAGTGAGGACTTCAATTATCAACTACTCGCAGAAGATCTTGAACAGTTTTTAGTGAAACACTCCCTCAAAAATCCTATCGTGATCGGCCATTCCATGGGCGGCAAGACGGCCATGAACTTGGCAATTAAAAATCCGTCAGCGATTGGCAAATTGATTGTGGTGGATATAGCACCAAAGTCATACCCTGTCCACCATGATCATATTTTAGAAGGATTGACTTCCATTCCGCTTTCAACGCTTTCGTCCAGAACAGAAGCAGATCAGATTCTTTCTGAATACGTGCCCGAGTCAGATGTTCGTCAGTTTTTGCTCAAGAATTTATCTCGCAATGGGGAAGGTAAATTTGAATGGAAGATTAACTTGGCATCCATTCAAAACCATATCGAAGAAATTGGAATGGGCATGCAATACCAGGGGGTTTTTGAAAAGCCAACCCTATTCATCAATGGTGCAAGGTCAAACTACTTTAAGGCCGGTGATGAAGTCTTGGTTAAAACACTTTTCCCGGCCGCACAGATTGCAACCATTAATGCCAGCCACTGGGTTCAGGCTGAGAAACCGGAAGAATTTGTTCAAGTCGTTTTAAAATTTTTGAAGAATTAGCACCGTCCCTTACCATATTGCCAAACTGTATTTGATCCCGAATGTGATCTCGGAGGGAACTCAATTCGAAGTAATTCCTCCTCACGTAATAAAGGCATTAAAGTCTATTTCACATTTTCTAGTGGAAGACGTGCGCACGGCTAGAAGGTATTTGAGTAGTTTAAAAATTTATGATTCCATTGACCGCCTCCATTTTGAGGTGTTAAATAAAGACACCAAAGAAACCGATCTGGCTGAAATGATGAAGCCCTTATTGTCGGGCAACTACATGGGGATTATTTCCGAGTCCGGCTGTCCCGGAGTAGCCGACCCGGGAGCCAAAGCGGTAGCATTTGCCCATCAAAAAAACATTCAAGTCATTCCATTGGTGGGTCCCTCCTCTATATTGATGGGGCTGATGGCTTCCGGCCTTAATGGTCAAAAATTCGCTTTTCATGGGTATTTGCCCATCGATGGCAAGGAGGCCATTAAAACAATTAAGGAGTTGGAGCGCGAATCGAAACAAAAACAGCAAACGCAGATTTTCATCGAAACGCCTTTCCGAAATAATCAAGTCCTCGATCACTTCCTGAATTCGCTTGATCCAGACACTCAACTAACGATTGCGATCGATATAGCCGGAGACAAAGAGAATATCCGAACTAAATCTGTACGTGACTGGAAGGCCTTTAAGCCGACCCTGCCAAAGGCACCCTCTATTTTCTTGTTTGGTCAAACAATTTGAGAGGAAATTCGCCCCTTCAATAATCAAATTAATTCCTATTTTTGCGGCTCATAAAAAACAAAACAAAAATGGCCTATTTATTCACTTCCGAATCAGTTTCCGAAGGGCATCCCGACAAAGTTGCTGATCAAATCTCAGACGCGCTAATTGACTATTTTCTTGCCTATGATGCGAATTCGAAAGTAGCCTGCGAAACGTTGGTTACAACTGGTCAAGTCGTATTGGCAGGAGAGGTAAAGTCAGAGGCATACCTGGATGTACAAGACATAGCTCGCGAAGTGATTCGTAAAATAGGCTATACGAAAAGTGAATACATGTTCGAGGCGAACAGCTGCGGAATTTTTTCGGCCATTCACGAACAATCTGCAGACATCAACCAAGGTGTTGAACGCAAGAAAAAAGAAGATCAAGGTGCTGGCGACCAAGGTATGATGTTCGGTTATGCCACCAACGAGACAGATAACTTTATGCCTCTTCCTCTTGAACTGGCTCATCTGTTGCTGCGCGAACTTGCTGTTATTCGGAGAGAGGGGAAAGTGATGACATACTTACGCCCCGATGCAAAGTCGCAAGTTACGATTGAGTACAGCGATGACAACAAGCCTCAACGTATTGATGCAATTGTTATTTCTACTCAGCACGATGACTTTGCAAAAGATGCCATAATGCTGAAAAAGATAAAGGATGATATGATCAACATCCTTGTTCCGCGCATCATGAAGAAATTGCCTAAGCGGGTACAAAAACTTTTTAATACCGATATCAAGTATTTCATTAATCCTACCGGCAAATTTGTAATTGGCGGCCCCCATGGAGATACGGGTTTGACAGGAAGAAAAATTATCGTTGACACATACGGAGGCAAGGGTGCGCATGGCGGTGGTGCTTTTTCCGGAAAAGATCCAAGCAAAGTCGATCGTTCGGCTGCCTACGCGACTCGCCACATTGCCAAGAATTTGGTTGCTGCCGGTGTTTGTGATGAAGTACTGGTTCAAGTTGCCTATGCAATTGGTGTAGCAAAGCCGGTAGGTTTGTATGTAAACACACATGGAACTGCCAAAGTAAAAATGACGGATGGCGAAATCTCTAAAAAAATTGAAAAAGTGTTTGACATGCGCCCTTACTTTATCGAGGAGCGCTTTAAATTAAGAACTCCAATCTATTCTGAAACCGCTGCCTATGGCCACATGGGTCGTGAGTCGAAAGTAGTTGAAAAGATTTTCAACAAAGGAAAGAAGACTGAGAAAAAAGTGAAAGTAGAATTGTTTCCTTGGGAGAAACTAGATTATGTAGAGCAATTGAAAAAGACCTTCAAAATTTAGAAAGTAGTTTAACATAAAAAAAGGACTCAAACTTGAGTCCTTTTTTTTGTGCCATCCTATCTTAATTACACCGTCATAATTTCCGCTTCCTTTTTTCTGAGGAAGGCATCAATCTTAAGCATGAACTCATCAGTGAGTTTCTGAACTGTCTCTTCTGCATTCTTTACATCGTCTTCCGAAACGCCCTTTATCTTTTTTAAACTTTCGTTGGTCTCTTTGCGAATGCTTCGAATGCTAACTTTGCCCTGCTCACATTCGTGGCTAACCTGTTTTACCAATTGCTTGCGTCTCTCCTCCGTAAGCATGGGTATGTTGATAATTACTTGTTGCCCGTCATTTTGGGGGGTTAGGCCCAAATTTGCATTGATAATTGCTTTTTCAATCTCTTGAATCAATCCCTTTTCCCACGGCCGTATGAATAGGGTTCGGGCGTCAGGAGTGGTGATAGATGAAACCTGGCTAAGTGGGCTCATCGCACCGTAGTAGGATACCAGTAAGCCGTCAAGCATTGACGGATTTGCTTTACCCGCTCTGATCTTGCTAAGTTCGAGCGACAGGTGATTGAGGGCCTTGTTCATTTGATCTTTGGCCTCGTCCAAATATAATTCGATTTCTTCCATACTGCATTTTTGATTTAAGAACTACGATCTCAGATTTTGTGGGGTCATCTTATCATTTTCAAATCAATGAATTTTCAAATTAACTAATTAGTGTTCCCGCTTCTTCGCCTTGGGCAATTTTTAAAAGGTTTCCTTTTTTATTCATATCGAAGACGATGATAGGAAGCTTGTTTTCTTGACAGAGCGTAAAGGCTGTCATATCCATGATATTCAAGTTCTTTTCATAAGCTTCTTGAAATGACAATGTTTTGTAACGAACGGCATCCGGATATTTTTCGGGATCTTTTGTGTAAACGCCATCTACTCTTGTTCCCTTCAGCACTACGTCTGCCTGAATTTCAATCGCGCGCAAACTAGCCGTTGAATCGGTCGTGAAGTAGGGATTACCAATGCCGGCCCCAAAAATTACAATTCTGTTTTTCTCGAGATGACGAATGGCTCTTCTTCTAATAAAAGGTTCGCACACTTGCTCCATCTTGATACCGGCTAACAGCCTTGTATACATTCCATGTCGTTCCAGCGCGCTCTGTAGTGCCATTGCATTAATTACGGTGGCCAACATCCCCATGTAATCGCCTTGCACCCTATCAATTCCAAGAGCCTCAGCCTGACCGCCTCTAAAAATATTTCCTCCTCCTATCACAATCGCTATTTGCACCCCTTGATCTTTGAGTGCTTTGATTTCCGCTGAATATTGCTCGAGGACGGCTGGATCAATGTTGCTGTTTTTAGAGCCCATTAAGGCCTCTCCACTCAATTTAAGAACGATGCGTTTGTATTTCATTTGTGTTTTGTAGGGGCTAAAACCTCGTAAATATGCATTGATTTTTAGAATTTCCCAGAGGGGCTAAATCAACTATTTTCTTTGCAGTCGGACCAATTGTTCTTTCCAGATAAGCTTACCTCGTTTGTCCTCCAATTCTTTTCTAACCATAATATTTTCCGTAGCGCTCACAAACAACCTGGAAGTAACGGAATCAAATTTTACAGCATCATAAAACTGACGTTCGAATACAAAAACCGAATCAACCGAAAGGGTTGAAGTCAATTGCAAACGAGGCAATATCTCACGAATGCACATTTGGTATTTCCCTCTTTCATCTTCACCATCCCTACAAAAACCCGGTTTATTCAATTCGAATAAATCGCTATTGATGAAGAGCAAATTTCTCTTGCGATAGATGGAAACTACCTTAATAGCTCCTTCTACCTCTTTTTCGTTTTCGATAGAGGCCCATCCCTTCAATTGATTACCCATAAATTTTTTAACTATCAATGAATACTCGGTTGGTGCAGCCCCAGAACTTTCTCGAGAGTACGTTGCCTCTTGAAGGCCTATGACACCCTTGCTCAGATAAATAAGTAAAAACGGAATAAAGAAAAAAGTGAATAAGAGGTAGGAAAACCCAATCAATCGATATCTAAGTGTCAACCGGCCAAGTCCGTTTGCCAGACGCACTGGCAGATCTTTCAAGTAAGGAATCGGCAGAAAGATTAAGACACCAATAAAGTTAAACAGAAAATGTGCAATTGCTATACTGATTGCTGCATTTGAATTGAAGGTGGCAGCGATAAACGCTGTGATGGTGGTGCCAATATTTGCGCCTAAAATAAATGGGACTGCTGATTTTAACTTGACCACTTTCTTCGCAACTAAAGGTACTACCAACGAAGTGGTTACAGTGCTCGACCTGATGGCTGCCGTAGTAAGCAAACCCCAGGTAAATGACTTCAGTGTATTCTTAAAAAAGAATCGTTGAAATTTTTCAGGAGAACTAAAACCTAAAATATTAGTAATTACTTTTCTGAAAAATAGAATAGATCCAAATAGCAAGACAATAGAAAAGATTCCCAGTAGAAAACCGTTGTCGATGACTTCCGTAAGCAAAGAAATAATCCATTCAAACCGGCCACCCAGAAAGGAAAAATTCACATGAATGGTGCCGGAAGGCTCATGAAAGAAATTAGTAGCTATGCTTCTAGACATCCCGGAAAGAAATCCGAAATAATATTCTAGAGGAAAAAGAATAACCGTTGTAAGGATGTTGAAAAAATCATGGTAGGTTCCCGCTGCTACTGCGCGCCTGAATTCCTTTTTCTTGGTTATAAAACCCAAAGAAACAATGGTGCTGGTGATGGTCGTTCCAATGTTGGCGCCCATGATAATCGGGATAGCTGCTTGCAGTGAAATAGATCCGGATGCAACCAACGCAACAACCATTGAGGTGGTGGCCGAACTGCTTTGAATAATGGCAGTTACTAGCAGCCCTATAAACAAGCCCGTAAATGGATTCGAGGTTGCCAATAAAATGGTCTCTGTTGCAACCTTTCCCAACTGCTGCAACGAGGCGATCATCAGATCAAGTGAGAACAGGAAAACGAGCAAAGCGGCAAGAATGTAGGCCGTATTTCGGAGGTAGATTTTCCAAGGGTGTAATGCGCTTGGCTCTTGTTTTTCTGTAGGTGTGATTTCCTCCATGCTTATCGAGTAAATATAAGCAGTAGTGGAATAATACGTTCGATTGGTAACTTTAATTTAATCCGCAATCGCCAATGAACCCAACAATTATGCTCTGAGTTGGGCAATGGCCATCCAAGCCATCAGTCCAGGAGCGAGCGTCAATGCATCTTCATCTATATCAAACGTAGGTGTGTGAACGTAAGATGTGATCCCCTTTGACTCGTTTCGGGTGCCAAGGCGATAGAAGGAAGCCGGTATGACCTGAGAATAATAGGCAAAATCCTCCGAGCCTAATGTTAGATCAATATCGACTACATTTTCCTTACCTACATACTCTTCTGCAGCCTGTTTTACAAACCTGGTTAGCACCGGATCGTTTTCCAAACAGGGATAGCCGTGGTGTATATCTACCTCGCACTTCCCGCCCATTCCTTCTGCAATACCTTCTGCCATCTTTTTTATCTTACGCAAACCTTCTTCACGCCAGCGTTCATCCAAAGCCCGGAATGTTCCAGCAATGTTTACCTCATCGGGAATGATATTAGTTGCACCGTCTGCGGTAATCTTTCCAAATGTTAGTACGGTTGGATGTTTGGGGCTTGCATTTCGACTGATGATTTGCTGCAATGCAATGATGATGTGGGAAGCTATAACTACCGGATCGATTGTTAACTCGGGTGTGGCACCATGTCCTCCTTTGCCCACCACGCGTAAATAAATTTCATCGCTGCTGGCCATATACTTCCCTTCGCGAAAGCCAATTTTGCCAACCGGTAGTAGCGGAAACACATGCTGACCAAGAATAGCTGATGGCGCGGGATTTTTCAGTACACCCTCCTTAATCATGATAGAAGCGCCACCTGGATTCTTTTCTTCCCCTGGTTGAAAAATCAGTTTTACAGATCCTTCAAACTTACTTTTAATTTCATTCAATATCTTGGCTGTTCCAAGCAACGAGGCAGTATGCACATCGTGACCGCAGGCATGCATGACTCCTTTGTTGGTTGATTTGTACTCTTTGGAATTGATCTCTTGAATTGGTAATGCATCAATGTCCGCGCGCAGAGCGATAATTTTCTTGCTTGGATTTTCCCCTTCAATAATGGCGACAACACCCGTTCCTGCTATACCCTCGTGGGCTTGTATCCCAAAAGAAAGAAGCTGCCTGGCAATAAACTTCGCGGTGTCATACTCTTGATAAGAAAGTTCTGGATGAGCGTGCAAATGTCTTCTAAAAGCGATTACTTCGTTAGCGTATGCTGAAGAATACTGTTGGATTTCCTTTAGAAGGAACATAAAACAAAAGTAGACAAATGAAAAGCTATTTGATCATAATTCGTTCTGGCACTAAGATCGCATTGGCAAAAACGCGTTTTAGTCGATATAAATCTTTTTGCGCCTCCAAACGAGTAAAATACTTGCCTACAGTTACTCTAAATTTGGGCTGCTGATATTGCACATTGGCTTTTAAATCTGGTATAAGGTCGGACATCTTTGTTTTTGTGTTTAATGCCTCATCCTTCTTCTGACCGGAATAAATTTGAATGGTATGGCCATCAACAAATTTTTTGGTGAGGTTGAATTTGTCAATGCTGTCCAGTATGGCATCTACTTTTTCGTTCACAGCGAATTGAATCGGCACCGATGGCGCGTGACTCTTCATTCGCGAACTATCTTTTGGGCTGATCGTTTCTACGTTTACTTTCGGTCGAAGTGAGCTAAGGTCTTCATAGTAAGGCTTTGTGGGTCGCTGCGCTTGGCAAGCGGTGGCAAACAAGAAAAAGAAGATAGGAGTCAGAAGATAAAAGTTAGAATGGGAGATTCCAACTTCTGACTCCAGACTTCTGACTTCTTCTTTTATAATTTCTATTTTCATTGCTCAATTACAATACATCTCCCTGCTTGAATATCTTCTTCGACTTTCTTGTACTTCACATCTTTTAGCACACGTCCATCAGGATATTGTACGGTCACTTTATCATTTCGCCCAGCTATCTTTTCCGACTTAACCGGCATTACTTTCTCCTCCGTCTTTTGTTGCTGCGGCTGTGCACCTCCACCCTGAAGTAATGAACGCGATTCTTCTTTTTGTTCACTTAGCCGTTGGCGCTTTTGCGCTCTGGCTTCCTGCACCTGGTCTGAATCTTGGACGGGAATGTCACCTTTCATCAGAAAGGAGGCCGTCTCTTCGTTCACCTTAGCAATAAATCGTTTGAATGCCTCAAACCCTTCGAACTTATAAATCAACAATGGATCTTTCTGTTCATAGACGGCATTCTGAACGGATTGCTTTAAATCATCCATGTCGCGCAAATGTTCTTTCCACTGCTGATCGATAATCGCCAGCGTGATCATTTTTTCCATCGCCTTGATCAGTTCGCTATTCTTTGTCTCCACACACTTTTTCAAGTTGGCAGCAACTCCGATTTGCTTAGTGCCATCTGTAAATGGAATCAAAATATCCTGAATAGTGGCGCCACGTGTTCGGTAGATGTCATTGATAAACGGCAACGCCTTTTCAGCAGCCATTTTATTCTTGTGAGTGTATTGCTTTAAGGCCTCTTCATACAATCGCTCACTAATAATCGCTTGGTCTAACTTCGCAAACTCATCAGCGGTTATAGCGAAGTCTACACCTAATGTTCGGAGCGCATTGATTTTGAAATCCTCGAGATTCTCTGCTGCTTTACCATTTGCTACCACATCATCGCAGGTATCAAAAAGCATGGTGAGAATATCCAGTTGCAGACGTTCTCCGAAAAGAGCATTGCGTCTTCTCTTATAAATAACTTCACGTTGAGAGTTCATCACGTTGTCATATTCCAACAAACGCTTACGAATACCAAAGTTATTTTCCTCCACTTTCTTTTGTGCCCGTTCAATTGAGCTGGTCACCATGGAGTGCGAAATAACTTCTCCTTCTTTCAACCCCAATCTATCCATAATGCGCGCAATACGTTCAGGCATGAACAACCGCATTAGGTTGTCTTCCAGCGAAACATAAAACTGTGAAGACCCAGGGTCGCCCTGACGACCAGATCGTCCTCTCAACTGTCTGTCTACCCTACGTGATTCGTGTCGCTCGGTACCTATGATCGCAAGACCACCGGCAGCACGTGACTCTGGAGTGAGTTTAATATCCGTACCACGACCTGCCATGTTGGTTGCAATAGTTACTGTGCCCGGCTTACCTGCTTCAGCAACAATCTCCGCCTCTCGCTGGTGTTGCTTGGCGTTCAAAACCTGGTGTTTTATTTTTTTCATGGTGAGTAATCGACTCACTAATTCTGAAATTTCAACCGAGGTAGTTCCTACTAGCACAGGTCGCCCAGCTGCCGTCAGTTTTACAATTTCTTCTACAACGGCATTAAACTTTTCGCGCATGGTTTTGAAAACCAAATCGTCTTGATCCTTGCGGGTGGCTGGCTTGTTGGTTGGTATTACAACTACATCCAACTTATAGATATCCCAAAGTTCGCCCGCCTCTGTTTCAGCTGTTCCAGTCATACCGGCCAGCTTATGATACATGCGAAAATAGTTTTGCAATGTAATGGTGGCATAGGTTTGTGTGGCGTCCTCTACCTTTACATTTTCCTTTGCTTCAATGGCCTGGTGCAATCCATCCGAATATCTTCTGCCGTCAAGCACGCGACCTGTTTGCTCATCGACAATTTTCACCTTCCCATCCACAATGATGTACTCGGTATCCTTTTCAAAAAGTGTATACGCTTTTAAAAGTTGATTAACACTATGAATGCGTTGCGATTTCGTAGAATAATCACGGATGAGTTCTTCCTTTTTTTGAAATCGCTGTTCATCGGTAAGTGCGGCATCCTTCTCTAGCTTATTCAACTCAATACCGATTTCTGGCATGATAAAGAACTTTGGATCTTCTCCCTCGCCAGTGATTAAATCAATTCCTTTTTCAGTCAGGTCTACACTATTGTCTTTCTCATCGATCACAAAATACAAAGGCGCATCTGCCACTGGCATCTCCTTCTTGTTGTCTTGCAGATGGAAATTTTCTGTTTTCTGTAAGATTGATTTGTTACCCATCTCACTCAACATCTTGATGAGTGGCTTATATTTCGGCATCGCCCTGTATGCTCTAAACAAAGACAACCCTCCGTCTTTTTCCATGCCGTCAGCGATCTGCTTCTTCGCATCGTTGAGATACTGATTGACTAACTTTTTCTGAGCTTCTACCAACTTATTGATCCGTGGTTTAAGGTCATAAAACTCGTGTTCATCACCGCGTGGAACGGGACCAGAAATGATCAAAGGCGTCCGAGCCTCATCAATTAAAACACTGTCAACCTCATCGACCATGGCATAATGATGACCTCGTTGTACCAATTCCTCGGTCTCACGCGACATGTTATCGCGCAGATAATCAAATCCAAATTCGTTGTTGGTTCCGTAACAAATGTCAGCTCGGTAAGCATCGCGTCTGGCTATCGAGTTGGGTTCATGTTTGTCGATACAATCCACCGACAAACCATGAAACTGAAAAATGGGCCCCATCCATTCACTATCACGTCTCGCCAGGTAATCGTTGACTGTAACGATATGAACACCTCTTCTGGCTAGCGCATTCAAGAATGCCGGAAATGTTGCTACTAACGTCTTTCCTTCACCGGTTGCCATCTCGGCCACCTTACCTTCATGTAATGCAATACCACCGATGATCTGCACTTCATAATGCACCATATCCCAGGTGGTGAGGTTTCCGGCAGCCATCCACTGACGGCTCCATTGTGCCTTGTCACCATTTATTTTAACATTGGCATGCTTTGCTGATATAAGCCGATCAAATTCAGTGGCAGTGACTTCCAGGTATTCATTATCCTTAAACCTTCTGGCTGTCTCGCGAATAATGGCGAAAGCGCGAGGTAATACCTCTACCAAAACCTTCTCTAATTCTTTATTGCGATCCTTTTCAATCTGATCAATCTGGTTGAAAATGGCTTCCTTCTCGCTAATGTCTTTGTCAGGGTCATCGGCAATTTGCTTGTGCAATGCTGCCAACTGATCATCGATTGATTTGAGTTTTTGGTTAATCTCTTCCTGGATAGCCTGGGTACGAGCCCGCAACTCGTCATGGGAGATAGAGATCAGCTTTTCGCCTTCCTGTTTGGTTGCCTCTACGAGCGGCATCATCCGCTTAATATCCTTCTCCGACTTGGTGCCAAATAGCTTGGCGATAAGTTTTAACATAAAATGGTCAATGGTCGATGTAAATAGTCAATTTTCGCCCTCGCAAAAGGCTTCAAAGTTAATGGAATTTGGGGTGCAATTATAGTTCCAAGATGCCCTCAAACACCTTTTTGGCAGTAGATAAAAAAAATATGCCTTATTGACCAGATTTTCATCTATCGAGTTTTCGGTAGCGAGGTTCATTGATGCGTATGGGTGTACTCAAAAAATCCGGGTTGCTTTTGCTGAAATGATTGATTGCCGCTAATACAAGACCGATAAGGGTATTATTCGCTAATTAGGCATGCCAAAACAGCTGGGTGGGGCTATTAGTTGGTAACCTGAATATCTTTTTACCTTCGGTAAACCATCAATCAAGTTCTATCCAACAGTTGGCTAATCAAGGTACATCGATCAACTTACCATCGATCATTCGAAAAGACATGCTAGTGGTTCTACTCTGCGGTTCAAAAATAGACCTATCTTTGAAATTGGTAGTAAAATTTACATGCACAAATTCAATTTTCAATTCATTATCAAGTGACGTAAGAATAGTGCCAGCTATACTATTCATTAACCGATTCAGAGTCAAATGTTCGACCGGTATGTTTTTACCGTCCTCGCACTCAATCACGATATGACTTAAATACTTCGGTCGTGTAGGTCTTACAATTTTTACTTCTTGAAAACCATACTTTTGTTTGACCTCTGATATTGCTATTCTGGTTGCTTCGCCATAATTAAGCTCTTCATCACTAATACCACAAGAGAAAAAAATTGATAGTGCAGTCAGTAACAACCAAAATGAATTCTTCATAGACTCTTCTGTTAAGTTCAACCGTGCGCTCAAAAAGGCGATAACAAAAACACTACCAACCAAGAAGAGATTCCGGACTGCTATCAAATGGGCATGGCGCATTGGGGCTACAGTCAGACCCAATATTGTTGCCTCTTGGATAGTCTGTACAAGTATGGCCCGATCCAAATATGACACAAAGCATTGAAGCCCCCGGTATACAATAAGGATCGTAGCTCTTCAAGCAGCATCCAGTACAATATGTATTCCAACACTTTTGATTCAGTCTGACACCTAATTCAATTTGACAACTGGAGGTATAAATCGCACAACCTATCTCTGCATATACACTTGGGTATAAGTTACAATAGGAATTAGCGGTTCGTCCACCATGGCTGTCTCCGTTCTGTGTATTTACCAAATTGTCAATTTTTTCTCCCTCAGGCATGTTGTCAATGAGATAAATATAGAATAACTCTCTAATTGCGTAGAGCACGTAAACAGGAAGCTTAAAAGCCAGGGTTAGCTCCTGTTTTCAGCGTTGCAACACCCTAGAAATTTTTCTGTACAATTTGGTACAGTTCGGTTTGTAAATCGTCCATTTTGAGCAGTTTAGATTGGGTGTGTTTGGATTCTGGAAGCGTGAAAGTTATTTCATACATGTTATGGGTGAGCTCCGCTGCCTTTTTTATTGATAGAGTTGACTTCTCTTTGTACAGTACCCGTTCAAGTTCTTTATAAATGCAGTAGGCCGTGAAGGAGATACAAACGTGTGCCTCAATACGATGTCTAAAGCGATGATAAATGGGTCTTATTCTTAAATCAGTTTTTGACATCCGAAAGGCATTTTCAATATGCCAAAGGTTTTTATAGTTTTCAATGACTTGCTTGGCGCCTAGTTGAGTATTAGTTATATAGCCCTTCAGCCCATCCCATAATTTGTCAGCCTTGAATTTTTCATAGTCAATTTCGATGGTGATTTTGCCTTGCATCTTAAGATACTTATTGTACCCCTTGTTGTTAATATTTGATTTGGTAAGCCTGCCTGCTTTGATTTGTTTTTCTAATCGTTGAAGCCCTCTCTGACGATTGTGTTGATCTTTGGCCGCTCTGTTGTTGGAGAATGCTACTACGAGCTTGGTGCCGTCATCCTTTTTTATGTTCACCACGTGCCCTTCTTCCCATGAGGTGGACAGTATCTTTTGCTTTATGGTCTTGGATTCGCTTTTTAATCTTGCCCCGATGATGTACTGATAGTTCCTTTGCGTTAATTCGGCTAGGTTGCCCATTGATAACAATCCGGCATCCGCTATTACGATAGGCTTGCCCAGATTAAATTTAGCAGCAGCCTTTTCCAAGAAGGGTATCAAGGTGTGTCCTTCATAAATGCTTCCTTCAAAAATTTCATATCCAATGGCATAGCCTCCTAAACCCACCAATAGGCCAAGATAAATTTGTGGGTGTTGGTGCTTGCCATCTTTGGAAAAGCCCGTCTTACGCAAATCATCTTCGTCACTGGCTTCAAAATAAAGAGTGGTCATATCATAAAAGACCACGCTTAAATTGTTCTCCAATATTTTTTTGGTGTGTGTGAATGCAACTTGCTCGACCTGCGCTTTCAAACTGCTATTGAGTTTGTCCAGAAAACGGTACACCGCATCAATATCTAACTGAACACCTTGATAGCGGTATAGGTAGTCCACCGTCTTGAGTTTGCTCAAGGGAAAAGCTAAACGCGAGATCACCAAATGACGGAACATCTCTTGCTCAATTACCTGAAACCCTATATGATCGTAGATTTTTCCAAAGATTAGTTCTGGCCCCACTGTTCTAATACTGGCATTGCCCAAGCTATTCATCACTTGTTCGACCAACGTGTCTTTTTCAGATACAAACAGAGCCGACTGAGCCGAAAGTTTTTCAATTTCTTGCTTACCTAAAAACCACAGCTTTTGTAATTCTTGCTCCGTAGAACTGCTCCCAATAGTTTTCAACACTTTGTACCTACCACTGGCCTTTGAAATTATTTGTACAGAACTACTACCCGATCGATTTTATTTTTCTTAGGAACATACCTAAAAATAGCCATGCAACACCCAATTTCAAAAAACGCTATTTGAGTATCAGCCACTTACATCATGTTTTTGGTCGAGTGCGGAAAACAGGAATAACTCTCTAATTGCGTAGAGCACGTAAACAGGAAGCTTAAAAGCCAGGGTTAGCTGCTCATCATGTGTTCTATCATTGTCTAGTTGCACTTTCGAAAATTTGCCAAATTTATCGGTAAGAGTTACATCAGCCGATTTGTCCTTGATATAATTTATCGAATATCTGTAGCCATTCTTCAAAATCAATTGAGATTGAAACCCGTTCTCGTTAGGTATAGTCTCGATAGTTGCTCTATTGAGTACTTGACTTTCGCTTGCAATCAGCATTGTTATACCTTTCCCTTGCCTACCCAATACTAGATTCTTGACACCAATTTTTTTCATCCCATCATGTTTGGCAAAATCTATGCTTGAAACATTGAAATCTCCGTATACATGCTCCATCGGAACAAATCCAGACTTCTCCCGAATCGCGCTAACAATGCGCAGACTGGTAACGAAATCTTTTCGAACAATGGTTTCACCGATTTGACAACTAAAAGGAATAAAAATGAATGCAAAAAAGATGATCTTTCTCATAGGCTAGATGTTTAGGTAACCAAATCTACCTTTTTAACCGAATTATAGCAAATATGCTATAATATTCTCGTTGCAAAATTCAGTTTTTGCCCTAGTGAATTTTAGGGACGAAAAGATTTTAAAAGCCTTTGCAAATAGGCTTCAAATGATCCGAAAAAGCAAGAATTTCACCCAGGAAGCACTGGCGTACCAGTCCGGAATAAGTCTGTCACAAATTGCTAGAATAGAAACCGGAAAAGTGAACCCGACCCTTTGCACTATAGTTGTAATTTCAGCAGCGTTGCAGGTAAAAGCATCAGAGTTAGTTGATTTCCAATAAAGTCAAATCAAAAGCCCCCTCAAACACCTTTTTGGCAGGCCCGATCAGATAAACATCTGTAAACAAGCCATCCTGACTTGTTTTGAACTCAACGGAAAGAAAACCGCCTAATGTCTGGATGCTGACTGGGGAAGTATACCCCTGAAATGATGAAGCTAAAGCCGCGGCTGTTACCCCAGTTCCACATGATAATGTCTCATCCTCTACGCCTCTTTCGTAAGTCCGAACAAAAATAGTGTTGTTTGGTAAGAGCTGTACGAAATTCGCATTGGTGCCAGCCGGTTTAAATGGTTCGCTGAATCTGATTTTCCTTCCCTCGTCCGCCACGGGGAAATTTTTTGCTTCATCAACAATTTGTATCAGATGCGGAGATCCCGTATTAATGAAAATATCCTTACCCGTGCTCTTCATCTCCTTGACATCGTTCATCTTAAGCCGGACAATGTGATTGGGGAGCAAGTTCGCTTCATGCAAACCATCGTAAGCATTGAACGTGGCGTGACGCTTTATCATTCCCAACTCTGATGCCATCGTTACTGCGGCCCTGCTTCCATTACCACACAGGCTGGGTGAGCCATCGCTGTTGAAATAAATCAAATTGAAATCATACGTGGGATGTTTTTCGATCAGCATCAGTCCGTCTGCCCCAACCCCAAACTTTCGGTCACAAATTCTTTTTACTTGATCTTCCGAAAATGAATAAACCCCTGAACGATTATCGATAACAACAAAATCGTTACCGGTGGCTTCGTATTTTTGAAAAGGTATTTTCATCAGTTGAAACGGGAGTTGTAAAATAGTTATTCAATATCAGATCTTATTGAAAAGCCGCAAGGATCTAATTCACTTTACTTCTTCATAGTCGATATAATCGCCCCCTTTGATGGTGCCATTGCGCTTCTCCTTCTTTGCATCGGTAGATTGGGTATTTTCTGGTTTTCTGTATTGTGTTCGCGACTGCTTTGAAGCCGCTCCGGCACGGAAAAACAACCCTCCGATTTTATAAAAAACATAAGCAATGATCCCGAGGCTCAGAAGGAACTTGAACATAGTAGAATTTCTTGAATGCAAAGACAAAAATAGCAATAGAAATACAAGAACGGAAAAAGTGATATTTCGGTTCGATTTGTCAAGTTAAAAACCTATTCTCCGTGAGGAAAGTCTTTTTGTAATGCAGTTTTACAATCGGTGTCTAAAATTGAAAGAAAGGTTGACCGAGCCTAGTCACGATTTGCCTTTTCACACACCTATCTGTATTGAAGCCGTCATGATGGTCATCTAGGACTATCCGATGATAAATACGGAGTTCGGATCATAAAAAAGAAAGATATCAATATCGGAACGGTAGTGGCATTGCCAATTGGAAACCTGATCGTGCCAGTGATCGTAGTGTGGTTGTGCTGATAAAGGAATTATAGACTGGCTTTTTCATTGCGCAACACAGATGCACAGGGCAAGATAAGTGAATTGGAGAAAAAAATAAGTTGATTATCTCTACACGTCATTAAAAAAATAAGACAAAATAACTTTAGCAAGACGAAAATCATCCTCTTCGTATATTTTTGTCATGTGTGAAATCGGCAGGTTTTCAATCTTTTGGTTTCAAATAGCTTGTCAAACAAAAAAATGGTAGCTATTATTTTCCCGAATAAAGATCAAGCACCGATTGCATTACCCGTCTATTGGCCGAACCAAAAACGGGTGGAAACTTTGGCCAAGATTTGTTCCTCACATCTTCATTATTCATAAGAGATGTTTTAGTTGGTCGCCACGAGATGCCGGTGGTGGTAACACCGCCACCTTGAAGGTAACCAACCTTTATCTCTTCTTCATTCGGGTACCAGGTATAAATATCAATCCCCTGCTTTGCATCATACTGAACAAAAAGTGGGTTAGAGCTATCGATCCAAAGACTATTTGCGATCATCTTCTCTTTCCAGGTATAATAAAAAGGATCCACTTGAGTTTCTACGCTTCCCCATAATTGTCTGGCCTCAGCCTGTGTACGAGCAATGTTATGTCCATATTTATCTCCCACATCAGGTCCTGTCCTTACATACTCGTCACGGAGGTTAAAAATGGAATGCCCCAGTTCGTGAGCCACAACCGAAACGCCATCGGCCACATTAGGGTAACGGGTAACCGTAGCAGAGCCAAAAACGAACGCACTTTTTACTGGGGCTACTCCCGGAGGAACATTTGAAGGGTAGGCAAAGGACTGGGGAGATTCTACTGGGTTTACAAAAAAGAGATAGGTGGCGAAGGGGAGGCCAAAATCTTTGGCGCTGCTACCGGGATTATCACGGTTCTGCTGAAGAAATTCCTCAGGGGATTTGGATTGCAGTTGTTCAGGATAGTACCAAAGGTTAAACTTTGATCGCTGACTTTTGAATGGCTCAATTGCAAATAGCCCAAATAGCAACTTGTCTAGCGACTCCGGGTTTAGCTTTTCAAGGCCATCAAAGCCCAAATCGCGGTTCATAGTTGTCAAAAACTCATTCATGTTTTGATAGCCCTTACCCACAATTATCAGGTTAATGCGGTCTGCAAGCCTATTGTTATGTCCGGGCTCTACGGCTTTTAGCACTGGGTGGATATCCAAAGCGGTCTCTGAAGGGGAATTGGAATCAGTACATGAAAAAAGTATGAGGAAGAACAGTAGTCCAAAAAACATCTTCATAACGGAGTGGTTTTGTCGTTTTGACCCAGTCAAATGAACTTTGGTTGGATAGAATTGAAAAATTTTTCTATGCTCTCTTCATTTCGTCTGCGTCTCCTTTTGCACTCGGCAGCTTAGAGATGAAAACGGAGCCTTCACCTACTGTACTTTGCCATTATTCAACCTCAGGCCTTTGACTGATTTATGGGTCTTCACTTTCGGTAGAAGAGCTAACGGCACTTCACGGAATTGAGCGAAAATCTGCTAATGTGATCATGAATGAATTGGGGCTGAAACCAGAAGACGTGATCGTTGATCTTCACGTAGTGCGCATTGCCCTCCAACTGGGTATTACACAAGGAAGCAACCGCAAGAACTTGGAAAAGCAGTTGATGGAACAGATTGATCCAAAAGATTGGGGGAAGGCAGGAATGGCGATATGCTTCTTAGGCCGAGAAACCTGCCGACCCACAAAACCTAAATGCGAAGAATGTGTGATGGTCAAAGTTTGTGCCCATACCAAAACGCTCTAAGTTGAACGTTTCGTTTATCGACTCAAATACAGATTCCGCTCGTTGTAGATATTCAAGAAGTAATCATCCATTAAATCGTCAATGAAATAAATCGCCTCACCCGTAGATTTCATCTCTGGGCCAAGTTCTTTGTTCACTTCAGGGAATTTGCTAAATGAGAAAACGGGAACCTTTATCGCATACCCTTTTTTAGTTGGATTGAAATTGAAATCACCTACTTTCTTCTCGCCCAACATTACTTTGGTGGCATAATTCACGTAAGGCTCATCATATGCTTTGCAAATAAAAGGAACCGTGCGAGATGCCCGGGGATTTGCTTCAATAATGTAGACTTTGTCGTTTTTGATGGCGAATTGAATGTTAATCAAGCCGACTGTTTTTAGCGCAATTGCAATTCGTTTGGTATAGGTTTCTATTTGCTTGATGACGAAGTCGCCCAGGTTGTAGGGCGGCAACACTGCATATGAATCACCGGAATGAATACCCGCAGGCTCAATGTGCTGCATAATCCCAATGATGTAGACATCTTCTCCATCACAGATCGCATCTGCCTCTGCCTCGATGGCACCATCAAGGAAATGATCTAACAATACTTTATTTTCGGGAAGGTGTTTCCAAATATCCAGAATATGGTTTTCAAGTTCGGTTTCGTTGATCACAATTTTCATACTCTGACCCCCCAGCACGTAAGACGGGCGAACTAATAATGGAAAGCCAATGGTCTTTGAAACTTCGAGTGCTTCATCCGCATCCGTTGCAACTCCAAAGGTCGGATATGGAATATTGAGATCTTTTAACAGCGTTGAAAAACTTCCGCGATCTTCTGCCAGATCTAGCGCTTCGTAAGATGTGCCCATGATCCGCACACCATATTTGTGCAGCTTCTCAGCCAGTTTCAACGCAGTCTGTCCTCCTAGTTGTACAATTACACCAACCGGCTTTTCATGTTGAATAATATCCCAAAGATGTTCCCAGAATACGGGTTCGAAATAAAGTTTATCGGCAATATCAAAATCGGTGGAGACCGTTTCCGGATTGCAATTAATCATGATGGCTTCATACCCACATTCTTTGGCTGCTAAAATTCCATGCACACATGAATAGTCAAACTCAATTCCCTGGCCAATGCGATTGGGGCCAGAGCCCAAGACAATAACCTTCTTTTTATTGGAGGGGATTGATTCATTTTCTGTGTCGAAGGTAGAATAGTAATAGGGTGTCTTCGCTTCAAACTCAGCTGCACAAGTGTCCACCAGTTTAAACACACGGTTGATACCCATCTCTCTTCTCTTCAAATGAACTTCGCTTTCGAGGCAATGCATCAGGTGAGCTAACTGGCGATCAGCATATCCTTTTTCCTTTGCTGTGCGCATTAAGTCCACTGGGATGTTATCAAGGCTATGTTTTTCAATTTCGTTTTCAAGCTCGATTAAATCCCAAATCTGTTCTAAAAACCACTTATCGATTTTTGTCAGATTTTGAATTGTCTTCATCGAGATTCCTAGCTTCATCGCATCGTAAATATGGAAAAGGCGATTCCAACTCGGGTGCTCCAGGCTATACAAAATATCCGCTTGCTTAGTTAATTCCTTTCCATCGGCACCCAGTCCATTACGTCTGATCTCCAAACTCTGACAAGCTTTTTGTAGTGCTTCCTGAAAATTTCGACCAATACCCATTACCTCGCCCACGGATTTCATTTGTAAACCAAGCTTGCGGTCTGCACCCAGAAACTTGTCAAAATTCCAGCGAGGAATTTTCACGATCACATAATCCAACGCTGGCTCGAAGTAGGCGGTCGTTGTGCCAGTGATGGCGTTCGACAACTCATCCAGGTTATAACCAATCGCAAGTTTCGTGGCTATTTTTGCAATGGGATAGCCAGTGGCCTTTGAAGCAAGAGCGGATGACCGAGAAACACGTGGATTTATTTCAATACCGATGATATCATCATTGTCAGGATTCACTGAAAATTGGACGTTACAACCTCCGGCAAATTGGCCTATGCCATTCATCATTTTTATCGCGAGATCACGCATGCGCTGGTAGACGGTGTCAGGCAAAGTCATGGCAGGAGCCACCGTGATGGAATCACCTGTGTGTATACCCATCGGATCAAAATTCTCAATCGAACAAATAATAATCACGTTGCCGATTCCATCACGCAGCAACTCCAATTCGTACTCCTTCCAGCCCATAATGCTTTGCTCCACCAATACCTCATGGATAGGCGAAGCCTGCAATCCTCTATTCAACGCGTGGTCAAAATCTTCTGCCTTCTGAACAAAACCGCCTCCGGTGCCTCCCAATGTAAAAGATGGACGGATCACAAGTGGAAATCCAATTTCCTGTGCTATTTCCTTTCCTTTCAAAAAAGAGGTTGCTGTTGCTCCTTTGCAAACGCCCACATTAAGTTCAATCATTTTCAACCGAAACTTCTCTCGGTCTTCCGTGGTCTCGATCGCCTTGATGTCAACCCCAATTATTTTTACACCATAATGCTCCCAAATCCCTGCTTTATCGCAGTCGATACAAAGATTCAATGCCGTTTGACCACCCATGGTAGGCAGCACAGCATCTACATGATGTTTCTCGAGTATTTCCTTTATGTACTTCTTCTCCAAGGGTTTAAGGTAGACATGATCGGCAGTCACCTTGTCCGTCATAATAGTTGCCGGATTGGAGTTGATTAATATTACTTCGATGCCCTCTTCGCGTAGTGAACGAGAGGCCTGCGACCCTGCATAGTCAAATTCACA
>VYLL01000029.1_pt1 | contig 75177 bp, 66 predicted proteins | sample 5114301 | NCBI WGS metagenome assembly VYLL01 (sample SAMN12291809, study PRJNA351875) | freshwater metagenome | isolation source: freshwater lake | place: USA: Michigan, MSU2 Lake | collected 2011-08-16 | reverse complement strand
GGCCAGTGACATACTGCTCGGTCTCCGGGAGCTGCGGGTTCTGGAAGATGTCGGCGGTCGGGCCGTATTCGACGAGACGGCCCATGTACATGAACGCGGTGTAGTTTGAGCAGCGGGCGGCCTGGTGCATGTTGTGTGTCACGATGACGACGGTGATGCGCCCGGCGATCTCACGCACGAACTCTTCAATCTTGAGCGTCGCGATCGGGTCCAGCGCGCTGCAGGGCTCGTCCATCAGGAGGATTTCCGGCTCCGCCGCGATCGCGCGGGCGATGCACAGGCGTTGTTGCTGGCCGCCGGACATGCCGAGCGCTGATTCCTTCAGGCGGTCTTTGACCTCGTTCCAGAGAGCCGCGGATTTCAGCGCCTTTTCGCAGGCGTCTTGCAAGACGCTCTTGCGGCTTTCGCCGTCGATCCGCAGCGAGTACACGACGTTCTCGAAGATGGACATCGGGAACGGGTTGGACTTCTGGAAGACCATGCCGATGCGCTTGCGGATTTCGATGACGTCGACGCTGGGGGCGTAGACGGACGAGGCGTTGAGCGTCATTTCGCCGGTGCAGCGGACGGAGTCGATCAGGTCGTTGAGGCGGTTGATGGAGCGGAGGAGCGTGGACTTGCCGCAGCCGGAGGGGCCGATGAGGGCGGTGACCTTGCCGCGGGGGAAGGACATGTTGATGTCGTAGAGCGCGCGGGCCTTGCCGTAGTAGAGATTGAAGTCTTTGACGTGGATGATGTGATCTTCGCGGTTCAGCACGTCGTGCGTGCGGCTGGCGAAGCCTTGGCCGGCGCGGATGCAGTCGGCGAAGGCGGAGCTGGACATCGGGCCGGATGCTTCAGGCTGGACTTCAACACGCACAGGCGACACCGGCGCGAGCGTTGCGTTGGACTGAAGACCGGGCTGCTGCGTGTTCTCAGCGGGCATGGTGGTGGGCGACTTTCGGGTGGAGGTCGTCATGGTATCAGCCCCATCGCGGGATCGGGTTCGGGTCGAATGAATGAGCGGTCAGAAGGACTCGCCGTGGAACTTCTTGCGGAGCGAGGAACGGATGCGAACGGCGACAGTGTTCATCGTGACGACCACGACGATGAGAAGGAACGTGGTACACCAGACGATCGGCTTCGCGGCCTCTGAGTCCGGCGACTGGAAGCCGACGTCGTAGATGTGAAAGCCCAGGTGCATGAACGAACGATCAAGATGCAGGAACGGCCACTGCGTTGTCAACGCGGGTTCGGGCGCGAGCTTCACGGCCCCCACCAGCATCAGCGGTGCAACCTCGCCCGCGCCGCGGGCCATCGCCAGGATCGCGCCCGTCATGATGCCCGGCATCGCACGCGGCAAGACAATCCGCTGGATCGTCTGCCACTTGCTGGCCCCGCAACCCACCGAGCCCTCACGCATCGAGCGCGGGACCGCGGCGATTGCCTCTTCGGTCGCGACGATCACCACCGGCAGCGTGAGCAACGAGAGTGTGAGCGCCGACCAGAGCATGCCCTTGGCGGCGAACTTCGGCGACGGCGCGTACGCCTCAAAGAAACCGGTGAAGTAGGGCGTCGTCGCGAACAGCAACGCGATGACGATCGCGACGCCGACCCACGCCGCGATACCGAGTGTGCTGAGCGCGCGTTGCCACTGCGTCGCGAGCTGGCCGGGCCGCGGCTTGGCGGCGAGGCCGAAGAAGACGCCGCCGACGACGAGGGCCGCGAGCATTGCAAAGGCGGACCACCATGCGACCATTGAAGGAATCGAGACGCGTCCGTCAAAGAGCGAGAGCTCTTCGGACAGCGTAATGCCCGAGCCCTTGTCAACATACGCGCCGACGGTGTAGCAGAAGAACCCGAGGCCGAACACGCCGTAGACGATCGACGGCACGCCGGCGAGGTTGTTGATCGCGATGCGGATGGCGCTGGTCAGCGGCCCCTGCTTGGCGTACTCGCGCAGATAGATCGCGGCGATGACGCCCAGCGGCACAACCAGCACGCTGAGCAGGATCGTGAGCAGCACCGTGCCGAAGATGACCGGGAAGATGCCGCCCTCGGTGTTGGCCTCGCGCGGCTCGCCGAAGATGAACTCGTTCCAGCGCGCGAGGTAGACGACGAGCTTCTCCCCCACTGACATCTCGTTGGGCTGCACCGCCCGGACGACCTGCGACAGACGCATCGGCTCGTTGGGCTCGGTCTGACGGATCGGCGCGAAGCGTCCGCTGGTGGGTTCTACAAAGAGCACGCGGACTCGACCGTCCTCAGCGTCAAGCATGCCGGTGCGCTTGGTGATCTCGACATACGACTTCTCAAGCCCGGCGCGTTCTTCGTCCGCCGCGGCACTGATGGCCTGGAACTCCTTCTTGAGCTGCGCGACCTTCTCAGGCGTAGCGCGGGCGGATGACATCGGACGCTCGACCCACGCGAAGATCGCGCTCATGAGGAACAAAACGACGCAGCCCATGCGGAGCGCCGTGCGCACCGGACTGACTGCGGCGACATGTCCCGCGACCGGCGGCGGCGTCCGTAGCAGCACAATCCCCGCCAGAGACCCGGCCAAAATGAACAGGCTGACAAACCACACCTCGATCGGCGAGACGACGGCCTTCTCCTCGACGGCACGTTCGGCTCGCGCCAGGTCGAGCGCCGCCTGCTTCACGCGCAGACGCACCACCTCGATCTCGTGATTCACCCGGCCAACTTCGACGCGATTCAGTCGCTCGATCTCTTCCGCGCGCTCGACCGCCAGCGGCCAGTGCTTGTCAAACGCCGCCATCGCCTTCGCGTAGTCTGACGAACCGAGCGTTCGGGATTCTTCGACCACGATCCGGCCGTCGGACTCCGTGCTGACGACGCGGCGCTCGATCTTCACCGGGCCGAACTCGTCGGTCGCGGTCTCGGACTTCACGATGCTGTCGGGATTGCCCGTGGTCGTGCTCAGGCTCTTGAGCACGACGCCCGCAGGCTTGCCGAACCAAGGCCCCCACTCGCGCCGCTCGAGCATCACGGCCTCGCCCGGCGTCGTGCTCTCGATGATCTTGTATACCGGCAGCCACAGGAACGACTGCCCCCCCACTTCGCGATTACCGATGCGGTACAGCCGGCGCAGGAACTCGCCCTTGGCGTTCAAGGCATCGGCCGGCAGCTTGCCGGCCGCCTTCATCGACGTGACCGCGGCGCGGTCGGCCGGCGACGGGTCGTACGGCTCCTCGGTCATGCGGATGCCCAGCGCGACGCGCGACCCGCCGTCGGCGGCGTAGGTCACACGTTCGATCTGGCGGGGCCAGAAGGCGGCGCCGCCGTTGTAGAGCACCAGCGCCAAGAGCGTGATGATCATGGCGACGCAGAGCACCAGCGCACTGCCGGTGATCCAGACCATGGGCTCGCCGCGGGCGTGAAGCGGGGTGGCCCGCGTGCGGGCGCGTGGGGCGGCCGGTGCGCCGGGCGCGGGGTCTGAGGGCGAGATGTTCTGATTCGTTTCAGCCATGGGTCGCGATCCGGTCACATCTTCAGGTGGAACGGGCCAGGAGAATCAGAGAGCCGCGGAGCGCTTGCGGAAGCGCTGACGAACGATCTCGGCGATCGTGTTGACGACGAAGGTGAGCACGAAGAGGCAGAGCGCGCCGAGGAACAGCACGCGATAGTGCGTGGAGTCCTTGGCGGCTTCGGGAAGTTCGACGGCAATGTTGGCCGCGAGCGTGCGGAAGCCGGAGAAGATGTTCAGGTCCATCACCGGCGTGTTGCCGGTGGCCATGAGCACGATCATCGTCTCGCCCGCGGCACGGCCGAGGCCGATCATGCACGCAGAGAAGATGCCAGAGCCGGCGATGGGCAGGACGACCTTGATCGCGGTCTGCCAGCGCGTCGCGCCGCAGCCCAGCGACGCCGACCGCAGTGCGCCGGGCACGGCCGAGAGCGCGTCCTCGCTGATGGTGTAGATGATCGGGATGATGGCAAACCCCATGACGATCGCGACGACCAGCGTGTTGCGCTGCGAGTAGGACCCGAAGAACGAGTCGCGCGCGTCCATCCCCATCGCGCTGAGCAGCGACGCCAGCAGCATCGCGCACACGATCGAAGCGCCGACAGTGATCGCGAACTTCGCGAGCTGCAGGCTCGCGGCCCGTACGCCCACGCGCACCGAGGCGTTGCGCGTCAGCAGCTCGTCAACAAACCGCTGACGGAGCAGCGTGATCACGATGAACGACGCGGGGGTCATCAGCAGGAACCAGCCTGACCACGCGGTGCCGACGCTGCCATCAAGCCAGCGCCGAAGGCTGGGCTCGCTCAGATTCTCCTGCGCGATGATCGGCGCCAGCTTCGGGTCGCTCACACTCCCGGCGGGCCGCACGAGTTTGCCTTGCAAGACGTAGAAGCCCTCGTGGCGTGCCAGGCGCGCGTCTTCCGGCGTCAGCGATGCGGAGTCCTGCAGCGCCGCCGGCCACTCCGCCCGGGGGATTTCGGTCGTCGAGCCCGCGAGCACCAGCACGTCGCCATCGCTCGGGCTGAACAGCCAGCGTTCGACGGGGCCAGAGAGCAAAGCCGTCGCAGTCACGCTCATGGCCATCACCGTTGCGACCATCGCGAGGTGACGCATGCTGCTCAACGCGGCGGTGATGCGCGTTGGAACGATCTGCCAGAGATACGCCGCGGTGAGCGCGCCGATCGGCACAGTGAAGAACGCCAGCAGGATCGCAGGGAGCACGTCACGCGCGAACGGCGCGATGATCATCGCGGCGATGAACCCGAGCACGACGCTGGGGAGCGACGCCATCATCTCGATCACGGGCTTGATCGAGTTGCGAACCTTGTGGTGCAGGATTTCGGAGGTGTAGATGGCGCCGAAGATCGCGATCGGGGCCGCGAACAGCATCGCGTAGACCGTGGCCTTGAGCGTGCCGAAGATCAGCGGGGTCAGCGAATACTTGATCTCGGCGGTGTCTTCACCGGCGGATGACTGCCAGGTGTACGTCGGGCCCGCGTCACCCTCGTACCACACCTTGCCGGCGAGCGAGTACATCGAGGCTTCGCGTTCCGGCGCGTCGAGCTCAAATGTGCGGAGCGTGCCGTCGGCGCTGAGCGACGCAAAGCCGTCGACCTTTGGCGCGATCACCGCGAGCATCGGCGGCGAAGGCCACGCGAAGCCATCGGCGGCGCGAAGGTCGGCGATGTTCTTGTGACTGGTCATGTGGCGGACGCTGTAGCCGCCGTCGGACGAAGCGACCAGGAACGAGCGGTCACGCAGCGAGATGCCCAGCGCGCCGACGCCCGTGCCGGTGCCCTCAAAGCGATGCACGACGACGAACTTCTGCTGGTCGGGTGTTTTGAGCGTGTTGGCCCGCGCGACGAACCCGCCGACCACGTCGCCACGCTCGTCAGCGATCACGAGCGTCTGAGCGCCCAGCAGCATCGCCGCGGCGGAAACCGTGCGCCCCGGCGGCAAGACCGACACGGTCTCGGCCTTGACAAAGCCCTCGCGCTCCGAACCGCCTTCGACAACGCGCGAGTAACGATCAAGCCGCCCGTCCTTCCAGAGGCAGAAGATTGACGTGCCGCTGCCGGTCACAAAGAAATAGTCGGGCAGCGGTGCGCCGTCTGTGCGTTTGACGAACGCGAAGGACTCGCTGTCGAGTTTGGCGCGGGGCTCACCGCCGCCGAGCGGTCGCGTGAATGAGACGCGATTGAAGAGGCCGGTGCCATCCTCGCGGATGACGCCAAGGAACTGCGCGGACGCCGAGGCGCGAAGGTCAAGGCGGGCGATGGCGCCAGTACCCTCGCTGATCTCCACCGCCGGCGCGAGCGCGAGGCTCGGCGTCGTGACGCGATACTGATCGATGGGCGTGCGTTCGAGAAAGCCGGAGCCGAACGCGATGCGCCCACCGCGCTCGATCGAACGGGCTTGAGCGGGGATCTCAGTCGGCTGGAGAAACTCGGTCTTGAACTCAAGCGTGGCCAGCCGCACCGTGCCATCGGCAAAGCCCACCGCGAACTGCCCGGACTCGGTGCGTTGTGACGCCGACGTGATCGGCGGCTCGGCGGGGATGACGCGCTCAACGGAAATGTTGCCGCCGTTGGTCGCGGCGAATCCGGCGCGCGTACCAGTCGCAGGCGTCGGCGGCGTGCCGGTATCGCCGGTCGGCTTGGCCTCACCGTCTATGGGCTGCGTGCCGACTGCGACCTCCGTGCGGGTCGCAGTCGCGGCGGACTTGCGGTCGTCCAGCGTGACAGAGGTGAGCATGCCGTCGCGGGTGAGCACGCTGGCGACGCCGCGATATTCGTCAACGCCCAGGGCCAGCGGCGGCGCGTTGAGGGTGAGCGAGCGTTCCACGCCGCGTGACGCACTGCCGCCTTTGAACAGTGGCGCGACGTTGGCCGCGAGGTAGAGCATGATCCCAAGGACGCAGACGACGACGCCGATGCCACCAATGGTGACGATGATGCGCATCGTGGTATCGACGGTGCGGACGTAGGGGCGCGTGACGCGCCGGTAGTTTGGCGCGGGAGTCGCCGAGGATGCGGGCTGGCCAGAGCCGCGACTTGAGCGAGGAGCGGACGGAGCTGGAGAGGGTGGAGTGCTCATGCAGTGTTCGCCCGTCGCGGAAAACTTGAACCAGAAGGCCCGACGAAGGGTGTTCGCCTTCGTCGGGCCAAGATTTTTCACGCCGCCCTGCTGGTGCCGGGTATATCGCCCAGCGAGGGCAACGGACAATGACGTGGCACGGATCGCTCACCGAGCGGTCGAGCCGGGCCCGTGGATTTCAGAACTTGGCTTCGATACCGACCGACTTCAGGGCGTTGCGGGCGGCGTCAGCCTTGATCGGGAAGTAGCCGTCCTTGACGACGCCTTCCTGGCCGGCCTGGCTGTAGATCATCTTGATGAACTCAGCGCGGAGGGGCTCAAGCTGGGTGCCCGGCTTGTAGTTGACGTAGCAGTACAGGAAGCGGGCCAGCGGATAGCTGCCGTCATAGGCGTTCTCGGCCTCAGCGGCGACAGCCTTGTCCTTGGCGGTCTTCTTGACCTTCAGGGCCTTGACGTCGGCGGTCTTGTAGCCCAGGCCCGAGTAGCCCATGGCGAACTTGTCGGTCGCGATCGCCTGGATCACGCCGCTAGAGCCCGGCTGCTCCTTGACGGTGGTCTTGAAGTCTTTCTTGGAGAGCGCGTGCTCCTTGAAGAAGCCGTAGGTGCCCGACGAGCTGTTGCGGCCGTAGAGCGCGACGGGCTGGCTGGCCCACGCGGCATCCTTGACGCCCAGGTCGCCCCAGGTCATGTCCTTGCCGTCGACGGAGAAGACGGCCTGGAGCTGCTCGAAGCTGATCTCGTCAAGAGGGCAGTCCTTGTTGACGAACACGGCCAGAGCGTCGACCGCCGTGGGCAGGCCGACGGGCTTGTAGCCGAACTTCTTCTCAAAGGTGTCGATCTCGCTCTTCTTGATCTCGCGGCTCATGGGGCCGAACTGGGCGATGCCCTCGGTCAGCGCGGGTGGGGCGGTGCTGGAGCCCTTGCCCTCGATCTCGATCTTGACGCTGGGATACTGAGCCTTGAAGGCTTCAGCCCAGTGGGTCATGAGGTTGTTCATGCTGTCGGAGCCGACGGACTTGATCGTTCCGGAAACGCCTTCGACCTTGGTGTACTTCGGCAAGGCCGAATCGACGGCGACCTTGCCCGGGGCGGCGACCGCCGCAGACGTCATGGCCAGAACAGCGAATGCCAACGTTGACTTCATGCGAAACTCCTGTGAGGGGTGCATGCGGATCATCCGCATGTACTAAGTCTTCGCCGTGGCCAGCGCGAAGACGCGAATGCAAGCGTGAAGACTCCATTAAGGAAATGCGAATTCGGTCGACATCGCTCAACTTGCGGCGATTTTGCGCAAATTTTTGGCGATCGCGATCGGTTCGGACCCAAAAATGCGGCGGGAGCGTGCCGTCATCCGAGAAACGCGACCACAATCACTTGCATGCACACGATGCGGAGGACCATCGTCAGCGGGTAAACGGTCGTGTACGCGAGCGCTGGCGCGTCGCTCCCGCTGATCTCGCCCGCGAGCGCGAGCGCCGGCGGATCGGTCATGCTGCCCGCGATGAGTCCCATCATCGACGCGCTGTCAAGGTTGAGCCAGACGCGCGCGGCCACCGCGCCAGCGATCAGCGGCAGCAGCACGACGCCAAGCGCCATGGCGATCCAAAGCAAGATGTCGCCGCTCTGCGTCGCTTCCAGCATCGCACCGCCAGAAAGCAGGCCGACCGAGGCCATGAAGAGCGCGATGCCGGTTTCACGGAGCGCAAAGTTCGCCGGCGCTGGCATAGCGCAGATCAAGGGACCGAGTCGGCCCAGGCGGGCGAAAGTCAGCGCGACGAGCATCGGGCCGGCGGCGAGGCCGAGCTTCAGCGGTGACGCGAGGCCCGGGATCGGGATCGGTGCCGAACCGATGACGACGCCCAGCGCGATGCCCAGGAACATCGGAATCAGGTGCGGCTGATTGAGCGCACGCTGAGAGTTTCCCAGCAACGCCCGCGCACGCGGCAGGGCCTCCTCCGGACCGACCACGGTCAGCACGTCGCCGAACTGCAGAGCGGTATCCGCGCGTGCACTCATCTCGATGCCGGAGCGCTCGATGCGCGAGACCTTCACGCCGAAGCGGCGTGCAAGGTTGAGTTCGCGAAGCGTCTGACCCACGACGCCGGTGCGGGTGATGACGAATCGCTGCGAGGCGATCTCGCCGGTGCGAATGCGAAGATCGATATCGCTGCGTTTCCCGAGCAGGATTTCAAGTTGATCCAGGCCGTCGGTGCCCCCGACCGCGAGGATGATGTCGCCGAGTTGCAGGCGCGTGTCGCCCGTGGGGACGCTGAGGCGGTCGCCGCTGAGATGTCGCGTAAGCACGACGCCGAGCGAGTGGATGATGCCGAGCCGACGGAGCGCGACGTCAGCGACGTTGGGATTTCTGACTTCGATGTTGGTGTGTGCAACGGTCTCCGGCACTTGGGGCTCGAGCGGACTGCCGTTGTGCAGCGTGGGTAGGCGGTTGACGATGCGTCCGCTCAGCAGCATGACGCCGATGGTGCCGAGCACGCCGATCGGGTACGCCAGCGCGTAGCCCGCGGTCGATGCGCCCTGCTCCAAGCCGCGTTCTGCGAGCGTCGCCTGCCCTGTCGCGAGACTCGGCGTGTTCGTCGTCGCACCGGCCAGCACGCCGATGCCCGGCTGCAGCTCCACGGTGCCGAACCGCACCAGCGCGTACGTCATGGCAGCACCCAGGAGCACGATGCCCGCTGCGATGATGTTCAGCCGCAACCCCGCGCGCTTGAGCGACGAGAAGAAACCCGGGCCGATCTGCAGGCCCACGCAGAACACAAAGAGCACGAGGCCAAGATCGCGTGCAAACTTCAACATCGCGGTGTCGAGCGGCACGCCGATCGCGGAAAGCCCGAGCCCGGCCAGCAGCACGCCAGCGACGCCGAGGCCGACGCCACGAACGCGGATGTGACCGATCGCCAATCCCGACGCGATGGCGATGCCCAGGAGCAGGAGCGTGCCTGCGGCGGGATGTTCAACAAACCACGCGCTCATGGGTCAAGGCTCACGCACCCTCGCAATCTCACGCGATCTCAAACACGCACTCGACCTCGACCGGCACTCGCAGCGGGAGCGAACTGCTGCCCACCGCGGCCCGGGCGTGACGCCCCGCCTCGCCGAAGATCTCGACCAGCAGCTCGCTGGCGCCATTGGCGACCTTCGGGTGATCGCCGAACTCCGCGTCAGACGCGACGAACACCCCCACGCGGATCACGCCCTTGATGCGATCGATCGAGCCCAGCTCCGCGCTCGCGGCGGCGAGTGCGTTCAGCACGCATTGGCGGGCGCACTGCACCGCGACTTCAAGCGAGACGTCGCGACCGACGATGCCCGTGGCAACGAGCTTGCCATCAAGGAACGGGATCTGCCCGCTGATGAACAGGAGATTGCTGGCGCGGCGAGTGGGGACGTACGCCGCGACGGGCTTGGCGGGTGTGGGCAGCGCGATTCCGAGCCGTTGAAGATTGGCCGAGGGCGAGCCGGCGCTGGGTGCGGGCGGCGTTGGGCTTGCGGGGTTGATGGTCATGGCCCGAGCGTAGCCGAGGGGCGGCCCGCGGCGAGACCGAGGCTGCGCGTATATACAGACACATGACGCACATGAACAGCGAAAACGCTCAGGACTTCGCGCGCTCTTTGCCTTCACGCGCGGCGGACGCCTCGCGTCGCTCGGCGCGGGCTTCGTGCAGAGCCTTGGGCGTGACATGGAAGGTCGCCAGGCACTTGCCGACACGGAGTTCCTTGCGCAGGCCGCGGGTGGGCAGTTGCTGCACGATGTCCATCTCGATGTCGAAGTTGAACTCGTGACCGGTGCGGAGGCACTCGTCGAGATTGTTCAGCGGCGTGACGCGATAGATGGCAGGGCCGAAGCAGGGGCGGAGGAAGCGGTACTCGAGCCGCTTGCAGACGACGGTGTAGTCGCCACCGCAGTAGCCGTAGATGTACATGCCGCCGGCGATCTCGCTGTTGGCCAGCAAGCTGGCACCGGCCATGGCGTTGTACCAGTTGCGATTGAACCGACGGAAGGGCAGCACGGCGGAGAAGGTGTTGCCGTCGACCTTCTTGATTTTGATGCCGCTGCGGAAGGCGTATGGCAACCAGATGAGGCTGGCGACGCGATGCCAGAACGTGCTGCGGCTGGTCAGGCGTGCGACGTAGTCTTCGAGCTTGTCCATGAACCGGCGCTTGCGCAGGTGGGCCGGTCCGGGCTTCGTGATCGATGTCGAGAAACCGCTTACGCACGCGCCGGCAGGCGGCTCGCCGGCGCTGGTGGCACTGGGCGACGGCGTGTGCTGATCGGCGTGCGCACCGGCGTCGCCATCGGTTGGGACTGCAACGGGATGGACGGGCGTTCCTGCCGACACTTGCTCGAAGGATAGCCGATTCGCGTGTCATTGTGTCGCAGCGACGGGGCCTCGCGGAGTTCCGGTGAATACGCTCGCCCATGATCAAGCGCAGGATTATTTTGGGGTCATTTGCGTTGCTGTTTGCGGGCGCGGTGGCGCTCTCGGTGTACGTCTATATCGACGTGCGCGCTGAGGTCGCGCGGGACCGCGAGCGGGCCCGACTGGCGATGCCGGGTCCGGCCCCGGACAGCCCGGCGCCGATCTCGGCTCCGAGCGTGACGCCGAGCACGACGCCTCGCTGACGAGCTCGCGTCGCGGCGAACATCACGCGGCGCGCCACGCGAGGCTCGGGCGTCCGTACGCTTACACATGAACATTCTCATCACAGGCGCAAATCGCGGCATCGGCCTCGAGCTTGCACGCATCGCGACGTCGCGCAAGCACACGGTCTTTGCGACCGCTCGCAAGCCCGACGAAGCGACCGAGCTCAAGAAGATCACGCCGCACGTGCTGAGCCTTGACGTCGCGGACGAGGCGTCGATCATCTCGCTCGGCGCGGCGCTCAACGACAGCGCAAAGTTCCCGATGCTCAAGGACAATGGCCTGGACGTCCTCATCAACAACGCGGGCGTGAGCAGCACGAGCAAGAAGCTCGTGGACCTCTCGGCGCAGGAAATGGCCCGCGTGTTCATGGTCAACTCGATCGCGCCGCTGCTGGTGACGCGTCACTGCGTCGAGCTTCTGCGGCGTGGCAAACGCAAGATGATCCTGCACGTCACCAGCCAACTTGGGTCGATTGCGAACAACACCGGCGGCAGCTCGTACGCCTATCGGGGCAGCAAGGCGGCCCTCAACCAACTCAACCGCTCGCTCGCGGCGGAACTCGGCAGCGAGGGCTTCACCTGCGTCGCGGCGCATCCGGGCTGGGTGCAGACGGACATGGGCGGCCCCAGCGCGCCGCTGACGCCGGCGCAGTCGGCCGAGCACATGCTGAAGATCGCGGAAACCACGGAATCTTCAAGGAACGGCGCGTTCCTCAACTATGACGGTGCGACACTGCCTTGGTAAACTGACCAGGACTTTCACGGACACCTTTTTCGGAGAATCAGTATGAAGCGTTTGATCCCCACGATTGGCTTCGTCGCGTTGGTTGGCTGCTCACTGGTGTTGACCGGCTGCGAGGAGAAGTCCACAGCGCAGAAGGCCGTGGACAATGCCGCCAAGAAGGTCGAGAAGGCGGGCGAGAAGGTGCAAGAGGGCGCCAACAACGCGGGCGAAGCGCTGAAGAAGGCGACCGAGCCCAAGTAATCCGAATCGAGAGCGCGGTCGGATCCGAATGTTCGAGATGTCCTGGAGATCGCCGATGGCGGTGCCGGTGTGCTTTCACGTTGACAGGAGTTTCGCGATGTGGTTTGAACTTTTGATGTCTGGCGCATTGATCATGGCGATGGCGCAGTGCTGCGCCGCGTCGCCCGCCACACCCGCGAACTCATCGACGCCGGCAGCCGCCGCCCCCCCCCCACCCCCCGCGACGCCGGTGAGCCCGGCATCGCCCGCGCCGACCGGGTCCAGCTCGCCCGCGGGCGTTTTGGACTTCAAGCTCACCGACATCGACGGCAAGCCGTACGACCTCGCTCAGCACAAAGGCAAGGTTGTGATGCTCGTAAACGTTGCCAGCAAGTGCGGACTGACGCCGCAGTACGCGGCCCTGGAAAAGCTCCACGACGAGTACAAGGAGCAGGGGCTTGTCGTCGTCGGTCTGCCCTGCAACGACTTCATGGAGCAGGAACCGGGGACCGAGGCAGAGATCAAGACGTTCTGCTCGTCCACATACGGCGTGTCGTTTCCGATGATGTCCAAGGTCACGATCAAGGGTGCGTCGCGCTCGCCAATTTACCAGTTCATCATCGACCAGCCCGCGCCGATCGGCGGCGGCAAAGAGCCGACATGGAACTTCACGAAGTTCATCGTCAATCGCGAGGGCAAGATCGTGGAGCGGGTGGAGCCGCGGACGTCGCCGGCGGATGAGAAGGTCGTCGCGCGGATCAAGTCGCTGCTGAGCGAGAAGGCCCCGGCGGCGAGCCCGGTCAAGGAGCCAGAGGCTGGTGCATCCGCAGGCAAGCCGCCTGCGCCCGCGGCTTCGCCTTCGCCGGTGGCGCCGAGGAAGTAAGGCGAGGACTTTGTTTGGCGGCTCGTGTGTCCAGTATGTTCCACACCGGTGACTTCGCAAAGCCTCGGTCACGACGTCCGGCATTGGCTTACGACGCGTCGAGCGCCGCGGCGATCTTCGCTGCGAGCTCGCGACCAGCGACAGCGTCGAGCTTTGCTGCAGGCCAACTGATCCCCAGGCCGGCGCTTGAGCTTGGCTTGGGAATGATGTGAAAGTGGACGTGCATCACGGCTTGGTGAGCCGCGGTGCCGTTGTTCTGCAGGATGTTGTAATCGTTGCACCCGGTCGCCTTCATCACCGCCCGGCAGATGCGCGGCAGAGCCCGCCCGATCGCCCCGGCGGACTCGTCGCTCAGTTCCGCCAGCGTCGCCTTCGCCTCGCGCGGCACGACGAGCGTGTGACCGGGGCTTAGCGGCGAGACATCCAGGAACGCGAAGACCAGCGGGTCTTCGTAGACCTTATGACAGGGGATGTCGCCACGGATGATCTTGGTGAAGATGGAGTCCATGGGGAAGGGCCGAGGGGTGAGGGCCGAGGGGGGTGAGGGATCAAGGGACCGAGCGATCGAAGGCGGAAATCGCAAATGGCAAACTTGCAAATGGCAAATTAGAGGTGGAACAAGCGCCGGGCACGCGGCGTTACGAGAAGATCCGCTCCTGCGGGGGCACGATTTCGTCGGTGATCGGGTGATCGACGTCGAGGCGATAGTCGCCGGAGTAGCACGCGGTACACCAGTGCTCGGGCGGGCGCCCGGCGCAGGCGAGCATGCCGTCGAGCGAGAGATAGGCCAGCGAGTCGACGCCCAGGAACAGGCGGATCTCTTCGACGGTGCGACCGTTGGCGATGAGTTGGTCACGCGTCGCGAAGTCCACGCCGAAGAAGCACGGGTGGCGGATGGGCGGGCACGAGATGCGCAGGTGAATCTCTTTCGCGCCGGCGTGTCGGATCTGTTCGATCTTGGCGCGGGTGGTGGTGCCGCGAACGATCGAATCGTCGACGATGATGAGACGTTTGTCCTTGACGATCTGCGAGATGACGTTGAGCTTGAGGCGCACCGCGGCCTGTCGCTGCTGCGGCGTCGGTCGGATGAACGTGCGGCCCACGTAGCGATTGGGCACGATGGCTTCGCGGAGCTGGATACCGCTGGCCCGCGCGTATCCCACAGCGGCGGAGCGACCCGAGTCGGGCATCGGCACCACATAGTCCGCGGCGACTGGCGACTCGCGCGCCAGCACTTCGCCAAAGGCCTCGCGCGTGAGCTGGACGTTCTGGCCGAAGATCAGCGACGCCGGGTGGGCAAAGTACACATGCTCGAACACGCAGTGTGCCGGCGGCACACTGGTTTCGGCGAAGCGTCGCGTGCTCACGCCTTTGTCTGACAGCGTGACGATCTCGCCGGGATCAACTTCGCGAACGAACTCGGCGCCCATCACCTCAAGCGCGACGGTCTCGGACGCGACGCAATGCTGCCCGCTGGGAAAGCGACCCAGCACCAGCGGACGCCAGCCCCACGGGTCGCGAGCCGCTTCGATGCGGTCTCGAAAGAGCATCACCAGCGAGAAAGCGCCCTCGAGATGGCGGAGCGTCGCGACCAGCGGGTCACTGGTCTGCTGCTGAGCCGGAGCGGCCAGCAGATGGATGATGACCTCGGTGTCGCTGGTCGTGTGAAACAGGTGGCCGGCCTTCTCGAACTGGTCGCGGAACGCCGCGGCGTTGATGAGGTTGCCGTTGTGCGCGATCGCCACTTGCCCGCCGACGAAGCTCTCCAGCAAGGGCTGAGCGTTGCACGCCAGCGAGCCGCCGGCGGTCGAGTATCGATTGTGCCCGATCGCGCCGGCGGTGGCCCGCGCATCGAGCTTGGCCAGCAACTCCGCACCCAGCACCTCGGGCACCAAGCCCATGCCGGTGTGGGCGGTGAGCTGCGAGAAATCCGACACGGCGATCCCGGCGGATTCCTGACCCCGATGCTGCTGGGCGTAAAGGCCGAGGTAGACCGTGGACGCTGCGCCGGGGACGCCCCAAACGCCGACGACGCCGCACTTTTCCTTTTTCTCGTACGCGTCAATCTGGTCCGGTAACGGGGCCGGCATCGCGGCGTGAACCGACGCGATCGGCGACTTCGAGTCGCGGCGAGCGGTTGCGGCACGCGCCGCGGGCGAGTTCAGCACCGGAAGAGAGATGTTGCGGGGCATTGGCCAACCATACGCGCGAGGAAACGTGCGCACGCGCGATTCCCATTCCCGGCGTCGTTATCGCGCCGCCTCAGATGAGGCAACGCCGAGCCGACCGTCGAGTTCGGCGGCCGCGGCGCGTGCCCGCTGGCGCAGCGCGTCGACTTCCTCCTGCCGGCGAACGGAAAATCTCGCGATGAGCTGGCCCTTTGGCCCCAGGAGGTAAACCTCAAAGGGGTGGATGATGTTGTCCATCGTGCTGCCGTCGGCGAGGGTGATCGGGTCGTTGCCCTTCTCCTCGACGTGAACCTTCATGTCGTTGACCAGAAGTTGGCGCGCCGTGAGCGCGGGGCCGGTGTCCGGCAGTGGGTGCGGCTCGGTGATGAACTTCCAGCGGCTCCAGTCCACACCCAGCTTCTGCCCCCACTGCTTCATCACACTCGGCGAGTCGTGGGCCGGGTCAAGGCCCATGGCGACGAACTGGACGCTGGTGTCCGCCAAGTCGCGCTGCAGGTTGACCATCTGAGCCATGATCGTCGGGCATGCCAACGGGCAGTTGCTGAAGACCCACGCCGCGATCGTCACGCGCTTGTAGAACACCGCTTCGCTCACGGTGTCGCCGTCCTGATCGACGAGTTGAAACGGCGAGATTTGGAACACGTCACCGGCGTAGTCCGGCGTCAGCGCTGTCGGTGGCGCGGGCTTGTCCGCCGGGAAGGACCGTGTGGGGTAGTTGATGAGCGCGTAGGCGCTGAGCACGAGGAAGACCGCGGCCACGCCGGCGAGCGCCTTCATCCACGGGGGAATGCTCCTCGGCTGAGCCGACGGAATGCTGGTCGCGGTTGACTGGGTCACCGGGTCGACAGACGACGACATGGCCAGAGGCTCCTTGTTCACAACCATGGGAGACTTTACGGTCGACAAGGGCGAGGGTTCGGGCGTGGACCCATCCGGGATCCTCAACCAGCATCTAACTCCCCCTCCCGCCCCCGCCGCAACTCACCCGAGCTCACCCTGATCGTCCGCGACTGAGCACTACCCATCCAAACGAAGCACCAACGATCGCGAACATTGCTGCCAGCAGCCAGTGCATGAGGGTGACGTGGTCAAAGCCCTGGAGCAATGCCGTGCGGGCCAAATCGCTGGGCCAGGAGAGCGGGTTGAGTTTCATCGCATAGCGCATCGGCAGCGATGCGCCCTGTGCGGGGAAGAACGCGCCCGACAGCAGCAGCATCGGCATCAGCACCAGGTTCATCACGGCGTGGAACCCCGACGTGCTATTCACTCGCCAGGCAAACGCCAGCCCGATCCCGGTGATCCCCAGGCTCATCATCGCGATCGCGCTCAGCGCGATGAGATACGACACCGGGTGAAACGGCAGGCCGGCGAGCGGGCCGGCGGCGAGCATCACGGCGCTTTGGGCACTGGCGATGAGCGCAGAACCGACAACCTTGGCGCCGACGATCGACCATGTCGGCGCGGGGCTGACGATCGCCCCTTGTAGGAAGCCCTCGTTGCGATCCTCGATCAGCGACATCGCGGCGAAAATCGAGGTGAAGACGCTCGTCATCGCGCTCATGCCCACGACGAGATACGCGCCATAGGGCACGCCGCCGGCGAGCGCCGAGCCGGTGAGTCGAAGCGAGAAGGATTCGCCAAAGCCTGAAGCCAAGACGATCCAGATAATTGCGGGCGTGGCGATGCTCGCGGCGACGCGGGCAGGCTGACGCCAGAAGCGCGCCAGCTCGCGCCACAGCAGCGCGCGGAAAGCGACGACCCCGACTGAGCCGCGCCCGGCGGGTGCGCGCGTGCTGGCGACCATGGACATCGCGTGGCTCATCGCTTCTTCTTCTCCGGCTTCGGCGCCGGCTCGCCCGCCAGCGGCTTTCCGGTCAGCGAGAGGTATAAGTCCGCAAGCGTCGGCGGGCCGACCTGGAACGTCAGCCCCGCGTGCGTAAGCCGTTTCACCGCGTCATCGGTACGCGCCGGCGTTCCGGGGCGCGAGGGCGTCGAACGGCCCAGCACGATGCCACCGGGCTCGGTAGTGACCTCAAGCCCGCAGCCGGCCAGCAGCGCCGGCACATCGAGCGATTCCCCTGGCGGGAGCGTGACGCGGATCACGGTTCCGCCCAGGCGACGCTGCAAGTCCGTCGGCGCGCCATCGGCGACAATCGCACCATCGTGCAGGAGCACAACTCGCTCGGTCAGCTCCGCTTCGTCCATCAGGTGCGTGGACATGACGATCGTCAGCGGCGGGCGCGTGGCGTCGTCACGTGACGCCGCGCGGCGCATCAGGCGTGCGTTCGCAAGCGCGCTGAAGAACTCCAGGCGGGCGCGAAGGTCCAGGCCGCTGGTGGGTTCATCAAGGAACAGCAGGTCCGGATCGCCCATGATCGCGCGGGCGAGATCCACCCGGCGTGCGAGACCGCCCGAAAGCGTCTTCACGCGATCACCCAATCGATCAGCGACGCCGAGCGTGGTCGCGGCGCGGGTCGCGGCCTCAGTCGCCTGGCGTGAGGTCATTGAGAGCATCGCCCCGGCGAGGCGGAGGTTCTCAGCGACTGTCAACATCGGATCCAGCGCGGGCGATTGGAACGCCACGCCGATTCGCGAGCGGATCGAGGCCAGAGCCGCGGGCCCGGCCAGCGCGTCATGGCCGAGAATTGTCAGTTGGCCCGAGTCCGGTCGGTGCAGCGTCGCCATCGCCTTCAGCAGCGTGGACTTGCCCGAGCCGTTGGGACCCAGCAGCGCGACCCACTGCCCGCGCGGCACCGCAAGATCCGCACCGATCAACGCGACGCGCCGCTCGGGCTGGCCCATGCGGCGGGCCGCCCGCGCCAGCGGATACGTCTTTCGCACGCCCTGCGCAACGATGGCGTTCACGCTCTGCGGCAGCGGCACGCCGGAAGGCACGCTCGCGTTCGGATCGCTCCGTGTGTGCTCGGGAGTCTGTGGTGACGGTTCGTGCATTGGAAAAGTCACCCGCGCCGGCGGCCTCAAAAACTCAGCGCAGCAGCGCCCGCAGCACGCCCTCGCCCACCATGAACAGCAGGAGCAGCGGCAGATGGATGATTGACCCGATGAACACTGCACGGGCCCGCGCCCGCGTGCGCTCGAGCATCAGTTGGACCGTGGACGCGAGGAAGACGAAGCTCGTGAACGACGCCGCGGCGACATAGACCGGGCCGAGGCGATCGGGCATGGCGAACGCCGGCGCGACGGTGGCGGGCACAAGTACGAGCGCCCACGCGGCAACCATGAACGAAGTCAGATGGCCGGAGCGATCGAAGATGGGCAGCATCTTGAAACCGCCCTGCGCATAGTCGTCGCGATACATCCACGCGATAGCCAGGAAGTGCGGGATCTGCCAGACGAACATCAGCCCGAAGAGCGACCAGCCCCCCCACTCCGCCAGGGCTGCGAAGCTCATCGGGTCGGTCGTCAGCGTGCGCCCGGCGCACCAGCCGATCAAAGGCGGTAGCGCCCCAGGCACCGCACCCACAAGGGTAGACAGCGGCGTCACCGGTTTCATCGGCGTGTACATCAGCACGTAGACGAGGATCGTGACCAGCGAGACCATCGCCGCCGCGGGGCCGCAAAGGAAGAACAACGCGACCACGCCCGCGATGCTGAACAGCACGCCGGCCAGCACTGCGTGATCCGGGCTCAGGCGGCCGGTCGGGATGGGGCGTGCGCTCGTGCGCGGCATCAGTGCGTCGCGACGATGCTCCCACCATTGATTCAGCGAGTTGGCCCCGCTGGCCGACAAGGCCGTGCCGATGATGCAGCCCAAGCCTGTCAAGAGCGTCGTCAGCGTCGTCAGCGTCGTCACCGGCGCGCGCTGTCCGGCGATCGCCAGCACAAAGCCCACGGCTGCCGTGAGCACGACCAATCGCGTGATGCGGGGCTTGCTGAGTTCAAGGATCGCGCCAAGCCCGCGCGGCAGAGCCTCGCGTTTCCCCCGCGCCTCGGGCGATTCCTTCGGCGCGTCCAGCCGCACCAAGCTCCAATCGGTGATCGGCACCGCCATGGCGCCGCGGGCGGACGAACCCGATGGCGATTCAGCGGCATGTTTTGGTCGGTGCATGCGATGCTCCGAAGCGGTGAGCGCCTGACGACCAGACGCGGGACTAATGCTATGTGCGGCCGCGGAGTGCCGGCGTGATACCCTCCGGCGATGAACGCAGGCGAAACACCGACACCCACAAGTTCGAATCCACCCGCGACGACCGCTTCGGGCACGCCCACGCGATCGCTGGCCCTGCGCGTCATGACGATGCCCAAGGACACCAATCAATACGGCACGATCTTCGGCGGCGTCATTCTCTCGATCATCGACCAGGCGGGGTTCGTGCGCGCGCGTCAGCACGGGGCGCATCGGTGGGTGACGGTGGCGATGGACGCCGTGGAGTTTAAGCAGCCGGTGCTGCTTGGCGATGTCGTAAACGCCTATGCGACGACGGTCCGGGTGGGCCGCACGAGTGTGACGATCCAGGTTGATGTCGAAGCCGAGCGGTTCACGACCGGACAGACCGTCTCGGTCACGGCGGCGCGGCTGGTGATGGTGAGCGTGGACGCGCACGGAAAATCGATCCCCTTTTCCTCGCCGCCGACGATCTCCGAGTAAGCTGGATGCGCCGAGCGCGGGCAGGTCCAGCGAGTGTTCGCAGCCGCACCGTGCGAGTTTCGCCTGATCCGCGATGGAGCCCCGCGATGGCCAAGACCTCGACACGCGCCGCGTCCCGCACCGCTTCAAAGCCCGCTCGGGCGACGACGGGAAGCCGCGGCAACAAGCAATCTCCGGCAGCGCGATCGGGGAAGCACGCGACGGCCGCTGGCGTCGGAACTGGCAGTCAATCGAAGAAGGCCGGGACGTCCACCGCCGGCAAGACGGGCGTTTCGAAGCGCCGCGGGTCCGCCAAAGCCGCGAAATCCACCCTTTCCGGCGTGCCAGCGCGTCGCACGTCACCCTCCAAACACGCCAAGGGCAACCCCGGTACACTCCGGGCTCCCTCCCGGAAGCCCAAGATGCTCAACTCCACGCATGTCGAAGGAACCATGGTTGATGGCGTGCTCGTCGCCAAGCTCAAGTGCGAGAAGCTAGGCGAGTACGAAGCAGGCATTGTTCAGGGCGATATCTCCGCCGCCGCGACGGGCACGTCGTGGAAGGTCGCGCTGGACTTCACCGACGTGCAGTTGATCTCCTCGGTCGGCCTCGGGCTCATCGTCACGCTGAACAAGGCGGCCAAGACCAACAAGGGCCGCATGTCCATGTTCAATCTCAACCCGAATCTGCTCAACCTCTTCAAGATCACACGCTTAGACTCTGGTCTGCTGATCAAGTCCACGGCTGAGGAAGCGATCGCGGCGGTCAAATGACCCCGCGCGGGTGAAGCGTTGGGCATCAAACGTCGGGCAACCAGAAGTCGAAGCGTCGGCAAGGACGCCGCGGCTTTGTACCACGAACTTCGCGAAGAGCAACTTGCCAAGTGGCCGGCGAAAGTCACGCCCGCCGAAACATCCGACGCATCGAGCGGCGTTGCGGAAACCGGCGATGCGTCCGCGGACACCGCGACTGATTTCCCACGCGCCCGAGCTTGGTTCGCCTCGCGCAACTGGCGACCCATTGACTTCCAGTTGCAGGCATGGCGCGCGTTCGCATCGGGCCAGAGCGGCCTCGTTCACTCCCCCACCGGCACCGGCAAGACGCTCGCGGCGTGGATGGGCCTGCTTGAGTCTGAGGCCGAGCGAGCCGCGACACTCGGTACGCCCGGGGCGATCGGCGCCGGCCCGCCGGGGCTGCGAGCACTCTGGCTCACGCCGCTGCGAGCGCTGGCAACCGATACCGCGAGTTCGCTTCAGAGCGCGTGCGATGGCCTAGCACTGGGCTGGAGAGTCGAGCTGCGCACCGGCGATACCTCGGGCTCGGTGAAGTCGCGCCAGCGCGAGAGGCCGCCGCGTGCGATGGTGACGACGCCCGAGAGTCTGAGCGTCATGCTGTCGTACGCCGGGGCGCAGGCGCTGCTCTCGGGGATTCGTCTCGTCGTTGTTGACGAGTGGCACGAGCTGCTCGGCTCCAAGCGCGGCGTGCAAACCGAGCTCGCGCTCGCACGCCTGCGCACTTGGAACCCCGGCCTCGTCGTCTTCGGCGTCAGCGCCACGCTCGGCAACATCGAGCGTGCCGGTGAGGTGCTCATGGGCGCTTCGCCGACCCGAAGCGAGTCGGCGACGACACCGCAAACGAAGTCGCCGGGCGATGTTCCGCCAGCGCGGCAAACCAAACCACTGCTCATCCGCGGCGTCAGTGAGAAGCGTTACGAGTTTCGCACGCTGCTTCCGCCGAACATCGAACGGTTCCCTTGGGCCGGGCACCTCGGCCTGCGACAAATTGAGGGCGTGATCGCGGCGATCGAGTCGTCGCGCAGCTCGCTGCTCTTCTGCAACACGCGTAGTCAGGCCGAGATTTGGTATCAATCGCTGCTCAAAGCGCGGCCGGAGTGGATGCGACTTGGCGCGATCGCGATGAGCACCGAGAACGAAGTCGTTGCTGACGCGTCCGGCGACGCCGCCACGCCGCCGGACGCGGGCGTGCTGCCGCTGGCGCTGCATCACGGCTCGGTCGATCGCGACCTGCGCCTGCGTATTGAAGCGATGATCAAGGCGGGGCGCGTGCGCTGCGTGGTATGCACCAGCAGCCTCGACCTCGGCGTGGACTTTCCGCCGGTGGATCAGGTGATCCAGATCGGCAGCCCCAAGGGCGTCGGGCGTTTGCTCCAGCGTGCCGGTCGCTCGGGACATCAGCCGGGGCGGGCGTCGCGCGTGGTGTGCGTGCCGACGAACACGCTGGAGATCATCGAGTTTGCGGCGGCTCGCGAAGCCGCGATCCTCGGGCAGATCGAATCTCGCGAGCCGATTCGCCTCGCGCTCGATGTGCTGTGTCAGCATGTGGTCACCTGCGCGTCCGGCGGCGGTTTTGTCGAGCGTGAGCTTCTGGACGAAGTGCGCTCAACCTGGTGCTTTGCCAACCTCAGCGACGAGCACTGGCGCTGGGTCATGGAGTTCTCTCGCAACGGCGGCGAAACCCTCCACGCCTACGACCGCTTCGCCCGCATCGCGCAGCGCGACGGGCGCTGGGTCGTCGCGAGCGATGGCGTCGCGCGGCAGCACCGCCTGGGCATCGGCACGATCGTTTCTGACAGCGCCGTGCTCGTGAAGTTCGAACGCGGCGCGACACTCGGCACCGTCGAAGAGGGATTTGTCAGCCGCATGAAGGCGGGCGACGTCTTCGTCTTCGCCGGGCGTCGCCTCGAGTTTGTCCGCATGCGCGAGATGACCGCGATGGTGCGCCCAGCCCGCAAGAGCGGCGTCATGATTTCTTGGCAGGGCGCACGAATGCCGCTGAGCGCGGAGCTCGCGGATCGCGTGCGGATGCGCTTCGCTGAGGGCGCACGCGGCGAGCTCATCGGCCCCGAAATGGTCTGCGCCGGCCCGCTGCTGGCGCTGCAAAGCACATGGAGCTCGCTGCCCACGCCCGAGCGTCTGGTCATCGAAGAAGTCAGTACACGCGACGGCCATCACGCGTTCATCTACCCGCTGGAGGGACGCCTCGTGCATGAGGGGCTCGCGGCGCTCGTGGCCTATCGGCTGGCGCGACTCGCGCCGCGCACCGTGATCACGGCGGCAAACGACTACGGCTTTGAGCTCGTCAGCGCCTCGCGCATTGACCTCGACGAACCGGCCTGGCGTGCGTTGCTCTCGCCGGAGAATCTGGCGGACGATCTCATCGCGTGCATCAACGCCAGCCAGATCGCGCGCCGTCACTTTCGCGAGATCGCGCGCGTGGCGGGGCTGCTCGTCGCGTCGCTCCCGGGCGCTCGTCAGCGCACCGGACGAGGGCCCTCGGCGCGACAGATGCAGGCCAGCAGCGAGCTGTTCTTCGACGTCTTCGAACAGTTCGACCCCGGCAACATGCTCTTGGATCAGGCCCGACGCGAAGCCATGGACGGGCAACTGGAGTTCGTCCGCCTGCAACGAGCGCTCGAGCGCATTCGCGGCTGGACCGTCAGCGTTCAACGCCCCGCACGCCTGACGCCGCTGGCCTTCCCGCTGTGGGCTGACTCCATGCGTCAGCAACTCTCAACCGAAAGTTGGGAAGATCGCGTGCAGCGGATGCTCAAGCAGCTTGAGGCCGACGCGGAGAGTGGTACCCTCAGCATGTGATCAAGCTTTCGGGTGCGGATTCAGGGCCTCATGCCACTTCGCACGCCGCGTCGTTCGTGCTCGCGGGCGAGGTGTTTGTCGCGCTGCCGTCTGGCTGCGCATGGTGGGCGGCGCAGGGCGCGCTCCTAGTGGCCGACCTGCATCTGGGCAAGGCGAGCACGATGGCGGCAGGCGGGCTGCCGATGTCGCGCCACGTCTGCCTGCAAGCGGCCCGCGCTGACCTTGCACGCCTCGGGCGAGATCTTGTCGCCACCGGAGCGCAGCGGCTGGTCATCTTGGGCGATCTGCTGCACGCAGCGGAGTCTCAGCAACCCGAGCTTCTGGGCGAAGTTGAGCGCTGGCGGCAGACCGACTTCGGCCCGCTGCCCATCACGCTTGTCCGCGGCAACCACGACCGGCGCGCCGGCGATCCGCCCCAATGCTGGCGCTTCGAGTGCGTGAACGAGCCATTCGTGGTCGCCGGCGTCTCGCTGCGACACATCCCGCCGCGCGCCGGCGAGGTCGACGCGCCGTGGATCGCGGGCCACATTCATCCGGTTGCGTCAATTGCGTCTCGCTCCGGCGAGCGTCTGCGCGCCAAGTGTTTTCACGTCACGGCGCGCGGCGTGGTGCTGCCGGCGTTTGGCTCGTTCACGGGTGGCGCCGCAGTGCGGCCCCAGCCCGAGGACAGAATCCTGCTCTGCGGACCCTCGGGCGTGATCGCGTGGAACTGCGCGTGAGCGGTCCGAGAACTGCGTGCCGCAACGTCCGCCAATCCGCTCGCGAGCGCCGAAGACGGACAGCCTGAACCGCGCCAAGCGTTTCCGTATTGGCACCCATCACCCGAGGAGGGAATCGCACCGACTTAACGATGTCGCCCGCACTTTCCCGGGCGGCGTGAGTTTGTCCCCGGAGCAGTCCATGAAGCCCAGTGGCCAGAGCGAGCCCAAGCGCGAGCAAACCAACACGGTGCGGATCTCCGCGGTCGACCTCATGAAGCTCGACCAGGAGATGAACCTCAAGAAGAACGGCCACAACACGCGCCGCGCGTTCATCCGCTGGCCATTTGCCAAGCAGAGCCTCGCGGTGGAGATGCAGCAGCCCGGCGGTGTGGGCTCCACGCTCCGCTATGCCTGCCGCAACCTCTCGACCACGGGCATGGGCATCCTGCATTCGTCGTACGTTCACTCCGGCACGCGCTGCGTCGTACATCTGCCGGATCTTGAGGGCAACATCCACCCCACGCCCGCCAAGGTGATGCGCTGCATTCACTACAAGGGCGTCATTCACGAGGTCGGCATCGGCTTTGACAAGCCGCTGAATATCCGCGACTTCGTGCAACTCGATCCGCTTGACGGCCTCTTCACGATGGAGCACGTCAGCCCCGATCGGCTCAGCGGTGCCGTGCTGCACGTTGACGATTCGTCGCTGGATCGCCGCCTCGTGCGCCACTATTTGAAGGACACGAATCTCAACGTCGTCACCGCCGACAATGGTGAGCAGGCCCTGGCCCGCAGCGGCGAGGGCTTTGACATCGTGCTTTGCGAAAACGACTTGCCGGACATGACCGGAGTCAAGTTCATCGAGGCCATGCGTGCCAAAGGCGTGCAGACGCCGATCATCGTCACCACCAGTGACGGGCGTATCACCAGCCGCAACGACGCGCGCGAGGCCCGCGCCAGCGCGTACATCTGCAAGCCGTTCACGCAGGATCAGCTCCTCCGCGCGCTGGCGGAGTTCATGCTGATGGAAACATCTGACACCGACTCCGGCGGTCCGGTCTACAGCGTCCTGACCCCCGCCGACTCCGCCTTCACGTTCGTCCCCGAGTTCATCGACGAGCTCCGCGGCACCGTGGACAAGATCAACGCGGCGCTGGCCAAGAACGACATCGTCATGCTCAAACGCCTGTGCTCGCAGGTCCGTGGCTCGGCCAAGGGTCTCGGATTCGCGATCGTCGGGTCCGCTGCCGACTCCGCCGTGAACGCGCTGGATCGCGGCAAAGCGCCCGCCGACTGGACTCGCCCCGTCCGCACGCTCGTGGGCCTTGCGCTGCGCGTGCGCGTTCGCGAGCCGGACCGCAAGGCCGGGTGATCCATCGCGCGTGAAGACGCGGCGCACGAGACGATCGCTCGCTACCATCGGCCATGCCGAATCCAGCCCTGCTCGAAGCCTTCGAAACACCCTCCGCGACGCCATTTGTCATTGAACATGTGAGCGACGAGTTCACCTCGGTCTGCCCCAAGACCGGCCACCCGGACTTCGGCTCGATCACGTTGCGCTATCAGCCCGCGCCAACCGGCACGCCGGCGTCGGCTCAGGGCTGCGTCGAGCTCAAGTCGCTCAAGCTCTATTACCAGTCGTTCCGCAACGAGGGCATCTACTACGAAGCCGTGAGCAACCGCCTGCGCGATGACCTCGTCGCGCTTTTGCGCCCCACCTGGCTCCAGATCGTCACCAACTGGAAAGGCCGCGGCGGGATCTCGTCGGTCATCCGCGCCGATTTTGGCGAAGTCCCCGCGCACTTTCGCGGGCGTTGACGAGCGGGGCAGGCGCTTGCGAGCTTCAAGCTGATTCCCACTGGCTCAACCGTTCTTGAGCGACGCCATGTCGATGCAGAAGCGGTACTTCACGTCGCCCTTGAGCAGCCGCTCGTACGCCTCGTTCACCTGCTGAACCGCAACGACCTCGACATCGGCAGTGATGTTGTGCTTGCCACAGAAGTCCAGCATCTCCTGGGTTTCAGGAATCCCGCCGATCGGCGAGCCCGACAAGCTCCGCCGTCCGAACAGCAGGCTGAACGCCGAAACCGCCAGCGGCTTTTCCGGCGCGCCGACGAGCGTCACCGTGCCGTCGGGCTTGAGCAGGTTGAGATACGCGTTGATGTCGTGATCCGCCGAGACCGCGTCGAGAATGAAATCGAAGCTCCCGACGTGCTTGCTCATCTCACTCGCGTTCTTCGAGATCACCACCTCGTCAGCCCCGAGCCGCTTTGCGTCCTCCACCTTGCCCGGTGAGGTCGTGAACACGACGGTCTGGGCGCCCAGCGCGTGCGCGAACTTCACGCCCATGTGCCCGAGCCCGCCGAGCCCGACGATACCGACCTTCTTGCCCTTGCCGACCTCCCAGTGCCGCATCGGCGAATAGGTCGTGATCCCTGCGCACAGCAGCGGCGCAGTCGCCGCGAGGTCTAGGTTCGTCGGCACGCGCAGCACGAAACGTTCGTCGACGACAATGCTGTCGGAGTACCCGCCGTAGGTCACCGGCGCTGTGCCGTGCTTGTCCGGCGCGTTATACGTAAACGTGGCGCTGGCGCAGAACTGCTCCAGGCCCTTCTGACACTGTGCGCACGTATGGTCCGAATCGACCAGACACCCGACCGCCACGAGATCGCCCGCCTTGTGGTTGGCGACCTTCGCGCCAACCTTCGTCACACGTCCGACGATCTCGTGCCCGGGCACGCACGGGTAGACCGTGGGCCACACGCTGGCCCATTCGTCACGCACCGTGTGCAAATCCGAGTGGCAGATGCCGCAAAACAAAATCTCGATCTGCACGTCACGCTCAGTCGGCTCGCGCCGCGGGATCGTGGTCTGGGCCATGGACGACTTCGCGCTTGCCGCCGCGTACGCCTTGCTCGTGGACATCTGGAAGCCTCCTGTTGGGTGCGCACCCCGACCGCAAACTGGTCGGGTGCCCCACAGATGCGCCCCGTCCCGGTCGAGTTTCACCCCTTCGCACAATCCTCGGATTTTCGCGTTCCACGCCAGCAAAACCATCACTCGCGACGGCACCTTATGTGCTCGAACGCTCGCGCCGGCGCTTCACAAACGCCTCATACTGCTCCGGTGTGTCAACGCCCGGCTCGCTCGCCTCGCACACGCCGACGCCAATGGTCAGGCCGTGCTCAAGCACGCGGAGTTGCTCGAGCTGCTCCGAACGCTCCAAGGGCGTCATCGCCATGCGTGCGTAACGCTGCAAAAACTCAACGCGGTAGGCATAGACGCCAATATGGCGCATCGGCACGCTCGCGGGGTCGCGTCGCGCGTCACGATCGTGCGGGATCTGCGCGCGCGAAAAGTACAACGCGGCACCATCGAGACGTCGCACGACCTTCACCACGTTGGGGTTCGCAAAGTCCGCGTCTGACGCGATCGCGCACGCGACCGTGCCGACCACCGATCCCGGAGTATTGACCAGCGCCGCCGCCGCCGCGTCGATCGTCGCCGGTTCGATCTCCGGCTCGTCGCCCTGCACATTCACCACGATCTCATCCGGCCCAAGGCCCAGCAGCGTCGCCGCCTCCGCCAGCCGGCTTGTGCCGTTGGCATGCGTTGGCGACGTCAGCACGACGCGGGTGCCGAACGGCTCCAGTGCCGTGGCGATCGCGTGATCGTCGGCCGCGACAACGACGCGCCCGCAGCATCGCGCAACCCGCGCCCGCTCGACCACATGCTGCACCAGCGGCATCCCCGTGCGGGCCAAGAGCACCTTACCGGGCAACCGCGTCGACGCCAGCCGCGCGGGCACGATGATCACCGCTGACGCCACACTCACGCCCACAAGAACCCCATGCTCATCGAGCCACTCTCACACACGGCGCTTTCCACATTCATGTTCCGTTTCATGTTCTTGTTCGCGTTCATGTTCTCGCCTACGCGCTCGCCGGCGCCGCCCCGCCGGTCTGCCGAAGCTGCGCAATCAACGCCTTCAACTGATCGCGCTTCGCGCGGATGTCTCGGTACCCGATCTGCTGAATCGCGATGGCGCTTGCGATCTTCTCCGCCTCCAGCGCGCGGCTCAGATCTCGCGTCGCTTCCGCCTGCTTCAGCAAGCTCGCCATCAGCCCGTACCGCAGCTCCAGCCCGACCTCGTCGTTCTGGTCCGCGTGCTGCTCCAGCGCCTGCTTGAACGTTTCAGTCGCTTCTTCGGTCCAATCCAGATCCTGAAACGCCAAGCCCAGGCATGCCAGCGCCGTCGAACGCTGCTTCGGGTCGTCCTTAGCCTTCTGAAGCTGCTCGATCGCCTTCTCCGGCTGGCGATCGCGCAAATAGCACTTGCCCAGCTCGAGCTTGAGCGTCAGATTCGTCGGGTACGCGTTGACCTGCAGCTCCAGTTCGCTGGTCTGCAGACGGTTCTGCGCCTCGGCCGCGGCGAGATACACATCGCGCGCCGCGGTGTCCGACGGGTTCGCGTCCGCTGCCGCTTTCAACTTCCGCACCTCTTTCCGCCCGACGTCAAGCCGGATGTCGCCCGCCGTCTTGCGGAAACTGAACTCTTGCAACTGCGTGTACGCGGTCTCGGCGACCTCGATCGCGGTGGCGATATCCGACGGCGTCCCACGCTGAATCAGCGCCTTGATGTACTTCACGACCGTCGGGCGATCGGCCCGATTGGCGTCGTACTCCGCCTTCGCCGCGAGAATGGCCCGCTGCTGGCTCTCATCCGTCTTCACCAGCGAACGCTCTTCGTTCAGCAGCCGCTGCTTCTCGGCGTCCTTGATGTTCTGGCGGTACCCGCCCTCTTGCCCGGTGTTCTCATACCCGCCGCGGTGCATCGTCGCTTGCGCGCTGAGGTTGCGGACGTCCGCCGAGAGCTTGTTGTCCGACGGGTCCAGCCGCACGCCCACCTCACCGGCCTGCACCGCCAAGTCAAACATCTCGAGCTTGACAAACGACTCCATGAGTGTGACGAACCAGTCCTTACGCGGGCGCTCGTGCTTGATGCACACGCCCAGAGCGCTCCCGCCCAACAGCTGACCGACATCGCGCAGGTTCAATGCCGCGATCGCGTTGACCACGCGCACCGCCGGCCGCGGCTCGCGAATGCTCACGCCCCACTCCAGCAGCGCGCCCAGAAACTTGTGCACCGGCGTCGAGCCGGCGACCGCGGCCGCCGTCTCCTTGCTCGTGCTGGTCGCGCCGCCAGCCCGGAACTGGTCGCACGACGCGAAGAACCCGCGCACCGCGTCCAGGTTGTTCGGCTCAAAACGCAGACCTTGCAGCCACAGACTGATCGCGTACTCGTATTGGCCGGTGTCGTGCACCGCGCGCGCGCGGTCGAAGAACCGCTTGGCTTTCTCGGGTGAGAACTCCATGCCATCGCCGCTGGGCTTGGGCGGTTGCCCCCCACCGCCGCCTTTGTCGTTGCCGCCGGATTTGCCGAAGATGCCGAAAAGGGCCAACGGGCGCTCCTTGCCTGGTTGAGAGTTCGTCTGGGTGAACCGTCGCGAGCCGGCTCGCCCGAGCGTCCATGTTAGCAAAAGCTCCGCCGCTTAGCCAACGAACCCGCCCCTGACCCCGCAGAACTCAGCTAAACTCCGGGAGCATGATGCGCGACGTCAGCGACCTGGACATCACGACCTACCCCGAGCCGGTCCTCCGCCAGCGCGCCGAGAACATCCCCCGCGTTACCGACGAGGTTCGCGCCGTCGCCGATCGCATGATCGAGGTCATGCACCGCATGGAAGGCATCGGTCTTGCCGCACCGCAGATCGGCCTGAGCTGGCGGATGTTCGTCGCGCACATTCCCGAAGACGAAGAGGAGGGCCGCTTCGCCGACGCTGACCCGCCCTCCGCGACGCACCAGCCCGAGGTCTACATCAACCCCGTGCTCAGCGATTTCTCCCCAGAGCGCGAGCCGTTCAACGAAGGCTGTCTCAGCCTTCCCAAAATCCGCGGCGAGGTCATCCGCCCCACCTCCGTCACGCTTACCTACACCGACCGCTTCGGCGCTCAGCACACCCGGCGCGCCACCGGCCTCCTGGCCCGCTGCTGGCAACACGAGATCGACCACCTCGACGGCATCCTGATCATCGATCGCATGACGCAGATGTCGCGCCTGAAAAACCGTCAGCTCGTCCGCGACCTTGAGCGAAACAGCGCCGGGGACCGCGAGTGACCGCGCCCACCGGCTCCGCGCACGCGCCACACGTTTCACGCCCCATGCGCATCGCGTTTCTCGGCGCTGGCGCGTTCGGCATCCCCACACTGGAGATGCTCCGCCGCCAACACACGCTGGTCGCGATCATCACCCAGCCCGACAAGCCTTCAGGCCGCGGCAAGACCGTGACGCCGACCGATGTCGCGCAGTGGGCCGCGATCAGCACGCCGGACGTACCGATCTTCAAGCCCGCAAACATCAACGAGCCAGAAGCGCTGAGCGCCATCCGCGCCGTCGCCGGCCCGGATCGCGTTGACGCCTGGGTCATCATCGCCTTCGGCCAAAAACTCTCCGAGCCGCTGCTCGAGGGCATCTGGGCGATCAATCTCCACGGCTCGCTCCTGCCCCGCTGGCGCGGCGCCGGGCCCGTGCAAGCCGCGGTCCTTGCGGGCGACGCCGAGACCGGCAACTCCGTCATCACCATCGCCCAACGCATGGACGCCGGGCTTGTGCTGGGCCAGAGCCGACGCACGCTGGAGCCGCACACAACCAGCGGCGATCTGCACGATCTGCTGAGTGCCGACGGCCCGGCACTCATCGCTGACGTTCTCGCCCAACGCGCGGCTGGAACGACCGTCGCACTCGTGCAAGACGAATCGCTCGTCACGCGTGCCCGCAAGCTCTCCAAGGCCGACGCGTGGGTCGACTTTGCCGACACCGCCGAGCACTGCCGACGCCGGATCAACGGGCTGAATCCGTGGCCCGGCGTCGCCGTGGTGTTTCGAGATGAGCCGCTCAAGCTCCTTCGCGCGACGACGGTTCTGGAGGACATCCCACAGAGCGCGATGGCTCAGGTCGATCAGCACAAGCACACGCCGCGGCCACACGGGCAGATCATCGCCGGCGCGACCGGTCTCATCGCCTGCGCCGACGGCACGGTCTTACGCATCTGCGACGTGCAGCTCCCCGGCAAGCGCGCAATGAACTGGAGCGCGTTTGCAAACGGCGCCAAGCTCGCGGGTTTCCCGGTTGACGACCCGCAATTTCAACTCGTCGGCGGCCAGCCGCAGCAGCCCATGCCAACGCCCAGTGCCCCCGCGTAGAAGATCCCGCGGCGCTTGCATTTGGACGCCGTGCCTGAGGCTGTGCGAAGGGACGGGTGGATCGCTGTAGACACACGTTCAGATGCGGACACGTCGAGCCGGGTTGCAATGGCGTGGGCCCGGACGCTCTCTCTCGTGGACACAATCGCGACGCGTCGGGCCTCGCGCTGGTACAGTTGCCGCGAGCAAGGAGGCTCTGTGCAAACGCTCTGGGACTTGATTGAACCCGCCGCCCGCATGCTCCTGCCGGGCTTGAGCCGCCCGCTGAAGGTGCCGGGCGCGAGTCCTGCCCCGGTCGCAATGCCGCCCGCGTCGAGTTCTCCGCAGTCGCCCGCGCAAGCCGTGACGACAACGCCGCCGCTGCCGCTCGTCGCGCCGCGGGCGATCGCCCCGCCGCGCGTGGCAACTCGACGGAAGCGGCCCGAGACTGACGTCAGCGCATGTGCGCCGGCGCTCGTGCCATCACCGGTGCCGTCACCGCCGCCCGCTTCGCCAGCGCGAGCGGAGTCGGCTCAGGAAGCCTACGACCGCGTCGTGCAGCACATGCTCACGACGCACAAGATCCGCGTCCGCCGCTGGCGCACCGCGATGTCCGGCGTCGCCTGGTATGTCGAGTATCGCGACGGCACCATCGCCCGCCTGCTCGAATCGCCCAAGCCCAAGGGCCCGATGTCGATGGCGGTGTTCCTGCACGAGGTCGGCCATCACGCCATCGGCTTCGACCGCTACAAGCCGCGCTGCCTGGAGGAATACCACGCGTGGCGCTGGTCGCTCGAAGCCATGCAGGCGCACAACCTCAACATCACCGAGAGCGTCCGCTACCGCATGCACCTTTCGCTCTGGTACGCAGTCTCCAAGGCCCGCCGCCGCGGCCTCAAAGTCCTCCCCCCCGAACTCGCCCCCTTCACCGAACGGCCAAAGAAGATCAAAGCCACCGACCGCGCGGAGTCGCGCAAGTCATCGACACGCCGCGCCGCAACACCCATGCCACCCCGCGTCAGCTCTACGGACGACTGATGAAGCTCTCGCCGCAGAAAGTGTGGGTCGCTGCGTTGCTGTCGGTGCTTGTCGCCGTCGCGGCACTCGCGGCGCGAGAAGTCTGGCGCAAGCTTCCGCGAAACTGGACACCCGATGCCGTGCGCCGGACAATGGACGTGGATGCCGTCCAAGTGATCCAAGGCTTGGAGCTCAATCGCACAACAGACGGCGTCTATCCCAGAACGCTCATCCCGGGAGTCAACAATCCAACTGCAGGGATGCGATCTTGGAAATACGACCTCAGCGATGACGGTCGCTCATACACACTGACCGTCGTGGCATGTCCGTGGGGCTACCCATCAGTGACCTATTCAAGCGAGACTCGGGCTTGGGTCGTTGACGAATAGTCGATATCGCGCCTTCAACGACTTGCCCGCAGCGCGTCACTCTGTCTCGTCGCCCATCGCCCGCCATGCGCCACGCTCGGCCGCGGCTCGCGGGCCCGCGAAGAACGCCTCGAACGCGCTCACCACTGCGACGTTGTCAACGAAGTCGTCGTCGCTCTCAAAGTGCCGCTCCGGCCCGCCGTCGCGAAGTTCAAGCTGAAACCCCGCCTCGCCATCGCCCGGCTCCGCAAACGTGACTTGGATGAAATGCTCATCGTCCAGCGCCAGCACGACGAACCCGGTCGTCGCCAAGGCCAGATGCCGCGTAATCGCGCGAACGTCGTCAAGCGTCGGCCCATCGACCACGCCATCAAATGGCTCGATGTCGAAGTCGGCCCATTCGAGGGTAAACTTGGAGACGGCTGGAGGCTGCTTGCTCATGTGACCGATTGTTCGCGGGCTACGCGTGCCTCGCGAGCCTCGGCGACGATCTGCGCCATCTTCTGCTCAAATGCCTGGCGTCGCGTCCGCGCCTCGGCCTTCACGCGGGCATCTTCCGTCAGATACCGATGACCCTCGACATCCGAATCTTGCAACGTCGCCGCGAACGCACCAAGCTGCCGCGAGATCTCCATGCACGCCTCGCGCAGCTCAATCGCCGTCGGCTTCAAATGTGCAAGCCGACCCATGCCAGAGATAACGTGCAAGATGCTCCGTGCCTCGCCCGCCGACCCCTTGGCGTGGTACAGATGCGTCAGCACCTGCTGCGTCGTCCCCTGCTCAAACCCCTCGGCGATGTTGTTCGAAATACTCAGCGTCGCGCGATGCAACTGATCAGCCATATCACCGCGAGCACACAAAGCCGCATCGTCACACAGTGCATCCACCCGAACCATCAGCCGCGCCGAGGCCTTCCCAGACGGGCAGTTCCTCGAAGCGACGGTACTTCACATGTCAGCCTCCTGAATCGCAAAGATGTCCAGTTGACCTTCGACGTGGGACTTCGAATCCGGAATTTCAAATTTGAAATTTCAAATTTGAAATCTGCCTCTTCTGCCTTTATTTCGCCCCCACCAACTCCTCGGTCTTCTTCGGCGCGCTGATCCCAAGCTGCACCATCGGCCCGTGCGGCTTCGTGCGTTCCTCGGCCAGCGCCTTCTCCGCGTCCTTGTCCGCGTATGTCGTGTTCAGCAGCGCCTTGACCGTCGCGAACATGCCCTTGATCGAGCCGAAGGTGTAGTCGTTCGCACTGGTCTCGTAGCCACAGTGAACCATGCACTGCTGACACGCCTTGTTCCCGCTGGCCCGTCCGTACCGCTCCCACTCCGTCGCGTCGATCAGTTCTTTGAACGTGTCGACGTACCCGTCCTGCAACAGATAGCACGGCTTCTGCCAGCCGAAAATGTTGTACGTCGGCATGCCCCAAGGCGTGCACTCAAACTCGCGCTTGCCCATCAGGAACTCGATGAACATCGGCGACTGATTGAACTTCCACGTCTTCTTCCGGTTGCTCATCAGCGTCTTGAAGAAGCTCTGCGTCTTCTGCCGCTCCTGCATGAAGCCCGTCTGGTCGGGTGCCTTGGGGTACGCGTAGCCCGGGCTCACCATCATGCCTTCAACGCCCAGCGCCATCATCTCGTCAAAGAACTCGCGCACGGCCACGGCATTCGCGCCCTCAAAGAGCGTCGTGTTCGTCGTGACACGGAAGCCCATCTTCACCGCAAGACGGATCCCCTCCACCGCCGTCTTGAACGTGCCCTCGCGGCAGACCGCAAAGTCATGGTGCTCCTCGCTGCCGTCCATATGCACGCTGAACGTCAAGTACTTGCTGGGCTTGAACCACCCGGCCTCCAGCTTCTCCTTCAGCAGCAGGGCGTTTGTGCAGCAGTAGACGTACTTCTTGCGCGCGACCAACCCCTCCACGATCTCAACAATCTGCGGGTGCAGCAGCGGCTCGCCGCCCGGGATTGACACCATCGGCGCGCCGCATTCCTCCGCCGCCTTCCAGCACTGCTCTGGCGTCAGCACGCGCTTGAGGATGTGCGGCGGATACTGAATCTTCCCGCAACCTGCACAGGCCAGATTACAGCGAAAAAGCGGTTCGAGCATCAGCACCAGCGGGTAGTGCTTGTTGCCACGGAGTTTTTGCTTGACGATGTACGAAGCCACCGTCCACATCTGAGAAATCGGAACGCCCATAGGTCCCGAGTTTAGGCGGTCCGTGTGTCGCGCAGCGCCGCTGACACCCTCTGTCACCCAGCGCGCCCTCTCCCGCGACGCGCGACGACATTCCACACCGCGCGCCCCGAGTGCCCAGTGCCCCGCGCCATCTCAACGTGATCACGGCGGCCTTGCGACCTCAATCGTTTGAATGTGCCATGCGGCCATGTGCGATTTGCGATGTGACCATGTGCAATGTGGCCACGTCCCCCATGCCCACCACCAACTGCCTTCCCCTCGATCCGCTGATCCCTCGATGCCTCTCCCCCCCCCGCATGAAGCCCTCTTCAGCATCGCAACGCGCTCGAACCGATACACTGTGTGCTTGGAAGAACGCTCTGACAACGAGTTGCTGGCAGCTTATCGGGCGGGGGATTCTCGCTCGCTTGAAGCCCTCATGCGTCGCCACCACGACGACCTCATGCGGTTTTTGACCCGGATGACCGGCGATCGCACCCGCGCAGAGGACGTTTTCCAGGAGACGATGCTCCAGATTCACATCTCCGCCGACACCTTTGACGCCACCCGCAGGTTCAAGCCGTGGCTTTTTACAATTGCGGCGAACAAGGCTCGCGACCTCCTGCGTAGGAACGCCAGACGACGCGCCCTGGACCTTGACAGCAAAGTCGGGGGCTCAGGCGGGTCGTCCGGTGAGGGCACCACGTTTGTGGACCTCATGTCGATCGACGCGCCGGGTCCGGAATCGATCGTGGGCGATGGCGAGAGGGAAGCGATGGTTCAGGCCGCGGTTGGTGATTTGCCGCTCAGTCTTCGCGAGGTTCTCCTCATGGCGTACTTCCAGAAGATGAGCTACAGCCAGATCGCCGACGCCCTCGACATTCCCTTGGGCACGGTGAAGAGCCGGCTGCACGCCGCGGTCGCCGCCTTCGCTCGCAAATGGCAAGTGGTCAGCAAAGGGAATCTCGATCGATGAGCGATTCGCAACCTTCCATTCCGGACCTTGATGCCTCGCTGAGCTTCGACGACTCCCAAGCGCTCGACGCCTTGGTCGCGGCGGAGTTCGACATCGACCGCGTCCCCGTCCGTCTCCGCGATCGTGCCGGCAAACTCCTCTCCATCATGGACGGCCTGAGCTCCGGCCCCGCCGATTCGCATCTCGCCGCCGACGCTCGCATCCACGCCGGGATGTCGCGTATCAACGCGTTCGACTTCAATCCCGAGTCCATCCACCTCAGCCCCGCCGATGAGGACTCGCTGGAAGCACTCGTGCAATCCGGCATGAACCCCGCGCACGTCGCCGGCGGCATGCGCACCCGTGCCGAAGCTCAGCTCCGCGTCCTCTCACTGCTCGATGTGCCCGCCTTCGAAAACCCCGCCGCCCAGCGCGACGCGCTTATCGATCGTTCCATGCGGCTCATCGAGCGAGAGACCCTCGCCCAGCAACAGCGCATGGTCGTCCGCCCCCCCACCGAGCGCGCCGCCCGCGGCAAGACCTGGCGCTTCAGCGATCTGATTTCCGTTGCCGCCGTGCTCATGGTCGGCGCCGCGGTGCTCTGGCCCGTGATGTCTCAGGCCCGGGACAGCGCGCGCCGTGCCGCGTGCCTCAGCAACAACGCCTCGCTCGCCGGCGCGTTTTCCATGTATTCCAACGACCATCGTGAAAGCCTGCCGATGGCCTCCGCGTCGCTGGGCGGGCTTCCGTGGTGGAACGTCGGCCGCAACGTCGCGGAGTCCAACTCTGCAAACCTCTACACGCTCAATCGCGCCGGATACTCCAAGGTTGAGTCAATGGCTTGCTCAGGAAACTCAAGCGCCGTCACACGCTGCGACGACACGACCAAGGCCGACTGGGATCGCTTCGAGGACGTCTCGTACAGCTTCCTCAATCTCTTCGGCCGCCCGGGCGTCTCGAGCGGCTCGGTCTGGCACTCGACGCGCCCGATCGTGCTGCTGGCCGATCGCTCCGCCGTCGTCGTCCGCGCCCGCGCCGGCGCGCTGTGGATCGACGTCACCGAGAACTCGCCCAACCACAACGCCAGCGGCCAGACCGTCCTGCTCTCTGACGGCTCCGCCAAGTTCCTCCGCACGCCCGACTTTGAGGGCGACAACATCTGGATCCCCGTTTCCATCGAAGACGCCCTCCGCCGCTCCGCCCAGCTCCATCGCGGCGGACGCGCCGAGCCCCTTCGCGGCGTCGAAACCCCCTCCAGCGCTACCGACATCTTCCTCGGGCCGTGAGCACTTGATCGATCAGCCACGCGCAAGCACGCGACGCCACTCGCTATCCTGCGCTCATGCCACTGACCGCACTCGAGTCACGCCTCGCCGCCGCCATTCGCTCGCGTCACGCCGCCCTCCTCGACGACCTTCGCACCTTCGTCAACATCCCCACCGGCATGGGCCACGCCCGCGGCCTTGACGAAACCCGCGAGCGTCTCGTCGCCCGCTGCGCCGCGCTCGGCGCCGCGCCCGAGTTCATTCCCGGCGAAGATCGCCCGACGTGGCTCGACTCCCGCGCCATTCAGGCCGGGCGCGCGATCGATCCCGCGCCCGACGCATCAACACCGCCGCCCCCCACCGTCGTCTGCCGCCGCGCGACCTCGCCCAACGCGAACCCGGCATCCGCCGTCCTCATTGCCGGCCATCTCGACACGGTTCACGACCCCCGCGGCCACTTCACCACCCTCTCCATCGACCCTTCCAACACCCGCGCCACCGGCCCCGGCTGCGTGGACATGAAAGGCGGCCTCGTCATCGCCATGCACGCGCTGGAAGCCCTCGCCGAAATCGGCGCGACCGCTTCGTGGTCGTTCATGCTCAACAGCGACGAAGAGACCGGCTCGTTCCACTCCGATCGCGCGCTCCGCGCTGAGGCCGCGAGCGGACGCTACTGCGCCGCAATCGCCCTCGAACCGGCCATGAGCAAAGGCGAGCTCGCCATCTCCCGCGGCGGCAGCGGGCAGTTCCTCCTCCACGCCCACGGGCGCCAAGCCCACGTCGGTCGCGACTTCACCGCCGGGCGCAGCGCCACCGCGGCCCTCTGCGATCGCGTCCTCAAAGCCCACGCGCTCAGCGATCCAACGCTCGGCGTCTGCGTCAACATCTCACCCCTGCACTGCGATCAGCCCACCAACGTTGTCAGCGATTCCGCGCTCGCCTGGGGCAACGTGCGCTACCCGTCGCCGATGAGCGGCGACGCGCTTCGCGCCCGACTCGAATCACTGAATGATCCCACGGACGCGATGCCGCGTGTCGAGGTGCGCACGACATTCAATCGCCCCGCCAAGCCCATCACTCCCGAGACCGAGTCCCTCGCCCTCGCCGCCCGCGCTGTCGCCGAGGCCCTAGGCCAGCAGCTCCCCTTCAACACCACCGCCGGCGTCTGCGACGGCAACAACCTTCAGGCCGCCGGCCTCCCCACCATCGACACCCTCGGCGTCCGCGGCGGCGGCCTCCACACCCTCGACGAATGGATCGACCTAGGTTCCCTCGTCGAACGCTGTCAACTGCTGGCCGTGCTGATCCACCGCCTGACAAAATTGTAACAACTGCGATCTGCGAACTGTCAAGATCTGCGCGCCCAGCTTGCGGGCCTCGATCCCGCACTCAGACAAATGGTACACTCGGCTGATGATCCTTCGAGTTCTTATCGCTCAAGGCACAACCTCGGGGTCAGCAGTGCCGATTGTGTCGGGAAACGGTCCCATCCAGCTATGGGTCGGGTTTGGATTCGTCGCGCTTCTTATTGTTTTCATGATGGTCGCATACTTCCGTGCTGGTCCCGGCATGTCGGAAGGCCAATATCGGATACTTGCGGTCCTTGCAAGCATGTGTGGCGGCTTTGCTGCCGCGTTCATTACAGGTGGAACGATCCTCTCACTAAGCGTTCCAGTCGGCGGCACAGGCTCTCTCGCGATCAATGCAGTCGCTGGATTCGCCGTCATGGTATTGTTGTTTATGGCAATGTGGTTTTATGCACCCAAGGAGTATCGCAGGATTCCCGATAGCTTCAGCTTTTCCACTGAAAGTGACTGGAACTTTGGAGAGACGATTGATGCGATCTGCTCAGTTGATGGGAAGACTCCGGACCTCACCGTTTTTACCAATGATGAGCTTGCTGCCAAAGTACAGGCTCGTCAGATTACGGCCCGAGACCTTAAGGAGGCCCTGAGCGTTGTCCGCCACATTACGGTGACAAAGAACGTGGTGCGACCTTATAGTGTACGAATGTCGTCGTCAGTCGTGACATTTGAGGTGCTTTAATGGCTACGTGTAGATGTCCCAATCCGCCGGGTGGCGCCGTCACTTGTGGGCCTCGCCAGCTAGCAATTTGTCGAGTTCGCAACGGAATTATAGAGACATACTGTAAGGATCTAGCGGGCGCAGAGTTTCAGCAGTGGGCAATCCGCCATGGCGTCCCGGTTAAACGAAGTGCAAATAGTAAATCTACCCGCCGCGATATTCGCAAGGGTTATTGGATTAGCGTTCGAGATCGGGCGGAGCGCCAAGCTCGTGCTCGCGACATGAATTTTCGAATTCAGAACAACTGGTTGCTTGAAGTTGTCATGGAAATTCCGCGTCACCCGTTCCAGCGAATCAGTGCAGTTGAACGTCGAATGATAAGATTAGGTCGATACGACAGCCCCAACGGCGTACAGACGCGATTCAAACTTCCCTCGACAGGAACGGGGCGTGGAAAAGCCGCTACAAACGCACCACCTTCTACTGGTCCGGGTACAATGCGAGGGGTTCGCAATCCAAGTTCTTACTGATGCAAAACGTTTGGGGTAGGTGCCTTTGCGATGTCGCAGTCACACTTGTGCGTTAACGCAGCTGATCCTCGCTGGCGGTTAGCCGCCTACTGGTTGGGTACGGTCGTCAACTCAAACCACCCCTTGCCATTCTCCTTGACCCCGCACAGCGGCTCGCCCGCCTCGTGATCCAGGCACAACATCCAGCCGCGGGCCGCGGCTTCCCGCAAGAACCACCCGCGCGTCACGCTGCTGGTATACGGCTCGACGTCATACGCCAGTGAGTACGCCTGCCCCACGTGCGCCCGCGTGGGCAGCACGTCCGGCGTGAACACCACGCTCCGCCCGCCCGGCTCAACAAACCGCACCGCCTGCTGCCCCCACGTATGCCCCGGCGCTTGAAACACGAACACGCCCGGCATCACCTCCGTTTCGCGAAGCTCCAGCGGCACCATCGGCTCGTCATGCTTCTGCACCACCGTCCCCAGCGCAAACGGCGGCACCGAATCCACCAGCGATACCTGCTCACGGATCGGCTCGATGTTGTCCGCGAAGTACGTCCGCGTCATCACGCTCCGGTTGCTCAGCGCATCCAGCCACTCGCGCCGTTGCACGAACACTTTCGCGTTCGGAAACGTCCGCTTCACGCCGTGCTCGCCGCGCGGCCCGCCAAAGCTCGCCGCCGGCCCCGTCCAATCCGGCGTCTCACCAGCGCGAGCGAGCCTCGTCAGCCCGCCGGCATGATCAAAGTGCAAATGCGTCACGCACACGCCGCCGACATCCTCAGCCCGGCAGCCCACCTCGTTCAGCGCGTCGAGCACACTCCGCGCCCCCATCGCGAACACGTCGCGGTTCTTCTCATCAAACTTGTCGCCGCTACCGGTCTCGATCAGCACAATCTTCGGCGCGTACAGCTTCGCCCCCGCTGCCGCGCCTGACCCGTTGCCACCCGGCACATCGCCCACCCGCTCCAGCAGCAAGCAGTTGTGCTGCACCAGGATCCGCCCCTTGTCATCCGCCTTCACCGCGCGGCTCCACACCACTCGCGGGATCAGCCCGAACATCGAGCCCCCGTCCAGCCAGAACTCGCCCGCACGGATCAGTGTCCACCGATAGCGCACGTCATGCATCATGCCGCATGGTATTGCGGGAAAGCCGTCAGCCCACAAGTCGCCAGCCGTCAGCACTCAGCACTTCATCATCTCACGGCGTCGGCTGCCGCCAGAAGTTCACGCTTGCAAACGGCGACGCCTGGTTCGCCGTCGCTTCCGCGGCGCTGGCCCGCTGGAACACCACGCGCCCGTCGAGATACGCCGTGTTCGCGCCCGCGTTCTTCTCATGACGCGCGCCCACCCAGTTGACATTCCCCATGCCGAACCACCCGCGCGCGTTCTCAAGCTGGCGCGACTCCGCCATCATGATCTTGCTGCTCGCATCCCCGCTGAAGTTGAACGGCTTCCCGAAGAACGACCGCTGCCCCAGCGTCGCCTCCAGCCGCTTCGGCGGGCTCAGCATGGTGTTCACGCCAAAGTGGGGCATGTGCCCCGCCCACGACGGGTCGTTGTCATACCCCACCGCCGATGGGCACATCAGCATCGCCGGCACGCCCGCGCTCTCAAGCGCACCCTCGATATAGCCACGCTCCACGAGCAGATTCACCCAGGTCTTCTCCAGCGGCGTGCCCGGGTCAAACGAAGGCGCGACGTGCCCGTACGACGGATCCTGCACCCGCGGGATCTGTTCCTTGTTATCGGCCGCGTACTGCCGCAGCGTGGTGGCGCTTTGCGAGAGTCGCACGGCGCACACCGTCCGCTGCGCACCGGCGCGGGCGCTGGACAGCGCCGGCAGCAGCAAACCCACCAACACCGCGATGATCGCGATCACCACCAGCAGCTCAATCAGCGTGAAGCCCCGCGACTTCGCGCGGCTCAATCTCAACATGGAACTGGAACGAGACATGATGCCTCCGTGGGCGCAGAACGACTCACACGACTTTCCGTTCCAGAATACCACAGCCCCGGAAATCACGGCCAACTTCCCGGCAAGTGCGCGCAAAATTCTCATAAATGATCGCCGATTCGCCCCGTCCTGCAATCGCACCGACCACCACGGACATTCCCAATCGAAGAGCCGCGCGGCGGGCGTAGCCGCGCACCTCAGTCCCGTCGCTGAGGCTCCATGTCCGTTGTATCTGCTCGCCAGCGCGACACTCACCACCCGCGCCCAGGGCGATCGGTCGCTTGCTCGGAGTAAAGTGTGCTCGCTGACGTTCGCTGGCCCCAGTCGCACGCCTCCGGACGCGCCCAGACCGACCCTCATGGGAACACCGTCGCAGAAACCGTTCGACTTTTCCGAGGAGTTTGCTCTCCACTACCGCTCGCTCTGGCTCGTGGGTCTCAGCGTCGTCGGCAACACCGCCGATGCTGACGACGTGATGCAGGAAGCGGCGATCGTGGGCTTGCGGAAACAAGGGACTTTTCAGGCGGGCACCAGTTTTCGTGCGTGGATGGGAGAGATCGTGAGGAATGTCGCCCTGAATCGGCGCCGCCAGTCCCGCCGCGAGCTCAGACGCTTCGGTCAGCGGACCGAACTCGGTTCCGTCGAACTGACCCACACCACCCCGCCAGCCCATCCCGTCTCCGCCGACGGCCGCCTCCTTCACACCCAGGAAGCCCTTGATGACCGCATGTGCGAGGCCCTCCTGCACATCGACCCCGTCTCACGCGCCTGCCTCCTCCTCCGAACTATCGATTCTCTTAACTACGACCAGATCAGCGAGATCATGAACATCCCCAAAGGCACCGCGATGAGCAACGTCTTTCGCGCACGCCACGCACTTGCCGACATCCTCAACGCCGAACGCTCCACGCCCGAACGCGACACCCGGTAACCCATGGCCACGCTCCCGGACATGCCCGACGCCGACCAGGTGCTGATCGATCAGCACCTGTCCGCTGCGCTGCAAGGCCCCGCTGCCGAGGAGTTCGCCCGCCGCGTCACCACCGACCCGGCGTTTGCCGCCAACGTCGCGCGTCAGCAGTCCCTTGCTTCGTCGCTGACCCGGGCAATCCCGCTCCCCGACGCAGACCTGCCCCGCGTGCAGCTCGCGCGAGCGATCGCCACGCTGGAGCACGGCACCACGTCGCCCAGCCTCACCCACTCCCGCTTCCGACGCACCACGCTCCTCGCGATCGCGGCGTGTTTGCTCTTGGGCCTTGGCGCCGCGACCTGGCTCAGCGTGCTCGCGCTGCACCACGCAAGCGCCGCGACCACTTCGCCCCTAGCCCGCATCAGCGCCGACGGCTTCCGCCCCGCGATTGCCCTTACCGATCCCGCAGAGATCGAGACCACGCTCGCCCAGAAGCTCGGCACCCCTTTCACGCTCCCGCGCGAGCCCGATATCGCATACCTAGGCATTCGCAGCGATGTTGACGCCTCGCCAGTCGGTGCTGGCATCCTCGCGATCGTCAAGGGCGAGCAGGTGCTCCTGGTGCTCGATCGCGTGAAGCCCAGCTCCGGCGCATCAGCCCCCGCCAGCGAGCCCGACTTCCGCCACACGCGTGAAATCAGCCGCCTCCATCTCACCGAATGGTCACGCAGCCGTGTGCCACTGCTGATGGACAAGGTCGTCGTGCCCGCACGCTGACTCGCGCCCCGCATCGTCATACGCTCTGGCCCTATGGCCACCGCTCCAACTTCCACCAGCCCCGCGGCCGCCCTTAAGCCCCCCACCCCGCCCACCATCGCCATCGTCGGCGTCACCGGCGCCGTCGGGCGCGAGATGATCGACTGCCTCACCTCGCGCGGCTTCCGCTTCGGCACCATCAAAGCCCTCGCCTCCGCGCGCTCCACCGGCGCCTCGCTGCAAACCTCCGCTGGCCCGCTCGTCGTCCAAGCACTCACCGAGCAATCGTTTGGCGACGTGGATATCGCGCTCTTCTCCGCCGGCTCCGGTGTCTCCAAGCAGTTCGCGCCCATCGCCGCCAAGGCCGGCGCGTGCGTCATCGACAACTCGTCCGCGTTCCGCATGGACGCGCACGTGCCGCTGATCGTGCCGGAGGTCAACGCCGCCGAACTCCCCACGCGCACGCCCGGCCAGCGCCTGGGTTGCGTCATCGCCAACCCAAACTGCTCCGCAATCATCATGGTCGTCGCGCTCACGCCGCTGCACCGCGCCTTCGGCATCGAGCGCATCGTCGTCAGCACGTATCAGGCCGCCAGCGGTGCCGGCGCCGCCGCGATGCAGGACCTGCGCGACCAGACCGCCGACGTGCTGGCCGGCAAGCCCGCGAGCCCGAAAGTCTTTCACGAGCCCTACGCCTTCAACCTCTTCAGCCACAACGCCGCCATCGAGTCCGGTTCCGGGCTCAACGGCGAAGAAGCCAAGATGATCGCCGAAACCCGCAAGATCTGGCGTGACGACGCCGTGCGCATCAGCCCGACGTGCGTGCGCGTGCCGGTGCTGCGGGCCCACGCCGAGGCGATCAACATCACACTCGCGACACCAACGACGCTGGAGCAAGTGCGCCAAGTGCTTTCCGAAGCGCCGGGCGTCACGCTCGTGGACGATCGCCAGAACAACCTGTTTCCGACGCCGCAGAAGGCCAGCGGGCAGGGCAACGTACTCGTCGGCCGTCTGCGCGAGGACCCAAGCCAAACGCCGGCGCGCTTCGCGCCCGGCTCACCCACCATCGGCTTTGATCTCTTCGTCGCGGGCGATCAGTTGCTCAAGGGCGCCGCGCTCAACGCAGTGCAGATCGCCGAGCTGATGTTCCCGGAGTTTTCAGGCCCACCGGCGACACCGCGGCCCCGCTGAGCCACGTCACACGCGCCGCGTGCTCACGGGCATCCGTCGAAGAAGTTCGAGAAGAAGCAGTTGTAATCGCCCTCGGTGACGCCGTTGTTCGGCACGCCCGGTGTGCCCGGCAGCGGCGTGCCCTGGTCATCGGCGATGTCGCAATACGCGATGGCCTCAAAGAAGCCGGTAAAGAACGCGTTGTAATCACCTTCGGTCACGCCGTTGTTCGGCACGCCCGCAGCGCCCGGCAGCGGGTTGCCTTGATCGTCGGCGATGTCCGCCGGGCAGAACACCACCGTGAGTTCAAGCCTGGGCGATACGCTGAATGGATTGAACTTCGTACCAAAGACCGGGTACGCCACCGGCCCAGAGCCGAAGTCGCTCGCCTCGTGCAGCGAACTGACAATCAGGTTGAGCCGCCCCAGCGCAAGCCCGCGCGCGATGTACTCGCGGGCGCCGGGATCCACGAGCGCAATCTCAAACCGCACATCGCTCAGCGTCGGCACCGTCGCACCCGGCGCGAGCAAGTCGCCATTGGGCGCGATCACCTCGCCCACGCCCAGCGCCTCCGCTTCAAACCGCTCGCCCGTCACGTTGTTGCTCACATCGCGCGGGCTGTCATTCTCACCACCAAAGTCCACCGGGTACACCGCCCGATTGCCTCGCGCAAAGCCCACCGGCGCGACCGTCGCAAAGGGCGAGTTCTGCGTGAAGTTCAGCGGGCCCCAAGGCTCTTCGGTCGCGGGGTTCACGCCGCGATACCCGCACGCGAACACCTCAATCGGGCGCCCCGCGTCCTCGTCAGACGTCCGCGCCGCATCGCTGGCCGGCAGATAACTCGTCGCGGCATCCGGCGTCGCGTCATACACCCAACCCGGCGTGCCGTCTTCAACGATCACTCGCACTGTCAGCCGCAGCGACGACACGTTGTACGCCCAATACGGCCGCCCGCTCGGCACCGTCGTCGTCGTGTCAAATCCGATGAGGTACTCCGCGTCGCGATCGTCAAAACCCTCGAACGTGCTGCCGATGGTTGTGAACGTCGAGGCCGTCGGGCGAGCGCCCGTCGGGCCGAACGGGTACATCCAGCGATCCAGCGGCGGGTTCGTCACCACGCCCGAATAGACCGGAGCACCCGCCGCCGGAAACACGCCACCGCAAGCAATGGCCAAGAGAGACACGCCGATGACAGACCGAGCACGCATTGACATTGAAAGAGTCCTCACCTTGATCCGCCGATGTTTCGGAACACCCCGATGCTCGCCGGGCCGCTGACTTTCAGAGCGCAGATTCTGCTCGGAATGATTCGCAACTCGCGGCCTCCCCGTCTTCTGAAATACTCGCCGATCGCACAAATTCCGGTTTGGCACGAATCGCCTCGACTCTGATCGCCGAACGAAATACGCTATCGGAGGTGAAAGAGACTTCAAAGATCAACGTTGGACTTTGAAATCTCTTTCATCCGCCCGATGTTCCCCCGCGAATGGACCTCGCGACCATGAAAATCGCCCCAGACACCCGCTGCCCGTTCCTCAAGCTCATGCGGGTTGGCGGCTTTACGCTCATCGAACTGCTCGTGGTCATCGCGATTGTCGCGGTTCTCGTCGGCATTCTCGTTCCCTCGCTCAGCGCGGCCCGTACCCTCGCCAAGCAGACCCGCGAGCTCTCCGGCGGCCAGCAACTCATGGTCGCATACAACGTGTATTCGGGCGATAACAAGTCGGAAGTGCTCCCAGGCTACGCGCCAATCTCGATGGTCAGCGGCGGGCCAAACAGCCTGCGTGCCGTGGACGACAAGGGCCAGAACGTCTCCGGCGTCATCGCACGCCGCTACCCCTGGCGCATCGCCTCGTACCTCGACTTCAATATGGCCGGGCTCTACGACGACTTCAACGTACTGGAGAGCTATCGCCAGCGGGCCGACTACCAGTATGTCGCCAGTCTGTCGCCGTCACTCGGACTCAACGCGGACTTCGTGGGTGGCAAGAGCGACCCGGGCTACGCATTCAACGCCAGCGCCTACCGTTTATGGGGCAAGTGGTACGTGACGCGGAGCCACGAGGTCCGCACGCCGTCGTCACTGATCGTGTTTGCCTCCGCCCGCGGGCGTGACCCGTTCAACGCCACCAGCGGCGTGCAGCCCGGCTTCTACTTGGTGGACGCGCCGCGCTTTGACGCATCCCGTTGGTCAGACGGGCCGTTCGACCGGTCAAGCACGCCTGAAACGTTCGGGTACGTTGACGCTCGCTGGGGCGGCAAGGTCGTGACCTCGGCATTTGACGGGCACGCGGCGGTCCAGCCGCTGGAAACGCTCCGCGACATGCGATTGTGGTCGAACTCAGCAACATCCCCTGATTGGGCTGTCTCACCAAGGCCCACGACACCGTGATATCAGGGTATTCGCTGAGAAACAATCGCATTTGAAAACTTGTGCCGATTTTTCACGGTGAAAACCAGCACGAGTGACCGATTTCCAGTACACTTAGACGATATTCGCCGCGCGTGTTATGCGTGCGGCAACCAACGCCCGTTCGTTCGCCCGTTCTGGGTGACATGGGCACACACGCGGATCTGCACCGAAGGAGCGCGCATGAAGAAGATGTCGAACACTCGCGGATTTACATTGATTGAGCTGCTCGTGGTCATCGCGATCATCGCACTTTTGATCTCGATCCTGCTGCCGGCGCTGGGCAAGGCTCGCGCACTGGCACGAATGGCGAAAGAATCTGCGATTGCGCAGCAGCACATGGTCGCGTATCTCGGATACTCTGGCGACAATAAGGCTGGCGTTCTCCCAGGCATGCTGCCTGAAGAGTTGAAGAAGCCCGGAATGCCTGGGATGCCCGAAGGTCCGTCGTACGCCGGCGGCGTCATGCCGGGGTATACCCACTGGTCATGGGCCCACAGCAACAACACGAAGTTCCACTTCAAGATCTACGACGACAACAAGCAGTTGATGGAGAACTACGTCACCAAGCGCTGGCCGTGGCGTCTGGCGCCGTATCTGTCGGACAATATCAAGGGCCTGATTTTCGATGAGCCGACGTATCAGGAGGCTCGCAGCCTGCCGCGCTGGATGAACACTGGCGACCCGAACGTTCCGGATTCGAGCAATCCGATGTTCTTCCAAGTGTTCGTCAGCCGCTACCCGGGCCTTGGCTTGAACACGGTGTATATCGGTGGTGACTATGAGGCTGGCGCGTTTGCCGACTTCAGCGGCCCCACGAATACGACGGTTCGCCTTCGCAAGCGGTTCTACGTTCAGAAGACGGAAGAGGTTAAGAACTCGAGCAAGCTGATCGCGTTCTCATCGGCTCGCAACGTCTTCTCGACTGGTGCCGTGACCAGTGCGGACACCCGTATCGTCCCGGGTCATCACCGGATCGAAGCTCCCAGCGCTTTGCGTCCGTGGCACGGGCACGCGGTGCCGACCGGCGAGCCAACTTGGTCGATCACGACCATGCGCGGGCTTGACCCGAACCGTCGCCCGCGCGAGTATGGCTTCTTGGATTTCCGTCACCAGAAGATGGTCGTCTCTGCGATGATGGACGGCCACGTCGAGACGCTGAAGCACGAAGACGTCACGGACATGCGCCGCTGGGCGAACGACGCGACGTCCGCGGGCTGGACGTTCAATATCGCGGACTATCGGCAGTAATCGATCTGTCGTCCGTCTCCGTCCGTGGCCCCGAGCGTTCTATACTCACCGCCGGTTCCAATGCTCGTCGCCAAGACGTTCGTTGGACCCGGCGATTTCTTTTCCTGTCGCTCTTATCCTTGGTTGAAAACGTATGAACAACGGCATGAAACTCGGTCTCGCGGGAATCGCATTTTTGGCCGCAGTAGTGCTCTTAGCGATGCAGTTCATGGGGCCGAGCAAGCCCGTGATTCCGCCACTTGAGCCTGTCGCCGCATTCATCGCGGACCTCCGGCTCACAGATTCGGAACGGTTTCTCTTCGTGACTGCCAACGCAGTTGACGGCACGGCGGTGTTCGACGGCATCGTCGAGAAGAAAGAGGATCTCGACGCGTTGAACGCGAAGATCGCGGCAATCAACCCCAAACCGCCCGTGAAGGTGACTGTCAAGGTCGGGAAGACGCCGGTGCCAATTCCGAAGAGCCCCGCACCCTCGCCTCCGCCGACCCCGCCGTCGCCGGCAAAGCTGTGATCTCATGACGCGACCGCCGCGCCGGCAGTGCCTCACCACGATGCAACGAAAACAGCCCGCAATTGCGGGCTGTTTCTGTAAGCGGAGAGGGGGAGATTCGAACTCCCGTAAGACCGAAGCCTTAACTAGTTTTCGAGACTAGCCCATTCAACCGCTCTGGCACCTCTCCGGGTGTTGCGGGACTGAAGGGGATCGTTCGCAGCCGGCGCGGCACAGTCAACCCACCCCGGAAGTTGCCGTGGCGGCGATGGTTGTCGCCGCCCGCTCGCAGGCGGCGCGTGAGACGTCCAGATGCGTGACGAGGCGGATCTGCGTGCCTGAGCTGGGCAGCGCCAGCACGCCGCGGGCCGCGAGCACGCGGCAGAAGTCTGCCGCTGCGGGTTGCCCATCCGCAAGATCGATGAACACCATGTTTGTTTCCACAGGCATCGCGATGCGAAGGCCCGGAGTGCGCTCGATCTGGGCAGCGATCAATCTCGCGTGCTCGTGGTCAACGGTCAATCGCGCGCGATGATGATCAAGCCCGTGGAAAGCCGCGGCGGCGAGGACGCCGCTCTGGCGCATCGCGCCGCCAAACATCTTGCGGAAGCGGCGCACGCGTGCGATGAAGGCATGTGAGCCGGCGACGGCGCTGCCAACCGGGGCGCCGAGGCCCTTGCTGAAGCAGCATGAGATGGAGTCCACGCAGCGGGCGTACGCCGCGGGCTCGTTTCCAGAGGCGGCGCATGCGTTCCAGAGGCGGGCGCCGTCAAGGTGGACGGCAAGGCCACGGGCCCGCGCGGCTTCGGCGACGGCCTTGAAGCGGTCCAGCGGCCACACGGCGCCGCCGGCCCGGTTGTGCGTGTTCTCGAGCGTGAGTAATCGCGAGCGCGGCTCGTGGACATCGCCGGAGCGGATGAGGCGGGCGACGTCGGCGGCGTCGAACATGCCGCGGGGTGAGCGAATGGTGCGGATCATGACGCCCGAGAGCGCGGCCGGAGCGCCGGTCTCGTAGTGAATGATGTGCGCGTCCTCGTGAGCGATCACCTCGTCGCCCGGCTCGGTGTGGGCGCGGATCGCGGCCTGATTTGCCATCGTGCCCGATGGGACAAAGCATGCGGATTCGACGCCGAGGACTTCGCAGACGCGGGCTTCAAGGGCTTTGACGGTGGGGTCGTCGCCCAAGACATCATCGCCGAGCGGGGCGCGGAACATGGCCTCGCGCATGGCCGGGGTGGGGCGGGTCACGGTGTCCGATCGCAGGTCGATCACGTCGCTGGCGGGCACGGGTGTGGGCATGCACAACGTTAGTGCGGCGTGTGCTACGCTGCGTTTGATGACAAGCCGGGAAGACAAGCCGCTGCTGATCCCGACGCCCGCGCGGGTGGAGATGCTTGGCGGATCGGTGCGCCCGATTGATGGCGAGGCTCGCGTGCGGGTTCGATCGATGGCCCGGGCGGGATCGGCGGCGTTTGATGACCGATCGTTCGCGGCTCAGGCGTACACGCTTGAGGTGGTTGACCCGACAGCGGCGGGCGACGGCGTGATGTTTGAGATCACGACTGCGGGCAGGAGCGGCGCGCGATACGCGCAGGAGACGGTGCGCCAGCTCTTGCGGCAGTATCCGCGGGAGATGCCGCGGATGCGGATCGTGGATGAGCCGACATTTGCGACGCGCGGGGTGATGCTGGACATCTCGCGGAATCGCGTGCCGACGATGGTCGAGCTGTTCGACATCGTCGATGCTCTGGCGGCGCTGAAGTACAACCACTTGCAGTTGTACACGGAGCACACATTCGCGTACGCGGGGCATGAGGAAGCGTGGCGCGGCAGCGGCGCGATGACTCCGGATGAAGTTCGGCGGCTGGATGAACGCTGCCGTGATGCGGGCATCGAGCTGGCAGCAAATCAGAACTGCTTCGGCCATTTGGCGCACTGGCTGCGGATGGACCGCTACAAGGATCTCGCGGAGACGCACGGCGACTGGATGTTTGACGTGTGGCCCAGAAGCGGGCCGTTTTCGCTGTGCCCGGTGGATGAGCGGTCGATCGAGCTGGTGCGCGATTGGCTCGGGCAGTTGATGCCGTGCTTTGAGTCGGGGCTGGTGAACATCGGCGCGGATGAGACGTTCGACGTCGGATGGGGCCGTAGTCGCGAGGAAGTGGAGCGGCGGGCCCGCGAGCTTGAGCGCGGCGGAATGTCGTCGGGCGCGAGTGTGAGCGCGGCGCGAGCGAGCGTATACGCGGAGTTTGTGGGGCGAGTTTGCGACGTGGTGCGGGAGTTGGGCGTGAAGGGCGGGCGGGAGACACGCCCGATGTTCTGGGCGGATATCGCGCTATCACATCCGGAGGTGTTGGCGTCGCTGCCGAAGGATCTGGTCGCGCTGGCGTGGGGCTATGAGCCGCACAGCGAGTTTTCCAGGTGGTGCGAGGCCTTGCGCGGGGCGGGGCTGACGACATGGGTGTGCCCGGGCACGAGCAGTTGGCGGAGCATCACCGGGCGCACACGCGAGCGCGATGCGAACCTGCGGAACGCCGCGGCCGCGGGCGAGAAGTATGGCGCGCCGGGATATCTCGTGTGTGATTGGGGCGACACCGGGCACCACCAACAGTGGCCGATCACGCTGCAGGCGCTGGCCAAGGGCGCGCAAGCGGCGTGGGGCGGCGGCGAGCGATTTGACGAACTGGACACGCGAGCGATCTCGCTGCATGTGCATGGCGATCCGTCGCTGAGGCTTGGCGCGTGGCTGGATGAGTTGGGAAACGCGGACGAACCGCTGCGGCGGGTGACGGGGCGTTTGTCGCGCCCGGCGCAGGCCGGCGAGTTTGCGCTGTGGAACCAGTCGGCACTGTTCGCGGATTTGCACAACTGCGCGATCGGCGATCGCGCGGACGTGGGCGATGTCGAGCTTTGGAAGGACGCCGCGGGTCGGGTCGAGGACGCGTGGGTCACGATGCCTTTGAACGGGCTGAGCGGGCTGGTGCGCGATGAACTGGAGCACACGATCAACGTCGCGCGGCTCGCGGCGCGACGGGCCTTGGCGCGACGTCGTGGCACGCCGGGCGCGATCAGCAAGAGCGATGCGAGCGTGCTCTTGACGATGGCGCGGAGCGTGCTCAGCGAGCATCGCCGGCTGTGGCTCACACGCTCGCGCGAGGACGGGCTGACACAGTCGTGCGCGCACTACGAGCGGATCATTCGCGATCTGGAGGCGATCGCGTGACGACGCGTCCGGCAGATCATCGCGAGCGAACCGACGGCGCAATGCGAAGCACGTCCCGAGCGGGCGTGCGCCGCGTCGTGGGCTGCATGACCGGCACGAGCCTTGATGGGCTGGATGCGGCAGTCGTCGAAGTCAGCGGGTGTGGCTTAAGCATGACGGCGCGGTTTGTTCGCGGCGTGTCGGTGCCTCTCGGAGAAGTTCGTGGCGTGCTGCAGCGATTGGCAGATCAGCAGCCGCTCACGGCGATGGAGATCGCAGGGGCAATGCGTGCGTTCAGTGGCATGCACGGGACTGCGATCCGCAAGGTGCTCGCGGGTGAACGCGCGGACCTGGTGTGCGTACACGGGCAGACGGTGTGTCATGCGCCGCCGGTAAGCTGGCAGTTGTTCTCGCCGTCAATCTTGGCCGCGGAGATCGGATCGCCGGTGATATGCGATCTTCGCGCGGCGGATCTGGCCATGGGCGGACAGGGTGCGCCGATCACGCCGCTCGCGGATTTGATCTTGTTTGGTGATGCGCGGGCGCGGTGCGTGATCAACCTTGGCGGCTTCTGCAATGTGACGCTGCTGCCGGGTGTGGCCTCTGTGGGCGAACGAGCGGCGGCGCGGAACGATGTCCGAGGATTTGATGTGTGCGCGTGCAATCATGTGCTGAACGCCGTGGCCCGCGCCACGCTTGGGCGAGAGTTTGATGAGGGCGGCGCGACGGCGGCCGCAGGGAAGATTGACACGCGAGCGCTGGATGATCTGCACGCGTCGCTGACCGGTCAGGCGACCGGCGGGCGGTCGCTGGGCACGGGCGATGAGGCGATCGAGTGGGTTCAGCGGCATCGTGATCGCGTGAGCGCGCCGGACCTCGGCGCCACGGCGTCTCAGGCGATCGCGCTCTGCATCGCGGCCCGTGTCGGCAGCGCCGGCGCGGCGGGCCTTGCGGCGGCGGGTTCGATCGTGATTGCGGGCGGCGGCGCGAGGAACAGCGCACTGCGCGCCGCGATCGCGCGGACGTGCGGACGAGAGGTGATTGAGACTTCATCGCTGGGCGTGCCGATTGAGATGCGCGAAGCGGCGTGCATGGCGGTGCTTGGCGCGCTGTGTGCCGATCGCGTGCCGATCACGCTACGCAGCGTCACCGGCGCGAGCGCGGAAACCGTCGCGGGCGTGTGGGCCTATCCAACTGACGCAACATGGAGGGCGGAGCATTGAAGCGCGAACGCGGCACCACCAAAGCACCGGGCAGCACGATTCGTGATCGCAGCAAGATCGCCACCGAGCAGCGGAACCCGCGGTCGATGGCGCTGCACACGATGAGCGTGGGTGACTGCGTGCGGCTGATCAACGAAGAAGACGCCCGGGTGATTGATGCGCTTCGGGGCGCGGGGCCCTCGCTGACGCGGCTGATTCGTGCGATTGAGACGAGATTCTGCCGCTCTGATCGGCCGGGTCGATTGATTTATGTTGGAGCCGGCACATCGGGGCGCTTGGGCGTTCTGGATGCGAGTGAGGCGCCGCCGACGTTTCAGATTGAGCGCGGGCGAATCGTCGGAATTATCGCCGGCGGCGATGGCGCTCTTCGCGTGTCGAGCGAGGGAAAGGAAGACGATCCTGAAGGCGCCGCGGCTGAACTCGCGGCGCTCAGGCTCACCGCCCGCGACACCGTCATCGGCATCGCGGCGGGCGGCACAACGCCTTACGCCACCGGCGCGCTGCGCATCGCCAAGCGCACGCATCGCGACGTGCTCACGGCGCTGCTGACGTGCTCACCGGTCAAGCGACCGGAAGACTGCGACCACCTGATCGTGCTGGACACGGGGCCCGAGGTGCTGACAGGTTCCACGCGCATGAAGGCCGGGACCGCGACGAAGCTCGCGCTCAACACCATCAGCACGACGCTCATGGTGCGCAGCGGGCGGGTGTACGAGAACCTGATGGTGGACCTGCGGGCCAGCAATGAAAAGCTTCGCGACCGGGCCGCCCGCATCATCTCCACATTGACCGACGCGACGCGCGACGAATCGCTGGCGTTGCTTGATAGCACTGCGGGCGAAGTGAAGACGAGTGTTGTCATGCGGCGGCTCGGTGTCGAGCAAGCCGAGGCGACGCGTCGGCTCGCGGCGGCGGGCGGGCGTCTGGATGTCGCACTCAAGGAAGCGGCCGTGCGGAATCGTGCGACGCGTGGCACTGCGAAATCATCGGCGACACGAGGGCGCGGGCGATGAGTGATGGCAACACTTTGAACGACGCTAGTACTCGCTCCCGTATCACGCGTGGTGAGTTAAATGCGATCGCATGCGTTCTCGCCGCGGCCGTGGCGTTTGGCGGGATGGTGCTGCTGCGCTCGGCGTTGCAGAATCAGCGGAAGACGGATCTGGATGTGTTCTGCCGCGCCGCGTGGGCGGTGCGCACGGGGCAGGACGTGTACGCGACGTATTCAGATCGGTCTTGGAACTACGTGTACCCGACGTTCTTTGCGATCCTGATGACGCCGCTGGCCGAGCCCCCCACTGCCCACTCGTTCGACTTGATTTACAACGAGCGAGCCAAGTGGGGCCGAGCGCACGGCGCGGATGAGCAAGAGCTCGCGGCGGAGCGTGAGCGACTGACGCGGGAAGCGAATCGGCTCGCGTCGCTCGGGCTCTTGCGCGAGCCAGGCGGCGTGACCAACGGATATCTGCCGTTCTCAGTCAGCGTCGGAGCTTGGTATCTGCTCTCGCTCGGAATGATCGTGTTGAGCTCGCATTGGATCGGCGCGAGCTTGCAAAGCGCGGATCGGCGAATGCGGGCGTGGACATCGCAGGACCGCGGCTGGTGGATGATCCGCGTGTGGCCCGCGATTTTCTGTGCGCCAGCGATTCTTAACGGGCTGTCGCGCGGGCAGTCTGACGCGCTGGTGCTGCTGGCAATCGCGGCGTTCTTGAGACTCGCGAGCTCCGATCGGCGTGTCACTGCGGCGGTCGCGCTCGCCGTGGCGCCGGCGGTCAAGGTGATTCCGGGCTTGCTGGTGCTCTATCCGCTGTGGCGCCGTGATCTTCGCTCACTCGTCGGCTTGGCGCTGGGCGCGGCGCTCACGCTGCTGGTGATCCCCGCGCTGGTGTTCGGTCCGGCGCTGGCGATGCAGTACAACCTGCGCTGGCTCCAGGTCATGGGCCTGCCGGGCCTCGGCCTCGGCGGCGAGAATGCTGACTCCTCGCGAAAATTCGAGCTCTACGGCCTCTCCGGCACTGACAGCCAGAACCTGCTCAGCGTGCTGCACAACATCCTGAACATCGGCACCACACGCGGGATGCGTCCCGACGAGCCCGCGACATGGCTCGCGCCGGTGGTCATGGCCATGGTCAGCGTCGCGGTTGTGGTCTCGCTCTGGGCGATGCGCTGGAGACCGGTGGAGCCGGGCGCGACGCTGCTGTCGCCTTCGCGCGATCCGGACCCGCTGCTTGTGCCGAGTGTCGGCGTGTTGTTGTGCGTCATGCTGATGGCCTCGCCCGTGACGCACACGCACTACTTCGCGTTTCTGCTGCCACTGGTTGCGTGGTTGGTGTCGCTGAGTGTCAGGGGACACGCTCGACAGGGAATGAGCCGCGGCGTGCTCACGCTGGGATTGGCGTATGTCATGATTCATGCGCTCGCGCGGCTCGGGCCGTTTGAGTGGATGCTCGACGTCGGCATGCTGCTCTGGGTCGTGGTCGCGATGTGGGCGTTTGCGTGCGTGCGGATGCGGCTTGAGGGCGAGTCGCTTCGATACGCTTGAGTCATGCCCGCACCTGATCTTGCACCCGCGACAGACGAAACGATTGAGCGCCCGACGTTCGTTCACCTATCGCCCGATCGCGTGAGCGCCGATGTGCTTCGCGAGGGCGTCGTCGTGATGATCGACACACTCCGCGCCAGCACGAGCATGACCACGGCGCTCGTCAACGGCGCCACGTCCATCGTGCCGGCGCTCACGGTTGAGGAAGCGACCATGACCGCGGCAGCGCTCCGCGAGCGCGGTGCGAGCGTGCTGCTTGGCGGTGAGCGCGGCGGCGTGCGAATCCCGGGCTTTGACCTGGACAACTCGCCGCGCTCGTTCTCGATCGATCGTGTGAGCGGCGCGACGATCGTGTTCACGTCGACCAACGGCACCGCAGCGCTGCGACACGCGACCGGTGCCGCCCGGGTGCTCATCGGCGGGCTGGTCAATCTTGGCGCTGTCTGCGCAGCGATCGCCGGTGATGAGCGACCGGTGCATCTGCTGTGTGCCGCGACACGGGGTGATGTCACGCTGGACGATGCGATCGTCGCCGGCGCGTTCGCGGAGAGACTGACGCGTGCTGGACGGGGCTTCAGCAGCGACGACACCGCACGACTGTGCGCGATGGCCTGGGCGTCTATCGCCGGTGCGAGCGGCGAAGAGCCCGATCGCGACAGCGTGGCTCGTGCGCTCTCCAGCGGTCGCGGCGGGCGGAACCTCATTCGCCTCGGATTGCACGCCGATATCGTCGATTGCGCCGCGATGGACTCGCTCAACGCGCTGCCAGAGTTCTTTGTGCGCGCGGGGAATGTTCGCATCGTGTGAGTATCACGACCCGACGCCAGCAAATTCGGCTGCTTTGATCGCGCTGTCGAGATTCCTCGCAAAGTTTTTGCGAAGCGGGTGAACCCGGTGCATCCGCGGCAGCCTTCAGAAGTACACCGACCCGGGGCGGGCAAGCTCAGACGGTCGGTGCACACCTTCACGGGAGACGCCATGCAGCACTCGCCCCGGCACGCCGCGTTCACGCTGATCGAACTTCTGGTGGTGATCGCGATCATCGCGTTGATCATCGGCATCACGCTGCCGGCGCTCTCGGGCGCGCGGGCGAGCGCCCGCCAGGCGGGGTGCCTGAGCGACATGCGACAGATGGGCTTGTCGCTGACGATGTACACGAACGATTACAAGGATCGTCTGCCGCTGCCGAACTGGGGCCCGGTGGCGCAGTCCAAGGGCTGGCTGTACGGCCCGGGTGTAGACACACAAAACTGCACTGAGGACGACCGGCAGACTGGCTCGCTCTGGTCATATCTTGAGTCGGCGGATGTCTATCGCTGCCCGAGCCACAAGGGCCCGTTTGACGGCACCGCCCGCATGACGTCCTACATCATGAACGGTGCCACTATCGGCTATGGCCGCTTCCCAATCCCGCAGCGCATCAGCCAGTTCAAGCCCGACAGCGTGATCCTTTGGGACGGTAACGAGCAGCCCGAGTTCGGCCCGCCTTACAACGATGGCGCGAGCTTCCCCCGCGAGATCGTCCCCGGCCATCATGGCACCAGCGTCACCTGCATGGTCGTTGACGCCTCGACCATCTCCATGTCCAGCGATGAGTTCTTCGCACTCCGCGACGCAAACACCGCGAACCGCTTCTGGTGTACGCCGGGATCGGCGAACGGGCGGTGATTGCTCTTGCCATCTCGGCAGCTCTGATCGCGGAAAGACGGAGTATTGCGGAGAATCTGCACGCGCAGATATCTGCGGCAAACGCCGTCCGATCTGAGATCACCAGCGTTGACCGCTCACTGCGCTAGAAGAAATCGGTCATCGACGGCGGACCGGACGCACCCGCAAACACCGCCGTCGCATCGCGCGCCGCGTTGGAGGTAGTGGCGTCGAGCCAGCCGATCGCCTCAAGTTGGGCGGCGCTCATCAGGCCGGAATAGAGCGGCGCAAGTGCGCGAACATCGAGCCGAAGGTCGCCGCGCCCGCCGGGGCTGATGTCGGCCACGCCGCGCTGAATACGAAGCACTCGCCGCCCCGCGTTCTCCGGGAGCAGTTCGTCGGTAATTTCCAGGTGCAACTCGGCGTCGATCGCCGTCGCGTAGCCGCGCGAGATCAGCGCGTCGTTCACGCGAATGACACGCATCATCCAGAACTCCGCGACCTTCAGATCGAACCGCTGCTGCGGCAGTATGGCAAGCAACGGGTGGTGCGTGGCGCAAGTGAAGTTCACCTCGTCGGCCATACTGGCATAGTCCACCAAGAACGCGGCCGCGCGGCGCAACGCGGGCACACTCGCGAACGTGAGGTCGCCCAGCGCGAGCTCCATTCGCCCGTTCGGTTTGGACGTCTGACCGACGCCGACGACGGCCTCGATGCGCCCGTGATCATCGAGCGCCGCAAAGACCTCGCGTTGTCTGTCGCGCCACTTCCATACGCGTTTCCAGATGTACTCACCGCGGTCGAGCATGCCGTCAATTGGTGTTGCCATCCGCTGATAGCAGTCGCGGAGCGAGGGCCACTGATCACCGGGAACGTGCCGCCATGCGCCGCCGCGCTGCAGATTCGGGATTGACGCGAGTTGGGCCAGTGGAATGTTCACGCGGCAGAGCGAGCCAGCTTGCTCGTAACCGACCTGGCGATAGAGCGTCTGCGTGCTTGCGTAAAGCGTGGAGAGCGCGGTGCCGGCGTCGTGCATCTCTCGCACGACTTGGCGCATGATGTTGAGCGCGAGCCCGCGACCGCGAAACTCTGGCGCGACCGAGACCGCCGCGATTCCGGTCATGGGCACGGAGCGGCCGCCGAAGAACTGCCCCATGGAGATGACGCGAAGCGCGCCGGCGATCTGTGTCCCGACGCGCAGCACGCGCAGGTCGCCGCCACCTTGCGATCGCAGCCACGCTTCGCTGTCGACGATCGAACTGCCGAACGCCTGCGAAGTGAGGTGCGCGATCCGCGGCATGTCCGCGTCGGAGACACTCCTGTCATACACGCCTGCGCTGTCCTCATTCATAACGGAGCCTCCGGCGCGTTTCAGCTCGCACCATCATGCGATCATTCAGCCGATGAAAAAGCCCAGGTGCAACTCAGCGTGGCGCAGGTGCAGCGCACGCCATTGGTCGTGCGTCAGAGGGCCCAGGAGCGAGTTGGGAAGTACCGGTGCCTCAGCGTCCAGGCGCATCGTGGCGGCGCGGAGTCGCGCCGCGGCCTGTTGTGTCGGCACGATTTCGACGCCGAGCGTGCCCTCAGGCGATCGCACCGGTCGCAGACCGGGCATCATCGTCCGACTGAGAAAGTACCGCTTGAAGAACAGTCGCGCGGGCAAGCGCACGAACCACGGCGCGTGTCCCTCTCGCGGCACGCCGTCAAACGCGTACTCCGCCCAGACCGCCATGTGATTCAGCGTCTGGCCAAGCTCCCAGTTGCCCAGCCGGCGCAGCGTGCCGGCTCGTTCCGCGGCCTCCAGCCGCTCCACCTCACGCAACATCTCCGCCAGCGTCTCGAACCGCAGCTTGCGCCGTTGCTCGACCTTACGCGTGTCAATCAGTTGGGCATGCGACATTAAACGCCCTCCACTTCAGCGGGTCACGCTGTCTGAAATCCGCCGCGCGACAGGCACGGCGACAAACGCGATTGGCACCGCAACCACAAAGCCGATCGCCCACGCTTTCGTCCATTCATCAAACAGGCGGGCTTGAAAGCCGAACCGGATGAACGTAAACGCCAGCGACATTGCGCACGACATGAACGCGCACATGAGCAGGACAAAGAGAACGTATCCCTGCGGCTTTGGTGAGCTTGATGGACATACGCGACGAGGATACGCGTTCGGTCGCGCGAAGCGGCTAGGTGCGCGGCGGCGGCGGCGCGTCGCGCGAAGGCAGGGCGGGTCGGAGTGTCGACGCGGGCACATCGGCTGGTTGAGAATCTGCTTGAACGGTTGCCGCTTGGGCTTGGGCTCTCGCCGCGGCGCGTGCGTCGCGCTGCGCCAGCAGCGCCTCGAGGTGCTCGTTGCCAGTCGATGCCTGCGTCAGGCGGTCAAACGACTCATCCATTGGACAAAGGGTGCCGCACTCGGGGCATCGGACCATGCCGGCCTCGTCGCGCGGGAGGCCGAGCAACTCGTAGCGGCAAGCGCGGCAGCGGCCTTGGTCCTTGAGCAGCGATGAAATACGCGAGCGCAGAAAGAGATCTCGCACGATGAACGCGCTGACACCGCCCGTCAGCACCGGGAACACGACGTATGCCAGAATCACCACGGCCATCATGGGATTGCGAATACCCAATGCACCGGTCAGAAACACCATCAGCACGAACGAGCCAACGACGACAAGAACCAACGTCAGCAGGCACGCGATGGCGGTGATCGCGGTGGAGGCCGCGGACATGCGCGACGCCGCGTGCACGAACGCCGCGGCGCTCTGATCGTCAAAGCGATCAAGCTCGGGAAATGCACGATGAAGTTTGATGGTGACGAGTCGCATGGGCGGCTGAAAAGCGTACGACACCGCCTCACGACGAGAAGAAACCCTTGCAATACACGCTAGCGCGGCATGTTGAACACGTAGTCCATTCCCGGCCACTTCGGACTCCACAGGATCTCCCAAAGGCTCACGTTCGGCGTCGGCACGCCGGTCTTGCCGGCGTTGTCCACGCCGTCGTAGCCGACAGAGTAAAGCAAATAGCTCCGCCCGAACTCGTCGGTGCGCGGGTCGATCTGCCGGTATCGCAGCGGCAGCCGCGTGAACGGGTCTGTCGGTACGCTCTGAATGTACGACGGCACAAGCTCGTCCAGAGACGTCAGTTCGCGTCCTTGATCAGCGCGGAATCGCTCGATCGCCAGGAGCGTGGTGAGCCCACCAAGCTCACTGCGCGTCGACAACTCACTGCGCAGCGCTCGGTCCAAACCAGGAAGGATCGCGCCCACAATCACCAGCGATGAGCGGTCACCCTCCGGGCTCGCGCGACGTTCCTCCTCGGTCCACTCCATCCGCTGCTTGGCACTTTCAAACACGGCGTCCAGCGCGTTGAGATTTTCTTGGTAGCTGCCCACACGCTGCAGCGAGAACAGGCCCGTCGGCGAAGTGAAACCGCCCGCGAGAGCGAGATTGACAGCCGCCACCGAACGCACACGCGACGGATCAGAGAACATCCACGCAATCGTCTGTCGCCCGAACTCCCGTTCTCCGTCAAGCGTCGCAACGAATGGGCTCACTGTGGAGCGGCGCCGGGCGAATGCCTCGTCGATCGCCTTCAGCAGCCCGCGAGGCAACCTTTGCCCGGTGCGAGCGCCGGTGATCAAATGACTCCTTACTCGCTCTGCAAACATGGAGAAGATGGCATTTCCTACGAGGCGATTGATGAGTAGCGGCTCGCGCTCGACCATCGAAGAAAGCTTCAACCCCGATTCGAGCGCGAGTATGTACCCCGCTTCGTCGTTCGCTTCGAGCGCGATTTCCATCTTTGCGGCGCACAGTCGGGCGAGTCTTCGGCTGGGGCCGAGCCAATTAAGCGAAGCGAAGATCGTGGCTTGATTCGACTGGTCGAGCTTGCTCCAATCTCGCACGGATCGCTCCGCGTCGGTCATTGCTCGCAGGAGCGCGTCGCCGCCACGCGCCTCAAACTCGCGAATCGCGCGGCGACCCATCTCCTGACGAGCCGCGAACTCGGCGTTTCGCTCTTTGTCATACTCGTCCGTCGACGTGGTGTCCGGCATGTCGTAAACGAACGAAATCTCCGGCAACACGCTGTTGCCTTGGGCATCCTTCATCGCATCGGGCGAAGCGATCACAGTGTTGGTTGCCTGATCGAACAGCGCGAACGCATTGTCAAAGTGCGTCCAGCCGTCGGCGGCACGAGCCTCGGCCTCAGTAACGCCGATCTTGATCGCGGGATACTCCGACTCGTTCATCTCCTGAATGAGTTTGAACCCGTGGAGAGCGGCCTTCGCCGCCTTTGCCTGCTGGACCAGTTGGTTCTCACGCCACGCCCACCAACCCGCGCCGCCGACGATCACGAGAAGCACCACCACCGCGGCGACCTTTCCAAGGTTCCACGCCAGCCGCCGATTCATCCAACGCGGGAGCAATCGGCGCTCGGGCTTCGGCTTCAGGCGGCGCTGGCCTTGGTCATCGGTCACCAGTTCCGCGAGCGCGGCGTCCACCCACATTTCCATGCCGCACTCAGGGCAGGTGATGCGCAGGTCATCGGGCACGGGCAGGCCGAGAAGGCCATAGCCGCAGCCGCCGCACGTGCCCTTGGCCTTGATCACCCAGCGCACGCGACGCCGCAGCAGCACATCGCGCACCAGCATGCCAACGCCCACGCCGATCACGCCCACCGTCAGCATTGTCAGGCCGGCGATCGCGTCGCGTAAGTTCTCGCTTTGCACAAGCGGGCGATCGTGAAAGCCGAACATCCACAGCACGCCATAGATCGCGGCAAACTGTGCCGCAACCGCCAACACTGATGCGACGCTAATGAGCACGATGCGCACGCACGTGATACGCACGCCCCGGCGAGCCGCGTGGACGAAGCGCGCACACTGTTCGTCGGTGAACGAGTCAAGTTCGGGGAAGGCGCGCCAGAGTTTGCGTGTGAGGAGCCTCATGGCCGAAACCCTTGTGAAGCGAACGATTCACGCCGCGGCGCGAGCCGAACCGACGTGTGCTTGAGCGGGATGACACCGCACGAAACCTGACATCCGAGACGAACTTCCCCAAGCAGCGATTGCGATCCGAAATCCCACACACGGGCGACTGCGGGCGGGTGGCTGCGATCACCGGGCACTGCGTCGCACGAGCACGAAATCGCAGCCGGCACAACTCCCGCCGAGCGGTCCGTTCTCGTGATCACACGACATGCCGCCCTGGTCTTCACGGTCTGCGCCGACGCTGTAGATCACAAGCGCTTCGCCCTCTTTGTCACTTCGAATAACCAGCGGCTTGCCGCTCATCGGATCCAGCAGTGGGCGATCAATGTATACAGCCACCAGGTCGTCCCAGCCGCGAGGCCAGCGCCCGAACTTCTGACGATACCTCTCGCAAGCGATCAATGCGAGCGTGCCGTCACGTTCGGTGCGGCAGACGACATTGAAGCGAGTCGCCTTCTGAAAGCTCGGGAGGAAGATCAACGCCGGGCTGCCCGGACGCGCCATGTCTGCCACGCGTTCTTCCGGCTCGGACGTCCGAACCCCGCTCTGAACATCCGCGGCGTACGCACTCCACTCAGCGGTGACGGCGTCGATGAGATCAATATTGCCTTGCACCGTCTCAAAGTAACGCAGCCGATCGCGAATCCACGCGGGAGTCGCGCTCTCAGTCAGGCGATCATACTTGTCGACATCCATCTTCCCGTCACTGCCAAACAAGGCGCGTACCGCATCCATCGCCACGATTCGTTCGCCCTGAATCGCGAGAGCGATCAACCTCGACCACGACTCGGTCTGACGGCGCACGGCAACGTCCAGTCGCTGGAGATCTGCGGCCGGGATCTCGCTCCCAGTAATGACGTCACGCGCGACTTCCAACGTCAGCTTGTGCAATGCGCTTCCGGCAAGAAACTCAATGATTCCCGGCTGCTGCGCGAGCGCTCGACTTGCGGCAAGGGCCGACTCCGTATGGTCCGTGAACTCGCGCCATTCGCCCTTCTGGCTCGCCAAGGTCATGCGTGCCAACAGCATCCGGCCGATCGCGCGAGTCTTGCCGATATCCGCGCGAGAAACATGCACCAGCCATTCAGATTCAGGCGCTTCTGCACCAAGCTCGCGACAAAGATCCAGGTGTTCTTTGGACGTCAGCAGCGGGCGGACGCCGCGAAACCCAGAACGAACACGCGCGAGCGGCTCGTCGATTCCGGCTTGTTCGAGCGCGTCGATGAACTGAAGGGTGATCGCCCGCGCACGAGCGCGGTCGGCCTCGGGAACCACCGAATCCTCGGAGTCGGAAATGAGCGCGAACTCAAGCAGATGCGATGTCGGCGGATCCGCGGGCTGCTGGCGATCCAGCTCATCTGAAGCTCGCTCGAAGATCCGAATCGCGTCTACCAGCGCCGCCCACGCATCACCCGAGTTTCGCGGCACCCCCGCTTCATCAAGCGAACGCTCCGCCAGCGTCTTCAGCTCCTGGGCGAAGTTCAGCGCATGAATGTTCTCGGCGGTCACGCGAGTGACGACAGGAGCCTTCACACGATCTTCGCGACGCAGGTCCTCAGACGTACCGCTTGATGCCGTGCAGCCCGCGAGCAACAGGCTGGCCGCCCATACGCACGCGATCACCCTCAGACAGTTCATGTGTTCCTCCCCATGCTCGAATCGCGTCACTTCCCGGGATACTCATACACCCCGCGCCCGCTCTTCACGCCCATCCGCCCGGCCGTGACAAGCTGCTTGAGCAACGGGCACGCGCGGTACCGGTCGTTGTTCAGCCCGTCGGCCAGCACGTTCATGATGTTCACGCAGGTGTCCAGGCCGATGAAGTCCGCCAGCGTGAGCGGGCCCATGGGGAAGTTGCAGCCGAGTTTCATGATGCCGTCGATGGCCTCGGGCTTGGCGACGCCTTCCATCCACGCGTAGAACGCTTCGTTGATCATCGGCATCAGCACGCGGTTGCTGATGAACCCCGCGCGGTCGCTGGCCTCCAGCGGCGTCTTGCCCATCGCGCTCGCCAGCGCGATCGTGCGCTGCACGACCTCGGGCGACGTCTGCAAGCCGGGGATCACCTCGACAAGCTGCATCAGCGGCACCGGGTTGAAGAAGTGCATCCCCACCACGCGCCCCGCGCTCTTGCCCGCCGCGGTCGCGATCTCGGTGATGCTGATGCTGCTGGTGTTCGTCGCCAGCACCACGCTGTCATTCGGATACATCGCGCTGAGCTTGCTGAAAAGGTCCTTCTTCACCGCAACGTCTTCAACCACCGCTTCAACGATCCAATCACACCCGGTGAGTTGCTCCAGCGACTGCACGAAACTCACTCGCGCCAGAGCGGCGTCCGCGTCCGCCTGGGCCATCTTGCCCTTCTCAACGAACTTGCCCAGCGACTTCTTGTGTACGCCCTTGCACTTCTCGATCATGCCCGGGAACGCGTCGAACACCACGACCTCAATCCCGCTCACCGCGGCGACCTGGGCAATCCCGCCGCCCATCTGACCCGCACCCAGAACACCCAAACGCTTGACGCCGTGTGACATGCATAGCTCCGTGATCGCGACTTCGTTGATCGTCTTCCACCGGATCGCGGCGATCCGTTGACTGGGAGGATACGCGAATCGTGCCTCGTTCACGCGAGCGTCTGGCGTGTTCAGATCCGAATGAAGCCCAGAAATGGCCGCGAATTCTCGGGCGGTTCCGGCGAACTGACTTGGCCAATACGCGCTGGCGCAGTATCTTGAGAGCATGGAAAATCAATCCACGCCGCGATCTCTGTACGCCCGTGCCCGCAGTCTGCGCTGCACGCTTGCCCTCGGGATCCTCACGGCCCCGCTCGCAGCGATCAACATCACAGCCCCCATGGCCGCGGCTCAGACCCTGACGCCCACAACGTTCATTTACCAAGGTCGCCTCGATCAATCAGGCACGCCGTACACCGGCTCCGCAGACATTCAGATCACGCCCTATCGCGCCGGCGTACTCGTCGGCTCGCCGCGCGAGTTCACCAATGTCGCCGTAGTCAACGGCCTTTTCACGGTTCCCGTCGACCTCGGCGGCGAGCTTGGCAGTTACGCTTTCGATTCCAACGGCGTGCCCAGCTTTCAGGCGGCCGCGCTGGAGATCGGCGTGCGCACGCCCTCGGGCTCAGGCGCGTTCACCACGCTCGCCCCGCGTCAGACGCTCACTGCATCTCCGCTGGCGCTCGGGCTCGTCGGGTTCACGCGTGAGCAGACGAGCGTGAACGCCGTAACCAACACGATCGAGACCAACACGCTCGCGCTGAACGCTCAGTTGTCGCAGACATTCGTGGTCACTCAGCCCACCGACCTTGACGCCATCGAACTCCGCTTCGTGAACTCCGGCTCAGCCGCTCCGCTGGCGATCTCGCTGCGCAACACCAGCGGCGTGCTCGCGACCTCCTCCACGATCGTGCCCCCCGGCACCAGCAACGTCGTCTTCCCGTTCCCGCCAGGGATCACGCTCACGACCGGAACAACCTACGCCATCGAGTTCAACAACAGCACGTCGCTCAGCGTCCGCTACAACAGCGCCAACTCGTACGCCGGGGGCTCTCCAAACTTTAACCCCAGCGCCGACCTGTACTTCGTCGTGCGTCGTCGTGCCGAGGGCAACTGGCTCTCTCCGCTGCCGATCAACGTCAACAACGCCTCCGGCGACGCGATCCACGTCGAGAGCCGAGACTCACTCGGCGCAACGATTCGCCTGACCTCGCTGACGACTTCCGGAACCTCATACCTCATCTCCTCCACCGGCAGCAGCGACGCCAGCCCCGGCAAGCTCCGTATCAGGCCCGCCGGTTCAAACACTGGGATCATCGTGGACGCGGCGGGTCGCGTGGGCATCGGCAACGTCTCCCCAACCGAAGTCCTTCACGTCAGCGGGAACATTCGCTTGACCGGCGACCTCCTTCTCGACACCACCTACCGCCAGGTCAATCTCGCGGCCGCCGCGTTCTCGCCGTTGATCGACGGCTCAACAACCCTCGTCACCAGCGACGGCGCGATCCGCGGCACCACCGCCGGCGAAGTCGTCCGTCTCATCATGCCCTTGAACTTGCCCGAAGGTGCCGCGATCGAGAGCTTCCGCCTCACCATGACCGACGACTCGGCGTCAAGCAACGTGACCGCGTCCATCGTCTCGGTGTCGAGAACCGACGCGACCGCAGAGACCCTCGATACGTTGACACCCGCCGTGGACTCACCGAATGTCGTGACTTTTCAAGGCAACGTCGATCCGGACCATGTGGTCACCAACAACTTTTACTACGTACGCCTGACCTGGACCACGCCCACCGTCACGAGTGAAATCGCAGTCCGCGGCGTCACCGTCTACTACCGCTTCAACACACTGCCGTAGCAACCGAACACTTCGAACTGCGTCCCCCACTGATCGGGCTGCGCATGGTGGGTTCACCAGACCGCATGGCGCGTACCATCCAGCCATGTCCGCCGATCGCCTCGCCAAACTCACCAAGCTCCTGACCCTCGACGAGCGCGACACGTTCGTTCTGTACGCGCTGGCGCAAGAGCACGCGAAGCTCGGCGATCATGCGACCGCGTGCGGCTTCTTCGACCGCACCCTCGCGGTCGACCCGCTCTACTGCTACGCGTACTTTCACAAAGCCCGATCGCAGCAGGCCGCCGGCGATCTTTCCGGCGCTCGCGTCACGGTGCAGTCGGGCATTCAAGCGGCGCACCGCGCATCAGATGGCAAGGCTCTGAGCGAACTCTCGTCGCTGCAGCTCGAGCTCGCCGAAGCGCGCTGAGCGTGCCACGAGTGTCCGCTCCCTCTTGGGCATTCCTCTCTCCGCGAGGCCGTCTTGGGTACTCCTTGTCTCCGTGCGGGCTCGGCAATCGTGTACGCTTGATGCGTGACCCCGCCGCCATCATCCCGTCGCTCGCGCCGCGCACCCAGCGAGCCACCGGACCTGAGCGTGCTCATCGGCAAGGCGATCTCCTCACTCACGCCGCAGCCTCGCCTCGACAACGCGTTGCTTATCCGTGTCAAAGGCAAGCGCGCCGGCTCGATCACGCAGGCGGACGCGCAGCGCCTCGGACTCGCGGTGGGCGTCGCGCTCACGGACGAACTCGCCGAGTCAATTCGCCAGGCCGAGTCCCGACTGCTCTGTCGCACCGCGGCCCTTCGCCTTCTCAGCCGCGCCGCGCAAACCTCCGCCGGCCTCGCGCAGAAGCTCAAACGCAAGCAGTTCGCCCTGACCGACATCACCCCGGTCGTTGAGAACCTCGTCGCCCGCGGCCTCATCAACGACGAGCTCTACGCCCAGAACTTTGCCGCCTCGCGGACCGCCGGCGGACGCACCGGCCCACGCCTTCTGCGCACCAAGCTCATGCAACGCGGCGTGCCCGAGGCCATCATCAACGCCACGCTCGCCGAGCTCAAGCCCCGGCGTGATCAACTCGCCGACGCGCTGGCCCTGCTCAACCGCACGCTGTCGCGCAGCATGTCGTCACGGCGCGTGCTCGAGCCGAGCGTGCAACGCCGTCGCCTCACCGCACTCCTGGCCAGACGCGGCTTCGATCTGCCCGTCTGCTTCGAAGCCGTCCGACAAGCCACCGGCGGGCGCTGAGCACGCCTGACAACCCTAGAGTCTGGAATGCTGACTCCTCCGCGTTTCGCGATGGTCACGAGCGCCTCGCTTCTGGCCGCCCTGGCCTCGCTGAGCGGCTGCGTCCGTTCGCACAACGACACCGGCTTCGCGCTCACGCAGGTCGAGGCCAGCGACTACCAAGTCACGGCTCGACCCGCAGGCGTCACGGCCCTCGAGGCCGGCCGTAGCGACCCGCTCTCCGTTCGCGGCTTGTCGCGTTCCAACTGGGCGATCCAACGCGAGACGTACCCCGTCGGCCAGGTCGAGACCGACCCGACGTACGTCGTCAATCACACGCTCACCGACTCGCAAGCACGCCAGCTCGGTGAGTATCCCAGCCCCGACTCCGTGCTTCAGACTCCTAACGACGACGACCGCCTCGTCTCGGTGGGCGAAGGTTTCGCGGCACCGCTGATGGCATTGGCCGATGGCGCGTTGTTGATCCCACGCTTCCTTATGAAGCCGCCCGTCGTGTCTTCACAGTGGTCGGGCTTGCAGACAGGCAAGCAGCCACGCCCGCAAGTCGCCATCAACCCCAGCCGCCTCGGGGTGCGCGTGCCCGAGCCCACGGGCACCCAGCCACTCCCCCCATCCGCGAGCCCTGAATGACCCATCAGCATCCACACGGCCAACCGGCGTCCGCTGGCGGTACTGGTTCGGTCTCCGCGCCGCAACTTGATGCACACGGTTTGCCCTTGGGCTATCCCTTTAAGCCCGACTGGGAAGTCACCCCCCGCGCCGCCGCGGCGTCACTTCGGGCGGAAGATGCAACCCGCCCCGTGCTGGTCGATTGCCGTCGCGATGATGAGTGGGCCTTCAACCGGATCGCGGGCGCCGTGCATATTCCGCTCAGCGATCTTGAACGCCGCGCCGACGAACTCGACGATGATGCGCTGGGACGCACGCGACCGATCATTGTGCAGTGTCATCACGGGGCTCGCTCGCTTCGCGCCGCGGCAGCGCTCCGGGCGCTCGGCTTTACGAACGTCAAGTCCATGGCTGGCGGGATTGAACTATGGTCGCTGACGGTTGATCCAAACGTGCCACGGTATTGATCGCGTGAACACCACCGTCGTGCCTCTATGTGACGCGAACTTAAGAGGCTTGCGGCGGATAAACCCGGTCGCGTCCCGCTCGATCAAAACCCCGCGAGGCCAGCTCGCAACCCGCACTCAGCACCGAACCCATCGGCGGTTCGGATCTTCATTGCGCTCGAGCCACAGTGCAGACTTCCCCGTCAATCGCCCCCGCTTCACCACCTTCCCTACACGATTGCGCTCAGTGCCCGGGAGCCTTAGTGTTGGCATGTCGCGGTTGCTGCATACTCCACGACTCGCGGAGTCGACCACCCCGTTGAACCAGCATTGAGCGACTGACCGCCGAGCGATCAACGTTCCCTGTGCATGCTTTGCACTGACGGGATGACGCAGGCGGCGAGGCGATCAGATGTCAATAGCAAGGCCTCTATGCACGGGGTCAGCCAAGACGAAGCAAAAAGAAAAACGGGGTCTCCTGTGAAGGAGACCCCGCGGATGAAGCACGGAAAGCTTCGTCGTCGTCAAACGAGACCCATCAACCGCTGATTAGCGGCGACGGCGACCCGCAACCAGACCGCCGAGGCCCAGGAGCGCCATCGCACCGGGGGTGGGAACCTGGAAGGTGATCGAGGCGGACGTCGCAACACCCTGAGCGGTGAACGACGGGGTGAAGGTACCACCGGTCACGTTGGCGTTGATCGCGGCCAGACCGAAGCCCGACGAGAAGACGGTGACCTGACGATCGAGGTCGCCGACGTTCGTGCGGGGGGTGAAGACGAGGTGATACACGCCGTACCAAACCGACTGCACGCCGTCAACGGTTGAGTCCTGATCCTGACCAGCGATCAGGTTCGGGTTGCTGTTGCCGTTGCCGCTGAAGTCCGTGAACGCGGGCAAGGGGTTGCCGTCGCCGTCGGTGGCGTAGGAGATGGGAGCGCGGCTGGCGGTCACCGAGAGGATCGCGGCGGAGCCGGGAGCCGAGGGGTAGCTGTTGGCAGCGTTCGCCGGGCGGGTGCCGTCGAAGTCACCGGTCAGCGGGACGCCGACCCAGCCGTTGGCGTTGTTGCCGTTGGCGCCAGCGCTGGCGTAGTTGTTGAAGCCGTTGTTCGTGGGCTGGTTGTTGTTCGACCCAGCGTTCACGGTGCCGTTGGTGCTCGCGGTGTTGCGGTTCGGGTTCGCGCTGCCGATGAGGTTGCGGAAGTTGACCGCGTTCGGGCCGGTGCCGTAGTTGAGGAGGCCACGGTTCGTGCCGGTCGCACCGATCAGACCGCGGGACAGGGCGTTGGCCGCCGAGGTCCACAGGGCCGAGGTCTGGTTCGACACGCTGTCGTTGTGATAGAAGATGCTGTTGGGGGCGCTGGACGAGCCACCACCCTGGTACGCACCAAGGCCGAGGTTCGGGGCCGTGCCGGTCGAGGTCACGCGGACCAGCAGGGTGATGCCGACGGCGGTCGCGCCCGGGCCCGGGAGCAGAGCGTTGGTGCCGTAGTTCACGCCGATCGCCGCGAGGCGGGGATCGTTATCGAGAACGAGAGCGCTCTCGAAGCTGTACTGGGCGTTGGCCGAGGCCGCGAGGCCTGCGACGGACAAAAGGCTCATCAGAACGGTATTCTTCACGTGCTTCTCCTTCTTCCTACCAATGTGGGTGAAACGAGTCGCAAAGACTGCGACGACGACGACTATGAACATACACCACCGTGAAACACTGTCAAGCCGATCTTCCGAAATTCGGCCCCGCTGATCGGGTAAAGTTTTGTGAAGACGGGTGACCTGGCCACCACAAATCACCCGAGTTCATCCGATTTTTCAGGTGATTTACCCATGGCGACGCGGTCAGTTCAGTGTTGGATGTGTGAACTTCGACACCGAAAGGACGCCGGCACCCGCCTTTCCGGGTTCGACCACACAAAACCCGCCGTCCCAGATCCCGCGAATTACACCGGGCTTTCGGGCTAAATTCAGCTTGACCCCGTTGCCCCCCCCAGTGCCTGGTGAGCCCACGGGCAGGAACGTCATCTCACCGGAGGTCGTCAGCACCAATCCTTCACGGGTGGGGGCCGCGCTAATCACCCCGGGTCCCAAATCCTTGACGGCGTTTGATCCGTCTATCCAATACCAAGCGATGCGGCCCATTTCAGGGTGAAAAAACAGGGTCGCGGGCGCAAAATCACTCATAAAGCCGCTGCCAGCCCGAAAAATCGCTGGCACTGCGGCCCCAGGTGGCAATCCCGGGCTCATCGCAATCAATAGATCGTCCAAGGTGCGGTTCACGCCGAGGTCAAGCAGTTGCGGACCACGCGGACTCGCCGCCGTTGGTGCGCCGTTCAGTGTCAATGATCCGCCGTTCAAGCGAAGATAGACGAACCGGCGGGCGTCGAGCGACGAAAGTGGTGCGAGCATCGTCGCAGGCTCGTTATCCAGCACCGCCATCTCGCCCGTAGGGCTTCGTTGTGCAAGCAGCCAGCCTCGGGCCTGATCATCGCCGAGCGCCGTGATCAGTGTGCCGTCATCGAGCAGCACGGCGTGCGCCGCATACGTTGGTACCGACTCATCGCCGCCGATGAGCCACGTGACGCTCGCGTCGGACCATTTGCACAGACCGATCCATCGCGTCGTGTCTTCACGCGGCCACTCGATCAGAAAACCCTCGGCATTCACGCCCCGGCCCAGGAGCATCCCTTGCGTCAACACGCTTGGCACGCCACGACGGGCCGCGGGGCCGGCGATAAATGTCTGAGCAAGGCGTCTGCCGCGGATGTCGTAAATCTCGATTCGGGTGTTCAGCGCTTCCGCGGGTCCCGAAGCTCGCATCGCGTCCAAAGGGGGTGCGCTGCCGGCTTGCACCGCCATGAAGTTACCGCCGGGTGAGACGAGCGGGAGTGTGCTGGAGTCAAACGGCACTTCGCCGAGCTGCGCGATCTCAAATCGCAGACCGCCGGGCGCAGGTTTGACGATGCCCGGCGTTATCGCGTCGCCCGTGGATGGGTTGGGCGGCGGCACGTCGCGTTTGATGTATGGAGAAGTGCCCGCGGCCCGTGGCAGCCGCTCGGTGACGCAACCGGCTTGAGCGGCGACAAGCATCGCGATGACGGCGAGCACAACGCGCTCGCATCGCGACTGGCTCTGACGGCCCGGTTCGGTCAACTCTGATTGCAAATCTCTCGCGTGTGTCACCGCCAGCATTGTTCGTCGGCTTCGACGTGGTGGCATGCGATCCACGAGATTTGCCGTGACACGGAAGTGCGCGAAAAGTCTCACTCAACCTCGGGCACACGCCGGACCGGCAGCGGGATCGGCGGCGCGTCGGGGCTCGTCGGCGTGGGAACTTTGTCATTCGGCGGCTGCGGCGAGCCGTCGGGCTCCGGACGATTCGGCGCGAGGTCCGAACGCAGCTTCAGCAAACGGCGGCGAGGGTCGTCGTTCACCTTGTCGGACTCGGTGCGGTTGTTCACGACGATCGGCGTGATGAACGCGACGAGCTCGGTGGTGGTGCGGACGTCCTCGATGCTGTTGAACGGTGCACCGAAGAACGGGATGTCGCCCAGCAGCGGGATCTTGCGGCGAACCTGTGAGTCTTCGGAGCGGATGATGCCGCTGATGACCATCGTCTGGCCATCGGCGACGATGAGCTGCGTGGTGGTTTCGCGCCGATCGACGATCGCGCCTCCAAAGAGCGTGTTGCCGGGGGTGATCGAGGAAAGCTGGAGATTGACTTTGAGATCGACGTCGCGCTCGGGCGTGATGCGCGGGCGGATGCGGAGCTGGATGCCGACCGAGCGGTAGTCGAAAGACTGCACGAGGTTGCCCAGCGTGTTGGGCTGGCTCTCGGTGATGAACGGGATGTCCTGACCGTCGAAGAACTCGGCCTCCTGGTTGTCGCCGGTGAAGATCTTGGGCTCTGAGAGGATGCGGACGTTGGTCTTCTGCTGGAGGGCCTGGAGCAGGACGTTGATGTCCACCCCCAGGTTGAGTACGGAGGTGTCGAACAAGCTGCCGATCAGGTTCGGCTGCGAGGCGGTGATGTTCGAGTTGGCGTTGGTGCCGATCGAGTTCTCGCTGCGCGTCGGATTGATCGCGGTGTTGCTGAATCGCACGCCTAGGGCCGTCGCGTCCTCGCCCGACAACTCCACGACTACTGCGGAGATCAGCACTTGGCGTCCAGGACGATCCAGATGCTCGATCATCGCGACGATCGATTTCTTGTACTCCGCCGGCGCCAGCACCATCAGCGCGTTCTGGCGACTGATGGGGACGATGCGGGCCTTGGCGATGAGGTTGCTCGTGCCGGCGTTGTCCGTGGGCACGCGGGCGCGGGCCCACCAGAAATCGAGCCGGTTCGCGGCGGTCGCCGTGTTTTGCGTGTTGTTCGTTGCGTCGGTTGTGCCAGTGGTCGCAAAGGGCGAGGCCCCCGTCGTCGATGTCGAGAGCGTTGTGTCCGTTCGACGAATCTGCGCGAGCGTTCCCTCCTGCGCGAGCAACGCGTTCATCTGCTCGGCGAGGTCCTCGGCGCTGGCGTGCTTGAGTTCGATCACTTCGGGCAAGCCGCTGACCATCGGCTGGTCAAGGTCTTCGATGATGCGGTCGATGACGCCGATGTTGTCCGGGCTCTTGCCCACAACCACCAACCGACCGGCGTCCGGCACCGCCTGAAATGTGAACTGCCCCGCAAGACGGCCCACCGTGGTGCGCTGCTGCGTCGTGCCCTGACCCGTGCCAAAGAGCCCTTCGAGCACCGCTTTGACCTTCACCGGGTCAGCGTTCTTCAGGTCGTACACCTTCGGCACCACCGCCTCTTCAGACAGCGGCAGGTCCCACTCTTCCTGAATCTGGCGTCGGATCGCGTTCATCACGTCCGGCTCGGCGACGATGGTGATTGAGTTCTGCTGCGTGTTGGCGGTGACGCGCGGAGCCTGCGCCGCGCTGGACACGGCGCCGGCCGCCTGCGTCCGCCCTGCCGCGGGGCCCTGCATGGCCAGATCACCCTCATCCCCGCCTGCATCGCCACGACGATTGCCGCCGCCGGCCCCTGTTCCGCCGCCGCCGCCCCCGCCGCCTTGACCGGGAAAGCGGAACTGCGGCTGTTGCCCGCCTTGGTTGCGCTGCTGAGTGCCCTGAGCAGCTCCGTACAGCTCGCGGATGTTCGCGGCGATCTGCTCCGCGTCTGCAAATCGCAACTGGAACGTCTCGGCGACCGGCGTCGCGGCCTGCGGACGATCTAGAGCGGTGATCACACGCTCGAGACGTTGCAGGATGATGATCGGCCCGGTGACCAGCACTTGGTTCGACTCCGCGTCCACCGAGAGCTTCGCGTAATCGGGAATCGAGTTCTTGATCACCTCGCCGACGTTCGCAGAGTTGGCGTACTTGAGCAGGAAGATCTTCTGCACGATCGAGCCAATGTCGGTGCGGCTCAGCGTGCTGGACTCAGGCCCGATGACCGGGACGCTCTGGCGATCAACGTCGACCTGATCGCGCAGGAAGATGATGTCGGGCGTCTCGATGACCGCGACGCCGCGCTGTTGCAATGCGAGGAAGACCAGATCCAGCGCCTGCTGGCGGGGCAGCGGTCGATCGGAGAACACCGTCACGGTGCGGGCCATGATCTCTTGCTGCGGCAGCACCGCCTTGCCAGTGGACTCGGCGATGAAGGGCATCAACTGCTCGACGCGCGTGGAGTTGAAGCCCAGTTTGATCGGCTCACCCATGTCGCGCCGACGCCCATTCTCGTCGCGATCTTCCGCGGGCGCGGGGGCGGCAGGCGTCGCGTTTGGCGAAGTCGCCGTACCGGGCTCGCGTGTCGTTCCACGCGGAACGGGCGGCTGGGAAACCGGAAGCGACTCGGGCTCGACGACTTTCGACTCATCCACCGGCGGCGCCGACTCGGGCGTGCGCGGCTCAGACGCCGGCGGCGCGCTGGGCGGCGCGGTCGGCTGCGCGATGATGACGCTCGAGCACAGCGTGCCGGCCAACAGAATCAGGATCAACGGGCGGGTCTTGGTCATGTTGGTCTTGCTCCGCGCCGAGCACAGGCGTGCCGGCTGATCGACGGGGAATCACGCCGATCGGCGCGTGGTGAATGTGGAAGCGATTGACGGGACTGTGTCTACGCGAAGCAGTATCGATGCGATCGGCGGTCCGCCGTCCGGGGGTGGTGGCGGCGCGTCCGGCGGGGCTGGAGGCGGAACGGGTTCGGCCGCCGGGTTCGCAGGCGCCGCCGGAACCGGCGCCGCGCCCGAGCCGGGAC